>Ga0308172_1001614_pt1 | contig 14697 bp, 10 predicted proteins | sample PhyGR2_FD_202134 | JGI IMG/M metagenome (GOLD analysis project Ga0308172, IMG submission 202134) | Phyllosphere microbial communities from UC Gill Tract Community Farm, Albany, California, United States - DLSLSG.R2 | ecosystem: Host-associated > Plants > Phyllosphere > Unclassified | place: USA... | reverse complement strand
CATGGCTAACTATTTCAACACATTGAACCTGCGCAACCAGCTGGCGCAATTAGGCAAATGTCGTTTCATGGCGCGTGATGAATTCGCGGATGGTGCCAGTTTCCTGAAAGGCAAAAAAGTCGTTATCGTTGGCTGTGGTGCGCAGGGCCTGAACCAGGGTCTGAACATGCGTGATTCCGGTCTGGATGTTGCTTATGCACTGCGTGCCGAAGCGATTGCGGAGAAACGCCCTTCATGGCGCAAAGCGACCGATAACGGTTTCAAAGTGGGTACTTACGAAGAACTGATCCCGCAGGCTGACCTGGTGGTTAACCTGACGCCAGACAAGCAGCACTCCGCTGTAGTTCAGGCTGTTCAGCCGCTGATGAAAGATGGCGCTGCGCTGGGCTACTCACACGGTTTCAATATCGTGGAAGTGGGCGAAAGCATCCGTAAAGACATCACCGTCGTGATGGTGGCGCCGAAGTGTCCGGGTACTGAAGTGCGTGAAGAGTACAAACGTGGCTTTGGTGTTCCGACGCTGATCGCGGTTCATCCGGAAAACGATCCAAAAGGCGAAGGCATGGCGATTGCTAAAGCCTGGGCAGCAGCGACCGGCGGCGATCGTGCTGGCGTGCTGGAATCTTCCTTCGTTGCAGAAGTGAAATCTGACCTGATGGGTGAGCAGACCATTCTGTGTGGCATGTTGCAGGCGGGTTCACTGCTCTGCTTCGACAAGCTGGTGGCTGAAGGTACTGACCCGGCTTACGCAGAAAAACTGATTCAGTTCGGCTGGGAAACCATCACCGAGTCACTGAAGTTTGGTGGCATCACTCTGATGATGGATCGTCTCTCTAACCCGGCGAAACTGCGCGCTTATGCGCTGTCAGAGCAGCTGAAAACCATCATGGCGCCGCTGTTCCAGAAGCACATGGATGACATCATCTCCGGTGAATTCTCTTCCGGCATGATGGCTGACTGGGCGAATGATGATAAAAACCTGCTGACCTGGCGTGAAGAGACCGGCCAGACCGCCTTCGAAACTGCCTCACAGTATGAAGGCAAAATCGAAGAGCAGGAGTACTACGACAAAGGTGTTGTGATGGTTGCGATGGTTAAAGCGGGCGTTGAGCTGGCGTTTGAAACCATGGTAGACGCCGGCATCATTGAAGAGTCTGCTTACTACGAATCACTGCATGAGCTGCCGCTGATTGCGAACACCATCGCACGTAAGCGTCTGTATGAAATGAACGTGGTTATCTCTGATACCGCTGAATATGGTAACTACCTGTTCTCCTTCGCGGCGGTGCCGCTGCTGAAAGAGTTTATGACCACGCTGCAGCCAGGCGACCTGGGTAAAGCGGTTGAAGGCACGCAGGTCGACAACGCGCAGCTGCGTGACGTCAACGAAGCCGTTCGCCAGCACCCGATTGAAACCGTTGGCCGCAAACTGCGTGGCTACATGACCGACATGAAGCGTATCGCTGTCGCAGGCTAATAATCGGCAACACAGTTTTCAGCAAAACAAACCCCGGCTTGCCGGGGTTTTTTGTTTGTGAACATTGCCTGAGCAGTTCACTGGTGGGACTGTGCCTGCATTGCCTGCATTGCCTGCATTGCCTGCATTGCCTGCATTGCCTGCATTGCCTGCATTGCCTGCATTGCTGTAAGACCGTGCCTGCACAGGGAGCACGGTCAGATCGGAAAGACGCAAAACCCGCCATCCCTGGCATGCTCTGCCCGCGCCATCCATGGCGCGGGACGCTTTCCTCTTCTGACCGTGTTCTCTGTGTCCTTAAGCTTCTATATTGCTGCCAGAATAACCCTACCTTATTAGCACGATGCAGGATCTTCAAACAGACAGCCAATCAACTTAAAGCGATGTGAGCATACGCCTGTAGCAAAGCATCGCGCCGCCCGAATAAAAACGCCGGGAGCGTTTTTGAACAACGCAAAGCGTTGGCCCGTTTACGGGCGCACCTCAGGGATGAGGTGCGTAATCGCCCGCGCTGAGCCCGCCATGGATGGCGTCTTTTGCGTCTTTGCGGAGGGCGTATGCTCCCTGAGCACGCCAGCTAATATCAAGGCGATTGTTTTTGCCCTTCAGGCAGCACTTCTACGCCGTTAGGGCCGATGTATATATTCCTGAACCCCCCTTTATTGACTAAACCCAGCCCATAAAAAAACCCGGCGGCTGCCGGGTTTCACTGACCTTCATCTAACAGGATTAAACGTCATACAGCGTCTGGTGACGCGTCTCTTTACAGGCCAGCAACGCTATCAGCGTCAGCACTGCCATCGACGCCAGATAAAGCCCCACCGCCTGCAGACCGTAATGCGCATTCAGCCAGGTCGCGATATAAGGCGCAACTGAGGCACCCAGAATCGAGGAGAGATTATAAGAGAACGATGCGCCGGTATAACGCACTTCGGTCGGGAACAGCTCCGGCAGCAGCGCGCCCATCGGACCAAACGTCAGCCCCATAATGCTCAGACCCAGCAGCAGAAACGCCATCACCAGCGCCTGTGAACCCGAACCAAGCATTGCCGGGAACAGGAACGAAAACGCGATAATCATCAGCGTAATGGTAATCATCGTCTTGCGGCGACCAAAACGGTCAGCCAGCAAACCGGCAATCGGCACCATCACCCCAAAACCAATCACCGCCAGCATCAGCATCCACAACATACTATTACGCGGAATGCCCAGACCGGCCGGCGCTGCCGTGGTGCCGTAGCTCATCGAATAGACAGTCATGATATAGAACAGCGTATAGGTCGCCAGCATGATAAAGGTGCCGAGAATAGTGGCCGTCAGATGCTTGCTCAGCAGCGCCGCAATTGGCACCCGAACCTGCTTCTTCTCTTTCTGAACTTTGGCAAACACCGGACTCTCATGCAGCGAAACGCGGACATACAGACCAATCAGCACCAGTACGGCAGAGAGAATAAACGGCACGCGCCAGCCCCACTGCATAAACTGCTCGTCGGTCAGCAGCCACGAAAGCAGCAGGAAAGTCCCGTTAGCGAAGAAAAAGCCAATTGGCGCACCCAGCTGAGGGAATGAACCGTAAAGCGCACGCTTCTTCGCCGGCGCATTTTCCGTCGCCAGCAGCGCCGCGCCACCCCATTCACCACCCAGCCCCAGTCCCTGACCAAAACGCGCCAGCGCCAGCAGCAGCGGCGCCATCACGCCAATCGTCTCATAGCTGGGCAGCAGACCAATCACCACGGTGGAAATACCCATGGTCAGCAGCGAGGCAACCAGCGTGGCTTTACGCCCGACGCGATCGCCAAAGTGACCAAACACGGCAGAGCCAATCGGACGCGCGATAAAGGCGATAGCAAACGTGGCCAGCGACTGTAGCGTTGCGACCGTAGCATCACCCTGCGGGAAGAAAATGTGCGGGAAAACGATGACCGCAGCCGTGGCATAAATATAAAAGTCGAAGAACTCGATGGCCGTGCCGACCAGTGAGGCAATCACCACTTTACTGCGTGAGTTAACCGGTGTGGGATCCTGCTGTTTGTCGAGTGTGTCTGTGAGGGAGGCTTGCATAACTGTTTCTTATTTGTAAATACAGACAAAGAATCTTACGCATCTGCCAGGGCGCATTCAATGATGAAAACCCGCGCCCCGTCTGGCTTCAGAGGGCAAAAAGAGGATAATTTCTGTGGTACTGCGAATACCGGGTGATACCGGGGTAAACCGGACGATATATGGCGGGATACTCTAAGAAAGGGCTAAATAAAAGTGACCCCTCAGCTATTCATCCTGTTATATGATTAAAAAATAGCCGAGGGGTGATATTTTCCGCTGTTGTTAACGGATTACGATGATTTGTGTCGTGACGCGCTGCCCGCTTCAGGCATCTGTGGGTCGTCTTTATATTTGGCGGTGGCGATCCACGCGGCACAGAACAGCGTCAGACGGGCGAAGAAGTAGAAGAACGCCATCAGGCCGAGCACCGAACCAAAGGCGGCACCGGAAGGCGAGGTCGCCATCTTCGGCAGCGTCAGCGTCATCACAAACTTAATCACCTCAAAGCCGATTGCCGCCAGCAGAGTGCCGCGGAACAACGCTTTCTTGCGCGGTTTATGACGCGGCAGGATCCAGAAAATCCACAGGAACAACAGATAGTTCGCCATTACGGAAATTGAGGTGGCGATAATGGTCAGGGCAGGCCGTAACCAGTCGATGCCATCCAGCCCCAGCGCACTCACGATAGAGGCCTGCGCAGAACCGGCTACTGAGGTCAGCGACAGCGTAATCACCAGCGCCAGCATCAGACCGGTCAGCGACAGCAGATCGCGGATATAACGTTTCCAGATCTTCTCTTTGTCATCCGGTTTCCGTTCCCACACGTCACGCGACTGGGCGCGAATCGCTTCACGCAGGTTACCCATCCAGTTAAGACCGGAGTAGAGCGCCAGCAGTAAACCGGTAATCCCGACGGTGGCGCGCTGCTGAATAGCAGTGTTCACCGTATTCTTCAGCGTGGTCGCCAGCGTCGGATCGCTGATGCTGCTGACGATTTTGTTGATGATATCGGTCAGCAGATCCTGATTCGATGCCAGCACAAAACCCACGGCGGCAAACGACACCATCAGAATGGGGATCAGCGATAAAAACGAAAAATAAGTAATGGCCGCACCAAACTGGCTGCCGAGCCGATCGTTAAAGCGGTCAAGGGCGCGAATAAAATGCGCCACCGCCGGAATAGCCTGGAACCAGGTGGCGAAACGCGACACGCGAACAATAGATTCATCCACGGTGTGATTGCCGGTTTTAATATCGATAAGCGGCTTTTGTGGCTGCAAATCCTGCGGGTTTTCCTGCTTGTCTGTCATAGACCTTCACTGTCCTGTTTATCATGAAAATCAAAGTATAGCCGCTCAGGTGACGTACTCCTGTAACACCTGACTCAGCCACTCCATAAATACCCGCACGCGACGTGCCACATTGCGCCGGTGCGGGTAGAGCAGGTGGATCGGCATCGGTCTGGCGGGGAAGCGATGCAGCACTTCCACCAGTTCGCCCCTTTCCAGTAATGTCTGAATCCCGGCGGCAGGCACCTGAATAATGCCTAATCCTGCCAGACAGGCGGCGCGATAGGTTTCGGTGCTGTTCACCGTCACCACGCCGCCGGTATGAACGTAATGGCACTGCCTGCCATCGAAATATTCAAAGCCGGGTGATGCCTGACCCAGTTGCTGGCTGTAATGCACCATCGCATGCTGCGACAGCTCTTCCAGACGGGTCGGCATGCCGAACCGCGAAAGGTAGCCAGGGCTGGCGCAGTTGATCAAGGTATGGGTACCAATTTTTCGCGCAATCAGTCCCGAATCCTTGAGCTCACCAACCCGAAGTACGCAGTCAAACCCTTCGCGGATCACATCCACCTGGCGGTCGCTGCTGCTCAGCTCAATCTCCACACCGGGGTAGTGCTGCAAAAATTCCGGCAGCCGTGGCAGGACAAAACCGGTGGCCATCGCCACCGACATATCCACCCGCAGTTTACCGCTGAGCGAGGCTGGCTCGTGCTGAAACAGACTGTCCATATCGTCAATCATCGACAGTAAATCCAGACAGCGATCGTAATAGACTAATCCATCCTGGGTAAGTTGCACCCGGCGCGTGGTGCGATGCAGCAAACGCGTTGCCATCTGGTTCTCCAGCGCCTGAATCTGCCGCGATACGCTGCCTTTGGGTATGCCTAAGCTCTCTGCCGCGCGGGTAAAACTGCCCATTTCGGCCACCCGCACAAATACCTGCATTGCGTGAATTTTATCCATGTTGTTCACCGATTGTTGTTTTTATTGAAACAGTGATGCGCGTTTAACACTGTTTATAGATCAATAATTCACGAATATCCTTAACGCGTGTTCAATTTTTCAACAGGTGTGAGAGATGAATCAGAAAGTAGCGTTAATTACCGGTGCAAACCGCGGTTTAGGCCGTAACGGCGCCTTAAAACTGGCTGCCAGGGGCACAGATATCATTCTGACGTATCGCAGCCATGCCGATGAGGCGCAGGCGGTCGTAAAGGAAATTGAGGCGCTGGGACGACGCGCAGTGGCGCTGGCGCTGGATGTCGGCGAAACCGGCCAGTTCGATCGCTTTGTCGGCGAAGTGAAACAGGCACTGCAGCAGTGGCAACGGGAGCGCTTTGACTATTTAGTGAACAACGCTGGTCACGGACACTACAAGCCGTTTACCGACACCACCGAGGCGGAATTTGATGCGCTGGTGAATGTGCATTTTAAAGGGCCATACTTCCTGACTCAGAAGCTGCTGCCACTGATCAATGACGGTGGCCGCATCCTGAACATCTCCAGCGGTCTGACCCGTCTGGTCTACCCTGGCTCCTCGACCTATGCGTCGATGAAAGGGGCGATGGAAGTGCTGACGCGCTATCAGGCGAAAGAGCTGGGCGAACGACGCATTCGCGTCAATATCCTGGCACCAGGTGCGATAGAGACCGATTTTGGCGGTGGCCGGGTTCGCGATACCCGCGAGATTAACGATCAGATTGCCGGGCTGACGGCGCTGGGCCGTGTCGGATTGCCGGATGATATCGGTGATGCCATCAGCGCGATCCTCAGTGATGAAACCGGCTGGATCACCGCGCAGCGGATTGAAGCGTCAGGCGGGCAGGGAATTTAACCGCTGGCGGCGTCGCGGAAAACACGACGCCGCCGCATTTTACAACGTAATGGTGCCGTCGATGACGGTAACCGTATTGCCGCCAATCCAGATGGTCTCACCGGCATAGGTCACGTTCACCCGCCCCGCGCGCTGCAAGGCCGTACCCTGACGAACGCGATAGGAGGTGGTAAGGCCTGCAGCTGCGAAGTAACGCGCCAGACAGGCGTTGGCGCTGCCGGTCACCGGATCTTCGGTCAGGCTGCCATTTTCTACCAGCAGGCCACGCACTTCATACTGCTCTTGCTCGCCCTCAGGCAAGCGGCCAAATGGCATCACGCCAGACACATCTGCATGTTTGATCAGGCGCTGCAAATCGCTGACATTGGGCTGCAGCGCCAGCACGGCTTCGGCGCTGACCATCGGCACCAGCAGCCAGCGAATCCCCATATCGACCACCGTCGGGCTTTGCGTCAGATCGAACGCATCGCTGTTAAAGGCATTCCCCATCAGCGCATCCTGCCATGGCATCAGCGTGGCTGGCGGCGCAGCAAAGGCCAGACCCGCCTCACCTATTTTCACCGTCACGTTACCGACGCCACACTCCTGCACGATTTCACCCGGCGTACGGGTTGGCCAGCCCGCCTCCAGCAGCGCGTGCGCGGTACCCAGCGTCGGATGACCGGCAAACGGCAGCTCGCCTTCCACGGTAAAAATCCGCACCCGGTAGTCCGCCTCTTCGTGCTGTGGCGGCAGCACAAAGGTGGTCTCCGACAGGTTAGTCCAGCGGGCAATCGCCGCCAGCTGGCTGTCACTTAACCCCTCAGCATCCATGATCACCGCCAGCGGATTGCCCTTAAAGGCGGATGAGGTAAACACATCGACTTGCTTAAACGCGACCTTCATTGTGACTCCTTGCTCTGGGTTCAGTGTGGCCTTTTCTCTGCCGGATGATTGCTTATAGCAGCTAACAGCGTTATCAATAAGTTAAAGATTTTACCGGAGACTATGAATGCTAACGATCCTGGGACGCGCCTCCTCAATCAACGTGCGCAAAGTATTATGGCTGTGTGACGAACTTGACCTTGATTTTGAGCGCGAAGAGTGGGGCGACGGCTTCCGCTCAACCCATCTGCCCGAATTCATGGCACTGAATCCGAATGCGATGGTGCCGGTGCTGAAAGATGATGACTTTGTGTTGTGGGAATCCAATACCATTCTGCGCTATCTGGCGAACGCCTATGGCGGCGAGTGGCTCTATCCTCATGATCCGCAGACGCGTGCGCCTGTCGATCAGTGGATAGACTGGCAAGCCACCGAACTCAACACCTCATGGCGCTACGCATTTATGTCGCTGGTGCGAAACTCCCCGGCGCATCAGGATCCGCGTCTGCTGGCGGCGGCCAGCAAAGGCTGGGCGCATACCATGAGCATTCTTAATCAGCAGCTGGAAAAGACCGGTCGCTACGTTGCCGGACGTAATTTCACGCTGGCCGACATTCCGATCGGTCTGGCGGTGAACCGCTGGTTTGAAACGCCGCTCGAACACCCCGACTATCCGGCGGTGCGCAATTATTACGAGCGCCTGACCGAGCGTCGCGGCTATACCGTCTGGGGCCGCAACGGCACACCCTGAGCCTCGCCGCACGGCACTCCTGCCAGTTCACAGGCGATTTCACCCGCGCGCTGAATCGCCCGGGTGTAGCGCGCATTAAACGGATAGCAGCAGGAGAGACGCAGCGCATGGTTGTAGCGCTCGCTCAGCGAATAGAGCGCGCCAGGCGTGACGCAAATCTGCTCCTGCAGCAGCCGATCAAACATCTCGGTAGTATTCACGCCGCCCGGTAGCTCGACCCAGAAGACGAAGCCACCGCGCGGCAGCGTTGCGCGCGTGCCCTCCGGGAAGTAGCGGGCGATCAGACCCCGCGCCTCATCCAGATTAGCCGCATAGCGACGGCGCAGCGTGCGCAGATGGTGGTCGTACCCGCCGGAAGCGAGAAACTCCGCCAGCGTTTCGGAGAGCAGGGCGGATTCGGCCATCGAGGAGACCGCTTTCAGTCGGGCAATCGCATCATGAAAACGACCCGCAGCCGTCCAGCCTATACGGAAGTCGGGTGCCACGGTTTTGGTGAAGCTGGTGCAGTAGATCACCCAGCCATCGCGATCAAACGCTTTCACGGCGGGTGAGAGCGGCCAGTCGAACTGCAACTCGTCATACAGCCCATCTTCTATCAGCGGAACGTGGTAAGTATTCACTAACTTTGCCAGCCGCTTTTTATTCTCCAGCGACATGCCGCAGCCCAGCGGGTTCTGTGCGCTCGGCATCGCAATCAGTGCCTTAATACGCTGCTCCTGCAGCAGCATCTCCAGCGCATCCAGCGACAGCCCATGCCGCGGATCGGTGGGGATTTCCAGCGCCTTCAGGCCCAGCGAGGCCAGCAGCGGGAAGAGGAAGAAGTAGGTCGGCGACTCCAGCCCGACGCAGTCGCCGGGCTGCGTGACGGCACGCAGCGCCAGCTGAAGCGCCTCCATGCAGCCGTGGGTCAGAGTGATCTCATCGGCCGTGAGGGTCTGGCCGGCGTGCAGCGCCCGTCGCGCTATCTCCTCCCGTAAGCGCTCACTACCGGGCGGAAGTGCATAGCGCCCGATCATGTTGGGATGACGGCGCAACAATGAGGCGGTAATCCGGGCGATGCGCGCCGCCGGAAACAGCTCGCTGTCCTGCGGGCAGGCCAGCGAGATATTGGTGTAGTCGGGATGATTCTGCGCCGCAAACACCTTATCGATCAGGTCGAGCTTGCCGCTACTCGGGTCGCGTACCCGGGTCTTATGCTGACCGTGACGGGTGACGGCGGGCAACACCCCGCGCACGTAGTAGCCCGACTGGGGACGCGCCTCTATCAGCCCGCGATCTTCCAGCAGCTGCCAGGCATTGAGCACCGTATTGACGCTGACCTGATGTGACTGGGCAACGCGGCGGATTGCCGGCAGGCGCTTGCCGGGTTTCAGCGTGCCCTGATGGATGGCCTCAGCGAAGCTGTCTGCCAGCTGCTGATAGAGCGGCTGATCGGACGTGGGAGCAAGGGACACAGTAGCCTCCGGATTGGATGGGTACAATTGCTGTTAACAATAACTGTAACCATAACAATAGTGATTTTGTGTCACTGTTACCATCTCTTTCCCCGCCGTAGCATAGAACTCTGTCCACTTTCAGGAGAGCCACGATGCTCGATCCCTCTTTCTTCAGCTACGTTACCGTGATGTCGATTACGCCAGGCCCGAATAACCTGTTGCTGGCGACCTCCGGCGTCAATTTTGGCATGCGGCGCACCCTGCCGATGGTGTTTGGCATTCTGGTGGGCTGTGCATTACAGACGGTGATTGCCGGGATGGCGCTGGAGGTGTTGCTGCACTGGATGGCGGCGATTCGCCTGCCGCTGACGCTGGCAGGCTGTACCTATCTGATGTGGTTATCCTGGAAAATCTTTCGCGCCGCCGCACCTGAAGCGCGAACCCGACCGCAGCCAATGACGATGGTGGGGGGTGCCTGCTTCCAGGCGATCAATCCCAAGGCCTGGCTGATGGCCACCAACGTCGCGCTGCTCTACAGCGGCAGCAGCGGCGTGCTGACGGTAATGATCGGCTTTATGCTGCTCAATCTGCCCTGCATCCTGATCTGGGCTGCGCTGGGCGATCGCCTGCGCAGCCATCTGCAGATTGCCTGGAAGCGCCAGCTGTTTAACAGCCTGATGGCGCTGTCGCTGGTGGCGACTACCGTCTGGATGCTGACCGACGCGTTGCTGGCCGCTTAATCGGGCGCACCGGGTGCGGTGGCCGACGGCCATTTCCAGTTCTGCACCTCCGGCAAATCTTCGCCATGTTCACGGACATAGCGATGATGTTCCGCCAGACGCTGTTGTAAATCCTCCAGCAGTTCCGGATGTGCATCGGCCAGCCCCGGCACGCGCAGAATCGCCTCCTGCGCCAGATGATAACGGTCAAGCTCGTTCAGCACCGTCATATCAAATGGCGTGGTGGTGGTTCCCTCTTCATTAAAGCCGCGCACATGGAAGTTGCGGTGATTGGTGCGTGAATAGGTCAGGCGATGTATCAGCGTCGGATAACCGTGGAAAGCAAAAATCACCGGTTTATCCTGGGTAAACAGCGCGTCGAACTCCGCATCAGATTTGCCATGCGGATGCTGGTCTTCAGGCTGTAACGCCAGCAGATCGACCACGTTCACCACGCGGATACGCAGTTCGGGCAGCATCTCACGCAGCAGATCGACCGCCGCCATCGTCTCCATAGTGGGCACGTCACCGGCGCAGGCCATTACCACATCCGGCTGTTCATTCTCCGGCGTGGTGCCCGCCCAGCGCCATTCGCCCATACCCGCCTCACAATGGGTCACGGCGCTGGCCATATCCAGCCACTGCGGCGCAGGCTGCTTGCCTGCCACAATCACATTGATCCGGTCCCAGGTGCGCAGGCAGTGATCGCCCACCCACAGCAGCGTATTGGCATCCGGCGGCAGATAGATGCGCACGATGTCCGCTTTCTTGTTGGCGACGTGATCGATAAAGCCCGGATCCTGATGGCTGTAGCCATTGTGGTCCTGTCGCCAGACGTGTGAAGAGAGCAGATAGTTCAGCGACGAGATCGGCTTACGCCAGCCCAGTTTACGTGACACCTTCAGCCACTTGGCGTGCTGGTTAAACATCGAATCGACGATGTGGATAAAAGCTTCATAGCAGTTGAACAGCCCGTGGCGGCCGGTCAGCAGATAGCCTTCAAGCCAGCCCTGACACTGATGTTCACTGAGGATTTCCATTACGCGGCCATCCCGCGCCAGCTGCTCATCGTACGGCTCGGTTCGTTCCAGCCAGGTGCGGCTGGTCACGTCGAAGACGGGGGTCAGACGGTTAGAGGCGGTTTCATCCGGGCCAAATACGCGGAAATTATCGCGGTTGCGCTGGAACAGCACGCTGAGATAGCGGCCCAGATGCTCGGTGGCCTGCGCCATCTCCGTGCCTGGCTCGCTGACATCGCAGGCAAACTCCGCAGCCGCAGGCGTATCCAGATCACGACGCAGCAGGCCGCCATTGGCATAAGGCGAAGCGCCCATGCGTTTATCACCCTCTGGTGCCAGCGCCTGCAGTTCCGGCTTCAGCCGACCCTGTTCATCAAACAGGTCGTCGGGCTGATAGCTGCGCATCCATGTCTCAAGAATCTGGCGATGACCTTCATCTTCACGGCAGGCCGCGACCGGCACCTGATGCGCCCGCCAGAAATCCTCCACTTTCTTGCCGTCGACCGTTTTCGGACCGGTCCAGCCTTTGGGGCTGCGCAGAATAATCATCGGCCAGCGCGGCACGTCGGTGCTGGCGTTGCCGCTGCGCGCTTCGTGCTGATACGCAGCGATTTTACTGAAGGCGTTATCCAGCGCCTCCGCCATCAGCGGATGCATTTTTTCCGGCTCATGCCCGCAGACGAATATTGGCTCATAGCCGTAGCCGCTGAACAGCTGGTGGAGATCCTCATCGCTGCTGCGGCCCAGCAGCGTCGGGTTGGCAATCTTATAGCCATTCAGATGCAGAATCGGCAGCACCGCGCCGTCACGTTGAGGATTGAGGAATTTGATACCGTGCCAGCTGGAGGCCAGCGGCCCGGTCTCCGCTTCACCGTCGCCAATGACACACGGCACCACCAGGTCGGGATGATCGAAGGCCGCACCAAAGGCATGGGAGAGCGAATAGCCCAGCTCTCCGCCTTCATTGATCGAGCCGGGCGTTTCCGGTGCCGCGTGGCTGGGAATGCCGCCTGGAAACGAGAACTGCTTAAACAGGCGCTGCATGCCCGCCGCATCCTGAGAGATGTGCGGATAAATTTCGCTGTAGCTGCCCTCCAGCCAGGTATTCGCCACCATGCCGGGACCGCCATGGCCTGGCCCGCAGATGTAGATCATATCCAGGTTCTGTTTGCGGATAACACGGTTGAGGTGGGCGTAGATGAAATTCAGTCCGGGCGTGGTGCCCCAGTGCCCCAGCAGACGGGGTTTGATGTGTTCCGGCCTGAGTGGCTCGCGCAACAGCGGGTTATCCATCAGGTAAATCTGTCCGACGGAGAGGTAGTTCGCTGCCCGCCAGTAGCGGTCGAGCAGGGTAAATTCGGGTGACGCAGGGGAGTAAGACATGCGGGTTCCTCCTGATCGTTCAGCTAAAAGATGCCTTAACCCTAATAGAGAATACCGGGTACGACCAGGCAACCGGCCAATAAAAAAAGGCCCCGCAGTGCGGAGCCTCTTTATCAGCGGCGCTGAATTACTTGCCGACGACGAACGCGGTTTCCCGTCCTTCATCGTTGGCCGCCATCGGCGTGACTGGCGAATAGTCGAGTTGCAGAATACGACTCGTTTCGGCTAACACTTTCTCTGTCAGTGCCACGTCACCGTTCAGCTTACGACCCCATGATGGGACCACCGCACGAATTTTGTTCTGCCATTCCGGCGAAGCCATCTGCTCAGGACAGACCTTGTGCAGCAGCTCCAGCATGATCGGTGCCGCCGTAGACGCGCCCGGCGAGGCACCCAGCAGCGCTGAAATCGTGCCATCCTGTGACGCAACGACTTCGGTGCCCAGACGCAATACCGCGCCCTCTTTCTCATCTTTCTTGATGATCTGCACACGCTGACCGGCAGTCACTAAGCGCCAGTCCTCCTGCTTCGCCTGTGGCACATAAGCACGAAGCGCATCCATCCGGTCGCGATCGCTCTGCAGCACCTGATCCATCAGGTATTTCACCAGATCGAAACTTTTCAGGCCCACTTTCACCATCGGCAGCATATTGCTGCTGTTCAGCGAGGTGAACATATCCATCAGCGAACCCTGCTTCAGGAACTTGGTCGAGAAGGTGGCGAACGGGCCAAACAGCAGCACCTGTTTGCCATCCAGCACGCGGGTATCGACGTGCGGCACGGACATCGGCGGTGCGCCGACGCTGGCTTTGCCGTAAACCTTAGCCATATGCTGCGCGACGACCTGCGGGTTTTCCGTGACCAGGAATGAACCGCCCACCGGGAAACCGGCGTAACCGTTGGCTTCCGGAATGCCAGCCTTCTGCAGCAGTGGTAACGCCGCGCCGCCAGCACCGATAAAGATTTTGCCAGCGGTCAGCGTGCGACGGGTGCCGCTGTTCAGACACTGCAGCGTCACCTGCCAGCGACCATCGGCCAGCTGCTTCAGCTCACGGACTTCCTGACGCAGACGCAGCTGGAAATTCGCTTTCTTCTCTAACGCAGCGATCAGCTGACGGGTGATTTCACCGAAGTTCACATCGGTGCCCATCTCTGTCCAGGTCGCGGCCACTTTCTGGCTACGGTCACGGCCATTCATCACCAGCGGGATCCAGCGGGCAATCTGCTGTGGATCTTCGGAGTAGGCCATGCCACGGAACAGGGTGCTTTTCTGCAGTGCCGCGAAGCGCTTGCGCAGGAAGTCGACATTGTCGTCTCCCCAGACAAAGCTCATGTGCGGCGTACTGTGAATAAAGCTTTTAGGGTTGCGCAGGTTGCCTTTCTGGACCTGATAAGCCCAGAACTGGCGGGAAATCTGGAACGATTCGTTGATCGTTACCGCTTTGGAGATGTCGATGCTGCCATCCGCCTGCTGAGGCGTATAGTTCAGCTCCGCCAGCGCCGCATGACCGGTGCCCGCGTTATTCCAGCCGTTGGATGACTCTTCGGCCACGCTATCGAGCCGCTCCACCATCTCGATGGACCAGTCCGGCTCTAAGTCCTGCAGCCATGCACCAAGGGTTGCGCTCATCACACCCGCACCAATCAGCAGCACATCAACGTCTTTGCGCTCCTGCGCGGTAGTAGTGGTGTCCTTTGCCATGGCACTCATCGCGAGCGCAAGGTTTACAGCTGAATTGCTCATGAGGCGACATCTCCTCTTCTGTTGACCTGAAGCCCAACAGTTTCGCAGGCGAAATAGTCACGCTTCTTACGAGCGCGTTGCGCTATTTCTCAAAGGTTAAGTCTCAGGTATAGGGTTAAAGCGGTGATAACGCGT
>Ga0308172_1001608_pt1 | contig 14736 bp, 15 predicted proteins | sample PhyGR2_FD_202134 | JGI IMG/M metagenome (GOLD analysis project Ga0308172, IMG submission 202134) | Phyllosphere microbial communities from UC Gill Tract Community Farm, Albany, California, United States - DLSLSG.R2 | ecosystem: Host-associated > Plants > Phyllosphere > Unclassified | place: USA... | reverse complement strand
CCTCGATCGCTGGCCTGATGATCACCACCGAAGCCATGGTTGCCGAAGCTCCGAAGAAGGACGAGCCGGCCATGGGTGGCGCGGGTGGCATGGGCGGCATGGGTGGCATGGGCGGCATGGACTTCTAAGTCCACGCGTTCCCGACGTAATGAAAAACCCCGCCGGAAGGCGGGGTTTTTTTATGGGTGCGGATCGCGATGCCTGCCATGAAATCTTCCAACTGCTTGATATAAATGAATTTACCTTCGCTGTGTTAGCATGCTTACATGGACATCAAAGGTCAGATTCTTCGGAAGATCAGGCCCCGGAAAGCGGAGGCATTCCTTCGCTCGGAATTTGATGGTCTGGGTGGGCGCCGCCAGGTCGGGGCGGCACTGAAGGCGCTGGTGGAATCACGACAACTGGAGCGCATCCAGCGCGGTATCTACGCGCGGCCCGCTGCGATTGCGAGATTGGGACGCCACACGCTTTTGGCAGGGCTTCACCCTTCGAAGCGACCGCCACTGACCGGCGTTACCCGTTGGGCGCGGATGCGCGCCAAGCAGGAGGGGGTTGTTCATACGGTTGGCTACATGGACGCCTGGGCGACGGCGGTGACGTCGCTGGCCGGCGATAGCGTCGCCAGCGATGAGACGGATGATCTACTGGTGGCATTGACGCGCCATGGCAAGCTGCCAGCGCGCGAAATGGTCAAGCTGGTGATGGAGCATCATCGCAGGCTCAAGGATGTTTGATCCCTTCGGTGATTTCGCATCTGCAGGCTATCTGCGGAATCACGAAGGTGAGAAGGATCCCGATCTGATCAAGATTGCGGAACATCAACTGTTCCGCGCGCAACTGCCGGCCGCACTTGCCTTTCTCGAGCAGGTTGAGGAGGTGGACTATGACGCTTTCCTGGAGGTCCATCGGATCCTGTTCGAGGGACTCTACCCGTGGGCGGGTCAGGATCGGCAGATACTTGTGCCGGGAAAGCATGTCAGCAAGGGTGATGTCCATTTCTGCCATCCTTCCGAGTGCCGGCGGGCGGTCGCGTATGCGCTTCGGCTTGCAAATGACACGAAGAGGATGCGCGAATGCCCGGGTGAGATCATGGGGATCTTCGCGTATGGGCATCCATTTCTTGATGGGAATGGCCGCACGATGCTGGTTGTCCACTCCGAACTCTGTCACCGTGCGGGCATATCCGTAGACTGGACGCGGACAAGCAAGAACGCCTAACTGGCTGCATTGACTGAGGAAATCGAACAGCCTGGCCAAGGCCATCTCGATGCCTATCTCGCACCCTATCTGGGCCCAGTCGCTGGCAGATATGTCTGGAACCGCAGCATCATGGAACTGCGCGGGCTCGACGGTGAGAACGCGGGCGCCGACCTGGCCGCTTCGTATCAGGATCCGCAGGTTGAGGCGGACTACGAGGCATTCGAGCAGGCGCGCAACTACCCGATTCCCTAGTGGAGTGAACGAGCACAGGCTTGATTGGTAAGCTCATGCCAATATAATTAGGCGCCTAATCATTGGTGTGAATGTCATGCTGGAAGCAAAACACAACGCACTCATGGAAGAAGCCACCCGCCGCGGCCGCGCCAACCTGGACCAGCTGCGCCTGTGCTTCCAGCTGCTTTCCCTGTCCACTGCCATCGACCGCGACTGCGCCACCCGGCTTGCCCCACATGGCCTCAGCGAAGGCCGCTTCATCGTGCTGTTCCTGCTGCATGGTGCGGGCGGCACGCTGCCCCCGCACGAGCTGGCCGAACGCGCAGGCGTCACCCGCGCCACCATCAGCGGCCTGCTTGACGGGCTGCAGCGCGAAGGCCTGCTGCAGCGCAGGCACGATGCCGAGGACGGCCGCCGCCTGCAGATCGTGCTGACCGCACGCGGCAGACGCCTGGCCGAAGAGCTGTTCAACCAGCACACGCAGTGGATCGGCGGGCTGTTCAACGGGCTGGATGCCACCGAACAGGCGCAGCTTTCGCAGCTGCTGGGCAAGGTCTGGCTGCACACCGACAGTGGGCGCGAGTCCACGCCATGAGCGCTGTCATCAGCGCCGCGCGCAAGCACGAACTGAATTTAGGCGAGGCGGCCAGCACCCATCTGGCCGAGTGTCTTGCCGTGGATTTCGCAACCTTGCTGCACACGGTTGCGGCGCTGCCAGACGCCGCCGTGCAGCGCATGCGTGATGCCGCCAGCAAGGGCATCACCCAACGCATGGCGCTGGCGGCAACACTGCTGCGCGAAGCAGGGCAGGGTGACCCCGCGCGCTGGCAGTCGCATCCCTCGGACACCGTGCGCGGTTGGGCCTGCTACCTCATCGGCAGTGATGCCACGTTGGCTCTCAGCGAAAAGCTGCAGGCGATACAGCCACTGGCCGATGACGCGCACTTCGGCGTACGCGAATGGGCGTGGCTGGCGGTGCGTACCGATCTCGTGGCGGCACCACTGCAGGCGCTGCAACTGCTGCTGCCATGGGCGCATGAAGCCTCGCCCTACCTGCGCCGCTTCGCCTGCGAAGCACTGCGCCCGCGCGGCGTCTGGGCCAGCCACATCGCTCTCTTCAAGCAACAACCGCAACACGCACTGCCGCTGCTGGACGCCCTGGCCAACGACCCCGAGCGCTACGTGCAGGACTCGGCGGGCAACTGGCTCAACGATGCCAGCAAGACCCAGCCGGAATGGGTGCGCGAGCTCTGCGCGCGCTGGCAGCGCGAACACAGCAGCGCAGCAAACGCGTACATCCGCAAGCGCGCCCAACGCTCTCTCAGCACGCCGTAGAGTCGAGCTTGCTCGACTGCTGTAGATCACGCGCGAAGGGCAGTCGAGCAAGCTCGACTCTACCCGGCAAACCCACCACCCCAAGGAAGGCCCCAATGCCCCACATCCTCATCGAACACTACACCGCAACTCACGCCTGGGCTGCACTCGCGCCCGAGCAACGCAGCGCCTTCTTCGCCCGCATCGGCGCCGGCATGCAGCAGTTCGACGCAGCGCGCATCACGCCGTTGGCAATGGGCCGCGTCGCCCGTGATGTGCCGCATGGCAGCACCGAGCAGTTCTACGCCGTCTGGCAGTGCGCCAGCCGCGCCGACGCCGACGCACTGGTCGCCGGCATCAGCGCCACAGGCTGGCATCAGTACTTCACCACTACCAACACGGTCGGCGCCGTGGACGAAATGCCGCAGCACCTGCACGATCTGGCGACCTGCGCACCGCAGTAGATCCACGCCATGTGTGGATGAAGCCCCACGCCACCCGATAGCGCCGGGCCATGCCCGGCGGCTCTCCCGTACTCCGCCAGTGCCTGACTACCGCGGCCGCACCCGCTCGGCCGCATGCGTGCCCAGTTCCAGGCAGGCCATCATCAGGCCTTCCATCACGCGCGGGCCGACATCATGTTCCGGCCCGCCATTCTGGCGGCTGCGCTCGGCGGCCAGCAGCACCTCATGCACGATACGCAGCCCGGCAAGCGCGCAATCGCCATCGGACAACTGGATGCGCCGGCCGATCGCCAGATTGGGCTCGGGCCAGGGATGGCCATCGCTGCCGGCACCCGCGCCGATGCGTTGCAGGCTTGCGATGAAACTGTGGGGATCAAGCGCGGCGTCGTCGGCGTTGGTGCTGGTCGAATCGTCGTGGTTGCGCCCCGGAAAAGGGACGTGCTTTGCATTCATGGCATGTGCTCCGTACAGAAAAGACGGCAGCGCCACCGGAATAGGTGGCGGACGGTACGTGTCTGGAAGCCGGGAAACAGAAGTAAACCGGTGGACCCTTGGGTCCCCACGCACCGCCCGCCATGGAACGCGGACGATATGCCAGCCGGCGCCGCAACACGCGGCGCCGGCTGGCAAACGTTTCTTCTGTTGCACGGGCTTCCAGACCCGGCCACCCGTTTTCGGTGGCAATCCATCTAGTGCACATGCCTGCGCGCAGCACCAAGGGCATCCGCGACAGCCATGAAAACGCGGCGCAGTATTGCATACGCCGGAGGCCATGAAATCCGCTGTTTCACCCGTATTTTTCTGCGGTTGAACTTCGCACGTGAGAAGGAATAGATGCGTCACGTAGCGTTCCTCCATGCAGGTCATTCCCGACACGATCAATGAACGCGCAAATGATGCGTCCTCCGGAATGACGCTTCTTCCCGGCGAATGAATTCAAGTGTTCTGGGACAATTTCTGGCTGCCCACGTTGGCGGGAAGTCGAAGCTCGCATGGAGGGCGAGCATCATGTCAGTCATCCAGGAATATGCACTCGCAGATTGCATTCGCGAGCTTGTTCGATTCGTCGACGGGCAGACTTCCAGTGGTGCAGAGGATGCGCATGCTCCCGCGTTTGCGTACCTCCTCACGCCCAAACAGTGCGATGACGTCGATCGAGTCTGTGACGAGAACGGCTGGTTACGGTTGAACTGCTACGCGGTCATGCTTGGTCCCGGTGAAATACGGCACGTTCTGGATGCCCGTAGGCAGAAAGACGGCCTGATGCGTTCCGAGATCGAAGAGCTTCTGGCCAAAGCATACAGTCCGCGTAGCCTCATGAGATGCAATCCGCCGGGCGGTTCCGACGCTGCACCACGGCGAAGCGAGCAGCAGTCCTTCATGCTCAACACGCACCAGAAGCTATACATCGGGGGTACGCCGTACTACGCGACGGCGGTACTGGAAATCCGTGTTTCTGGATCCAGAAGATACTTGGCCCCGGTGACGTGCTATCACGTGACCGAGGCCAAGAAACGAAAGATGCTGAAGTGACTACGTAGGAAGGACGGCCTCATTGGCAGGCTTCCGCACTCAAGCGAACAGCCCCGGCGCCAACAATTTCCCTTCATATGTCCCTTGCGGGACTTCGCAGCTCCGCCGACAAATTTTCTGCTGTCTGCGTAGTCGGCGCTCACTATACCGGCGCCTCAGGGGAGCCGCAACGAACCTTCCAGAAGTTGGGGGGAAGGCGTCATCGTCGGTTCCTTACACGGCTGCCACCGTACAGCTTTCACACTGGCCACTGCCGAATGAGGCTGAGCAGGCCAGGGCACATGCGCCTGTCACCAATACGCGGTAAACATGAGAGCTGCCCATGTCCACCCGCAGGGAAGTCGATCATGCAGAGCAAGCTCCAGGTCACGCTGTACGGAACTCTTGGCGACAGCCCGGCGCTGCAGTTGCCGGGGCTGGAAGGGCCGTCGGTGGCCATCCTGGAATCGACCCTGCGCCAGCTCGTCTCCGATCTCTACACCGCCCGCGCACTGCTCAACCCCGAGCAGCTGGGCGAGGCCCAGAAGGAACTGGACCGCGTGGTGGAGCGCTGGGTGGACATCCATGAAGGCCTGCTGCTGGATGTGGAAGTCCATAGTCGATAGGCATCGCTTCCTGTCTGTTGCGGACAAGTGCACTCGCGCCCGCTGTGTCGCAAATGGCCATGTCCGACCTGAATTTGCAGGAGTCTTGGCGTGTGTAGCCAATGGACACGTAGACAGTTTCGGTCCAATTACGACATTCAGAATCGCTTCTGACCTTGGTCGAGTCGCAACCGGCCACGTCCCTCAAGAATGCAACCATTCGTAGTGCGCTGCCGGGCAGAGTGTGGCCCTGCTGATTGACGCATTCCCAAGGACGTGATGCATGAAAGGACGCCTGCTGGCCGGGCCCGTGCCTGTGGATTCCCGAAGCCGCCGGATCGATATCCGCTGGCCTGGGAGGGCCCCGGCACCTGCCCTCTGGCCGCATGCGCTCCGCTACCGCGACGCATTGAATGAACCTTTCCGGCTGGATGTCCTTTGCCGGGGCAACGATGCCGCCGCTGACACCGATGCGCTGAAAGGACGCATCGTGGCGCTCGGCATCGACACCGGTGGCCAGCAGCGGCGCTGGCTGTGTGGCGTGGTGTCAGGCATCGTTGCGGGCTGCGGCAGCGGGCATTATTCGACGGTCGAGCTGACGGTGGAGTCGGCCCTGTCAATGCTCGATCGCCGCCGTACCTGCCGGGTGTTCCAGGACCGGACCGTGCCAGAGATCATCGCTGCCATTCTTGACGAGCATATGGCCCGAAATCCCGTCATCGGGGCCTGTTTCTCCTACCGAACTTTACTCGACCGGCACTATAGCCCCCGGTCCTACTGCGTGCAGTTCAACGAAAGTGACCAGCATTTCATCGACCGCTTGCTCGCCGAAGAGGGCATCACGTACTTCTTCAGGTTCAATGGCGGCGACGACAGCGGTGGCCATCACATGGTCCTGACCGCTGCCGGTAGCCTGCCAGGCGAGCCGCCCCGGTCGCTGCAGCTCCTTGCGGCGGGCGCTGCAGCAACGGGCCGCCAGCAGTGGATCAGCCAGTGGCAACGGGTCAGCCAGCTCACCACGCACAGCGTCGCACTGGCCAGCCACGACTATCGCCCCGCCTGCGCGCTGCGTGGCCGGGATGAAACCGTTGTGGAGCAGGGCAGTGGGAGCCATCAGGCCGGCCGCTCCCTGAGCGATTACCAGGCACTTGCACCGTACTACGCCGACCACGACCGCGAGCTGGGCGCGTACGCCCGCCTTCGCATGCAGGCTGAAGAGATGAAAGCCGCCACGTTCCATGGCGAGGGGCCGCCCAGCGACCTTCCCATCGCCAGCAGCTTCGTGCTCGAAGATCCATCCGCCAGTGCGGACACGGCACGGCAGCCTTCCGCCTTCATCACTACGTCCACGCACATCGAACTGCGTAACAACCTGCTGGAGGCGGCGCTGTGTTCGCCTGCGGTTGATGAGGCCATCGCCGGCGAAGATCTGGCCGCCGGATACGGCGACCATCTGCGGTTCACCGCCGTGGCCGCCGGCGTACCGCTGGTACCCCGTTATGCCGGTCTGTTCGACCGCCCCACCGTCCATGGCATGCAGACCGCCACCGTGGTCGGCCCCGCGGGCGAGGAGGTCCATACCGATGAACTCGGGCGCATCCGCATCCGTTTCCACTGGCAGGAGTCTGACCAGCACCCGTCCGATACGCCGGAGGCCAGCGAGCGCTCCTCGACCTGGGTGCGTGTGTCCTGGCCTGGGGCTGGGGATGGCTTCGGGTATCAGTTTCTGCCACGCGTCGGCCAGGAAGTGCTGGTCGCCTTCCTGCACGGGGATATTGATCGCCCCGTGGTGGTGGGCGCGCTGCATAACGGACGCCAGGCACCGCCAAGGTTCAGTGGCCAGCATGGCCTGCCCGGCAACCGCGCGCTGGCAGGCATGCAGTCGCGCGAGCATGGCGGCGAAGGCTACGGCGAGCTGTTGATGGACAACACTTCAGGTGAAGTCCGTACGCGCCTGGCCGCCAGTCCATTCGCGAGCGAACTCAACCTGGGCCACTTGAGCACGCCTCGCAGGGACGGCCACGCCCAGCCGCGCGGCGAGGGCGCCGAACTGCGGACCGATGCTGCACTGGCCCTGCGCGCCGCGCACGGTCTCCTACTCAGCACCTACGCGCGCCAGATGGCGTCGGGCGAGCAATTGGACCGGCAGGAACTGCTGGCACTCCTGGACGACTGCACCCAGCTCTTCCGGGGCCTGGGTGAGGCGGCCGCCGCGCGTGGTGCCTCAGCCTGCGAGGACGAAGGCATGGCGGAGCTTGTGCGCGCCCTGCGCGAATGGCCCGATGCGAACGCGCCAGGGGAAGGGGCACCGCTGGTGGCCGTGGCGGCGGAAGCGGGGCTGGTCAGCGCCACCCCGGCATCCCAACTGCAGTACGCCGGCCGCAACCATGATGTGGTGGCAACCGACGATGTACAGAGCAGCAGTGGCGGCCACACCCGGCTGATGGCGGGGCGTGGGCTTTCCCTCTACGCGCAGGATGAGCACCTGCAGGTGATCGCCAACCACGGCAACGTGGTTCTGCAGGCGCAGCAGGCCGACCTGCAGGCAAGGGCGGAAAACAACCTGCTGCTGGCGGCGGGCGAGGGCGAGGTGGTGATCTCCGCACCCCGTATTCGTCTGGTGGCCGACGACGGCAGCTATCTCACGCTTGGCGGCGGCATCGAGCTGGGCACCGACGGAGCCGCCGTGGTGCATGCCGCGCGCCATGACTGGTTGGGCGCGAAGACCGAAAGCGCAGACACGACGGCATTTGCACGCGACCCGGCCAGCCGGCAGCTGCGCTTCCACTACGAAGGCGATCTGCAGGCCGTTGCCGCAGGCGTGCAGCACACGCTGTCGCTTGACGATGGAGATACCGTGCAGGGCACCGCCGACGCCGAAGGGCTGGGCGAAGCCGTGCAGCGTGATGGCATGCAGCGCGTGCAGATACAGGCGCGACAGAAGATCGAAGATGCCCAAGGAGAAACCGATGGCTGAGCGCATCGTAATGGACAACCTCGCCACCCGCTTGCTGCCCAATGCTACCCAGCCGAAGAACGTGGCCATCCCGCGGGCACGGCCCGGCGTGGTGATCTTTCTGCATGGGGTGAATGACCCGGGTGCATCTTATGCCTCGGTGGAGACTGGACTGTGCCAAGGGCTGAATGAGCGGCTGGACCGGCAGGATCTGAAGCCGGGGCGGTATGGCGAACGGTTCTGGGAGGCGAAGAGCAAGGATCGCAGGACGCACGACGAGGACGGCATCGACGTTCTCAATGACCCTGATACCTACCTCTACAAGCGCGACGACAAGACTGCCAAGAGCGTGCTGATCCCGTTCTACTGGGGCTACCGCGCGGCAAAGAACGAGATCCTGCGGGATGAGAACGGTGATCCCGCCAAGGTGCGCACCCAGTACCAGGACAAGAGTGGCAATCGTCTCGATCGCCACTTCGGTAAACCGGGCGGGTTCTTTGTCAATGCCACCAACAACCTGCCGGAGATGTATGGCGAGGGTTTCGATGCATTCAAGCGGCATTTCGCCAATCCGCACTTGGACCGCACCAAGTTCATGGGCGCCTGCCCGCATCGGCGTTACTTCGTGCTGGCCGCCGAGCGGTTGGCAGCGCTGGTTACCACGATACGCAGCATCTACCCGTCCGAAACCATCACCATCATGGGCCACAGCCAAGGCACGCTGATCACCTTGCTGTCGCAGGCCTTGCTGATCGACCGCGGCGCGCGTTGCGCCGATTGCGCGATCATGGTGGCCAGCCCTTACTCCCTCATTGCCGAGAAGACGCCGGCCGGGGGAGACACACTGCGCACGTTGCAGCGCATTGTCGAACGGATGACCAAGACACCCTATGCGTTGCCTTCATTGGATGACCTGGCGGCCGGTCAAGCCAAGTCATATGGGCGTGCAGGCGCTCGCTGGAACGCGGGGCAAGGCCAGCGACTGGGCAAGGACGGTGCAATGGTCGTATTCCCCGAGCGCGACAACCGAGGCAAGGTGTACCTGTACTTCAGCCCCGATGACACCACGGTAGGGCTGGCCGATGTATCGGGTATCGGCACGCTGGGCGTGCCTGATCTTGTCGATGGCGGCCGACCCGGCATGACCCGACTGGCGAATATCGGCTTCAAGCAACGTATGTGGACCAAGCGCCATCGGCATGGGAAACCTGTGATGGTCGGCGATGCGCCCGCGCACCTTGCGTTGAGAGCTGAAGGCGAAGTTCGCTACGTTGGCGACACGACCGCCATAGAAAGCCTCGGTGGAGTAGTCAAATGGGGCGTGGCGGCAGCCATGACGGTGGCCATCGCTGAAGACAGCCAGGTGCTCATCAACGCCGAAGCGCTGGTGCCGCCACACGCACCCCAGATGTTCGGTGGGGAAGCAGTGAAGGGGACGCCCGCCACGCCCGGCATGGACCGGCCAGACGTTGTCAGTGTGCATGCGGCGCTGGGTAAAGCCAGTGCAAAATTTCCGGGCATTCCTTTGCCGAAGGAGTACATGCGGCTCAGCCCAGAGGCTGCGTTGCAGAAGTACAACAAGGATAAGGAAGAAGACGACCAGACCAGCGAAATCCGTGCAGCCGGTTGGCTCAAAGGCAAAGAGCGCGAGATGACACCCAACGAGATACGCGAGTGGATGAGTCGCTCCGACGAGGTGCTGGACGAGAACAGCTACCACTCTGGCGTGCTGCGTGATCCGGAGAACCATCGCTGGGTGACCGCAATGGATGTGGCGATCGGGCAAGGGCACAGCCTGGACGATCCGCAGTGGCGGGAGCTGCTGACGTTGATGGCGGATTGGCGGATGACGGACAAAGAAATGGAGAAATTGCAGAAGAATTCGAAGTGGGCAGAGCTCGATCCGAGAGTTCGAGATCTGGTGAAGGCTTCGGGCAAGTACTACCTGACAGGTGAGTTCCCTCCTGCCTCGTTGGTAGATCTTAAGAAGCTGCCCTCCCTGATCGATGGCCATATTCCGGGAGGTGGCTGAGCATGTTGCATTTCCAGGATGCGCGGCCAAGCGCGAAACCTTACGTCTGGTCTGCGTGCCTGCTGAGCATTTCATGGGGGGCGTTGTTGTTGGCTTTGGCGCTCACAGATGACACAGGTGCTGCGATGAGCACGAAGGAGATGGGGTATATGGCTAAAGCAGTTCTTCTGGGTGGGGCAGCTCTCAGCGCCTTGGTGGCATTGGCGTTTGGCGGGCATTGGGCGTTCAATGCAGCGACCAACAGATCATCGCTGGAGGCGCTGCCGGCTACAGTACCGGTCGCTGGACTAGACGTGGCTGATCGAGATGATCCAACGTGGTCGCTGGAAATCCGTGGGATCGGCATGGCGCCTGGGGCGTCCCATCAGACTTCTGTGTGGAAGAAGATCCGCGAGAAGCGAAGTGACTTTGTGTCCATCTATTCGCAGGATCCGCTTGACTACACGGACTCGGAACAATGGCGACGAGACAGCGCTGCGATAAGAATGGGCGCAGCGTTCAAGTACGCGGTCAGCGATGCGGTTGCTTACTGGCCGATCCCCACCTTTGCAGTGGAACCGCCGAACGTCGGGAAATTCGAGTTCATGCGCGCGGCTGGGCTGATTGACGCAGGTCGATTTGGTGGCTCGCTTGGCGTTACGTTGTTTCTGTGGCAACAGGATGCCAATACCACGCGTGCGCAACCAACGATCGAGAAGATCTATAACTTCTTCGATGAAGACCCTGAACCGCCTGCAGTCGTCCTGGCTGTCCGCGATGGAGAGGTCATGCGTGACCGCTACAGTCCGCAGGATAAGCCTCTCATCTCAGAGGGCCACTACGTCCCCTCCATCATCGACACCACCGCCGTGATCACACTGGCCCGCAGTGATCGGGTGGACCGCTATCTGCGCCCCTATGCGCCCACCTATCGCGAGAACAACCAGGACACGCGATTTGATCTGAGCAAGCTGTGGTTCCATTACTTCGAGGCCGAGCGGCGCGTCGGGGAGGAGTACGAGGCCCGGCAACGTGCACGTGGCGTACAGGATCCCTGGTTCCCCGGCACGCTCCCCACCGAAGAGTGGCAGGCAACCCTCCCCGAACTCTGGAAGCACACCAACAACGTCGGTCCCGGCAAGTTCACGCAGACGCCCTGGCTGCCAGTGCGCTGGCCGCAGCACCAGATCGACGAATTCGACCAGATGCCGCAACTGGGGCATCTGCATCGGCCGATCAAGGTGATGCTGCACGATGCCGAGGGCAAGCCGCTGAAGCCCGCCCTGCAGGCCCAGGCGCTGGCCGAGGGCTGGAAACAGGCGCTGGCAACGTTGCCCGAAGGTCATGCCCCCGTGCGTGTTTTCCACGACAGCCACGACGGTACCGCACTGGGTATTGCCTTGAATGTGGCCCTGCATTCCTTGAACACAGACGGGCATGGCCTGGAATTGAACAACGTGGACGAGGGTTACGACATCGGCCGCCGCATCGGCAACGTGGGCATTACCAGCCCTGTGGTGCAGATCGGCCTGGGCGCCATTGCCAGCTACCACCAGGGCGGCGTGAGTGCCGTGGTCTATGCCGGTGCCGATGGCAGCGCGACGATCCAGATGGTGCGCCCGCCCAGTGACGAGGAAAAGGCGCGTAACGATGCCCAGCATCGAACGGCCGATCCTTTCATGTGGCGGGTGCCAGGTGGGGGCAGCTGACCAACGTGGAGGTTTCAAAGCTGCCATAAGCGGTGCTCGTCGACCCCGTAGCGCGTGTGCGTGGTCACCCTGCAGCTCCAAGCGCCTTGTGCGTAGCCGTTTACCTGGACGTGGCCCGTTTGCTACTCGGCACCGGTGTGATCTGTATCACTCCATCGCCATATCAGAAATCAAGAATCGAATGCCATGAAAAAAACAGAATCCCGCAATGACGTATCCGCTTGGCACCGGTTTGGGTTGTTCATGTCCGGAGTTTTCCTTTGCACCGTGTACGCGGCCATTTTCGGGTTCCGCTCGCTCAAGCTGAGTGGAATGGAGGCGCTCGCTGTTGCGGGCGTTGTCATGTGGGTGGTCGGCGTGGGGACGATAGCGTCCACCATCCTGATGTGGCTGTACGCCATCAAACAGAAGCCGTGGCAACGTGGCAGGAGGTCATTCTGGTTCACGCTTCAGCTGGTTCTGATTCTTGGCCCGTGGTCTCTGATCGGCATATTCACGCTGATCTTCCTGGTGGAAGCTTGAGCCCGATGATGTACCCAGACTCCAGCGGGTCTGGACCGGCGCAGTACCCTATGCGAGTTGACCTGAAATGAAATCGCCTGTCTGTCTGGGTGACGCCACCAACAGCGGTGGCGAAGTGGTGGACTGCCAGTGCGACGGCACGCACAGGGTCAATGGCCATCCCATCGCTGTGGTGGGGGATCACGCCACCTGCCCGTTGCATGGAGGCACCTTCCCATTCGTTGAAGGCGACCCGGCGCGCTGCATGGGAGGCAAGCCCATCGTGCTGGAAGGGCATCGCCTTGCCTGCGGCTGTCACGCCATCGCTGCGGCAGCACTGCGCATCGGCGCGAACTGAACTGCCTGAACAGCTCCCGCAGTTGCCAATGAAACATTTTGCACTGCGCAAAAGCTGTGCTATCAATACACCCCATGAACGCCGTCCACGCCAACTTTTATTGGTATTACTTTCCGAAGCCCCAGGCGGAGGAAGGACTGCGTTCACCCTGAAGAAACCTTCAGACGCATTCCCGAAAGCCGCCAGCGAACCTGGCGGCTTTTTTCATGTCGCCACGCTGGGGACCCCCAACGTTCCGGAGAACCCCCGCAATGCCCCCGCACACCGACGACCTGCGTATCCGCACCATTGAACCGCTGACACCGCCCGCCCAGCTGCTGGCGATCCTGCCCTGCGACGATGAAGCCTCCGACACCGTCAGTGCCTCGCGCGCGGCCCTGCATGAGATCCTGCACGGCCGTGACGACCGCTTGGCCGTGGTGGTGGGCCCGTGCTCGATCCACGACCCGCACGCGGCCATCGAATACGCCCAGCGCCTGAAGCCCCTGCGCGATGCGCTGGCCGGCGAACTGGAGATCGTCATGCGCGTGTACTTCGAAAAGCCGCGCACCACGGTGGGCTGGAAGGGCCTGATCAACGACCCGGATCTGGATGGCAGCTTCAAGATCGACAAGGGCCTGCGCATCGCCCGCGGCCTGCTGCGCGACATCAACAAGCTGGGCCTGCCGGCCGGCGTCGAGTTCCTTGATGTGATCTCGCCGCAGTACATCGCCGATCTGGTCGCCTGGGGCGCCATTGGCGCGCGCACCACCGAAAGCCAGGTGCACCGCGAACTGGCGTCGGGCCTTTCCTGCCCGGTCGGCTTCAAGAACGGCACCGACGGCAACGTCAGGATCGCGGCCGATGCAGTGGGTGCGGCGTCCAACGCGCACCACTTCCTGTCGGTGACCAAGCAGGGCGGCACCGCCATCGTGTCGACCACCGGCAATCCGGATTGCCATGTGATCCTGCGTGGCGGCAAGCAACCGAACTACGACGCAGCCAGCGTCGGCGAGGCCTGCCAGGCACTGGCCAAGGCCAAGCTGCCGACGCGCCTGATGATCGATGCCAGCCACGCCAACAGCCTCAAGAACCCCGAAAACCAGCCGAAGGTGATCGAGGACATCGCCACCCAGCTGGAAGACGGCGAACAGCGCATCGTCGGGGTGATGGTGGAAAGCCATCTGGTCGGTGGCCGGCAGGAACTCGTCGAAGGCCAGCCGCTGGTCTACGGCCAGAGCATCACCGATGGCTGCATTGATTGGGACACCACCGTGCAGGTGCTGGAGCGCCTGGCCGCTGCCGTGCGCGCCCGCCGTGACGTAAAGGTGTCCGAAGCCGCCTGAGTGCGGCACGTGTGTGGATGGCGGCCAGCGCCTGCGGGGGTGCGGCCGCGATCAGGGTCGGTCGGAGTTGGAGGCTGACCCGTCCGCACCGGCGATGCGCCTGGCGCTGCGTAAGTGCGACAGCGCCAGGTACATCGCCGGGGGGGGATACCGTTTTTTTGCAGGGTCGAGCCATGCTTTACTGACGCAGTAGATCCACGCCATGCGTGTACAAGCTCGACGCTACGAACAGCGCATGGTCATCGGCAGCACCGGGCCACGCCCGGCGGACGCAGTCAATGCACTTCGTCGTGGTACACGAACTTGGGCATTTCCCAGCGGTAATGGATCGCCAGCAGGCGCACCGCGAAGCCACCGCCCAGGCAGCACAGGATGGCCGTGGCATCGGCCACGTCCCAGCGCAGCAGCAGCAGATACACCGCGCCGGTCAGCAGCGAGATGATCGCGTACAGCTCCTTCTGGAAGATCAGCGGCACCTCGTTGCAGAGGATGTCGCGCAGCACGCCGCCGAAGGCACCGGTGAGCATGCCGGCGATCAGCACGATGG
>Ga0308172_1001598_pt1 | contig 14811 bp, 12 predicted proteins | sample PhyGR2_FD_202134 | JGI IMG/M metagenome (GOLD analysis project Ga0308172, IMG submission 202134) | Phyllosphere microbial communities from UC Gill Tract Community Farm, Albany, California, United States - DLSLSG.R2 | ecosystem: Host-associated > Plants > Phyllosphere > Unclassified | place: USA... | reverse complement strand
AATACCTGCTCGATCCGCGAACGGGCCCAGGACCGTGTGTACTCGCAGCTGGGTCGTTGGCGCGAATTGAAACTGGCCAACCCGGACATGGTGATCGCCGTCGGCGGTTGCGTGGCCAGTCAGGAAGGCGCTGCGATTCGCGATCGCGCGCCCTATGTCGACGTGGTTTTCGGCCCGCAGACCCTGCATCGCCTACCCGAGATGATCGACGCCGCGCGCACCAGCAAGCTGCCGCAGGTTGACGTGTCATTTCCTGAAATCGAAAAATTCGACCACTTGCCCGAGCCGCGCATCGACGGGCCCAGCGCCTATGTGTCGGTGATGGAAGGTTGCAGCAAGTACTGCACGTTCTGCGTGGTGCCCTACACCCGTGGCGAAGAAGTCAGCCGTCCATTTGACGATGTGCTGTCGGAAATCATCCACCTGGCCGAGAACGGCGTGCGCGAAGTGACCCTGCTGGGTCAGAACGTCAACGGTTATCGCGGCCAGACCCACGACGGGCGGCTGGCGGACCTTGCCGAACTGATCCGCGTGGTCGCGGCGGTGGACGGCATCGAGCGCATCCGCTACACCACTTCGCACCCGTTGGAGTTCTCCGACAGCCTGATCCAGGCCCACGCCGAAGTGCCGGAACTGGTCAAACACCTGCATTTGCCGGTGCAATCGGGCTCGGACCGCATTCTGGCAGCCATGAAGCGCAACCACACGGCCCTGGAATACAAATCCAAGCTGCGCAAATTGCGCGCGGCTGTACCGGGGATCTGCATCAGCTCGGACTTTATCGTCGGTTTCCCCGGCGAAACCGAGAAAGATTTCCAGCAAACCATGAAACTGATCGAAGACGTCGGCTTCGACTTCTCCTACTCGTTCGTCTACAGCCAACGCCCCGGCACCCCGGCGGCGGACCTGGTGGACGAAACCCCGGAGACCGTGAAAAAAGAACGTCTGAATGCCCTGCAACATCGCCTGAATCAGCAGGGCTTCGAGATCAGCCGACAAATGGTCGGTTCGACCCAGCGCATCCTGGTCACCGACTATTCCAAGAAAGACCCCGGCGAACTGCAAGGCCGCACCGAAAACAACCGGATCGTCAATTTCCGTTGTGATAATCCAACGTTGATCGGTCAGTTTGCCGATGTGCACATCGATGCGGCGCAGCCGCATTCGTTGCGCGGCTCGCTGGTGCAATAAACGTGGGAGGGGGCTTGCCCCCGATGGCGGCGAATCAGACCACTCATTTTATTGCCGGCACACCGCTATCGGGGGCGAGCCCCCCACCTACATTGCAACCGTGCAACATTCCAATGACGTAAGTGCTTTCGTACCCGCGTCACTGGCGTTATCCTCTCTTTCACTTAAACAGCCAAAGGGCGGCTAAAAGCAACCTTGAACGCACCCATAGCAGAACCCCATCGTTTTCTCCTCGAGCCGTTTGAGGCTCGCCGTTTCGCCAATCTGTGCGGACAGTTCGACGAGCACCTGCGCCTGATCGAACAACGCCTGAGCATCGAGATCCGCAACCGCGGCAATCAGTTCGAACTCATTGGCGCCCCCCAGCACACCACGTCCGCAGAAAACCTGTTGCGCCGTCTCTACCGCGAGACGAAGGGCAGCGAGTTGTCACCGGAAACCGTGCACCTGTACCTGCAGGAATCGGCCGTGGAAGACCTGGCCAACAACCCTGTAGCCGAAGCCAGCGTGGCCCTGCGCACCAAGAAAGGCATGATTCGCCCACGCGGCTTGAATCAGCAGCGCTACGTCAAGGAAATCCTCGGCAACGACATCAACTTCGGCATCGGCCCGGCCGGTACCGGCAAGACCTACCTGGCCGTGGCCTGCGCGGTCGATGCGCTGGAACGCGAGCAAGTACGCCGCATTCTGCTGGTACGCCCAGCGGTCGAGGCCGGTGAAAAGCTCGGCTTCCTGCCCGGTGACCTGGCCCAGAAGATCGACCCGTACCTGCGCCCGCTCTACGACGCGCTCTACGAGATGCTCGGCTTCGAGTACGTGGCCAAGCTGATCGAGCGCCAGGTGATCGAGATCGCTCCGCTGGCCTACATGCGCGGCCGTACCTTGAACAACAGTTTCATCATCCTCGACGAAAGCCAGAACACCACCGTCGAGCAGATGAAGATGTTCCTCACCCGTATCGGTTTCGGCTCCACGGCCGTGATTACCGGCGACGTCACCCAGGTCGACCTGCCCAAGGGCACCAAGTCCGGCCTCGCCCAGGTGATCGAGGTACTCAAGGACGTTCCGGGTATCAGCTTCACGCACTTTATGCCCAAGGACGTGGTGCGCCACCCGCTGGTGCAGCGCATTGTCGAAGCCTACGAGCGCTTCGACCATCGCGATGGTGCCCCGGCCAAGGACGTTCGCGGCGATGCTTGAACTGGATCTACAGCTGGCCACCGACGCGCCAGCCCCCAGCGAGGAGCAGTTTCGCCAATGGTGTGCACTGGCACTGCGCCAGCGCAGCGCCGACTCGGAGCTGACCATCCGTCTGGTGGGCGAGGCCGAGGGCCGCGAGCTGAACCACACCTGGCGCCACAAGGACTACGCGACCAACGTGTTGTCCTTCCCCGCCGATGTTCCCGACGAGTTGCTGGACATTCCATTGCTGGGCGACCTGGTGATCTGCGTCGAAGTCGTCGAGCGTGAAGCCAGGGAACAAGGCAAGGAACTTGAGGCGCACTGGGCCCATCTAGTCATCCACGGCTGCTTGCATCTCTTGGGTTACGACCATATAGACGATGACGAAGCCGAGGAAATGGAAGCGCTGGAACGAACGTTGCTTGCGCAATTGGGTCATCCCGACCCTTATGCCGATGACGAAGCTTAAAAAACACTCAACTGTAACAACAAAGGATTCAGAGTAATCGCTATGAGCGAAGACCGATCGAGCAACGGGCAGAAGTCATGGCTGGGTAAACTGACCCAGGCTTTTGCCCACGAGCCGAAAAACCGCCAGGAGCTGCTGGAGCTGCTGCGCGAGGCCCATCAGAACAAGTTGCTGGACAGCGAAGCGCTGGCCATCGTCGAAGGCGCCATCCAAGTGGCTGACCTGCAGGTCCGGGACATCATGGTCCCGCGCTCGCAGATGATCAGCATCAAGGCGACCCAGACCCCACGGGAGTTCCTCCCGGCCGTGATCGACTCGGCGCACTCGCGCTACCCGGTGATCGGCGAAAGCCATGACGACGTCATGGGCGTGCTGCTGGCCAAGGATCTGCTGCCGCTGATCCTCAAAGAGAACGGCGACAGCTTCAACATCAAGGATCTGCTGCGCCCGGCCACCTTCGTGCCCGAGTCCAAGCGCCTGAACGTGCTGCTGCGCGAATTCCGCGCCAACCACAACCACATGGCCATCGTGATTGACGAATACGGCGGCGTGGCGGGCCTGGTGACCATCGAAGACGTACTGGAACAGATCGTCGGCGACATCGAAGACGAACACGACGTCGAAGAAGACAGCTACATCAAGCCCCTGCCCAGCGGCGACTTCCTGATCAAGGCGTTGACGCCGATCGAGAACTTCAACGAGTTCTTCGACAGCGAATTCTCCGACGACGAGTTCGACACAGTGGGCGGTTTGGTGATGAGCGCGTTTGGCCACCTGCCCAAGCGCAACGAAACCACCGAAATCGGCGCCTATCGCTTCCGCATCCTGAATGCCGACAGCCGTCGTATCCACTTGATTCGCCTGACACCTATCGCCCGCTAAGGACTGACATGCGCCGTCTTATCGCACCCGGCTGGCCCGGTAACCTGCTGGCCGTGGTGGCCGGCGCCATCACCACCCTGGCGCTGGCGCCGTTCGATTTGTGGCCATTTGCGCTGGTGGCCGTCGGGCTGTTCTATATCGGCCTGCGAGAGCTGACACCGCGCCAGGCCTTGGGGCGTGGCTGGTGCTTCGGTTTCGGCCTGTTCGGTGCCGGCACCAGCTGGATCTACTACAGCATCCACCACTTCGGCGGCGCTTCGGTGCTGCTGGCGGGGTTCCTGATGCTGTTGTTCACGGCCGCCATTGCCTGGTTCTTCGCCCTGCCCGCCTGGCTGTGGGCACGCTGGCTGCGCCGCAACGAAGCGCCGCTGGCCGACGCCCTGACATTCGCCGCGCTATGGGTGGGTCAAGAGGCCTTTCGCGGCTGGTTCCTCACCGGTTTCCCATGGCTCTATTCCGGCTACAGTCAACTCGATGGCCCACTGGCAGGGCTGGCCCCGCTCGGCGGGATGTGGCTGATTTCCTATGCCCTGGCGCTTACGGCTGCGGTGCTGTGCAACCTGCCGCGCCTGCTGGCCGCCAAACGCAATGGCTTTGTCGCCGCGGGCCTGGTGCTGCTGGTCGCGCCATGGGGCATCGGGCTGGCGCTCAAACATCATGCCTGGACCGAGCCATCCGGCGCTCCGCTGAAGGTGGCCGCGATCCAGGGCAACATCGAACAGAGCATGAAGTGGGACCCGCAGCAGCTCAATGCGCAATTGGCGCTGTACCGCGACATGAGTTTCAGCTCCAAGCCTGTGGACCTGCTGGTCTGGCCCGAAACAGCGGTGCCGGTGCTCAAGGAGTCGGTGGAGGGTTACCTGGGGATGATGGGGCGGTTCGCGGCCGACCGGCATACCGCGCTGATTACCGGCGTGCCGATTCGTCAGGAAGTGCACCACCAGAAGCGTTACTTCAACGGCATCACCGTAGTGGGCGAAGGCGACGGCACCTACCTGAAGCAAAAACTGGTGCCTTTCGGTGAGTACGTACCGTTGCAGGACATATTGCGCGGGCTGATTGCGTTCTTCGACCTGCCGATGTCGGACTTTGCCCGTGGCCCCTCCGACCAGGCCATGCTGCAAGCCAAGGGCTATCAGATCGCCCCGTTCATCTGCTACGAAGTGGTTTACCCCGAGTTTGCCGCTGGCCTTTCAGCCCAGAGCGACCTGTTGCTGACCATCAGCAACGACACCTGGTTCGGGCGCTCCATCGGCCCTCTGCAACACCTGCAAATGGCGCAGATGCGTGCGCTGGAAGCGGGGCGCTGGATGATCCGCGCCACCAACAACGGCGTGACCGGGCTGATCAACCCGTTCGGACAGATCACCGTGCAGATCCCGCAGTTCGAACGCGGCATCCTGTATGGCGAAGTGGTGCCCATGCATAACCTGACGCCGTACCTGCAATGGCGTTCGTGGCCGTTGATCATCGTGTGTCTGGGGCTGTTTGGCTGGGCGCTGCTGGCGGGCCGCCTGTCGAAAATCGGCTGACAAGAGCCCCACCCGCAGGCAGGGCTTTCTCCGAGGAGAAAGCCCTTGCACTCTACCTTAGCGTCATGGCGATTCTGCCGGTGATTGCCATGCCCGACCCAGCCAGTTTCACGCGTCGCCCGTAATAATCCATGTGACCGTCGACAACGGCCAGCATATGGCCGGGGGTATACATCGAGCCCGTTCCGCCCTTTCGTAGCTCGCGCATCGACGCGGCGACCATCTGGTGCTTCAGCCCCAACCGTCGTAATGCCTCACCTGGATAATCACCTGAACTGAGCATTTGCAGCGCCGAGGCAAAGGTTTCACTGCTGCGCTCGTAAAACTTGTCGAGCTGCATGCGTTTGGCGCTGACCGCATATAAAAACTGGGCGTTAACCAGCACATCATTGGAACCGTCGCCTATAAATCCCGAAGCGGCGGCAGCCTGCCGAATTTCGTCATGAGTAATGAAGAGTTTATAGCCGTCCCTCATCCTCACATTGAACCCATCAGCCGTTGCCTCTATTTTTTTATAGATATGATGAGGGTTGTGGCCAAACTTCATCATGGCCAGTTTAATCGCCGAAATAACCACTGAATTTCCACTGCCGCCCTGGTAGAAATCGCGGAAGATATTCGTCGGGATAACGCTGGGTGAATCCGCATCGCCCTTGATCAATGAATCGCCGGGCTCTGCTCCGTTGTCGAGGCTGGCATACGCCTGGTTTGCGGACGGTCTATTGAGAGGCGACCGGTACGATGAATAGGTGTTTTCGTTATTGTTGCGCTGGGCGGTGACAGGCTGACCGTAACGCCCTTCGTAAAAACTGTTAGCGACTCTGGACACGCTCATCAGCAGTATTCCTTACTCACTTGATTGGTTTAGATGAGTTTGGCGCCATAACGCCAATGAAAGTCCTTATAGACGCTGGTCTTGGTGCCCCACATATCAAGCGCGCCATCGACTACCGCCATTTGGTGCGGCCCATTGCAGAGAACTCCGATGGCACCCTCGGCCAGTTCCCTCACGGTGGTAGGCGCCATGTGCGCCCGCAATCCCAGGCGAATAAGCCCCTCGCCCGCAAGCTCTCCATCGGCCAGCGTCACCATGGCATCCTCGAAGCTGTCCTCAGCGTCTCCATCATTGTTTTCAAGCTGCGCTCGTTTGGCACTGACGGCGTATAAAAACTGCGCATTGATCAGAACATCCTCCGAGTGACCCGGCCGAAGTCCGGCACCTTCTTGAGCCTCTTCCAATTCCTCAAAGGAAATATGCAACTTGAAAGAGTCCCGCATGGTGACTTCAAAACCGTCCTTAACTTCGGTGATTTGCTTGTAGATGCCATGAGGGTTATGGCCGAACTTAGCCATGGCGGCCTTGATTGCACTGACGGTGACGCAGTTACCCACCCCTTCCTGAGAGAACGCCCCCCAAATATGGGTCGGTTTTATGCCGGCATTCTCTGCGTTGCCCCGGATGAATTTTCGATGCGGCGTCTCGGGAACATCTGAACGCGAATCTACGCCGAGCGCCGAGCGTTCCAAAGGCGGGCTATGGGGCTGAAGCACTGATCGTGTTTGATCAGGGGTCAACGTAGCAGCGGGTAATGGCCTGTGCTGCTGCCCACCCATGCGTGCGGACAGCGTAGTGATCATGTTATTTAACTCGCGCAACATGTCAGTGATCGCGGAGAACGAAGCCTGGGCATGGGGGGCCGCACTATTGGCTGCTGCGGCATCGGGGCGCGCGGCCCTGTCGAACGCCCCTGCCCCGTGCGGCCTTTCAGGCGCCGCACCCACATAACTTTTATGCACCTCAGCCTGATAACGCCCGTAGTAACCATTTACCGGGCTGGCAACCGAATGACTCATACCTTTTTCTCCCTGGTTTTCATTAACAGCCACGGCCAGCCAAAACTAACCGGCACTCATCAACAGATAGCTCTAATAACCCTTGAAATGTCCTCCATCAGAGGCTCAGTAATTATGTTGCCGTACCTTTCTTTCACGAGGACCTTTGGCCAGTTCGGTGGTGCTGATCGCGTCGCGCAATCCAAGCGCCGCCAGAATTTCATGTTTGTTCGTATTAAATGGCGTGAGCGCTAATACACCGGCATAGGTGCGCATTTTCGGAACTTTTTCAGCCGATGGGCGCGTCCAAGGTTCATTGTCGGCGAAGTGCTTCGCTTGCTCAGTCAAATAGATGCGCTTGCACAGAACCCCAAATAAAAATGAAGCATCGTTCACCATGCCTTCGTCGAAGCCCACAAACCCACATGCCTTGGACGCCAAGTGCAACTCTTTATGAGTGATGTTCAACGCGACACCATCTTTCATAATAATGTCGTACCCGCCAGGCACGGCCGTCACTTTTTCCAGGACACTGTCCACACTCTGGCCATACTTCGACATGGCCAACTTAATGACTTCCAAATAAGGAACACGGCTGTCGTGGCCCAACCACGGGTACGGCTTGTATTGCCAGGACACCCCCGCTTTCAGATCATCCGGTTTTTGCCCCTTGGGTTTTCCAGACAATTCCACCGCCCAATCGTCTTCATTGATCACTTCGCTCCATATCCGCCGCCATTCATAATCCTCAAGTGCAACGCCCGCGCCGCCATGCTTGCCATCAGCGAAGTCCAGCGCATCAAACGGATCAAGCTCCTCGTCAGCCACAGGCAAGCGGTCCACAAGGTGCCTGACCTTGATATCAACTGCTGGCCGCGCTTCGAGTTCACGCGGTTTGGGCGGGATAATAGAGGCTGGCTTGGGCGCTACGTCGTTTGCGGGCGCCGGCAATATCGCGTCGGCATCCAAAAACTGTTTCAAGCTGTCGGTAACGTTTTTCAATAACAAAAGCAACGTCGTCAGCGTTTGACCTAATTGCGCGTCGTCCTGTTTTAAAGGGCCAAGAACGTCAGGGCTGTAAGCCGTGAAATGCTCACCTGGTTTCGCTGACCAGTTTCCCGCTCCAGCTGTAGCAGGAGCCTCTTCACCGACAAAGGCATTACCCAAACGGCTTATTCGGTGATTATTTGCTGCTGATAATATATTCACACAACTCCGCCTCTCTAGCTCAGTTAGCACATAGCTCGCCACGGAAACACCTGCGACAACTTAATGCACGAGGGGAGCGATTAATTCACCCCGCAAGTTTAATTTGTCGCACTGCGCAGCGTCAGTGTTCGCACAGACTAGTGGTAGCCAACTTCTTAAAAATTCCACCTTATCAACGCACAAAAAATTACGGCGCGCAGCGAACCCGCACAAGCAAAAACAACTTACTCATACAACAGCTTTTAAATGACCATGCATTAATCTAAAACTTACACAACCAAGGGTTACGAATCGCCATAAACAGTCAATCAACATAACAACGAAAAGTTATTAGCTCATATTCATCACACAGTACCTAAGGCACTACGCACACCAGAGCGGACTACATATCTTACAAACAAAAAGACGTCTGACTGCTTGCGCCATAAGGCCAGTTAGAACATTGCGTTCATACCGAAAACTGACCTTCCCTAAATCCGCCCAACGGCTGATTTCTTATGACGCAATTCAGCGATAAAACAATCGATACCCCACCTGCCCGACCGCTTCGTTAATCAACTGGCCGCTCTGCCACACCGATTTGAATTCCGGCATCCAACCGCCCAGAGGACGGGCATTATCCACCCCCAAAAAACCGACCGGGGCCGGTACGACGGTGAAACCGGCCTTTTCAAAGCTCCACACCGAGCGCGGCATATGCCAGGCCTGGGTGACCACGACCACGCGCTTGATACCCTCGGGCAATAGAATCTCGGCACTCATCTGCGCGTTCTCCCAAGTGGTACGGCTGCGTTCTTCCTTCCAACGCACCGTGACGCCAAAGTCATCCTGCATCGACACCGCCATCAACTGCGCTTCGCTGGGGGGCGTGCCGTAATGCAGGCCACCGGTAGTCAGTACCGGCAACCCCGACGCCTTGGCCAAGCGCGCGGCGTAACGCTGGCGTTCCAGCCCAATGCCCGTAGGCTGATCGGCGCCCCAGGCGGGGTCGCCTCGCTCTCGCCCGGAACCCAATACGACGATGGCGTCGGCACGTTGGGCCAGGGTTGACCAGTCCTCCCGAGCCAATGGCGGCTCGGTCTCAAGCGCTCGGGCGCCCCACTCCACCATCACGGGCAGGCTGATCAACCACATACCGCCCAGGCCCAGGGCAAAGCAGCAACCGGCCAACCTCGGGCGGCTACGGCGAAACCACCAGGCAAGCGCCAGCAGCAGCAAGAGAATGCCGGGCGGTAGAAGCAGTTGTTTGATGAAATAACGAATAGGCATCGGGCATCTCCACAGATGCCCGAAGCCTAAGGTGTAACGGGGTCTAGCGGCAATCTAGAAAGTTGCACGGTGAAATGGTGCTGTTCAGGGGGGAGCGAACTACTTGCAGCGGGCGGACCGGAATCTCTCCGGGCCACGACCGGCCGGCAAATCCTTGAGCCACACCACCTTGGCAGACTGCGTGGGCTCCTTGACTGGCGGGGTTACCGCCATGGGAGGCGCACTGCACTTGTTGCGTTCCAGATAAGCCTTGATCAGTTCCAATTCCGCGCGGCTCAAACCGCGCAGTTCCAACTCCACAGGCCGCTCATCACGCAATCGGCCCGCAGTTCTCGCTGCATCCAATGCACGACCCAATCGGTCGATCAGTCCTTCGTAGATTTCCGGTTTCGTTGCGATTCGCTGCGATTCAACCATCCCCTCACCTCATTGAAGAAAGACTTGCTCCCCAATAAACAGCGTAGCCCCCGTGGCTGCGCCTGCCCGGCGCCGCGACAGACGGCCTTGGCCGCGCAATCAGGGTTTCCCTCGATAGAGTGGGGTCATGTATGCTACGGCGCTTCCTGTAACTCCACTTCCCGCAGGGTTTGGGCACGGATGCGGCGCTTTTGGGTGTCGATCTACCCGGACAATGCACCGAAGAGGATTAGGCCACCCCTATTCAGTTCAAAAAGTAGCCATGCACGAACAATATCAGCCCCGTGAAATAGAAAATGCCGCCCAAGCCTTCTGGGACGAGCAGAAGTCCTTTGAAGTCAGTGAACAGCCAGGCAAGGAGACCTTCTACTGCCTGTCGATGTTCCCTTACCCCAGCGGCAAGCTACACATGGGGCATGTGCGTAACTACACCATCGGCGACGTGATCTCCCGTTACCAGCGCATGCAAGGCAAAAACGTCCTGCAACCCATGGGTTGGGACGCCTTTGGCATGCCGGCGGAAAACGCCGCGATGAAAAACAATGTAGCGCCCGCCAAGTGGACCTACGAAAACATCGCCTATATGAAGACCCAGCTGCGCAGCCTGGGCCTGGCCGTGGACTGGTCCCGTGAAGTGACCACCTGCAAGCCGGACTACTACCGCTGGGAGCAATGGCTGTTCACGCGCCTGTTCGAAAAAGGTGTGATCTACAAAAAGAGCGGCACCGTGAACTGGGACCCGGTCGACCAGACCGTACTGGCCAACGAGCAGGTGATCGACGGTCGCGGCTACGCCGATGAGCTGTTGTCGAGCCTGGATGATCTGCCGGGCTGGCCGGAACAGGTCAAGACCATGCAGCGCAACTGGATCGGCAAATCCAAGGGCATGGAAGTGCAGTTCCCGTACAACGTCGACTCCATCGGCGAAGCGGGCACCCTCAAAGTGTTCACCACCCGTCCCGACACCCTCATGGGCGCGACCTACGTCGCCGTGGCCGCCGAACACCCGCTGGCCACCCAGGCCGCGCAGAATAACCCTGAGCTGCAGGCATTCATCGCCGAATGCAAAGGCGGTAGCGTGGCCGAAGCCGACGTCGCCACCCAAGAGAAGAAAGGCCTGCCGACCGGATTGTTCGTCGAGCACCCGCTGACCGGCGAGAAGTTGCCAGTATGGGTCGCCAACTACGTGCTGATGCACTACGGCGATGGCGCGGTAATGGCCGTGCCGGCGCACGATGAGCGCGATTTCGAATTTGCGACCCAGTACAACCTGCCGATCAAAACCGTAGTGCGCACCAGCTCGGGCGACAGCAACCCGGCACCATGGCAAGACGCGTATGGCGAGCACGGCACCCTGATCAACTCCGGCGAGTTCGACGGCCTGGACTTCGCCGGTGCCTTCGACGCCATCGAAGTGGCGCTGATCAAGAAAAACCTCGGCGCCTCGCGCACCCAGTTCCGCCTGCGCGACTGGGGCATCAGCCGTCAGCGCTACTGGGGCTGCCCGATCCCGATCATCCACTGCGCCAGCTGCGGCGACGTGCCGGTGCCCGAAGATCAACTGCCCGTGGTGCTGCCGGAAGACGTGGTGCCGGACGGCGCCGGTTCGCCCCTGGCGCGCATGCCCGAGTTCTATGAGTGCAGCTGCCCGAAATGCGGCCAGCCGGCCAAGCGTGAAACCGACACCATGGACACCTTCGTCGAGTCCTCGTGGTACTACGCGCGCTACGCCTCGCCTCACTACGAAGGCGGCCTGGTAGAAAAAACCGCAGCCGACCATTGGTTGCCGGTCGACCAGTACATCGGCGGTATCGAACACGCCATTCTTCACCTGCTGTACGCGCGCTTCTTCCACAAGCTGATGCGCGACGAAGGCCTGGTCACCTCCAACGAGCCGTTCAAGAACCTGCTGACACAAGGCATGGTAATCGCCGAGACCTACTATCGCCGCGAAGCCAATGGCGCCTACACCTGGTTCAACCCGGCGGATGTAGAGCTGGAACGCGACAGCAAAGCCAAGGTCATCAGCGCCAAACTGATCGCCGACGGCCTGCCGGTGGAAATCGGCGGCACCGAGAAGATGGCCAAGTCGAAGAACAACGGCGTCGACCCGCAATCGATGATCGACCAGTTCGGCGCCGACACCTGCCGTCTGTTCATGATGTTCGCCTCGCCGCCCGACATGAGCGCCGAGTGGTCCGACTCTGGCGTGGAAGGTTCGCATCGCTTCCTCAAACGCGTCTGGCGTCTGGCCCATGCCCATGTCAGCCAGGGTCTGCCGGCCAAGCTGGACGTGGCCGCGCTGAACGACGAGCAGAAAGCCATTCGCCGCAGCATCCACCTGGCCATCAAGCAAGCCAGCCAGGACGTGGGCCAGAACCACAAGTTCAACACCGCCATCGCCCAGGTGATGACCCTGATGAACGTGATGGAAAAAGCCCCGCAGGCTACCGAGCAGGATCGCGCGCTGGTACAGGAAGGTCTGGAAACGGTCACCCTGCTGCTGGCCCCGATCACGCCGCACATCAGTCACGAACTGTGGAGCCGCCTGGGCCACAGCGACGCGGTCATCGATGCGCGCTGGCCGGTACAGGATGACAGCGCCCTGGTGCAGGACACGTTGCAACTGGTCATCCAAGTCAACGGCAAACTGCGTGGTCAGATCGACATGCCAGCCAGCGCCAGCCGCGAAGAAGTCGAAGCGGCCGCGCGCAGCAACGAGAATGTGCTGCGCTTTACCGAAGGCCTGACGATCCGCAAAGTGATCGTTGTGCCAGGCAAACTGGTCAATATCGTCGCCAGCTAATCGGATCGGGCGCAGGGCTTGAGCCCTGCGCCGAACTAAACCTTCAGGGCCGCGATAAGGCCCGCCTGGTTTCAAGGGGAGCAACAAAATGATCAAACGCAACTTGCTGGTTATGGGCCTTGCCGTGCTGCTGAGCGCTTGCGGCTTCCAGCTGCGCGGCACGGGCACCAATGACCTGTCCATCAAAGAATTGGACGTCAGCGCCCGTAACGCTTATGGCGAAACCGTGACGCAACTGCGTCAGGTCTTGGAAAACAGCGGCGTGCATGTCTACACCGGCGCGCCCTACAAGCTGGTACTGGTGGACGAGAAAGAAACCCAACGTAACCTGAGCTACGCCAGCGCAGGCCGTGCGTCGGACATCGAACTGAGCACCGTGCTCAGCTTTGAAGTGCAGGGCCGTGACCACCTGCCGTTGATGGATGACAAGATTCAGATCCAGAAGGTAGTGAGCCACGACGGCAACAACCTGGTGGGTTCGGATTCGGAAGTCGTTCAAGTGCGCAAGGAAATGCGTCGCGACCTGGTTCAACGCATGATGTTGCGCCTGCAACTGCTCACACCTGAACAGCTGGAAGTGCTGCAACGCACCGCTGACGACAAGGCCAAGGCAGAAGCCGACGCGCTTAAAGCGGCACAAGAGTACGAAGACAACACGCCGAAACAATCGCCTGTCGAAGTACCGGTACCGGTTGAGTAAGCCAGACGGGGCGCCCCTGGCGCCCCGTTCGCCCTGCCTATGAAACTCGCTCCCGCCCAACTCGCCAAACACCTGCAAGGTGGCCTCGCGCCTGTCTACATTGTCAGCGGTGACGACCCGCTACTGTGCCAGGAAGCCGCCGACGCCATTCGCACGGCTGCCCGCCAGCAAGGTTTCGATGAACGCCAGGTCTTCAGCGCGGATGCCAGCTTCGACTGGGGCACCTTGCTGCAAGCCGGTGCGAGCATGTCGCTGTTCGCCGAAAAACGCCTGCTGGAACTGCGCCTGCCTTCAGGCAAGCCCGGCGACAAAGGTGCCTCTGCCCTGATGGAATACTGCGCACGCCCCGCCGAGGATACGGTGTTGCTGATCAGCCTGCCCAAACTCGACGGCAGTGCGCAGAAAACCAAATGGGGCAAGGCGTTGGTGGAAGGCGCGCAGACCCAGTTCATCCAGATCTGGCCGGTGGACAGTAACCAATTGCCGCAATGGATTCGTCAGCGCCTGTCCCAATCGGGCCTGGCGGCGACTCAAGACGCGGTCGAGCTGATCGCGGCCCGGGTTGAAGGTAACTTGCTTGCCGCCGCCCAGGAAATCGAGAAGCTCAAGCTGATGGCCGAAGACGGGCAGATCACTGTCGAAACCGTGCAAAGCGCCGTGGCCGATAGCGCGCGCTTTGATGTGTTCGGGCTGGTGGATGCGATTCTCAACGGCGAACCTGCCCATGCCCTGCGCATGCTCGAAGGGCTGCGCGGCGAAGGGGTGGAGCCGCCGGTGATTCTTTGGGCCCTGGCCCGTGAGTTGCGGGTACTGGCCAATATTTCCCTGCAATACAGCCAAGGTACGCCGCTGGACAAATGTTTCAGCCAGGCACGACCACCGGTATGGGACAAACGCAAACCCCTGATGAGCAAAGCCCTGCAACGGCACTCGGCGCAACGTTGGGCGCAGCTTCTGCTCGAAGCACAGCGCATCGATGCGCAAATCAAGGGACAAGCGGCCGGTTCGCCATGGATGAGCCTGAGTCGCTTGGCGCTGCTGATGTCCGGGCAACGCCTGACACTCCCCGCCGAATAGCCCTCCCATCTGTTGACCGCGTTAACATTTCAAAAACCTTGTCGGGCTTTACAGCGGCCAAACTTCGGCAGATGATTTGCGCCGTTGTAACCACCTACCGAGAGTCCCGACCATGAGCAAAAAGCCATCCAAGCATGGCCCCAATAAGGCCAAATCCATCATCGCCCAGCCACTGTTCCGCAGCCGTCAGGAACGCGCCGGCAAGGGCAAAGGCAGCTACCGCCGCGAAGCCTTCCAGTCTAAT
>Ga0308172_1001592_pt1 | contig 14890 bp, 14 predicted proteins | sample PhyGR2_FD_202134 | JGI IMG/M metagenome (GOLD analysis project Ga0308172, IMG submission 202134) | Phyllosphere microbial communities from UC Gill Tract Community Farm, Albany, California, United States - DLSLSG.R2 | ecosystem: Host-associated > Plants > Phyllosphere > Unclassified | place: USA... | reverse complement strand
TACCCCGCTGCTGACCTGCGACGTGTGGGAACACGCTTACTACATCGACTACCGCAACGTGCGTCCAAAGTATGTGGAAGCGTTCTGGAACCTGGTCAACTGGAAGTTCGTTGCCGAGCAGTTCGAAGGCAAGACCTTTACTGCCTGAGCACCGCTTGCGGTTATAAAGCGCTCGGTGCCCCAGGCGACGTAAACAACGCCGCGAGAGCACCGGCCTATAGCAAATGCCCCGACTTGTCGGGGCATTTGCTTTTCCAGGGTAAATTCTGGAAACAGGGCGTAATCCCCTGCCCGATCAGGACAGGAACCGTGCAGTGCTGATTTGCCACGCAATCAGTGAAGGGAATTTATCCCGATATCCTGCCGGAGAAATCACGATGACTATTGACGCAAAAGTAGCTCTTCCTTTGATAGGCGATGTGCTTAAAGAGGCACTTCCGGTGATGGGCGAACTGGTCAAGGCAATTGCACCCTTGCTTCAACCATTCGCTGACGCGGCGGCAAAGAAGATTGCCGGCGACGAAGAAAGCGCGTCAAAGCCCATCGAGTTTTCTCTCACTCCAGAACCTGAAAAAAAGACTTTGACTATCACTTGGTAAACGGACTCGCCCCCCTGCGTCCTCGCAGTGGTCGGTAAAGCGTGGGTTGAGGCAGGCGGACGTCAATCCGCCTGCCCCCATCGCTCCTTCCGAGGTGAGGTCAGCAACGCCATAGGCAAAAAGGAAATTACACACGGCGAACAAACAACGCTGCGGGCGGGTTGCCCCGCCCACTTTGTTTCGCGCTCGAAGGACGATTTCAGCGTTAGTATCTTAGCCCCGGCAGATTACCGGCCAGATTAGATAGTACTTCTTCACCGACACGCCCAACCGTGCTGGCAGTCTGATCAATGATCGGCTTAGCGACCGTATCAATCACCGGCTTAACCAATGGAATCAATATCGGGGCTGCTGCTACTGCTAGTGATGCTGCTGCTACTGCCATAAGTTGATTCTCCAACGTTGTATGAAAGGCGTATTCCTTTCCCACCCTACGTGGCGAATCGATACCGTCCGGTTCCGCAACCTTGTCGGTTTTCGCACTTGCCCGAATGTCCCTTTGACTGCCATCACCAGATTGCCAATACTCATGGCATATTGAAGGCCACCCGCATGAGACAAGGAATGCCCCTTTGAAGCTGGAACTCAAGAACAGCTTGTCGGTGAAGTTGCTACGGGTTGTGCTGCTGTCGGCGTTGGTCGTGGGCGTGGCGCTGAGCGTGGCGCAGATCGTGTATGACGCCTACAAGACGCGCCAGGCCGTGGCCAGCGATGCCCAGCGTATCCTCGATATGTTTCGCGACCCCTCTACGCAGGCCGTGTATAGCCTGGACCGCGAGATGGGCATGCAGGTAATCGAGGGGCTGTTTCAGGACGACGCGGTGCGCATGGCCTCCATCGGCCATCCCAACGAAACCATGTTGGCGGAAAAAAGCCGCGCGTTGCAGCATGCCCCAAGCCGCTGGCTGACCGACCTCATTCTTGGCCAGGAACGCACCTTCACCACGCCCCTGGTGGGCAAGGGCCCTTACAGTGAGTACTACGGCGATCTGAGCATCACCCTCGACACCGCCACCTACGGTGAGGGATTTATCGTCAATTCAGTGATTATTTTCATTTCCGGGGTGCTGCGCGCATTGGCCATGGGGCTGGTGCTGTATCTGGTCTATCACTGGTTGCTGACCAAACCGCTGTCGCGGATTATCGAGCACCTGACATCCGTCAACCCGGACCGGCCCAGCGAACACAAAATCCCACAGCTCAAGGGCCACGAACGCAACGAACTGGGGTTGTGGATCAATACCGCCAATCAGTTACTCGAATCCATCGAACGCAACACCCACCTGCGCCACGAAGCCGAATCCAGCCTGCTGCGCATGGCTCAGTATGACTTTCTCACCGGCCTGCCGAACCGCCAGAAACTGCAGGAGCAGCTGGACAAAATCCTGATCGACGCCGGCCGTCGTCAGCGCCGTGTCGCGGTGCTGTGTGTGGGGCTGGACGATTTTAAAAGCGTCAATGAGCAGTTCACTTACCAGGCCGGCGATAAATTGCTCCTGGCCCTGGCCGACCGCCTGCGCGCCCACAGCGGCCGGCTCGGCGCCCTGGCCCGCCTGGGGGGCGATCAGTTCGCCCTGGTGCAGGCCGATATCGACCAGCCCTACGAGGCCGCCGAGCTGGCGCAAAGCATCTTGGATGACCTCGAAGCGGAATTTGCCTTCGAGCACGAACAAATCCGTCTGCGCGCCACCATCGGTATCACGCTGTTCCCCGAAGATGGCGACAGCACGGAGAAGTTGCTCCAAAAAGCCGAACAGACCATGACGCTGGCCAAGAGCCGTTCACGCAACCGTTACCAGTTCTATATCGCCAGCGTCGACAGCGAAATGCGCCGGCGCCGCGAGCTGGAAAAAGACCTGCGCGATGCCCTGAGCCGCGAGCAGTTTCACTTGGTGTATCAACCGCAGGTCAGCTATCGCGAACAACGTGTGGTCGGCGTCGAAGCCTTGCTGCGCTGGCAGCACCCCGAGCACGGGCTGGTACCACCGGACCTGTTCATCCCCCTGGCCGAGCAGAACGGCACCATTATTCCCATTGGCGAATGGGTGCTGGATCACGCCTGCCGGCAATTGCGCGAATGGCATGACCAGGGCTTCACCCAACTGCGCATGGCGGTCAACCTCTCGACGGTGCAGCTGCACCACGCCGAGCTGCCACGGGTGGTAAACAATCTGATGCAAATCTACCGCCTGCCGCCACGTAGCCTTGAGCTGGAGGTCACCGAGACCGGCCTGATGGAAGACATCAGCACCGCCGCCCAGCACCTGCTGAGCCTGCGGCGCTCCGGTGCCTTGATCGCTATCGATGACTTCGGCACCGGTTATTCCTCCCTGAGTTATCTCAAAAGCCTGCCGCTGGACAAGATCAAGATCGACAAGAGCTTCGTCCAGGACCTGCTGGACGATGATGACGATGCCACCATCGTGCGGGCGATCATTCAACTGGGTAAGAGCCTGGGCATGCAGGTGATCGCCGAGGGGGTGGAAACCGCCGAGCAGGAGGCTTATATCATCGCCGAGGGCTGCCACGAGGGTCAGGGTTACTACTACAGCAAACCCCTGCCGGCGCGGGAGTTGGCGGTTTTTTTGAAGCAAGTCGAGCGCAATAACGCGGCCATTCTTTGACCTGGCGAAACGATACTGAATATTTCCCGCGTATAACCCTTTACACAAAATGCAAATCTTTCGCATTATGTTGCAGTTTTGCGCACCCCCCGCGCGCCCTCTCAACAACCGAAGCAGGATGTTCGCCATGATTCGTATGCCCCTGGCCACCGCCAGTCTGCTGGCCATTGCCATTTCTCTCGCCGGCTGCGGCGAAGGTAAAGACAAAGCCGCCGCGCCCCAGGCGCCGACCCCGGCGGCCAGCACTGCCGCGCCAGCGGCGGCCGCCCCTGCCGCAAAAGTCGACGAAGCCGCCGCCAAGGCGGTGGTCGCGCACTACGCCGACATGGTGTTCGCGGTGTACAGCGATGCCGAATCCACCGCAAAAACCCTGCAAACCGCCATCGACGCGTTCCTCGCCAAGCCCAACGATGAAACCTTGAAAGCCGCGCGCACCGCCTGGATCGCCGCGCGCGTACCGTACTTGCAGAGCGAAGTGTTCCGCTTCGGCAACACCATCATCGACGACTGGGAAGGCCAAGTGAACGCATGGCCCCTGGACGAAGGCCTGATCGACTATGTCGACAAGTCCTACGAGCACGCCTTGGGTAACCCCGGCGCCACCGCCAACATCATCGCCAACACCCAGGTTCAGGTCGGCGAAGACAAGGTCGATGTGAAAGACATCACCCCGGAAAAACTCGCCAGCCTCAATGAGCTGGGCGGTTCCGAGGCCAACGTGGCCACCGGCTACCACGCCATCGAATTCCTGCTGTGGGGCCAGGACCTCAACGGCACCGGCCCAGGCGCCGGCAACCGCCCGGCCTCGGACTACCTGACCGGTGCCGGTGCCACCGGCGGCCACAACGAGCGTCGCCGTGCCTACCTGAGCGCGGTCACCCAATTGCTGGTCAGCGATCTGGAAGAAATGGTCGGCAACTGGAAACCCAACGTCGAAGACAACTACCGCGCCACGCTGGAAGCAGAACCGGCCACCGACGGCCTGCGCAAAATGCTGTTCGGCATGGGCAGCCTGTCCCTGGGCGAACTGGCTGGCGAGCGGATGAAAGTATCCCTGGAAGCCAACTCGCCGGAAGACGAGCAGGACTGCTTCAGCGACAACACCCACAACTCGCACTTCTATGACGCCAAGGGCATCCGTAACGTCTATCTGGGCGAGTACACCCGTGTCGACGGCACCAAGATGACCGGCGCTAGCCTGTCCTCCCTGGTGGCCAAGGCCGACCCGGCTGCCGATACCGCGTTGAAAGCGGACCTGGCGGCCACCGAAGCGAAGATCCAGGTCATGGTCGACCACGCCAACAAGGGCGAGCACTACGACCAATTGATCGCCGCCGGTAACGACGCCGGTAACCAGATCGTGCGCGACGCCATCGCCGCCCTGGTCAAGCAAACCGGGTCGATCGAAGCCGCAGCGGGTAAGCTGGGCATCAGCGACCTGAACCCGGATAGCGCCGATCACGAGTTCTGATCAGTGCCGAGTTGAAAGAGGCGACCTTCGGGTCGCCTTTTTTATAGCCACACAAAACCATGTGAGAGGGCGCTTGACCCCGATGGCAGTGTTTCAGTGAGGGCGGTATCGGCTGATCCACCGACATCGGGATTCATGCCCGCTCCCACATTTGAGTCACGGCGTTCCCGGCTACGCAGGTTTACATGCCCTGCACCCCAGGTAGAATGGCGCCTCTGCCCTATCTCGAGCGAACTTCATGGCGTTGCCGACCCTGCGCATCATCGGATTCATCATCGGCATCTTCCTGATCACCCTTGCGATCGCCATGGTTGTGCCCATGGCCACTCTGGTCATTTTCGAACGCACCAGCGACCTGCCCTCCTTTTTATGGGCCAGCCTGATCACGTTTGTCGCCGGCCTGGCGCTGGTTATCCCCGGTCGCCCCGAGCAGGTGCACCTGCGCCCGCGGGACATGTACCTGCTCACCGTCAGCAGTTGGCTGGTGGTGTGTGTGTTCGCCGCGTTGCCGTTTCTGCTGACCCAGCACATCAGTTATACCGACTCGTTTTTCGAAAGCATGTCCGGCATCACCGCCACCGGGTCCACGGTGCTGAGCGGTCTGGACAGTATGTCGCCGGGCATCCTGATGTGGCGCTCGCTGCTGCACTGGCTGGGGGGCATCGGGTTTATCGGCATGGCGGTGGCGATCCTGCCGCTGCTGCGCATTGGTGGCATGCGTCTGTTCCAGACCGAATCCTCGGACCGTTCGGAAAAGGTCATGCCGCGCTCGCATATGGTGGCGCGGCTGATCGTGGCGGCGTATGTGGGCATCACCATCCTCGGCAGCCTGGCGTTCTGGTGGGCCGGTATGGGCCTGTTCGACGCGATCAACCATGCAATGTCGGCGATTTCCACCGGTGGTTTCTCCACCTCCGATCAGTCCCTGGCCCACTGGGAGCAACCGGCGGTGCACTGGGTGGCGGTGGTGGTGATGATCCTCGGCAGCCTGCCGTTCACCTTGTACGTCGCCACGTTGCGCGGCAACCGTCGGGCGTTGATCAAGGATCAGCAGGTGCAAGGTCTGCTTGGCTTGCTGCTGGTGACCTGGCTGGTGCTCGGCACCTGGTACTGGTGGACCACCAATCTGCACTGGCTGGAGGCGCTGCGCCACGTCGCGCTGAACGTCACATCGGTAGTGACCACCACCGGTTTTGCGCTGGGGGACTACAGCTTGTGGGGCAATTTCTCACTGATGCTGTTCTTCTACCTGGGGTTTATCGGCGGCTGTTCGGGCTCCACGGCGGGCGGCATCAAGATTTTCCGCTTTCAAGTGGCTTACATCCTGCTCAAGGCCAACTTGAACCAATTGATTCACCCGCGCGCGGTGATCAAGCAGAAGTACAACGGCCACCGCCTCGACGAAGAGATCGTGCGCTCGATCCTGACCTTTTCGTTTTTCTTCGCCATCACCATCTGCGCCATCGCCCTGGCCCTGTCGCTGCTGGGCCTGGACTGGATGACCGCCCTGACCGGCGCCGCCAGCACCGTGTCCGGCGTCGGCCCAGGCCTGGGAGAGACCATTGGCCCGGCCGGCAACTTCGCCAGCCTGCCGGATGCGGCCAAGTGGATCCTGTCCCTGGGCATGCTGCTGGGCCGACTGGAGATCATCACAGTCTTTGTTCTGTGTATCCCGGCGTTCTGGCGTCACTGACCGTCGACGCGTCCTGCAACCGCGCCCGGTACTCGCCGGGCGTGGCATCGAACCAACGACGAAACGCGCGAAAGAAATTACTCGGGTCGGCGAACCCCAACAGGTAGGCAATTTCCAGCAAGGTCATGCTCGGCTGCGCCAGGTACTGCTCAGCCAATTCGCGCCGCGTGTCGTCGAGCAAAGTTTGGAAACTGGTGCCCTCTTCCTGCAAACGCCGTTGCAAGGTGCGTTGGGACAGGTGCAGCGTCCGGGCCACGACCTCGCGCTTGGGCTCGCCCTGCGGCAGCAAGCGGCAGAGCACCTGACGCGCCTTGTGGGTCACACGGCTTTCCGAGAAGCGCGCCAGGTATTCGCCGGCAAAGCGATCATGCAGCAGCGCCATGGCTTCATTGGCCGTGGGCAGCGGTGTGTCCATATCGGCACGCTCGAAGATCAACGCGTCATAGGGCGCATTGAATTCCAGCGGCGCATGGAACGCTTGCTTGTAGGGCGCCAGGTCCAGCGGTGGTTCGCCTTGTAACAGGACTTTGCGCGGATGCAGGGTTCGCCCGGTCAACCAGCCGCATAGCGCCAGCGCACAGGCCAGGGAGGCTTCGGCGCTTTGTCGGGTTGGAGGCAGATGGTCGCCATGCACCGTCAGAATCAGCGCATAGCCTTCGGGTAACAGACGGAAACTCAAGTCGGCACTTTCGGCAATGATGCGCTGATAGCGCACCAGCCGCATAAAGCCTTCGGCCAGGGTGTTGCTGGACATCAGCGCATAACCAGCCACATGGAACGACGCCGGGCGCACCACTTTGCCCATGTTCAAGCCAATCGCCGGGTTGCCTGACAGCTCCACCGCGCGCTGCCACAGCCGGGTCATGGAGTCCTGCGGGAAGCGCGCGTCGGGATCGCTCAGGGCGGCGTAGTCCAAACCCAGTTGCTTGAACAGGGCTTGGCAATCGAGGCCGTCCATTTCCAATGCCTTGACTATCCCCATCGCCCAGCTTGCAGAAGTTGTTCGTTCGCTCATGGCGTCTTCTTAATTAAGCAGGCTCAAAGCCAGCCAGGAAGGCAAGGATACTAAAGTGGCATCTATTGTCACTGGCTGTTACCAGTGATCACTCTAGACTCAAATAAGCTCCCCGCCGAACATCTGTTGGGCGGCATAACAATCAAAGGGCCGGCCATCGTGGAAAATCTCAAGCGATTCAACAGCTTCGCCGAGTTCTACCCCTATTACCTACAGGAACATGGCAACAGCACCTGTCGCCGCCTGCACTTTATCGGCACCACGCTGGTGATCGCCATCCTGGCGTATGCCATTGGCCGAGGTTCACTTGGCTTGCTGCTGGCGGTGCCGATCGCCGGCTACGGCTTTGCCTGGGTTGGTCACTTCTTCTTCGAAAAGAACCGTCCGGCGACGTTTCAGCACCCGTTCTACAGCCTGCTGGGGGATTTTGTGATGTACCGCGACATGATTCTGGGCAAGGTGCCGTTCTAGGTCATGTGGATATAAAAATCTTTTTGTCATTTACAGTGCTGTATCCTGCGAAAGCTTTTTGAAAGCGCGGAATCACCTGCGATTGAAAAAAACAGACTTTGCGAGGAGCGACGACAATGCACGAGATCCCTAATCTCCCCTTCCCAAGCCTGCACGAAACTGAGCAGCCAACCCCGCAACAGGCCAGCGACAAGCAGCCTGAGGCCAAAGAAGCCAAACCAGTCGCCAGCGAACGCCAGGACTGACGCCGTACCAGACCGTGTGGAAAGCGCACCATTGAGCGCTTTCCACACTGCCTGAAGCCAAGAGATTCCCCCATGACCGACACCCTCCCCGACAACCCGGACACAGCCATCCTCGATGCGGCCTTGCAGATGGTCGAGGTGTGGAATCGCCTGAGCGCCGATAAGCAAGCCATGCTGCTCAAGCGTTTTGGTACCCAGGAAAACGCCCTCGCCGCTCTGGTGACCACGCAATTGCTGAGCCCTGCCCAAGCTTGAGCTTTTTGAACTGAGCTTTTTGTGGATTGCCGCCCTGCGCGGGCCAAACCACCGGTATCATTAGCAGCCTATCTTTACCTGCTGCGAATGTGGACCCTTCCCATGCCCGATACCCAGCGCCCCATGGCGGTCACGCTGCAAGTTGTTTCCATCGTCTTATTCACCTTTATCGGTTACCTGAATATCGGCATTCCCCTGGCCGTATTGCCAGGCTATGTGCACAGCGAACTGGGGTTTGGCGCGGTGATCGCCGGGCTGGTGATCAGCGTGCAATACCTGGCCACATTGCTGAGCCGCCCGTACGCCGGGCGCATCATCGATAACCTGGGCAGCAAGCGCGCCGTGCTGATCGGCCTGACGGGCTGCGGCCTGAGCGGTGTGTTCATGCTGCTGGCGGCGTGGTTTTCCAGCCTGCCGGCGCTGAGCCTGGGCAGCCTGCTGATCGGCCGTCTGGTGCTGGGCAGCGCTGAGAGCCTGGTGGGTTCGGGCGCCATCGGTTGGGGCATCGGCCGCGTAGGCGCGGCCAACACCGCCAAAGTCATCTCGTGGAACGGTATCGCCAGCTATGGCGCGCTGGCCGTCGGCGCGCCGTTGGGGGTGCTGCTGGTCAGCCACCTGGGGCTGTGGAGCATGGGGGTGAGCATCATCCTGCTGGCCGCCGTGGGGCTGTTGCTGGCGTGGAACAAAGTCGCGGCGCCGATTGTGAGCGGTGTGCGCCTGCCATTTATGAATGTGTTGGGGCGCGTGCTGCCTCACGGCTGCGCGCTGGCCCTGGGCTCTATCGGCTTTGGCACTATCGCCACGTTCATCACCTTGTATTACACCACCCAGCACTGGGATAACGCGGTGTGGGCCTTGAGCCTATTCGGTGCCAGCTTTATCGGGGCGCGCCTGTTGTTTGGCAACCTGATCAACCGCATCGGCGGCTTTCGCGTAGCAATCGCCTGCCTGTCGGTGGAGATCCTCGGTCTACTGTTGCTGTGGCTGGCCCCGGACGCCAACCTGGCCCTGGCGGGCGCGGCGTTGAGCGGCTTCGGGTTTTCCCTGGTGTTTCCGGCGCTGGGGGTGGAGGCGGTCAATCTGGTGCCGGCCTCCAGCCGTGGTTCGGCGGTGGGGGCTTATTCGTTGTTCATCGATTTATCACTGGGCGTCACCGGCCCGCTGGCCGGCGCCGTGGCGGCAGGCTTCGGCTTTGCCTCGATCTTTCTGTTCGCCGCCCTCGCCGCCCTCGGTGGCTTGCTGCTAAGCCTGTACTTGTACCGTCAGGCGCCCAAAGCCCGCGAAGCACGCGACGCCTAGAAATCGACCTTGCCGCGCCCGGCCTTGATGCTGCCGCGCTTGGTCTTGGATTCCAGGCGACGCTTCTTCGAACCCAGGGTCGGCTTGGTCGGGCGACGCTTCTTCTCCACCTTGGTGGCGCTCTGGATCAATTCCACCAGCCGCGCCAGCGCATCGGCGCGATTCTGCTCTTGGGTCCGATACGACTGAGCCTTGAGCACCAGCACACCGTCGCTGGTGATGCGACTGTCACGCAGCGCCAGCAGCCGCTCTTTGTAGAACTCCGGCAGCGACGACGCAGGGATATCGAATCGCAGGTGCACCGCGCTCGACACCTTGTTGACGTTCTGCCCGCCAGCACCCTGGGCGCGGATGGCAGTCAGCTCGATTTCGGCATCGGGCAGGTGGACGTTGTTGGAAATCACCAGCATGGGCAATAGGTTCCTCTGGGGGCGGCCAAGGATACGCGAATGCGCTCAGCCTATGCCCTAAAACGACAAACCCGGCGCATGGCCGGGTTTGCTCGACTGCAAAAAATCCTTACTTCAGCGCAGACGCGACCAAGTCCAGACGCTGCTGCGCACTGCGTTTGTTCTTGATCCAATAACACACGGCCATGAACGCCACCCACACCGGGATCGCATACACCGACACCTGGATGCCCGGAATCATCAGCATGACCACCAGGATAAACACCACGAACGCCAGGCAGATGTAATTACCGTACGGGTACCACAGCGCCTTGAACAACGGCACCTGGCCGGTGCGGTTCATGTGTTGGCGGAATTTGAAGTGGGAAAAGCTGATCATCGCCCAGTTGATCACCAGCGTGGCCACCACCAACGACATCAACAGTTCCAACGCGTGCTGCGGGATCAGGTAGTTCATCAGCACCGCCACCAGGGTGATCGCCGCCGAGGCGAGGATCGAACGTACCGGCACGCCGCGCTTGTCGATCTTGGCCAGCGCCCGCGGGGCATCGCCCTGTTCGGCCATGCCCAGCAGCATGCGGCTGTTGCAGTACGTGCCGCTGTTGTACACCGACAGCGCCGCCGTCAACACCACGAAGTTGAGGATGTGTGCCGCGGTGTTGCTGCCCAGCATCGAGAACACCTGCACGAACGGGCTGCCGCTGTAGGCATCGCCGGACGCGTTGAGGGTCGTCAATAGGCTGTCCCAGGGCGTCAGCGACAACAGCACCACCAGGGCGCCGATGTAGAAAATCAGGATGCGGTAGATCACCTGATTGATCGCCTTGGGGATCACGGTGCGCGGCTGATCGGCTTCGGCAGCGGTAAAACCGAGCATTTCCAGGCCGCCAAACGAGAACATGATGATCGCCATGGCCATCACCAAGCCGCCGACGCCGTGGGGGAAGAAGCCGCCGTGGTCCCACAGGTTGCTCACCGACGCCTGCGGGCCGCCGCTGCCGCTGACCAACAAGTAGCTGCCCAGGGCAATCATGCCGACAATCGCCACCACTTTGATGATGGCAAACCAGAACTCGGCTTCGCCGAACACTTTGACGTTGGCCAGGTTGATCACATTGATCAGCACGAAGAAGGCCGCCGCAGAGACCCAGGTCGGGATCTCCGGCCACCAGTAGTGCACGTACTTGCCAACAGCCGTCAGCTCCGACATGCCCACCAGAATGTACAGAATCCAGCAGTTCCAGCCCGACAGGAAGCCGGCGAAACCGCCCCAGTACTTGTGGGCAAAATGACTGAAGGAACCGGCAACCGGCTCTTCGACGATCATTTCGCCAAGCTGGCGCATGATCATGAAGGCAATGAAGCCGCAGATGGCATAACCCAGGATCATCGACGGGCCGGCGGACTTGAGCACGCCGGCCGAGCCCAGGAACAGGCCGGTGCCGATGGCGCCACCGAGGGCGATCAACTGGATATGACGGTTTTTCAGGCCACGTTTCAGTTCGCCTAAAGAGGAATCGGGTCCACTCATGGAAAGGGTCTCACGCAAGGTTTGATGATGTTGAATGCACGTTGCTGTCTTGAATCTCTGCTCAAGCAGCGCCGCTCAAACCCCAGCGCAGGCACCAGGAATACAGCGTCTTTCTAAGGGTCATGCGTCACCTGTTTGTTTTTATCTGTGACGAAATCGAACCCGTCCGGCTCGTGGCCGGGCGGAGTGATCGGGGTGGTTAACCCCAGGTTTTGGCCTTTTGCGCAGGTACGCAAAGGGGGGTCACAGTAAAACGCGCGCATTGTACACCGCTCGACAGCCTGGGGCGGCCATTGCAGCGGGCGTGCGACGATCTGTCAGGCATTCCTTACAGCGCCGAATAACTCAATAATGCCGCGAACAAGTCGTAAATTAATCGTTACAGCGCGGAAAATCCTCGTTACAGCTGTAACTCACGGGAAAATTGACGCTCAGAAGTTTCCTTCATGATGGCCATCCCCAGTGTCTTGAATTTCCTCGGAAAAAAATTCGCGCGAAAAATCAGAACAAAAAATCCAAATGAAACCGTGTCAATAAAAATTTTGCATTCTGAAACACCCTCACCTAGGTTTCCCACTTGCCCAGCGAGACCGCTGGCAAGCCGTTCTCAAACAACGTCCTCTAGGAGATACACCATGCAAGTACTGGAAAACGACCTGGAAACCGAACTGCAACTCGACGATTGGTTTGAAGCGCCGACCCATGAGGCCGCCGTAGAAATGATGCAAGCCGATGCCGTTGTGCCGTTTGGCACTGCGATGTGGCCTTTCTAACCCACGACAGGCATCCAGCGGGTGCTGTGCACGGCACCCGCTCCCTTACCCAAGACACACAAGGACATCCGTCATGGACAAGGCCCGCGCCGTCGAACATTTCCTCTACTACCTGGCTCATCATCCGGCCCTCAACGGCCTGAGCTGCCCGACCGTGCTACTGGGCCATACCGAGCGCTATGACGCTATCGCCCGCGCCATTACCCAAGGCAGCGCCGGTCGCTTCAATTTCCAAGTGCAGCGCCTGGACCTGACCGCCAGCGATGCCATGGCTCAGGCCATCGAAGCCTGCGACCTGTACCTGTTTCTCTACGATTCCTCCACGCTGCCCAACCCACGCGCCGAAGGCCCGGACTTTATCCGCGCCCTGCAAGCGGTGATGGCCGAACACTGGAAGAAGTCCCTGCTGTTCAAGGATTACGGCGACTATTTCTACGATACGTTCAGCGTCGAGCCACAACGCATCGCCGACCTCAACGCCACGCTGATCCGGCGCATGGGCCAGGCCACGGTGCTGAGCTTCACCGACAAGCACGGCTCACGCCTCCAGGCGCCCCTGAGCAGTATCAAGAAGTGGACGAATATCAACGGCGTCGGCAACCACGACCTGGCTCCCGGCGAGATCGCCACCCACAGCGAAGCGATCAATGGTCAGGTGCGGTTTGTCGGCACCTTCCTCAGCACCATCCCCTTCGCGCGTAAATACGGCGTGCTGCAATCACCGCTGGAGCTGTGGATCGAGAATTCGACCATCTGCAGCGTGGCCAGCGACGTGCCGGGGCTGGCCGATGACTTCAACAAATACCTCAACGCCAACCCGTCCAACCGCCGTGTGGAGGAACTCGGCATCGGCACCAATGAAGGGGTCAAGGATTTATACGCACGCAATGCTGGCTTCGAGGAGCGCCATTGCGGTCTGCATCTAGGCTTGGGTGGCGGGCAGAAAGGCAGTCATCACCTGGACTTGATCTTTGCCAGTGGGGTGTTGGCGTTGGATGACAAGCCGGTGTTCGATGGCAGGTTTGCGTTCTAGCGCAAGCTACAAGTCGCAAGCTACAAGTCACGAGTCGAGAGTCGAGAGTCGCGAGTCGCGAGTCGCGAGCTACAAGCTACAAGCTACAAGTCGCAAGCCTCAAGAAAAAAGCGCCAGCCTGTGAGGGCTAGCGCTTTTTCTTACAGCTTGCAGCTAAAAACTTACCACTGCTCTTAAGGCTTCTTGCGACCAAACCCTGGACGCTGACCGGAACCGCCCGGAGCGCCACGGCGCTTGCCCGATGGCTCGTCCGCGACCAGTTTCGGGCCAGGGCGTTTGTTCGCCGCCGGCTTGGCTGGGCGCTTGGTGCTGGCGCTGTCGGCCGGGCGATCGGCTTCACCGCGGTTGCTGCGGCCACCGGTCGGTGCAGGTCGCGGAGCGCGTGGCGCACGTTCGCCTTCCTGACGCGACGGCGCTGTCGGGCGACGCTCGCCTTCGATGTGCGGTTCGCGGGAGATGCGCCCGCCAGTCGCCGGTGCATTCAGGGCCGGGCGCAGGGTGCGCGCAACGCGTTCGGTACGGGCTACCGGGCGCGACGATTTACGCTGCATCCGCTCAAGCTTGTCTTTGCTCTTGGCGTTCATCTGCGGCATCGCCACCGGGGTCAGGCCCACTTCGGCACTGAGGATGTCGACTTCGTACTGGCTCATTTCGCGCCAGCGCCCCATCGGCAGGTCGGAATTCAGGAACACCGGGCCGAAACGCACGCGCTTGAGGCGGCTGACCACCAGGCCCTGGGATTCCCACAGACGGCGCACTTCGCGGTTACGGCCTTCCATCACCACGCAGTGGTACCAGTGGTTGAAGCCTTCGCCACCCGGTGCCTGCTTGATGTCGGTGAACTTGGCGGGGCCGTCTTCCAGCACCACACCGGCCTTGAGGCGTTCGATCATCTCGTCGTCGACTTCGCCACGTACACGCACGGCGTATTCGCGGTCCATCTCGTAGGACGGGTGCATCAGACGGTTGGCCAGCTCGCCGTCAGTGGTGAACATCAGCAGGCCGGTGGTGTTGATGTCGAGACGACCGATATTGATCCAGCGGCCTTCTTTCGGCTTAGGCATCTTGTCGAACACGGTCGGACGGCCTTCCGGGTCGTCACGGGTGCAGATCTCGCCATCGGGCTTGTTGTACATGATCACGCGGCGCACCGATTCGGCGGCCTCTTCGCGCTTGATGACCTTGCCGTCGATGGTGATTGCATCATGCAGATCGACGCGCTGGCCAAGGGTGGCTTCCACGCCATTGACCTTGATGCGCTTCTGGGTGATCCAGGCTTCGACGTCGCGGCGCGAGCCCACGCCGATACGCGCCAGTACCTTTTGCAGCTTTTCGCCTGCTGGGCCGATTTCCTGGCTGTCGTTCTGGTCTTTATCGTTCATCTTAAGCACCTCCCGGTCGGCGGAAAAATCAATGACCTGGCGCTTATCGACTACTCTCTGATGCGCAACGCGCGCCATGCGCGTATGAT
>Ga0308172_1001583_pt1 | contig 15023 bp, 18 predicted proteins | sample PhyGR2_FD_202134 | JGI IMG/M metagenome (GOLD analysis project Ga0308172, IMG submission 202134) | Phyllosphere microbial communities from UC Gill Tract Community Farm, Albany, California, United States - DLSLSG.R2 | ecosystem: Host-associated > Plants > Phyllosphere > Unclassified | place: USA... | reverse complement strand
CGGCGCAATTGCTGCGCGGTTTTCATGTCGCGCTGGAAACGCCGCTCATCGGCGGCATCCTCCTCTTCGAGTGCCGCACGCGCATGGCCGTAAGGCAGCCGGAACAGCGCCGAATTTTCCGGCCGCAGGAACAGCGTGGTCTTCGTGACATTGTCGAGAAAGGCGCGGTCATGGCTGACGATGACGACCGCCGTGTCGCGCGGCAATTGACCGAGCCAGCTTTCCAGCACGTTGATTTTTTCGAGGTCGAGATGGTTGGTCGGCTCATCGAGCAGGAGAACGTCAGGCTCGGTGATCCACGCCCGCGCCAGCATGGCAAGTCGCTGCCAGCCACCGCTCAGCTCTTTCAAATGGCGATGACGATAGGGTTCCGGCACCAGCATGGCATCAAAAATAATGTCGGCGCGCCAGCTCTCATTGTCGATCTCATCCACCGGCAGGGCGGAAAGTACGGCGTCCCGCATCGTCTTTTCCAGAAGCGGGGAGGGCAGGTGCTGGTGGACGATGGACTGCGTCAGCCCGCGCAGCCGGGTGATATCACCGCTGGTAGCGTCCAGTTCACCGGCAAGGCAATTCAGCAGGGTGGATTTGCCGTGGCCATTCGCAGCGACGATGCCGATGCGGTCTCCGGCATTCACGGTGAGGCCAAGATTGGAAAAAAGCGGCTTTCCCAGAATGATTCCGAGGTTTCGAAGCGTGATAAGGGTCATGAAATTGTCTCTGGCAAAACGGATCTGTGACGAACCGTGGTCTGCGACAATGCAGTACGGGATATCGGTTCGAGGTGATCCGTCGTGAAAACATGCGCAACGGCAGACAAGCTGCATTCTGCGCGGCCTTTCGGGCAAACCAGAGTTGTGGTGTTCCGGTCAGCCCTGCAAACGCGTCTGCAGGGCAAAAAGGTGGCAGATCTGGCGGTTGCGCCAGAAGCAGAAAATATCCATGCGAAGCCTCCTTTCTTGATACGGTTTCAACCGTCCAGCAATTAACAGCGGCAGGGGTTCGAGGCAATGGCTTTTGAAGAGGCGGGTGGAGCCGGAGAATACGGCGACCCGCATTCTCCAGCCCTCAAGCGCGGCGCCCTTACTGTTTTGCCACGCGCTCGCGCAGTTTTTCCACATGTTCGGCGATTTCAGGTGTCACCGCGTCGCCGAAATCCTCCATTTCGAACATCGGGCGGATTTCGATTTCGCTGCGCTCCAGCATCGGGTTGGGGCAACGCTTCACCCACTCCACGGCCTCATCCATGTCCTTCACCTTCCAGAGCCAGAAGCCGGCAACCAGCTCGTTGGTGTGCGGGAAGGGGCCGTCGATCACGCTGCGGCTGTCACCATCGAAAACAACTCTTTTGCCTTTGGAGGAGGGGTGGAGGCCATCACCGGAAAGCATGATGCCGGCATTGACCAGTTCCTCGTTGAACTTGCCCATGGCTTCCATCAGTTCGGTGGTCGGCATTATGCCATCCTCGCTGCTGCGGGTGGCCTTTACGAAAACGATAACACGCATGGTTTCCTCCCTTGTTGCGTCTTCCTCGTTAGTTTCGCCGTCCGGCACGACGGGTAGATGACATTTTCACGGGTAAAAGTGGCAATATGCCGCTTTCCCGTCAGCCGAGATCAATGAGGTCGCGGCGCAGCCGGTCGGGGTCGCCGCTGCCGATGCGGGCCTCGATTTCGGCGTGGGTCTGTTGCCAGATAGGGAAGGCGGCGGTGAGTACGGCCATGCCTTCCACCGTCAGCCGCAGCCGCTTGCCGCGCTTGTCCTTTGGGTCCTGCTCGATACTGACCAGCCCACGCCGCTCCAGTGGCTTCAGCGCTGCCGTCAGCGTCGTGCGGTCCATGGCCAGAAGATTGGCGACCGGCCCCATCGGCGGCGGCTCCGGCCGGTTGAGCGACATCAGCAGGGAAAATTGGCCGTTGTTGATGCCGACTGGCTTCAATGCGTTATCGAACAGCCGCGCCAGCGCCCGCGCTGCACGTTGCGCATGCAGGCAAAGACAGGAGTCCCGCACTAAAAGAGTTGCCGAAAAAGGAATCACGCTGGCGTTTGACATGGACTATATATGTTGATATCAACGTAATTAGTCAAGCGGAACCTGTCGCCTTGCTGATGGTTTTCCTGGCTTTCAATGCAGACACAGGCGGCGCCCACCAAGGAGGCGGAGCGGTGCCGTGGTGAAAGACGGATCCAAGGAGGAAAGATCATGTCTCATCCCGTCGTTTCTAATGAGGAGTGGCTTGCGGCCCGCCGCGATCTGCTGGTGAAGGAAAAGGAATTGACCCGCGCGCGCGACAGGCTGAACGAGGCGCGCCGCGCATTGCCATGGGAGGAGGTGACGAAAGATTATATTTTCGACGCGCCTTCCGGCCCGAAATCGCTGAAGGAACTCTTCGGCAATTGCAGCCAGCTCATCGTATACCACTTCATGCTGGCACCCGACTGGGAGGAGGGCTGCACCGGCTGTTCCTTTTTCGCCGACCATGTCGATGGTGCGATGGTTCACCTGAAGCACGGCGATGCGGGTTTCGTTGCGGTCTCGCGCGCACCGCTCGAAAAGATCGAGGCCTATAAAAAACGCATGGGCTGGAAATTCCCTTGGGTCTCGGCCAACGGCAGCGACTTCAACTATGATTATCAGGCCTCCTTCCGTGATGAGGATATCGAGAGCGGGGCGATCACCTACAATTACCGTGAGATCGAGCCGATGGGCGACCTGAAGGACCTACACGGCGTCAGCATTTTCGCCAAGGGCGAGGACGGCAGGATTTACCATAGCTATTCCGCCTATGCCCGCGGCATGGAAGAGACGCTCGGTACATTGATGCTGCTCGATCTGGTGCCAAAAGGCCGTAATGAAGACGGTGTAATGGATTGGGTGCGCCGGCACGACCAGTACGAGGATGAGCCCAAGGCCGCGTCTTGCTGCCACTGAAATAGGACGAGGAGGAGGAGACGACAATGGAAAATGCCAAGCCGCAGAAGGAACACGCGTTCCTGGGCAGGATCGTCGGCGACTGGGTCATGACCGCCAGTTCTGGGCATGAGGGATACGATCCCGATGATCCCGCCCAGCGGTTCACCGAAACCGTCAGCTCCATCGGCGGGCTGTGGATCATCGGGCACGGCACCGGAAAGATGCCTGACGGGACGGAGATGACGGCTGTCATCACCGTGGGTTTCGACCCGGCCAAGGGCCATTTCGTCGGCACCTGGGTGGGGTCGATGATGACCAATCTCTGGGTCTACAAGGGCTGGCTGGAAGATGATGGCAAGACCCTGACACTCGAAGCGGAAGGACCGGCCTTTGACGGTTCCGGCCGCATCGATACCTATCGCGACGTGCTGGTGCTGCACGACGACAATAACCGCAGCTTTTCCGGCAGCGTCCGGCAGCCGGATGGCAGTTTCAAAACCTTCATGACATCGGAGTTCCAGCGTAAGGCATGACGCCCCGCCGGAATTTGCCCGATCACGCCGAATAATGCGCTGCCGCGTCCTGCGGCGGCCGATCGCCAGAAAAATGACGCCATAACCCCGGAGAGATTCAATGTCCGATACACACGGAAAATTCATATGGGTTGAACTGATGACGCCTGACATGGAGCAGGGTGCCCGCTTCTATGGTCATGTCGCCGGCTGGCAGACCAAGGATTTCGGTTCGCCGGAAATGCCCTATCTGGTGCTGGAGGCCGATGGTAAAGGCATGGGCGGCATCATGGAACTGACCGAAGAACACAAGGGCCAGGGTATTCCTCCCAACTGGACGGGTTATGTCGGCGTTGACGATGTGGACGCCACGGCAAAACTTTTCGCGGAAAAGGGCGGTTCGGTCAGGCGTCCGCCGCAGGATATCCCGGAGATCGGTCGTTTCGCCGTGGTGGCTGATCCTTCCGGTGCGGTTCTGTGCATCATGACGCCGCTGCCGATGGAAACCGGCGGTTTTCCGCAGGAGACGCAGAACCTGCCAGGTCACGTCGGCTGGTACGAACTTGCCACCAACAATGTCGACGACGCCATAGCCTTTTACGGTGAGGTCTTCGGCTGGACCAAGGACCATGATTTTGACATGGGCGCAGAAATGGGCCCGTATCGCATCTTCGCCCATAACGGCAAGGTCGTCGGCGGCATGATGAAATGCATGGCGGGTGTGCCCACCTGTTATTGGGGTTATTATTTCAACGTCGACGGCATCGATGACGCCATCACCCGGGTCAGCACCGGTGGCGGCAAGGTCGTCAACGGCCCGATGGAGGTTCCCGGCGAGAGCTGGATCGTCAATTGCCAGGATCCGCAGGGCGCTTTCTTCTCGCTGCTGTCGCAGAAGAAGTAACCCTTCTTGGGCTGACATACCGATCTGCCGGAGGCTACTCCGGCAGATTACCGGTTTCTCGGTAGCCGAACGTGATCGATAAAGGCGCGGAGCTTCGGCGCAAGATGACGTCGATTCGGATAATAGAGATAAAAACCCGCAAAAGTCGGAGAATGGTCCTCCAGCATGGAAACAAGCTGGCCGCTCTCCAGGTAGGGACGGAAAGTCTCTTCCATGCCAAATGTGATGCCGGCGCCGGCACAGGCCAGCTTTATCATCAACTGCATGTCGTTGGTGGTGAAGTCCGGCTGGACAGCGACCGCGAATTCCCGGCCGTTTTCGGCAAATTCCCACCGATATGGCGCAACGTCCGGACGAGGGCGCCAGCCGATACATCTGTGATGGATCAGTTCGCGCGGCTGCGTCGGTAAGGTGACGCGATCTCGATATTGCGGGGAGCAGACGGCGAGCTGCCGCTGCGGCCCGGAAACCGGAACGGCAATCATATCCTGCGCGATCAGCTCCCCCAGACGCACGCCGGCATCGTAATGTTCGGCGACGATATCGAATTCCTCATCCGTCACGACAATATCGAGTTGCACTTCCGGATGAATTTCAGCAAAGCGCGCCAGCAATGGCCCGGACAAGAAGCGCTCCGCTATCGAGGAAACGGCAAGCCGCAATTGCCCCCGAGGCGTTCCACTCAGGGAAGAGGCGGCCTGGGTCGCTTGCATGAGGTTGCCGATGGATGGCGAAACATCGGCGTAAAGCTGTTGCCCCGCTTCCGTCAGGCTAACGCTGCGCGTTGTGCGCTGAACGAGCGCTATCCCCATCGTTTCTTCAAGCCTGCGGATGGTCTGGCTGACGGCTGACCGTGTTACGCCGAGCCTGTCCGCCGTAGCCCGAAAATTGCGTTCCTCGGCAACCATGCAGAAGGTGGAAAGCGCGTTGAGATCAACATTCATTGGTTAGCAAATCTATCTATGGAGGTTATCATTGAGGTAATTATCACGACAATGGCAAAGCTTTATCTTTCCTGCAACGGCCTCCTCTCGAAAAAGCGGGCCGTAAAGCCAAGGAGAAAGCCATGACATTGAACAAAGTTATTCTCATAACAGGTGCGTCGAGCGGGATAGGTGAGGGTATCGCCAGAGAACTTGCCGCTGCAGGCGCGAAACTGGTTCTGGGTGCGCGCCGTATGGACCGTTTGCAGGCTTTGGCCGACGAACTGCGCCAAACGGGCGCTGAGGTTGTCGTCCATCCCCTTAATGTCACGGAAAGGCAGAGTGTCGAGGATTTTGCCGAGGCGGGACGCAAGGCGTTCGGACGGATCGACGTCATCGTCAACAATGCCGGCATCATGCCGCTATCGTTGATGTCGTCCCTCAAGGTCGATGAATGGGACCGCATGATCGACGTCAACATCAAGGGCGTGCTTTATGGCGTCGCCGCCGTTCTGCCTGAGATGACCGCGCGTGCTTCCGGCCACATCGTCAACATCGCTTCCATCGGCGCACTGGCCGTTTCGCCCACGGCTGCCGTTTATTGCGCGACGAAATTTGCGGTGCGGGCGATTTCGGACGGGCTGCGACAGGAAAACCGCGACCTGCGGGTTACCTGCATTCACCCCGGCGTGGTGGAAAGCGAACTCGCCCACACCATCACCGATCCGGCCGCTGCGGAGCTGATGCAAAGCTACCGGGCCATAGCATTGAAGCCGGACGCCATTGGCCGCGCAGTCCGCTATGCCATCGAACAACCCGACGACGTGGACGTCAATGAAATCGTCGTCCGCCCGACCGCCGCATAGGGAGGATCGGGCCAATGAAGATTGTTTCGACATCGCTTGCCCTTGTACTCGCAACGGCCGCCGCCGATACCGGCCACCATCAGGAGGATCGTGCCTTGAAAGGGAATATGGACAAGATGGCCCAGACCGAAAGCCACCCCTATATCGGCATGTGGGTCACCGGCGACGGCCATATCCGTCAGGAGCTTTTGCCTGATGGCCGCTACGACGAGGCGCGCGGCCAACGCAAAAGCGCCTATCAGGGGCGTTACGAGGTGAGGGGCAACCATATCGACTATTGGGATGATACCGGCTTTACCGCCGATGGCGAGTTCATCGACGATGTGCTTTACCACGGCGGCATGATTTTCTATCGCGAGCCGTGAACCGTCACGCTAACAGGAAAAAATCCGTCCGGCTGATCGAGGCCGGGCGGATTATCTGTTTTAACGCTTCAGGCTTCCCAGTATGCCGCGCACGATGGCGCGGCCTACGGATGTGGCAACCGAGCGGGCGGCACTTTTCATTGCCGCCTCGATCACGGTTTCGCGCTGATAACCGCTCGTCTTGCGGGCGCCGGTGGTGGAGGCCTTTGTGGGTTCCTCGTCGCCGAAACCGGGCAGGCGCCAGCGTCCCGAGGCACTGTCGGACTGGCTGGAGGCATTTTCCTCTTCCGCGCGCTTGGCGGCTTCGGCTTCCGCAGCCTTCTGGGCGCGTGCGTTGAGGATTTCAAAGGCTGATTCCCGGTCCACATCCCTGTCGTATTGACCGGCAAGCGGGCCTGTATCCATCAGCAATTTGCGCTCGGCATCGGTGAGCGGCCCGACGCGGCCCGAGGGCGGCCGCACAAGGGTGCGCTCGACGATGGAGGGCGCGCCCTTGTCATGCAGGGTCGAAATCAGAGCCTCGCCCGTACCGAGCGTGGTGATGATGTCGGCTGTGTTGAAGGCGGGGTTCTGGCGGAACGTATCGGCTGCGGTGCGCACAGCTTTCTGCTCGCGCGGCGTATAGGCGCGAAGCGCATGCTGCACGCGGTTGCCCAGCTGGGCAAGAACGGTTTCCGGCACGTCCAGCGGGTTCTGCGTCACGAAGTAGACGCCCACACCCTTGGAGCGGATGAGCCGCACCACCTGCTCCACGCGCTCGACGAGCACCCTTGGCGCGTCGTTAAACAGCAGATGCGCCTCATCGAAAAAGAACACCAGACGCGGCTTTTCCGGGTCGCCCACTTCCGGCAGTTCCTCGAAGAGCTCCGAGAGCATCCACAACAGGAAGGTGGCGTAAAGGCGCGGGTTCATCATCAGCTTGTCGGCGGCGAGAACCGAAACCGTGCCACGCCCGTCCGTGCCGACGCGCATGATGTCGGCAATATTCAGCGCCGGCTCGCCGAAGAAGTTTGCGGCACCCTGCTGTTCGAGAACCAGCAGCCCGCGTTGCAGCGAACCGACAGAGGTCTTGGAAATCAGGCCGAACTGGCTGGACAGCGCACTAGCATTCTCGCCCATGTAGTTCAGCAGCGATTGCAGGTCTTTGAGATCGAGCAGCGGCAAGCCGCCCTGATCGGCGATCTTGAAGGCGATGTTGAGCACGCCTTCCTGGGCTTCCGAAGCATCCATAAGCCGCGCCAGCAGCAGCGGGCCCATTTCGGCAATGGTGGCGCGCACGCGATGGCCTTTTTCACCGTAGAGATCCCAGAAGATCACCGGCGATTTGCCATAGGAAAAATCCGTGAAACCGATCTGTTCGGCACGTTTCTGCACCCAGTCCTTGGTTTCGCCCTGCGCGGCGATGCCGGAAAGGTCGCCCTTGATATCGGCGCAGAAAACGGGAACGCCGGCTTGCGAGAAACCTTCGGCAAGAACCTGCAGGGTCACGGTCTTGCCCGTGCCCGTTGCGCCGGTGATCAGGCCGTGGCGGTTGCCGAATTTCAGCTCCAGATATTCACCTTTGTTCAGGCTGTCGTCCGGATTGCGGCTGGTCCCGATATAGATCTGTCCGTCCTGCAACATCGACCATTTTCTCCTGCGACTGATGCATGCCCCTTAAATCGCGATCGATTTGAAGATGGTCATGTCCGAATTGAACTTTTACGGCACCCTCTGGCCGCTACTGCCAAAGCGGCCTTTTCATAGTATGGTTGTGATGATCTTATAAGGACAGTTTCAAGGCGCAACAACTGCTTGATGGCGATGAAGAAAAACCGCTTCATGAAAGTTGTCGCGCCCGCCCGCCGCCCGCTTGAATGCGGCATGAGATTGTTTTACGTTGACGTTAACGTCAGTTATTCGATGTTGGCGTCGTTTTTCAACAGGAGGCAAGAATGAACGAAGTCGTTGACCAGATCGCCGCAAAGGCGGGCATAGACCCTGCGCTGGCCGAAAAGGCTGTTGGCATGATTCTGGGTTTTCTCCAGCGCGAGGCGGCAGATGGTCCGATCGCCCGCATGATCGAAGCCATTCCGGGTGCCAGCGATCTCGTGGCACAGTATAATGGCGAGGGCGCTGGTGGCGGCGGTCTGCTGGGCGGATTGATGAGCGCGATCGGCGGCGGCGGCATCATGGGTCTCGGCCAGCAGCTGATGAGCCAGGGCATCGGCATGAGCGAAATCACCACGCTCGCCAAGGAAACCATCGCCGTTGCTCGCCAGCACGCGGGCGATGAGACTGTCGATCAGGTGATCGCTTCGGTTCCGGGCCTCAGCCAGTTCGCATAAGGCGACATTTTATTCGATAGCGAGGCGCGGCGGCTGTTCATTGAACCTGCGCCGCGCCTCTTCTATTTCCGCATGGTGGGTTTCCGCCCATATCCACACGCCGCAAAAGGCGCTGCCAAGGGTCTCTCCGAGAGACGTGAGGCCATAATCCACATGCGGTGGAATGACGGGGTGCACGGTGCGGCGCACCAGTCCGTCGCTTTCCATCTGCCTCAGCGTTTTCGTCAGCATCTTCTGGCTGATGGTGCCGACCAGCCTGCCGATCTGCGTAAAGCGAAGCGTGCCATGCTCTTCCAGCACCTCAAGGATCAGCATCGTCCATTTGTCCGCCACTTTCGCGATGATATCCTCAACCAGCGCCTCGATGACCGGATCGGTTTCCGTGGGCGGCGGAGACTTGCGCCTGTTCTCGATCATGGGATCGGCAGCATACCGTTTCATCTCATACTCTCCTTTGGGTAAGTATAATTCTTTTGGGTGCCTACTTACGAATGGAGAGTATAGCCGCTAATTTCCCGTCATCCAACAGGCAAAGGATTTTTCGATGAAAACGACAGGCAACACCATTCTCATCACCGGTGGCGGCTCCGGCATCGGCCGGGCGCTGGCGGAAGCGTTTCACCGGCTTGGCAACAAGGTCGTCATTTCCGGCCGCCGCCAGAATGTGCTGGATGAGGTAACGGCCGCCAATCCCGGCATGGCCGCGATGGTCATGGACGCGACCGACGCCGAAGGCATCCGCTCTTTCGCCGACAATCTCATCAAGACACATCCGACGCTCAACGCCGTCATCAACAATGCCGGCATCATGCGGCCGGAGGACATCGCCTCGGCCCCGGACTATCTAGACACGGCGGAGGAAACCATCGCCACCAACCTTCTGGCGCCCATTCGCCTGACGGCGGCGCTGCTGCCGCATTTCCTCAAGCAGCCTGAAGCGACAGTGCTAACGGTATCCTCCGGCTTGGCCTTCGTGCCCATGGTGGTCACCCCAACCTACAGCGCCACCAAATCGGCCATCCATGCCTACTCGGTCGCACTTCGCGAACAGCTGAAAGAAACCTCGGTTGAGGTTATCGAAATCGTGCCGCCCTATGTGCAGACGACGCTGATGGGGGAAGGCCAGGCAAGCGACGAAAGAGCCATGCCGCTCGAGGCCTTCATTTCGGAAGTGATGGACATTCTTGGCGGTCGCCCGGATGAGAAGGAAGTGGTTGTGGAACGCTGCAAGCCGCTGCGTTTCGCCGCGCAGAACGGCAATTTCGATCAGGTGTTTTCGATGGTCAACGGCATGCATCCGTAAAGGCCCGGCCCTGTCTCGGACGCATCGCCTGTGATAGCGTGGCGCTCTTTATAGGGAGCGCCAGCTTTTCATGGGCAGCCGTCAATTCCTCATGCCGAAAACCGCCATGCCCGGTATTGCTGCCGTGGTTGCGGATAGCGACCGCTCTTTTCCACGTCACATGCACGACCAGTTCGGCATCGGCCTTGTGGAGCGCGGCGCGCAGAAATCGCTGAGCGGGCGCGGCATGGTGGAGGCTGAAGCCGGCCATGTCATCACCGTCAATCCGGGTGAGGTTCATGACGGCATTCCACTGGGAGAGGGCGGGCGCGCCTGGCGGATGATCTATCTCGACATCGATATCGTGCAGGCCGCCATTGCCGATATCATCGAAAAGGATCACGGCTTTTTCGAATTCGCCTATCCCGTCGATACAAGGCCTCTGGCAGACCGGTTTCGCGCGCTTTTTTCAGCCGTGACGGCAACTGATCGCCCGGGTGACACCCTTCGCTGCGACGAGACCCTGCTTATGCTGCTCGTGGGTGCAATGGAAACGGTGGCAACACCACGCGAGACGGCAGCGCCCGATAGCATAAGACGGGCGAAAAGCAGGATCGATGACGATCCTGCCCGGCCATTGCGCCTAACCGATCTGGCGCAGGAGGCCGGCATGAGCCAGTTCCGCTTCCTGCGATCCTTCAGCAAGACCACGGGGCTGACGCCGCACAGCTACCTTTTGCAGCGACGCCTGCATCTGGCACGGGGTGCGCTGGCCAAGGGTGCTCCACCCGCCGATGTGGCGTTTTTCGCCGGTTTCTCCGACCAGAGCCATTTGAACAGGTTTTTCGCACGGCAGTTCGGGGTGACGCCTGCGGCGTATAGGGCAGCCGTTTCGTAGGGCAGGTTGGGGTAATAGGGAAGGGCCGTGTTGCGGCAACCTCGTTGTTTCAAGCGGTACAGACGCGTACTTCTTCCCTCATTCCTGTGTTTGTCACAGGAATCCAGCCAGCCCAAGTCCTTGGGCTGAAAGGACTTTTCCCCTCCGCGCAGACGCGCGTCGACTGGATTCCTGTGACAAGCACAGGAATGAGGGAAGGTGGGGGCCAAGATCATAGTCCGCTACGGACGCGAGCCTCCAAGCGTCAGCGCTGCAATTTCATCCAAGACGCCAGCCCCGTCCCCCGCCATGATCAAGCCCTCCATCCCACAGGACTTGCCGCTTCCATGACGCCCGAATTTCTCATCACATCCCTGATCATCGCCGCTTCTCCCGGAACAGGTGTGGTTTACACGCTGGCCGCCGGCCTGTCCCAAGGGTCGAAGGCGAGCGTCGTCGCGGCTTTCGGCTGCACGCTCGGCATCGTGCCGCATCTGCTGGCCGCCATCACCGGACTTGCCGCCATTCTGCACGCGAGCGCCCTTGCCTTCGGCGTGATCAAATATCTGGGTGTCGCCTACCTGCTCTACATGGCGTGGAACACGCTTCGGGAAGATGGGGCGCTGAAGATCGACGACAAGCAGGAGCACCGCAAGGCAGGGCGGGTCATCGGTGAGGCTATCCTCATCAATCTCCTGAACCCGAAACTGTCGATCTTCTTTTTTGCTTTCCTGCCGCAATTCATCGCGCCGGAGGAGGTTTCTCCGACGTGGAGCATGGTCGATCTCGGGCTGATCTTCATGGCCATGACGTTTCTGGTCTTTGCGCTCTACGGCTGTTTTGCCGCCTCGGTCAGGCGGCAGGTTGTGGCACGCCCGGCCGTGCTCACCTGGCTGAGACGCAGTTTCGCCGCCGCGTTTGTGGCGCTCGGGGCGAAACTGGCGTTGACGCAGCGGTGAGACCGGACCGGGTTCAACGCAGTCAATCGTCCCAGTCGGGCGCGAGGTGACCGGGGTTGACGATGCGGCCATCGGGTTTGGCAAGGGCGTGGATCGCCTGCATTTCCTCTTCCGAGAGCGCAAAATCGAAAATGTCGAAATTCTCCTTGAGGCGGATTTCGGTTGCGGTCTTGGAAAGCGCCACGACATCCGGCTGCTGCACGGCCCAGCGCAGCGCCACCTGTGCGGCCGTCTTGCCGTGCCTTGCACCAATATCCTTCAGAACCGAATCATCAGGCACCTTGCCATCCGCCATCAGATAATAGGCAGTGACCGAAAGCCCGTGTTTGCGCGCGGCCGCAATCACCTTCGTCTGGTCCAGATAGGGGTGGTATTCGATCTGGTTAGTGGCAAGCGGCGTGTCGGAGAGTTTGACCGCCTCTTCCGTCAGCGCCACGTTGAAGTTGGAAATGCCGATATTGCGCACCTTTCCGGCCTTGCGCACGTCGTTCAGCGCGCCGATCCTTTCCGCCAGCGGCACATCGCTTTTCGGCCAGTGCAGCAGCAGGAGATCGACATAATCCGTCTTCAGCTTTTGCAGGCTTTCATCGACGGAGGCGAGAAAATCAGCGTGGCGGTAGCGGTCCACCCAGACCTTGGTGGTCAGGAAAATATCGTGCCGGGAAATGCCGGACTTTGCGATCACTTCGCCAACCGCACCTTCATTCTTGTAGATCTGGGCCGTATCGACATGGCGGAAACCGAGTTTCAGCGCCTCCGGCAAAATGCGCCTGATATCCTCTTCCGGAATGCGGAAGGTGCCGAAACCGAGGGCGGGAATGTTCGCGCCATTCGCGTTGACGTCATACATGCATGTCTCTCCTGTTTATTGCAAACATGGCCGGCAAGGAATGCCGGATGGGGAAGCGGTCTTTTATTAACTGGTGTCCGCGCCATTGGTTTCAAGCGTCTCGCCATTGCGAGGCGCTGTGCGCGAGGCTACCAGTCGATGGCGAAACGTCGTAGATGGCATGATCGGAATGTGGAGGAACCACGCGTGTCGCGCTCACAACGGCTTCTTGATCTGTTGCAGATCCTGCGCGCCCACCGCATGCCGGTCAGCGGTACGGCGCTGGCCGCGCAAACCGGCGTCAGCCTGCGCACGCTTTACCGCGATATAGCAACGCTTCAGGCCCAGGGTGCTGACATCGAGGGCGAGGCGGGTGTGGGTTATGTGCTGCGTCCCGGTTTTTTGCTGCCACCGCTGATGTTTTCGCAGCAGGAGATCGAGGCGCTTGTGCTCGGGTCGCGATGGGTCGCGGGCCGTGCCGATGAGGGCTTGGCGCAGGCCGCCCGCGCCGCACTCGTCAAGATCGCCGCCGTTTTGCCCGATGCCCTGCGTGAGGAACTCGATAATTCCACCCTGCTTGTCGGCCCCGGGCAGGCCATGGCCACCATCCACGTCGATCTCGCCGCCATTCGCAATATTATTCGCAAGGAAAGTAAGGTCGTGATGACCTATCGCGACGAGAAGGGAGAATTGACGGAGCGGGTGATCTGGCCCTTCGCGCTCGCTTTTTTCGATCTGGTGCGGGTGGTGCTGGCATGGTGCGAGACGAGGCAGGATTTCCGCAGTTTCCGGGCCGACCGCATCGAGAGCTTCAACCCTCTGGACAAGCGTTATCCCCGCCGCCGCCAGTCCCTGCTGAAGGACTGGCGCGAGCGGGAAAAACAGCGACGGCAACAAAATCATGCTGACAAAAACTGACAGCACGGGAGGCTAGAACCTGTTCATCCGCAACTCAAGGAGAACAGCCATGACCCACCCCGATTTCACCATTCTCTACGTCGACAACCCGCCGGCCAGCACGGAATTTTATAAAGCCCTGCTCGGCGCAGAGCCGGTCGAAGCCTCTCCGACATTCTCCCTTTTCGTGCTTCAAAACGGCATGAAGCTCGGCCTCTGGTCGAGGCATACGGTGGAGCCGAAGGCATCGTTAACGGGCGGTGGCGGCGAGCTTGCCTTCCGCGTCGAAAGTGATGCGCAGGTGGATGAAGCCTTCGCCGACTGGAAGACAAAGGGCATCGCCATTTTGCAACAGCCCGGCACGATGGACTTCGGCTACACATTCACTGCGGCCGACCCCGACGGCCATCGTCTGAGGGTCTACGCCTTCGCGGGTTAGAGATAATGCGTTGAGGCCGATTGGCTAATAGTGTCGTAGCCATGTCGTACTCTAAGCTCTCCTCATCCCCGTGCTTGTCACAGGGATCCAGCCGCGGCGCGTCTGCGCGGCGAGAGAGCCTTTTCAGCCCAAGGACTTGGGCTGGCTGGATTCCTGTGACAGGCACAGGAATGAGGGGAGGCGAAAACTACGCTACTTCTTCACCGCCACCACGAACAGGCGCGGAAAACGCAACAGCAGCCGGCCGTCCGCCATGGGCGGATAGGCGGCGGCGATGCGCCTGGTATAGTCGTTGAGGAAGGCCTCGCGGTGTTCCTCGCCGGCGGCGGCAAGATATGGGCGCAGACCCGTGCCCTTCACCCATTCCACAATGCTTTCCGCATCCTTCATGGGGTGGTTGTAGATGGTGTGCCACACATCCACCCGCGCGGATTTCGGTGTCAGCGCATCGAAATAGGCTGATGGCGCGGGCAGGGGTTTGCGGCGTAATCTGCCATCCGCAAACTTGTCCTTCCAGGGGCCGTCTGCTCCCGTTTCCTCCATGGCGCGATGTGTCGGCTCCTGCAGATTGTCAGGCATCTGCACGGCAAGAACGCCGCCGCTTTCCAGCTGGTCCATCAGCTGCGAAAGAACGGCAAGATGATCCGTCACCCATTGGAACACCGCATTGGCATAAAGCAGGTCCGCCTTCTGGCTGGGCCGCCAGTTGCCGAGATCGGCCTTGCCGAAACGGGTGTTGGGCAGCCGGTCCGCCGCCTTTTCCAGCATGTCGTCGTCGCTGTCGATGCCGGTGATGACGTTAACGCCGTAACGATCGGTCAAAAGCTCGGTGGAATTGCCCGGGCCGCAGCCCAGATCGTAACCGTTCAGCACGCGCTCCAGCGGCACCTGCGCCAGAAGATCCCTTGCCGGGCGTGTCCGCTCGTCTT
>Ga0308172_1001572_pt1 | contig 15129 bp, 16 predicted proteins | sample PhyGR2_FD_202134 | JGI IMG/M metagenome (GOLD analysis project Ga0308172, IMG submission 202134) | Phyllosphere microbial communities from UC Gill Tract Community Farm, Albany, California, United States - DLSLSG.R2 | ecosystem: Host-associated > Plants > Phyllosphere > Unclassified | place: USA... | reverse complement strand
ACTCGGCGTAATGGTCGGCGGCGTCTTCAATCTCGGTCGGGCAGTTGAAGGTGAACGCGGCCGGCATGAAGATCAGCACGGACCACTGGCCCTTCAGGGTGCTGTCGGAAACCTTGATGAACTCGCCGTTCTGGTAGGCGTTGGCTTCGAACGGCTTGATCTGCGTATTGATGAGCGACATTGATGTTCCTCTTGGTGAAGGGGGTGGGTGAAGCGACCAACACAGGTTAGCGGCTCCGTTCCCATAAGGACAATCCATTGATTGCATCTATACGATAGTCACAGACTATCAATATGGGCTGATCGTGCGATGAATGTCAGACCCTGTTTCGCCCGAAAGCGTTGCAGCCCAATGACATTCGGGCTGAATGGGGTAATCGGAGCAATAGCCGCTCCTTATTCCTGCGCGCGGTTGGCTGAACGAAACCGACCGGCAGACCCGCGCTTGCCGCGTATCGGCGATAGATCAGCCCAACCAAATATTGGTTCATGCATTGCCGCAATCAATGCCAAGGCGCGGCGACGGCCGTTCTTCGGCCGTCCTGGGGTCCCGGCCCGGTGCACTACACTGCGCCCCCGCCTATTGCCCGACCTGCCCGATGACCGCCGCACCCCGTGACCTGCGCCAGCTGCTTGCCGATGCCGCCACGGCCCTGCCCGGGGTGGAGGGCCGGCATGAAGCAGAGCTGTTGCTGTTGCATGTGCTGGGCAAGCCGCGCAGCTGGCTGTTTGCGCATGCCACCGACCCGGTCGAGGCGGGCGATGTGGCGGCGTTCCACGCGTTGCTGGCCCGGCGCGTGGCCGGCGAACCGGTGGCCTACCTGCTGGGCCATCGCGGCTTCTGGACGCTGGATCTGGCGGTGAGCCCGGCCACCCTGATCCCGCGGCCGGAAACCGAGCTGCTGGTGGAACTGGCGCTGGCCCGGCTGCCGGTCGACACCGCGCTGGCCGTGGCCGACCTGGGCACCGGCAGCGGGGCGATCGCGCTGGCGCTGGCCAGCGAGCGCCCGCAGGCCGACTTGACCGCCACCGATCTTAGCGCCGCTGCGTTGGACATGGCGCGCGGCAATGCGGCGCGCAACGGGCTGGCGCGCGTGCGGTTCGTGCAGGGGGCCTGGTTCGCGCCGCTGCAGGGCATGCGCTTCGATCTGATTGCGAGCAACCCGCCGTACATCGCCAGCAACGACCCGCACCTGCAGCAGGGCGACCTGCGCCACGAGCCGGCGACGGCGCTGGCCTCGGGCATCGACGGCCTGGACGACATCCGTCTGATCGTGGCCGGCGCCGGCGCGCACCTGCTGCCCGGTGGCTGGCTGCTGATCGAACACGGCTGGGACCAAGGCGCGGCGATCCGCGCACTGTTTGAACACGCCGGTTTCGAGCAGGTGCACACCGAGCGCGACCTCGAACAACGCGACCGGGTGACGCGCGGCTGTCTGCAGGGCGTGCGCTGACGCTGCCTGAAACATCGCGCGGGTAGAATGGCGATTCACTTGAAAGGAAGCGCCATGACCACTGCCAGCCCCTCTGTTTCCCACGCGCAGCTGCAGTCCCACGAGTTCCTGGCCGACATGGTCCAGGATGAATACTTCCCGCCGGCACTGGTTGCCCAGGGCCAGCAGATCCTGCTGCGCCTGTGCGAACGCATCGAACGCGAACGCCCGGCCGACGGCGCCGCCCTGATGGCGCTCACCCATGCCGCCACGCTGGAGTTCAACGTGCTCGGCGAAGCGTTCGAAGCGCAGGACAGCGAGCTGGAAACCGCTGCCCGCGAGAACATCGGCGCCGATTTCGAGCTGATCGCGCGCAGCTACGGGTTCGATGTGGATGTTGATGATCTGACCAGCCCGCGCGAGTGGTGAACCCGCTCGTCCGCGCCTGTGCCCAACAACGGAGTTCTGTCATGCGTACGCTGTATCCCGCCATCACCCCTTACGACGTCGGCACGCTGAAGGTCGACGATCGCCACACGCTGTATTTCGAACAGTGCGGCAACCCCGACGGCAAGCCGGTGGTGATGCTGCACGGTGGCCCCGGTGGCGGCTGCAGTGAAAAAATGCGCCAGTTCCACGACCCGGCCAAGTACCGGATCATCCTGTTCGACCAGCGCGGTGCCGGGCGTTCCACCCCGCATGCCGACCTGGTGGACAACACCACCTGGGACCTGGTGGCCGACATCGAGAAACTGCGCGAGCACCTGAAGGTGGAGCGCTGGCAGGTGTTTGGCGGCAGCTGGGGTTCGACCCTGGCGCTGGCGTATGCGGAAACCCATCCGCAGCGCGTGACCGAACTGGTGCTGCGCGGCATCTTCATGCTGCGTCGCTGGGAGCTGGAATGGTTCTACCAGGAAGGCGCCAACCGCCTGTTCCCGGATGCGTGGGAGCACTACCTCAAGCCGATTCCGGACGTGGAGCGCCACGACCTGATTTCGGCTTTCCACCGCCGCCTCACCAGCGATGACGAGGCTACCCGCCTGGCCGCCGCCAAGGCGTGGAGCGTGTGGGAGGGGGCCACCAGCTTCCTGCATGTGGACGCGGACTTCGTGGACAGCCATCAGGACGCGCAGTTCGCGCTGGCGTTTGCGCGCATCGAGAACCATTACTTCGTCAACGGTGGTTTCTTCGAAGTGGAAGAGCAGCTGCTGCGCGACGTGCACCGCATCGCCGACATCCCCGGCGTGATCGTGCATGGCCGCTACGACGTGGTGTGCCCGTTGCAGAACGCGTGGGAACTGCACAAGGCCTGGCCGAAATCGACGCTGGAAATCAGCCCGGCGTCGGGCCATTCGGCGTTCGAAGCGGAAAACGTGGACGCCCTGGTGCGCGCCACGGATCGTTTCGCCGGTTGAATCGACGCGTGCCGACCAACGGTCGGCACCTACCGGTGTTTCGCCGCGGGCAGGTCGCGACCCCGGGTGGGCCACAACCCCGGGTAGGCCACGACCGTTGGTCGTGGCACGTGGTCCATGCGTGCCGATGTGCCGTGCCGACCAACGGTCGGCACCTACCAGTTGCCGGCCAGCAATGCGTCGGCCAATACCTTCATCTTTGGTGAGGCCTGCCGCGATGGCGGGTACACCAGCGACAACGCACGGCTGCGGCCTTCGAACGGCTGCAGTACGCGTTGCAGCCGCCCCGCGGCGAGCGCGTCGGCTACCGCGAAATCCATCACCTGCACGATGCCCACCCCGGCCAGCGCGCCTTCCACCAGCGGGTCGCCGCTGTCGAACACCATTCGCGCCGGTGGAGTGAAGTCACGCAGGCCATCGCCCTCGCGGAACTGCCAGTCCACCAGTCGCCCGCTGCGCAGGTTGCGAACTGCCAGGCAGGTGTGGTCCTGCAGCGCATCCACGCTGACCGGTGCACCGTGCCGGGCCAGATAATCCGGCGAGGCCACGGTGACCCAATGCAACGGCCGCAGCGGCCGCGCCACCATCCGCACGTCGCTGATCGGCCCAGTGCGCAGGGCGGCGTCGAAGCCTTCCTCCACCAGATCTACCAGCCGGTCGTTGAGCACCAGCTCGAACTCCAGTTGCGGGTGCGCCGCCATCAACTGCCCGGCCAGGGGCACCAGCACCTTGCGCCCGAACATCGACGGCGCGGTCAGCTTCAGTACGCCCGACGGCGTGCAGGGCCGGTCCCCGAGCCGACGCTCGGCGTCGTCCAGCCCGGACAGCAGCGGGACGCAGTGGTCCACGAACTGGCGGCCGTCCGGGGTCAGGCTGACATTGCGCGTGTTGCGGTGGAGCAGGCGCACGCCCAGGGTGCCTTCCAGCCGGCTGATCGCCCGCGACAACCCCGACTGGCTGATGCCGAGCTGGCCGGCGGCCACGGTGAAACTGCGGGCGTCGGCAACCTGCACCAGCATGCGCACGGCATTGAGATCTATGGCGGGCTCCGATTGATGCAAAAATGCATGACAGAAATCGAAGTATCCGGGTTTCTTTGTGTGGCGTCATCAATGAGACTGCCCACCTTCCCCACGCACCGACCGGCATGACCCACTCCCCGCATTCCTTCCCACCCCGGCTGGCGTTGACCCTGTTGGCCATGGCCCAGCTGATCATCGCGCTGGACGCCACCATCATCTTCGTCGCCCTGCATGAGATGGGGGTGCAGCTGCAGATCAACGCGCAGCAGCTGCAATGGATCGTCAGCGGCTACACGGTGGCGTTCGGCGGCTGCCTGCTGCTGGGCGGGCGCGCGGCCGACCTGCTCGGTCGGCGCCGCATCTACCGGCTGGGCATGGGCCTGTTCGCGCTGGCCTCGCTGGTGGGCGGCTTCAGCACCAGCGCGTGGCTGCTGATCGCCGCGCGCGCGGTGCAGGGCATCGGCGCGGCGTTGCTGTTCCCGGCCACGCTGGCATTGATCAACACGCTCTACGCCGAAGGCGCGCCGCGCAACCGCGCGCTGGCGATCTGGTCGATGGCCAGTGCGGGCGGGCTGGCGCTGGGCACGTTGCTGGGCGGCGTGCTCACCCAGAGCTTTGGTTGGTCGTCGGTGCTGCTGGTGATCGTGCCCTTCGCCAGTGCCTGCGCACTGCTGGGCGGTTGGTGGCTGCCGCGCGACCCCGCGCCGCAGGTGGGGCGCTCGTTCGACCTGGCCGGCTGCTTCACCGTCACCCTGGGCGGCAGCCTGCTGGTCACCACCCTGGTGCAGGGCCCAGAGTGGGGCTGGCTGGCACCGCGCACGCTGGGGTGCCTGGTGGTGTCGGCGCTACTGCTGGTCGCCTTCGTGCAGATCGAACAGCGCAGCCGCGACCCGCTGATGCAGTTCGCGCTGCTGCGCCTGCGCAGCCTGCGTGCGGCGATGCTGCTGACCTTGTTGTTCATGAGCAGCTTCGGCGTGCAGTACTACTTCCTGGCGCTGTATTTCCAGGACGGCTACGGCTGGAGCGCGCTGCAGGCCGGCCTGGCGTTCCTGCCGCCCACGCTGGTGTGCACCTTCGGCATCAAGATCACCGAACGCATGCTCACCCGGCGCTCGCCGCGGCAGGTGCTGGCGCTGGGCATGGCCGCCGGTGCGGTCGGCATCACCGCGGTGGCGATGGCGCTGCCGTTCGGGGCCACGTACTGGGCACTGCTGCCGGGCATCGTGGTGCTGAGCATCGGCCAGGGCATGACCTGGACGGCGATGTGGATTGTGGCCGGGCAGGGCGTGCCGGCCGCGCAGCAGGGCGTGGCCTCGGGCATGGCCGCCACCGCACAGCAGATCGGCGGCGCACTGGGCTTGGCGGTGCTGGTGATGCTGGCCAATGCCGGCCGCGGCGCGGATGCGGCCGGCACCAGCCCGGAAGCGCTGCAGGGCCTGGTCAACGCGCAGTACGGCGCGGCGGTGTTCGCGCTGCTCGGGGTGGGCGTGGCGCTGTGGTTGCGGCCGCAGCCACAGCCGGACGACGCGGCCCTGCAACCGGCCTGCGCCACCGAACGGTAGGCGCCGAGCGTTGGTCGGTGCGCCGGGTGCCTCTACCATCGCGGTTTGCCCGGACACACCGCCATGACCGAATTGCTTACCCTGACCCAGGCCCTGGAGGCCATCGCCGCGTGCAGTGACGATGGCCAGGTATGGGAGCGTCACGCCTGGGTGCATGCCAGCGACGGCGACGCGCGCCAGGCCCGCTTCTGGCTGGCCGGCCACGACGCCGAGGACGAGGAGGATGCCGACGGCGTGCATCCGTTCGCCGCCGCGCACGGGCTGAGCCACTACCTGGAGGGCGCCACGTTCGCCGATGTGCTCAGCGTGCAGAAACGGCAGCAGCCCTTCTCGACCGTGGACGACTACGCACGCGCGCTGGACCATTACAGCGAAGAGGATGCGTTCCTGGAACGCCCGGGATTGTCGATGGCCTACGGCGATGCGCCGCAGGAGGAGCTGGCCCGCGCGCGCGCCGAAGGGCTGTCGCCCGGGTTGTATGCCGCCTTCGACCTGACCTTGGAGACGGTTGAGCCGGCGCAGCGCAAAGCGGCGGCCAGCCTGGTGGCCGAGATACAGGTGCTATCGGTGGGCGAGGCGCTGGCGCAGGTGCGTGCACTGCCGCTGGCGGTGGCCTGCAACATCGATCGCGCGGCAAGCGACCACCTGCAGGCCCGCTTCGCGGCGATCGGGCTGGCGCTGCAGGTCACCGGCTACCGTTCGTTCCCATGGCAACCCATCGGGTAGAGCCGACCGTTGGTCGGCTGCGGTACCCGAACGACCGCCACCCCGCCCGGTAGAGCCGACCGTTGGTCGGCTCCACGTACCACCACCGCGTTCAACCCAACCCCGGCGCCAACGTCTGCAACACCCGCGCCAACCGCCGTGCCCAGGCCTGCTGCCCGGCGGCGTCGGCAATCAGGTCCTGGCGGATCTCCAGTTCCACATGTGCCAGCCCGCGCGCTTCGGCGTGCACCGGGATCGCGTAATCCGTTGCGTCGCTGACCGCGTAGGGCTGGTTGTCGCCCACCACCAGGTCACCTTCGGCCTGCAAGGCGTGCATCAACGCATGCGCAAAGCGCGCATCGCGCTGGTACAGCACACCGGCATGCCACGGCCGCGCCACGCCCTGCATCGCCGGCGTGAAGCTGTGCATGGCAATCAGCACCGTGGGCAGGCCGGCTGCGGCGCGGGCATCCAGTTCGGTGGCAATGCGGCCGTGGTACGGCGCGAAGATGGCCTGCACGCGTGCGTCCTGTGCCGCTGCATCCAGCCCTTGGTTGCCCGGCACCACGGTGCCGTCGCTGAGCGGCGCGAACCGCCCCGGCGCACCCGCCGGGCGATTGCAGTCGATCACCAGCCGCGAATAGGTCTGGGTGATCGCCCAGGCGTCCAGCAGGCGCGCCAGTTCCACCGTGACCCCGGCAATGCCGATGTCCCAGCCGATGTGGCGGTCCAGTTCGGAGGCGGGCAGACCCAGGCTGCCCAGTGCGGCCGGCACCTGCTGGCCCGCATGGTCGGCGATCAGCAGGTACGGCGAGCGTCCCTGCGCCTGATGCACGGTGAACGCTGCCGGGTCGGACGCTCCCAGCAGCGCGACCGGCGCGATCGGCGGAACGAACGCATCAGCCACGCGGGGTGCCGTCCAGATGGTGCTCGATCATCCACAGCCCGGCCCACAGCTTGGCGTCCAGCTCGTAGCCCTGGCCGATCTTCTCCACCAGCCAGGCCGCCGCACGGGTGCGCGGTACTTCGTGCACGGTGATGTTCTCGCTGGCATCGCCGCCGCCATCGCCCACCTTGCGCAGGCCGGTGGCGCGCACGAAGGCGATCTTCTCGCTGCTGGCACCCGACGAGGTGGGGCCGATCATCAACACCTCGGCGTGGTCGGCGGTCCAGCCGGTTTCTTCTTCCAGCTCGCGCACTGCCGACACTTCGATCGACTCACCGGCATCGATGTCGCCCACCAGGCCGGCCGGCATCTCGATGGTGTTGGCCTGCAGCGGCACCCGGAACTGCTCGACGAACAGCACGTTGTCCTCCGGGGTGACCGCGATGATGATCGCGGCCAGGCCACCGGCATGGGTGCGCTCGCTGTATTCCCACGTGCCGCGCACCACCATGCGCTGGTACTTGCCTTCGTAGACGACCTTGGGGGCTTGCGTGTTGGGGCTCATGCGAACTCACTGGCAATGGAAGGGGAATCGGGCAGGCCGGCGGCGCTGAACAGACGGCGCCGGGTCAACGGGCCAAACCGCAGCGCATCGCACAGGCCCTGCAGCATCTGCGGGTCGGCGCTGCCGCGGCGGAAATCGGCATCGGCGCAGTCCAGCGGCGCGTCCAGCGCGATGGTGGTCAGCTGCCGCCACAGCAGCGCGTGCTCGCGCTGTTCGCGCAGCCGCACCGCCATCTGCGCCGCGCCGCGCAGGCGCAGGAACGGCACTTCGTCCAGGCGCTCGTACAGCACGTCCATGCTGCCGAAATGGGCCAGCAGCACCGCGGCCGACTTGGCGCCTACCCCGGTGACGCCGGGAATGTTGTCCACCGCATCGCCACACAGCGCCAGGTAGTCGGCGATCTGGTGCGCATGCACGCCGTGGCGGGCCTTGACCCCGGCCATGCCCCAGCGCTGGTTGCGTGCGTAGTCCCACTGTTCGTCGTGTTCGTACAGCAGCTGCGACAGGTCCTTGTCGGCCGAAATGATCACCCCGCGCATGCCGGCGTCGCGGCGTGCGTGCAGGGCGCTGCCGATCAGGTCGTCGGCCTCGTACTCGTGGTGGGCCAGCACCGCCAGCCCCAGCGCCATGCACAGGGCCTTGCAGTGGGCGAACTGGCGGCGCAGCGCGTCGGGAGCCGGATCGCGGTTGGCCTTGTAGGCGGCGTACAGCCGGTGGCGGAAGCAGCTGTCCAGGGCCTCGTCGAAGGCAATGGCGATATGCCGCGGGCGCTCGCGCTCGATCAGGTCCAGCAGGAAGCGGGCAAACCCGTGCACCGCGTTGGTCGGCCAGCCCTGCTGGTCCTGGAATTCATCGGGCATCGAATGCCACGCGCGGAACACGTACAGGCTGGCATCGACCAGGTACAGCGGTGGGCGCGGGGCGAGGGGCGCGACAGACAACTCGGCCATCTCAGCCCACCCAGTCCTGCAGCAGCGCGGCGGGGTCGGGGCGGTCGCGCTCGGGGGCCGCGGTCTTCGGGGTGCCGATATGGATGAACCCGGCGATGCGCTCGCCCTCGGCCAGGCCCAGGTGGGCATGCACGGCCGGGTCGAAGGCCATCCAGGCGGTCAGCCACTGCGCGCCGAAGCCCAGCGCCTGCGCGGCCTGCAGCAGCGCAAAGCAGACGCAGCCGGCGGTCATCAGCTGTTCCTGCTCGGGCACCTTGGGGTTGGGGCGCGGGCTGGCCACCACGGTGATGATGACCGGTGCATGCGAGAACCGCTGGCGATCCTTGTCCAGCTGGGCCTGCGCCACCTGCGGGTCACGCTGCTGGCTGCGCTCGGTCAGGAACGCGCCCAGACTGTGACGTGCATCGCCGGCGATGCGCAGGAAGCGGTACGGCACCAGCTTGCCGTGGTCGGGCACGCGCACCGCCGATGCCAGCATCCGCAGCAGGGTGTCCGGGTCCGGGCCGGGCTCGCCAAGCTGCTTGGCGGGGACCGAGCGGCGGGCGTCCAGGGCTTGCAGCGCAGGGGATTCGGACATGTTCACTCGATCAGTTTTCACGGTGCGCCCAGTATAGTCGCGGCAGTTTGTGACGCGCCCAGCGGCGATCTCTGATCGATTTGCGACAAAGCGTGATGAACATCACCTAATCAATGGCATTGCTTCACGTGGCTGTACTCGCTTCCCGCCGACGCTGGCCGTACGATACAAGGCCTGCCGGTACCCCGGTCGTGAGGTTCAAAGTGCGGACTGTTTCACTGTCCCTGACCGGTGGGGCGACCTACCATCCGGACGCGGGTGCCTGGGGGGCACCGGTATCTGTTGTTTCCATGCTGCATTCTGTGCCTGCGAAGGTGGGGAGCCTTTTCGCATGATCGCCACGCCCAATACATTGGGGCAGCCGGGTCATCACCCGGCACTGTTGAAGCTTGCCCGCGAGGGAGCGCTACCCGCGCTGACCGAGTCGTTCGCGACCGTGCTGGCCCGCTTTGACGACGTTCTGTTCGACCGTGCCGGCACCGCCGGCGCGTCGCAACTGCTGTTCCTGGATGGCATGCGTGAACTGCGCCGCCGTCGCGAGGACATCGTGGCCGGCTTCCGTACCCACCTGGCGCAGGCCTGGGAGGCGCTGGAGCGCGGTCAGCCGCTGTCGGCCGAGGCCACCCTGGCCGGGCAGATCGAAGACGGTCTCAGCCTGGTGCCCGAGCATGTGCTGGAGTCGCGGCTGGCGGTGCGCAACTTCGCCACCGTGCTGCTGCGCGACTGGAAGCCGGTGCTGGCGCGGCTGGACCGCCGCCTGGGCTGGATCGCCGGCGGGCTGGAACTGAACGCCGACAGCAATCCGATCAGCCCCGAGCACATCGGCGTGGCCATCCATGAAGCCTTTGCCGATTGTGAACTGGCCCCGGAAGTGCGGCTGGTCCTGATCAAGCTGTGCGAGCGCGACCTGCATGCGCCGATCGGCAAGCGTTACGAAGCGCTGGACGAGCAGCTCGCTGCCGCCGGCGTGATGCCGCAGATGGCCGCGCCACGGCGCCCGGCACCCCGGCCGCCGAGCCCGCGGCACGAACTGGAGGCGCTGGTCGACGCGCTGGACCAGGACGGCCAGGGCGGTGACGACGATGCTGCTGCGCCGGCTTGGGCACGGCGGTTTGCCGATCGCTGGGCCGAAAGCCGCGGACGGATGCAATCGGCCGGCGCCAGCCAGGCCGCCGCAGCCGAGGCGGGCGAGACCCTCAGTGGCAACCAGGGCATGCTGCTGGAAGCGCTGCACGAGCTGCTGCAGCAGACCCGGCACGTGCGCGAAGACGCGACCTCGGCGGCCAGCGTGGCCGTGGGTCAGCAGCGTCCGCTGAGCCAGCGCGAAATGATGTCGGTGCTGTCGCTGCTGCAGGCCACGCCGAGTGCCACCCTGCGCGCGGCCATCGGCGAAGACGGCGAATCGCTGGCCCAGCGCCTCAAGAGTGAAGTGCTGTCGGGCGCCACCCGGCTCGGCGTGGACCCGTCGCAGGCGCGGCTGGACCCGCAGGACGAAGATGCGATCGACCTGGTGGGCATGCTGTTTGACGTGATGCTTGATGAACGCGACCTGGAAGGCCGCTCGCGCGAGCTGATCGGGCGGCTGGTGGTGCCCTTCGTCAAAGTCGCCATGCTCGACCGCCGCATGTTCGTGCAGAAGACCCATCCCGCGCGCAAGCTGCTCAACTCGCTGGCCGAGGCCTGCGAAGGCAACACCGGCGAGAGCCAGGCCGAGCGCGTGCTGATGGGCAAGGTCGAGGAAATCATCGAACGCCTGGTGGCCGAGTTCAACGAGAACCTGGCGATCTTCCTGACCCTGGAAGAAGAATTCCGCGATTTCCTGGCCCAGCACCGGCGCCGTATCGAAATCGCCGAGCGCCGCGCCGCTGAAACCCAGCGCGGCCAGGAAAAGCTGGAGATGGCGCGCGGCCGCTCGGCCGCCGAGCTGGACCGGCGCATTGCCGATGTGACCCTGCCGCAGGCGATTGCCGAATTCCTGCGCCAGCCCTGGCAACACCACCTCACCCTCACCGTGCTGCGCGAAGGCGAGGACGGGGCGTCGGTGGGCGAGGCGCTGTCCCTGGCCGACGGCATCCTGGAAGAAGTGGCCGAGGCGCGCCGGCAGATCGTCGGCAAGCCGTGGCTGCAGGCCTGGCACCCGGCATTGCGCAAGGTGTTTGCCAGCGTGGGCGTGCACGCCGATGCCGCCACCGGGGCGATCGACGCCCTGCATGACACGCTGCAGGCCATCGCCGAATCACGCCCGGAACTGGAGCGCGCGCTGCCCGAACTGCCCCAGGTGGCGCTGCCCACCCCGCCCGTGCAGGAAAGCGCGGCGGTGGAGCTGGGCGGCAAGGTCGACGTGACCGATTTCGACAACGCCGATGCCGACCGCTTCCGCGGCCTGGAGATTGGCAGCTGGCTGGATTTCGTCGACAAGGACGGCAAGGTGCAGGCCGGCAAGCTGTCCTGGGTGAGCCCGATTTCCCAGCGCCTGCTGTTCGTCAACCGTCGTGGCGTGCGCTTCTGCGTGGCCTCGCCGGAAGAACTGGCGGTGATGGTGCGGCTGGGGCGCCTGCGCGCGCACATCGACGATGGTGCCTTCGACAGCGCCATGCAGGGCGTGATCGACCGGCTGGACAACAAGAACGCCACCGTCCACTGAGGCAACGCCGGGTTCTGCCCGGCCACGCCTGCCCCACCGCCGCATGGTTTCTACTCAAACCGAACCGGTAGGTTACGATCCCCCCACACTCTGCTGATCGTCGGGGACACGCATGGCTGTCGAGGTGTTGGTGGTATCCGAACGCGCGCCAGGGGAACGGCGCGTGGCGATGACGCCGGAAACGGCACGCAAGCTGGCCGCGCTGGGCGCGACCGTGTGGTTCGAACCCGGCGCCGGCCAGGCTGCCGGTTTTCCCGATCAGGCATACATCGACGTCGGCGCGCAGCCGGCCGATGACACGCGGCTGGGCGCAGCCGACATCGTGCTGTGCGTGCAGCCACCGGACAACGCGCGGTTGGGCCAGCTCAAACCCGGCGCCAGCCTGGTCGGCATGCTGCACCCGCAAGCTGATGCCGAACGCGCCGGCCTGATCCAGTCGCGCGGGCTGCAGGCCTTCCCGCTGGAGCGCCTGCCGCGCACCACCCGCGCGCAGTCGATGGACGTGCTGAGCTCGCAGGCCGGCATGGCCGGCTATAAGGCCACGTTGATTGCCGCGCAGCTGGCGCCGCGTTTCTTCCCCATGTTGACCACCGCCGCCGGCACCATCCGCCCGTCGCGGGTGCTGGTGGTGGGCGCCGGCGTGGCCGGCCTGCAGGCCATCGCCACCGCACGCCGGCTGGGTGCGCAGGTGGAGGGCTTCGATGTACGCCCGGAAACCCGCGAGCAGATCGAATCACTGGGCGGCAAGTTCCTCGACCTGGGCGTCAGCGCCGTGGGCGAGGGCGGCTATGCGCGGCCGCTGACCGACGAAGAGCGTGCCGAGCAGCAGCGCCGGCTGGGCGAGCACCTGCGCCTGGTGGACGTGGTGATCTGCACCGCGGCCGTGCCCGGGCGACCGGCGCCGAAGATCGTCAGTACCGCGATGGTGCAGGGCATGAAGCCGGGCAGCGTGATCGTGGACCTGGCCGCCGAAACCGGCGGCAACTGCGAGGCCACCCGCCCGGGTGAAACCATCGCGCTGGGCGGGGTCACCGTGGACGGCCCGCTGGACCTGGCCAGCCGCGGCGCGGTGCACGCCAGCGAGATGTACGCGCGCAACCTGTACAACTTCGTGGCGCTGTTTCTCAAGGACGGGGCCATCGCCTTCGACTGGGACGACGAGCTGCTGGCGAAAACCCGCTGGGTGGCCGCCGCTTGATCCAGGCAGCCACCCCATGGGTGGCTGCACCACCCGGCAGCGCCGCAACGCCGCCGCCCGGGGCATCACCGCTTCGGCGGCGGCAGATCCTTCACCGGGTTGGCTTTCAACCATTCCTGGCGCTGCTCCGGGGTCATCTTCGACCAGCGCTCACGCAGCGCGTCGCGCTGGGCCGGGCTCAGTTCGCGCATCTGCGCGAACAGCGCGCGGGCCTGCTCGCGCTGCTCCGGGCTCATGTTCTCGAACCGATGGCGCCCGCGCCGGGCCAGCTCGCGCTGCTCCGGGGTCATGCCCTGCCAGCGCTGCCCGTGCTGCAGCATGCGCTCGCGCTGCGGCGGCGGGGCATCGTTCCAGCGGTCGCGCACGGGCGCGATCAGCGCCTCGCGCTGCTGCGGGGTCAGCCGATCCCACTCCGGCAGGGTAGGGGCCTGCGCCCCGCTGGCCGCGCTCGTCGACAGCAGCGCCAAAGCCAGGATCAGTCGCGGTGTCATGTTCACTCCATTGCCAGGTCGGTCGTGCCCAGCCACACGTACAGGTCGGGATTCTCGTCGAGCACATCGCTGCTGTCATCCACCGCCGATGCCACCGTGGGCGTGGCCGGGGCGCTGGGCGGGTTGGCGGTGAAACTGTAGCCCAGCGCCAGCGCGGCCACCGCCGAGCAGGCAGTGGCCATCCACCAGCCATGCGCGCGGCTGCGGCGTGGCGCGGCCGCGTGGCGGGCACTGCGCAGTCGTGCCAGCGTGGCCGGCGACACCTGCTGCAGGGCCTGCGCGTGCAAGGCGTGCAGGGCGGCGTCATCGTGCAGGGGCGGGGTAACAGGGCGGCTCACAGGGCGATCTCCAGATGCTGCTGCAGCGCCTGACGGGCGCGCGAAAGATGGGTTTTGACCGCGCCCTCGCTGCAGCCCATGGCCGCCGCGGTGGTGGCGCCGTCCAGTTGCTGCAGCACGCGCAGGGTGAAGGCCTCGCGTTGGCGGGCGGGGAGCTCGCGCAGGGCACGCACCAGCTGCGCGTACTGTTCGCGCTGCTCATGCGCCTGTGCCGGGCCGGGGGCGCGGTCGGCCCAGTCGATGTCGTGCTCGCTGCCGGCCTCGTCGCTGCTGCGCCAGAAGCGCAGCCGGAAGCCGCGCCGGCGCTGCAGGTCGACCACCCGGCGGCGCAGGATGCTCCAGAACAACGGCGCCCACTCGGCCGCCGGTTTGTCGCGGTAGGACAGCATCCGCAGCATGCTGTCCTGCACCGCGTCCAGCGCATCGTCGCGCTGGCGCAGGCCGGCCTCGGCGAAGCGGAACGCGCGCGGCCCGATACCGGCCAGGAACGCGTCCAGCGACGCCGGCAGGGCGGCGTCGGCCTCGGTGGGCAGCGTTTGCGGGGTGGGGCTCACCAGCACAGGGTAGCGCTCGCGCAGGGGGGTACCTGTGACAACGCACCGGGGCGGCATCGGTTGACCGGCCTGCAGAACGGTTCAGCGCATGGTTATGATGGGGGGACGGGATCACCGCCTGGGAGACACACTGCAATGAGCGACGGGTTCGTGGCGTTGTACATCTTCATGCTGGCCGCGATCGCCGGCCACGTGATCATTTCACGGGTGCCGGTGATCCTGCATACCCCCCTGATGTCCGGGTCCAACTTCATCCACGGCATCGTGCTGATCGGCGCGATGGTGGTGCTGGGCCACGCGCAGACGCCGCTGGAGAAGATCATCGGCTTCATCGCGGTGGTGCTGGGCGCCGGCAATGCCGCCGGTGGCTACGTGGTCACCGAGCGCATGCTGGACATGTTCAAACCCAGCGCCAAGCGCGACGCCGGGGAGAAGGCGCCTTGAACGTGAGCACCGCGCAACTGCTGCAGTGGCTGGTGCAGGTGAGCTACCTGGTGGCCGCCACCCTGTTCCTGCTGGGCCTGCAACGCATGGCCTCGCCGATGACCGCACGCAGCGGCATCCGCTGGGCGGGGTTGGGCATGCTGATCGCCACCGTGGCGACCTTCTTCCTGCCCGAGCTGCACAACATTCCGCTGATTCTGGCGGCGGTGGCGATCGGCACCGGCGTGGCCTGGTGGTCGGCCAAGCGCGTGGCGATCACCGACATGCCGCAGATGGTGGCCCTCTACAACGGCATGGGCGGCGGCTCGGCCGCGGCGATCGGCGCGGTGGAACTGCTGCGCTTCT
>Ga0308172_1001570_pt1 | contig 15167 bp, 9 predicted proteins | sample PhyGR2_FD_202134 | JGI IMG/M metagenome (GOLD analysis project Ga0308172, IMG submission 202134) | Phyllosphere microbial communities from UC Gill Tract Community Farm, Albany, California, United States - DLSLSG.R2 | ecosystem: Host-associated > Plants > Phyllosphere > Unclassified | place: USA... | reverse complement strand
AGTTCGTCGCGGGTGGCCTTGGAATAGTTCAGGTCGGCGACCAGCTTGACGCTGCCGAAGGTGAACTCGTTGTTCCAGCCGAACGCATCGATCTTGTCCTTGCGCTTGTTGTACATGCCGCGCACCAGCGGGTACACGCCACTGGCGGTGCCACCGGTGAAGGTGCCATCGGCATTGACCTGCGGGTTGCTGATCAGCAGGCCCGGGGTGTAGCCACCGTTGTAGTTGCTGAGGTTGAGCTCGAACTGGTTGGCGGTGTCGATCTGCTCCGCTTCGGTATGGAATGCGTCGAAGGTGCTGGTCCAAGCGTTGTTGGGCCGGAACTGGATCGTGGCCATCACACCGTCGCGCTTGTTGTTGCCGGTGCGGCGCAGCGCCTTGATGCCGTCGGTGAAGTAGGTGCCAGCGGCAACGCCCGGGCGGTTGCCTGCGTCGGTGTGCTCAGTGGTCCATGGCTCGTACAGGCCCACCTGGTTTTCCTGGATCGGCATGTCGCTGTGCGCGTAGCCGATGGCGATGCCGAGGGTCTTGTCCAGGAACTGGTCGATGTAGCTGGCGCTGAAGCGGTTGCCGTACGGGTCGGTGTCTGCGGCGCGGCCCAACGAACTCTTCTGGTAGCGGCCGCTGACGGCGATGACGCGGTCGGGGAAGCTGAGCGGACGTGCGGTCTGCATGTCGATGGTGCCCGACAGGCCCTGGCCGACCAACGCTGCATCGGGGGTCTTGTACACGGTCACGCCGTTGACCAGCTCGGACGGATACTGGTCGAACTCGACGCCGCGGTTGTCGCCGGTGCTGACCACTTCACGCCCGTTGAGCAGGGTGGTGGCGAAATCCGGCGACAGGCCGCGCACGCTGATCACCTGCGCACGACCGGCCACACGCTGTGCGGCAAGGCCAGGCAGGCGCGAGATCGATTCGGCGATGCTGACGTCGGGCAGCTTGCCGATGTCCTCGGCGGAGATGGCTTCGACCACCGAGGTGGCGTCCTGCTTGGTGGCGATGGCGCTCTCGATGCCGCGACGGATGCCGGTGACCTGCACGGTGTCCAGGTTGGTGGCGGCGGTGCCGGTTGGCGGGGTTGCCGTGCTCTGCGTGGACTGCGCTGCTGCCAGCGATGGCGTCAGTACGACGGCCAACGCGATGCTCAGCGCACTGCGCTTGTGGTTCAACATTTTCCCCTCCCAGGCAATGTTGTAGTGCGATTCGTGGTCGTCCCGATGGTGTCGAGGACGTGCGACGCGGTGGCCGCTGTCGTCGCCGCTATGGTAGGCAGCGCGTTCTTCGTGGGAATCACCCTGCATACGTATTCAATGGCGTTTGCAGGGTTGTAATCGATTCCAGATCATCATTCCGGTAGTGCCGGCCACTGGCCGGCATCGTTGCGACGTGGATGGTTGCCAGCCAGCGGTCGGCACTACCGGCGCATTCACAGCGGTGTGAAGCGGATGGCCTGTCCGCCGCCCGGCGCCAGCACCAGGGTGAGTGAATCGGTGCTGCTGACCTCGCGTGTTTCGCGCTTGAAGGCGAAGGGACTGCTGCGGAAATCCGCGCCATCGCCATCGCGGTAGACCTCGGCGCGGTAGCGCACGCCCGGCTCCAGGAAACCCAGCGACACCGGCAGCACGCGGCCGTTCTCGTCGGTGATGCTGCCCAGGAACCAGTCACGGCTGTTGCGGTCGCGGCGCACGATCGTCACGTAGTCGCCGACCTCGCCATCGAGCACGCGGCTCTGTTCCCAGTCCACCGCCACGTCCTCGATGAAGCGGAACGCTTGGCGGTGCTGCAGGTAGTGCTCGGGCAGGTCGGCAGCCATCTGGATAGGGCTGTACAGCACCACATACAGGGCCAGCTGGCGGGCCAGTGTGCTGGGAATGGCCTGGCCGTGGCGGCCCTTCAGGCTGAGGATGCCGGGCGTGTAATCCATCGGCCCGGCCAGCATGCGGGTGAACACCAGGTTGACCTCATGCTCGGGCGGGTTCGGTGGCTGGCCCCAGGCGTTGTATTCCATGCCACGTGCGCCCTCGCGGGAAATCCAGTTCGGGTAGGTGCGGCGCAGGCCGGTGTCCTTGATCGGCTCGTGCGGGTTCACCGACAGGTGCCGGCGGGCGGCTTCCTGCACCACCTTCAGGTGATGGCGGGCCATGAACTGCCCGTCGTGCCACTCGCGCCACAGCGGGCCGCCGGCCGGATTGCGGCGATCAACCTGGCCGTCGTCGCAGACGTAGCCGGTCTTGAACTGGTCCACGCCCAGCCGCGCATACAGATCCAGCGCAGCACCCAGCTGATCTTCGTAGTGTTCGATCGCGCAGCCGGTTTCATGGTGGCCGATCAGGTGCACGCCCTTCTTCAGCCCGTACGCCGACAATGATTCGATGTCGAAATCCGGCGTGGCGCGGGTGAAGTCGAAGTCGTAACCGTTGCCGACCCAGTTGCCGTCCCAGCCTGGATTCCAGCCCTCCACCAGCACGCCACGGAAGCCGTGCGCGGCGGCGAAATCGATCACCTTCCGGGTCTTCGCGGTGGTGGCCGCATGCTTCGGGCCGGTCGCCCAGCTCTCTTCATCCAGGTGCATCGACCACCACACGCCCAGGTACTTGGCCGGTTTCACCCAGCTCACATCGCCCAGCGCATTGGGCTCGTTGAGGTTGAGGATCAGGTCGGACTCGACCAGGCCGCCGGCACGGTCGGCGATCTGCAGGGTACGCCATGGCGTGGCGAAGGGCAGGGCGCGGCGCACCTTCCAGCCTTCGGCCGAAGGCGAAAGCTGGGCGCGCAGGCGCTGGCCCTCGGTGCGGCGCAGCCACATGCCCGCGTAGTCGACCAGTGCCGCCTCATGGATGGCCACGTGCAGGCCGTCGTGGCTGCGCAGGGTCATCGGCGTGTGCGCCAGCGGCATTTCGCGCAGCGGGGTGCGCTGGTACAGGTATTCGTAATGGATCGGCTCGCCCGCGGGTATCCACCATGCAGTGGACTCCGGCGCGATGGCGAACTCGGTCAGCTCGTCATCGATGATCGCTTCGCGCAGGTTCGGTTGCTCGGGGAACACATAGCGGAAGCCCAGGCCGTCGTCGTAGACGCGGAACACCAGGTCCAGCCGGCGCTTGCTGCCGGTGGTTTCGGCCAGGTGCACGGTCAGTTCGTTGAAGTGGTTGCGGGTGAGCCGGCGCTCGCCCCAGGGCTGTTCCCAGCTGTCGTCGACACTGCGCCGTTCCTGCGCCAGCAGGCTGAAGTCGCGGTCGAGGCGACCATCGCGCAGTTCAAAACCCAGCTTCGAATCGGCCACCACGGTCTGGCCGAGGCGCTCGACGCGGTAGCGCGCGGTACCGCCGTCCAGCACCAGGCTGACCTTCAGCACCTTGTCCGGTGATTCGACGCTGGCGATCTGCGGTGCCGCCGCCTGTGCCAGCGCGGCCCATCCCAACAGGGCCAGGCCGAAAGCGTGCGCGAACACTACGCGTACCGTTGTGGGTGACATCGGCATTTCCCCTCCCAAGGCGCCGTTGACAGACCCGGACCATAAGCCAGGCCGACAGGCCTGCCGGTACTGCACGCCATGAATACGTATGCAGCTGGACGCAGCCGACAGCCCCGCGTCTACCATGGGGCCAGGGCACCTTGAGGGAGGTGCCGCGCCCGCACGCCGGCAACGGCAGTGCGGACCCACAACGGTGCAGAGAGGGAGGGAGGTCGACGGGCGCAAGCCGGTCTGCCGCTTCGATGCTGAAGATCATTTGCCTGACCGCTGCCCTGGGGGCAGCGCTGGGGACGACCGCGCACGCGGCCGACCTGACATTCGACGGCCGCCAGGCGCGCGCCGAATCCGCTGCCAAGGGCAGCTTCGTGCTGCATGCGCCGAAGGGTGAGGTGCGCATCGCCGCCGCGCCCATGCGCAGCCAGACCGGCAGCGTGATGTTCGATGCGCTGTTCGCGCTGGCCCAGCAGGAAATGGACCAGGACCGGGTGGATGCCATCCGCGATCCGGCCTTCGACGAAGGCCGTCCGGTACCGTGCGAGTGCTTCCAGACCGGCGCGCGCTGGCCATATGTGTGGACGCGTGACGTCAGCTTTGCAGCCGATCTGGCGCTGGCCAAGCTGGACCCGAAGCGCACCCGTCAGTCGCTGCAGTTCAAGTTGTCGGCGGCGCGCGACGGGCATACGCCCGGCCTGTTCGTGGCCCAGGACACCGGGTCCGGTGGCAGCTGGCCGATCAGCAGCGACCGCGTGGTGTGGTTCCTCGCTGCCCGACACCTGCTGGATGATCCTGCGTTTGCCGAGCAGGTCTGGCAGGCCCTGCAGGGCACATTGGCGCAGGACCGGGCGATGGTCTTCGACGCGCAGATGGGCCTGTATCGCGGCGAGACCTCGTTCCTTGACTGGCGCGAGCAGACCTATCCGGACTGGACGCGCGAGGACGTGCGCTTCATCGGTGATTCCTATGCGCTGTCCACCAACGTGCTGCATTACCAGGCGCTGCGCCTGGCGCAGCAGATGGCCGCGCAGCTGGGCGACGAGCGCAGCGAGCAGTACAGGGCCTGGGCCGATGCACTGGCGGTGCAGATCGACGCGCGCTTCTGGCGCGAAGACATGGGCCAGTACATGAGCTACATCGGCGAAGCGGCGCACCCGGTGCCGTACGCCAAGATCGATCTGCTCGGCCTGTCGCTGGGCATCCTCGCTGACGTGCTGCCTGCTGAGCGTGCGCGTCGGGCGCTGGCGGGCTATCCGATGGGGGCTGCCGGCAGCCCGGTGGTGTGGCCGCAGGAAGCGCAGCAGCCGATCTACCACAACCGTGCGATCTGGCCGTTCGTGAGCGCGTACTCGCTGCGCGCGGCGCGCAAGGTGGACGATGCGCCGCGCATTGCTGCCGAGATCCGCTCGCTGATGCAAGGGGCGGCGCTGGCCGGTTCCAACATGGAGAACTACGAACTGGTCAGCCAGGCCGTGCACGTGGACGAAGGTGCGTTGAGCGGGCCGGTGGTCAACTCCGAGCGCCAGCTGTGGTCGCTGGCCGGCTATCTGTCGATGGTCACCGAAGGCGTGTTCGGCGTGCAGGACGACGGTCGCGTGCAGCCCAAGCTGCCGGCCGAGCTGGTGCCGGAGCTGTTCGGAAAGCAGAAGCGGATCAGCCTGGAGGCGGGCGGCAAGCGCTATGTGCTGGAGCGCCCGAAGCAGGTGGATGGTGGCTTGCTGGTCGCAGGCAAAACCCGCACGCGCGGCGCCACGACCACCGTGCAGCTGGTCGCTGCACCGGCAGCCGTGAGACGTGATGTGCCGCGTGCCGATGCCAATGCACGAGCACCGGCCACGCCGCTGGCACCGCAGGCAAAGCGCAGTGGCAAGGGCTGGTCGGTCGCGGTGGCTGCCGGCCAGGTCCTCTGGCAGGACGGTGTCGCGGCCACGGCCAGCAAGGGCCAGGTGCGCGTCGGCGATGATGGCCTGCAGCACTGCCTGAGCCTGACCCGGCGCGAAGGTGCGCTGGAATCCCTGCACAGCCCGATGGTCTGCGTCGGCCCGCAGCAGGTGCTGCGGGGCAGCCGGCAATGGCAGTTCAATGCAGCCAGGGCGGGCCACGTGCGCCTGCGCCTGCAGTACAGCAACCCGAACGGCCCGATCAACACCGGTGTGACCGCGGCGGTGAAGCAGCTGGCCGTGCAGTGCAAGGGCCAGCCTCCGCAGCGGCACACGGTAACGCTGCCGCACAGCGTGGCGGCGCAGGACTCGACCGCGGCAACCTTCGCGGTACCCAAGGGCCGCTGCACGGTGACGCTGGAAGAGGGCTTCAACATGAGCGCGCTGCAGCACTTCGCGCACTACACCGGCGGCAAGGGCGGTCGTGATGGCGTGCTGAACCAGGCCCAGGTGCAGGCGCTGAAGATTGCGCCGGTGGCGGCAGCAGAGGATGCACGATGAGCCGTCCTGCAAAGCCGCAGTTGTCGTTCTGGCAGATCTGGAACATGTGCTTTGGCTTCCTTGGCATCCAGTTCGGCTTTGCCCTGCAGAACGCCAACGCCAGCCGCATCTTCGAAACGCTGGGTGCGGACATGGACGCGGTGCCCGGACTGTGGATCGCCGCGCCGCTGACCGGCCTGCTGGTGCAGCCGGTGATCGGCTACCTGTCCGACCGCACGTGGACACGCTGGGGACGGCGCCGCCCGTTCTTCATGATCGGCGCGGTGCTGACCACGCTGGCCCTGCTGGTGATGCCGAACTCGCCGACGCTGTGGATCGCGGCCGGCACGCTGTGGGTGCTGGACGCCTCGATCAATGTGTCGATGGAGCCGTTCCGCGCCTTTGTTGGTGACCAGCTGGCACCACGGCAGCGCCCGGCGGGGTATGCGATGCAGAGCTTCTTCATCGGCGTCGGCGCGATCGTTGCCAGCTTCCTGCCCTTCATCCTGGCCCACTTCGGTGTTGCCAACACGGCGGCGGCGGGCGAGGTGCCCGATACCGTGCGCTATGCGTTCTACTTCGGCGCGGTGGTGCTGCTGGCGGCGATCACCTGGACGGTGGTCAGCACCCGTGAGTATTCGCCCGACGAGCTGGCCAGCTTCGACGACGCCGAACCGCCGGCGCATCACGCCGGGGCCGCGGTGACCGGCCCTGCGCCGTGGGCGCAGGTTGCGTTGTGGCTTGGTCTCGGCGTGCTGCTGGCGGCACTGATCGCGTGGCGCCACGGCGACAGGATGCTGTACGTGCTGGCCGGCCTGTGCGCGGGTTACGGCGCACTGCTGGCGGCGGCGCGGGTACTGCCGGGCACGCACATGCTGGCCGCCATCGTCGGCGACCTGCGCGCGATGCCGATCACCATGCGCCGGCTGGCCTGGGTGCAGTTCTTTTCGTGGTTCGCCCTGTTCGCGATGTGGATCTTCACCACGCGCGCAGTGGCCGGCATGCATTTCGGCTCCACCGATGTCGAATCGGCGGCCTACAACGAAGGTGCCAACTGGGTGGGCGTGCTGTTCGGTGCCTACAACGGTTTCGCCGCACTGGCCGCGCTGCTGATCCCGCCGATGGTGCGGGCGATCGGCCTGCGCTGGAGCCACCTGGTCAACCTCTGGCTGGGTGGGGCAGGGCTGATCTCGATGATGTTCATCGAGGATCCGCAGTGGCTGCTGCTGCCGATGGTCGGCGTCGGCTTTGCCTGGGCCTCGATCCTGTCGCTGCCCTATGCGCTGCTGTCGGACAGCGTTCCGGCGGCGAAGATGGGTGTGTACATGGGCATCTTCAATTTCTTCATCGTGATCCCGCAGCTGGTCGCGGCCAGCGCGCTTGGTTTCGCCCTGCGCGCATGGCTGGGTGGCCAGCCGATGCATGTCCTGGTGCTGGGTGGCTGCAGTCTGTTGATTGCCGGTCTGTGCGTGTTGCGGGTTCCGTCCCGTCCGGAGGTGGTGTGATGCGTGGTGCCCTGTCTGTTGCTGTATCCCTTGTGCTGTTCGCTGGCCATGCCGTGGCTGCGCCACGTCCGTCCTACGTTGGTACCACCGAGCCGTTCGCCAGTGACGCGGTGTACTTCGTGGTCACCGACCGCTTCGTCAACGGCGATCGGTCCAACGACCATCGCGACCAGGGCGGCACGCATCGTACCTTCGATATTCCGGTGCCATGCCCGGACAAGGTGGACGGCAACATCGGCTATCTCGGTGGCGATTTCCGTGGTGTGCTCGACAACGCCGACTACATCCGCAACCTCGGTTTCGGCGCGGTGTGGATCACCCCCATCGTCGACAACCCGGATGAAGCCTTCACCGGCAGCAAGCCGATCAGCTGTACCAGCACCCTGACCGACCGTGGCAAGACCGGCTACCACGGCTACTGGGGCATCAACTTCTACGCGCTGGACGAGCACCTGCCGAGCAGGGACCTGGATTTTGCCGGGTTGACCAAGGGCCTGCACGGCGCCGGCCTGAAGGTGGTGCTGGACATCGTCGGCAACCATGGTTCGCCGGCCTGGACCATGCCCAAGCGGCAGCCGCAGTTCGGCCAGATCTTCGACAAGGACGGCAGGCTGATTGCCGACCACCAGAACCTGCCGCCACAGAAGCTGGACCCGAAGCACAATCCGCTGCACGCGTTCTACAACAACATCGGCCCGGTCGACAGCAAGGACGGCTCGATCTTCGATGGCAACCTGGCCGAGCTGAGCGACTTCAACCAGGACAACCCGGCAGTGATGGACTACCTGGTGGGGGCGTACCTGCAGTGGACCGCGCAGGGTGTGGATGCGCTGCGCATCGACACCATCGGCTGGCTGCCGCATCCGTGGTGGCACGAGTTCGTCAACCGCATCCGCGCGCAGCACCCGGGCATGTTCATGTTCGGCGAAGCGTTCGACTACAACGCCGCCAGCATCGCCGAACACACCTGGCCGGCCAACGCCAATGTCAGCGTGCTCGACTTCCCGCTGCGCGGCGCGCTGGAGCAGGCCTTCGGCAGCGCCGGCAAGGGCTTTGAAACGCTGGCCGAGCCGCTGCACCTGACCGCTGGCCCGTACGCCAACCCGTATGAGCTGATGAGCTTCTACGACAACCACGACATGCCACGCCTGCAGGCCAGCGACAGCGGCTTCATCGACGCGCACAACTGGCTGTTCACCGCACGCGGCATTCCGGTGGTCTATTACGGATCGGAAACCGGCTTCATGCGCGGCCGTGCGGAGCACGCCGGCAACCGTGCCTACTTCGGCCAGCCGCGGGTGGATGCAGCCCCGCAGAGCCCGATCTTCGCCCCGCTGCAGCGCATCGCCAAGCTGCGCGGGAGCACGCCGGCGTTGCAGCGCGGCCTGCAGGTGAACGAACGTCTGCAGGGCGATGAAGCGGTGTTCTTCCGTGTGCTGCAGCATGGCGACGTGGCGCAGACCGCGCTGGTGCTGCTGAACAAGGGCGATGCCGCAAAGACCTTCAGCGTCGACCGCTACCTGCAGCCCGGCCTCTGGCGCGACGCGCTGGACGGTGGCCAGGTGGCGGTGAAGAGCAGCCTGAAGGCGGAGGTGCCGGCGCACGGGGTGAAGGTGTTTGTGCTGGATGCGGACGTGCAGCAGCCGGCCCTGCAGGCCGAACTGGACAAGGCCATGGCCGATCAGCAGGCGCGCGACCAGCGACTTCGGAAACGGTAGTGCCGGCCGCTGGCCGGCAGCCTCTTCGTCGTTGGACCCAATGCAGTTTGCCGGCCAGCGGCCGGCACTACCCGGTGTGGCGGCATCCGGCACAATAGGCACCCCCTGACGCCGCGCCTGTACCGCCATGACCGACCTTGCCCCGCAGACCCCGATCGAAACCCTGCTCAAGGCCGCGATGGACGGAACGGTGCCGATCCGGGCGTTCATGGAGGCCTTCGTCGCTTCCCAGGTGGTGCTGCTGACCGGCAGCCTGGTCACACCCGATGGGAGTGGCTTCGACCCGCTGCTGTTCGACAAGCAGGGCACCCTGCACGTGGCCGTATTCACCGATCCGGCACGGGTGGGCATCTACAGCCAGCAGGCCGAGCATCAGGTCCGCTGGCTGATGCTGGACGTGCTGCGTCGCGTGCCGGGCGGCTACGGCGTGGTGATCAATCCGGGCACTACGCTGGGCTTCGAGATCTCGCCCAACGGCGTCGGCGAGATCCTGAAGGACTTCGCGCAGGGCTGATTGCAATGCCCGCCCGCTGTAGCCCGAGCCCATGCGCGGTGTCGGCGGGTCAACAATTTGCAGTGGCTGCAGACGTGAAGCATGCTTGCCTGAAGGACGAACAGGACAGCGAGGTTGCCCATGGAGTTCAGGATGCTGGCGCCAGCGGCGCCGGAGTGCGAGCAGCTGGCGCAGTGGTATCACGCGCAGTGGGGAAAGGATGCAGGCTTCACTCTGGAAGATGAGCGTCTGCGTCTGTGCAGGCCCAAGGACGCGCAGGGATTCCCGCATGTACTGGCGGCAATCGACGATGGGCAGGTGGTCGGCGCCGTGCAGCTCAAGCGCGGTGAGATGCCCGGTTTTCCCGAGTATGAGCATTGGCTGGGAAGTGTGTATGTGGCCGACAGCCAACGCGGGCGAGGGTTGGCCAGCACGCTTGTCGAGCGCGCAGTGAAGCACGCCCGGTCGATGGGCATATCGCAGCTCTACCTGCAGACCGAGTCGCTGGACGGTGGTCTGTATGCGCGATTGGGGTGGAAGCCCGTTGTCGAGTCCGACACGCGTGGCTTCCCGGTGCTGGTGATGGTCCGCGGGTTGAGCGCATGAGCACCGCCTCGGCCCGGCATTCCCGTCTTGCCCTGGTCCTGTTGATCGGTGCCATTGTGGCTGCGCTCATTGCCACGCCGCTGCTGCGCGCAGCCGGTTTCGTGCAGTGGCCGGTATTTGTCATCGCCTGGCTGATCAACCTGGGGGCGGCCTGGCACCTGGGCGCTTGGGCAAGGCTGCAGGGGCGGTCGCCGTGGCCGTTCGGTCTGCCGGCTGCGTTGGGTACGGTCGCCTCGATCGTGGTCTATGTGCTGTTGGCGCTGCTGGGGCCGAAGACAGGCGCGATAGTCCCCCGATCGCAAGAGTGAGCTGGCAGCGCTGCGGCCGGTGACGTCCACTTGGCGCAGCTGGCGATCCCATCCACGCATGGCGCGGATCTGCTTTCCGATCACTCCACCCCACGCGTGGGCGCTGCAGGAAGACGGAGCCCTTGGTAGCCGGCCCACTTCATCGTCATCTCCCGCCGGTTGTGCTCGTGAAAGCTTCCTGAATGCGTTAACAGCGGTGCGCTGGATCACACAACCCGTCGACAGGGGCGCCGATAGGCTTTCCCCCTCAAACGTCGACGTCGATGCAGGCACGCATGCGGATCACAACCGGAATTGAAGGACTGGACAGCATCATTGGTGGCGGGCTGCCGCAGGCGCGGCTGTACCTGCTTGAGGGGCCGCCGGGCTCCGGCAAGACCACGCTGTCCCTGCAGTTCCTGCTGGAAGGCCTGCGGCGCGGCGAGCGCTGCCTCTACATCACCCTGTCCGAGACCGCCGAGGAGCTGCGCGAAGTCGCGTTGGCGCACGGCTGGTCGCTGGACGGTCTGCACCTGTTCGAGCTGGGTTCGGCCGAAGGGGCAATGGGCAATGGCCGCCTGCAGTCGGTGCTGCATTCGTGGGAAATGGAGCTGGACGAGACGGTCAACCTGATCATGTCCAAGGTGGACAGCATCGGGCCGACCCGGGTGGTGTTCGATTCATTGTCGGAACTGCGCCTGCTGGCGCAGGATTCGCTGCGCTATCGTCGGCAGATCCTCGCACTGAAGCAGTTCTTCGCGCCCAAGAGTGCGACGGTTTTCCTGGTGGACGACCTGACGTCCAGCGGCGATGAGCGCGACGGCCAGCTGCACAGCCTGTGCCACGGCGTGGTCTCGCTGGAGCGCCTGACCCTGGACTTCGGCCCTGCGCGGCGCCGCATGCAGGTGCAGAAGCTGCGGGGCGTCGATTTCGTTGCCGGCTACCACGACATGGTGATCCGTCGCGGTGGCGTGCAGATCTTCCCCCGCCTGATCGCCTCGGAGCATCACGGACGGTTCGTCGGAACGCCCATCAGCAGCGGCGTGGCCGAGATCGACCGGCTGCTGGGCGGCGGTCCGCTGCGCGGTACCTCCACCCTGTTGACCGGCCCGGCCGGCAGCGGCAAGACCAACGTGGCGCTGCAGTACGTGTGGGCCGCCTGCGAGCGAGGCGAGCGCAGCTGCATCTTCGAGTTCGACGAGCGCGTGGGCACGCTGCTGGCACGCGCTTCGGCGCTGGATATCGACCTGGAAAAGCACCTGCGCTCCGGCCTGCTGGAGATCCTGCAGATCGACCCGGCTGAAGTGTCGCCCGGGGAGTTCTCCTGGAACCTGCGCAAGTCCGTGGAAGAGCGCGACTGCCGCGTGCTGGTGATCGACAGCCTCAACGGCTACGTGACCGCCATGCCGCAGGAAAAGCAGCTGATGCTGCAGCTGCACGAGATGCTGTCCTACCTCAACCAGAAGGGTGTGGCGACCTTCATGATCAACCCGCAGCATGGGCTGGTCGGCACCATGTCCACCGGCAGCCTCAACGTGTCCTACATCGCCGATGCGGTGGTGCTGTTCCGCTTCTTCGAAGCCAAGGGGCGCATCCGCAAGGCGATCTCGGTGATCAAGAACCGCGGCGGTGCGCATGAAGACACCATCCGCGAACTGAAGATCGACGGGCGCGGCATCACGGTCAGTGCCGCATTGGCCGATTTCCAGGGCATCCTCACCGGCACGCCGGAGTTCGTCGGCGACAGCGCAGCGCTGCTGGGCCAGTCCGATGTCCGATAGCGATGAGGGCGGCACCGTTGTCCGTATCGTCGCTCCCTTCGGCCGTGATGCCGACAGCATCGCGGCGGTGCTGGCCGGCGCAGGGTTGAGGACAGGCATCGCGCCAAGCCTGGAAGTGCTGGCTGAGCAACTCGATGACTGCACCGGGCTGGTTGTGGTCACCCAGGAAGCGGTGGCACGCGGCAGCGAGGTACTGCTGCAGGCGCTGCAGCAGCAGCCCACCTGGTCGGACATTCCGTTCATCCTGCTGCGCTCGGCGCGTTCCTACCGGCGTTCCACCCGTGAACCGTTGTTGCCCGGCTCGATCAACGTGGTGGAAATGGACCGGCCATTGGGCAGCATGTCGTTGCTCAGCGCGGTGCAGGGCGCGCTGCGCGCGCGCGGCAAGCAGTTCGTGGTGCGCGACCAGGTCACCGCCTTGGCCGATGGCCGTGCGGCGCTGGCGCGCAGCGAGTCCGAGCTGCGATTGATCGCCGATGCGATGCCGGTGCTGATCGCATTCGTGGACCGCGCGCTGTGCTTCCGCTTCGCCAACAAGGCCTACGAAAGCTGGTTCGAACTGGCCACCGGCGAGGTCATCGGCAGGCACGTGCGCGAGGTCATCGGCGAGACCGTGTGGCAGCAGCGTCGCCCGGCGATGGAAGCCGCGTTGGCCGGTCGCGAGGCGATGTTCGAGATCGTCTGGCCACATCGCGTGTATGGGCGCCGGGACTGCGAAGTGCGTTACTCGCCGCGCCGCAATGGCGAGGGGCGCATCGACGGCTTCCACGTGTTCGTCACCGATATCACCGCAGCCAAGCTGGCCCTTGCCAGCAGCCAACAGCACGCGCACGCGCTGGAGGCGATGGTGGCCGAGCGCACCCGTGAACTGGAAGCGCAGATGGCGGCGCGCGAGGCCAGCGACGCTGCATTGCGGCAGTCGCAGAAGATGGAGGCGATCGGCCAGCTGACCGGCGGCATCGCCCACGATTTCAACAACATGCTGACCGGCATCCTGTCCGCGTTGGACATCGTCCGGCTGCGCCTGGACATGGGCCGGGTCGACGACCTCGAACGTTTTCTCGACACCGCTACCGCCTCGGCCCAGCGTGCGGCGGCACTGACCCAGCGCCTGCTGGCGTTCTCACGACGGCAGTCGCTGGATGCGCGGCCGGTCGAGCTCAATACGCTGCTGGTGTCGGTGCAGCACCTGCTGCACAGCACCCTGGGCGAAGCGGTGCGCATCCGCGCCGAGCCCTCGCCGCTGCCCTTGCACGCCACGCTGGATGCCAACCAGTTCGAGAGCGCGCTGCTGAACCTGGCCATCAACGCGCGTGATGCGATGCCGGACGGCGGCGATCTGACTCTGCGTGCCTCGTCGGTAAGCGTAAGGGAAGGCCAGTACACGGCCGTGCCTGCCGGTGACTACGCACTGGTGGAGGTGGCCGACACCGGTGCCGGCATGGCGCCGGAAGTGGTCGAGCGTGCGTTCGAGCCCTTCTTCACCACCAAGCCCATCGGCAAGGGAACGGGGCTGGGCATGTCGATGGTGTATGGCTTCATGCAGCAATCCGGTGGCCACATCGCCATCCAGTCCAATGTCGGCGAAGGGACGACGGTGCTGCTGTTCATTCCCCTGTCGGAGGCCGTTGTGGAGGACGTGCCCGCACCTTCGCAGCCGATCCGGCGCGGCGCCGGCCAGTCCATCCTGGTGGTGGAGGATGACGAGCAGGTACGGATGCTGGTGACGGTGGTGCTGGAAGACCTGGGGTATCACGCGCAGGTGGTGGGTGATGCCGATGCGGCGATTCCCATCCTCACTTCGGCGCAGAGCATCGATCTGCTGGTCACCGATGTCGGGCTGCCCGGACTCAACGGGCGCCAGCTGGCGGAGATCGCGCGGCAATCGCGGCCGAAGCTGCCCATCCTGTTCATGACCGGCTATGCGGAAAAGGCGCAGGAGCGCGCGGCCTTCCTCGACGAAGGCATGGCGATGATCGCCAAGCCCTTCCTGCTGGATGAATTCAGCATGGCGGTACGCACGGCCATGCCGGGCGGCGCGTAGCGATGCAGGTCCTGTAGAGCCGGGCCATGCCCGGCTGTCGTCGGCCTTGCGTCCCACGCATGCATGCTGAGCATGGCTTGGCGCTACCGAAGGGCTACGTGCGCAGCGACGACTCGCGCACCACCAGCTTCACCGGAATGCTCTGGCCTTCCACCGGCTGCCGGCCGATCAGCGCCAGCAGCTTCTCTACCAGCAGCTGGCCGGCCTGCTTGGTGTCCTGCTGCACGGTGGTCAGCGGCGGCGACACCGAGGCCGCCAGCGGGATGTCATCAAAGCCTGTCACCGCCACGTCCTGCGGCACCCGCAGGCCCTGCTCGCGCAGTGCGCGCACCGCACCGATGGCGATCAGGTCGCTGGCCGCGCAGATTGCATCGATGGAGCGGTCCTGGGCCAGCAGTGACAGGCACGCCTCATGCCCGGACGCCTCGGTGGTGATCGCATCGTGCTGCAGCGCCGGGTCGGCGGTCAGGCCATGCGCACGCAGCGCCTCGACGTGGCCGCGATAGCGCTCCTGGAATTCCGGGTAATGGCTGGAGGCATGGCCGAGGAAGGCGATACGGCGGCAGCCCTGTTCCAGCAGGTGGGCGGTGATGTCATGCCCGCCCTGGAAGTTGTCGCTGCCGATCGACACCCCCGGCTGGCCGGGCAGGGCCGCGCCCCAGCGCACGAAGTGGGTGCCTTGTTCCACCAGCCGCTGCAGGCGGTCGCGCGACTGGTGGTAGTCGCCATAGCCAAGCAGGATGATGCCATCGGCCTTGTTGCTGTCTTCGTAATCGGCCTGCCAGTCGGTGGACAGCTGCTGGAAGGACACCAGCAGGTCCTGCCCATGCAGCGCGCAGGC
>Ga0308172_1001564_pt1 | contig 15223 bp, 11 predicted proteins | sample PhyGR2_FD_202134 | JGI IMG/M metagenome (GOLD analysis project Ga0308172, IMG submission 202134) | Phyllosphere microbial communities from UC Gill Tract Community Farm, Albany, California, United States - DLSLSG.R2 | ecosystem: Host-associated > Plants > Phyllosphere > Unclassified | place: USA... | reverse complement strand
GGCACGCTGGGGATCAGCGTATCCACCCACGGCAAGGCGAAATAGATGAAGACAGAGCGGATGGCGAACCACAGCGCTGCCAGCACCAGAAGCGTCAGCCCCAGAACCTTCCAGAACACCGACCGGGTCTCGGTGGCAAAAAGATTGCTGAAGGCAAGCCTCGCCGCATTAAAAATCATTCGGAACTCCTGTGACGCCTCTCGCGTTTTAAACTGGCGTTCAGGAGAGATAGGCGCCGCCCATCCGCTCCGCAAGACAGGAATGAAGACGTCGCTGTTGGGAATTAAACCGCTGATGGAATTTCCCTTGAATAAAAGACGTCTCTAAAATATAATAATCTATCTATTAGAATTCGCATTCCGGTCCGGTGGAGGACAAGGCCGGAAAAGCTCGCCCCCACCGACAAGTCGCGGTTCGCACGCTCGCCCGGGCGCGCGGATGCATCATCATTCATAAATATAAAAGAATGAGGCGTTGGTGGAACAGCTACTGTTGAATCTGACCCGTGCCATGAAGGCCGGTACGCCTTCAGAGCGCAAGATCGCCAAATATCTGATCGAGCATCTGGACGAATTGCCGTTTGAGACGGCGCAGACGCTGGCTGCCAAGCTCAGTCTCAGTCCGATGACGGTTGGCCGTTTTCTGCGCTCTCTCGGATACAGGCAATTCAGCGATATTCGCATCGATCTGCGCCACGCCGAAGAGACCGCGGGCGTGGACCAGCCCGCTATTGTTGAAAGCGGCGATCAGAAGTCCAATCCGTTTTCGCAACTCCTTTCCCAACAGATCCAGGCCATTCAGGCTGCTTTCGAAATGACGGACCAGCCGATATGGCGCGTCGCCATGAGCGAGATCGCTTCGGCGGCAGATGTTTTTCTGGCAACGTCACCGGAAGGCCTTGGCACCGGAAGGCACTTTCACGGGCGGTTGCTGGAGTATCGCAGACGCGTGCACTTCCTCGGCAGCGACAGCGCCGCCTATATCGCCCTTTGGGACTTCGATCCCGCAGAAGCGCTTCTCATCCTCATGGATTGCGGCGGCAGCATCACGCCCTTGCAGAGCCTTTCTGCGACGGCGCGAAAGAGCGGCTACAGAACCCTGTTGATCACCACCCGGTTCTATGAATGGGGACCGGAAAGCGCCGATATCTGTCTGGCCATGCCGCACACCCAGACCGGCGGGCAAGGCCTGCTGCAGCTCGTTGCGCTGATGGAATTCACACTCTGCAGCCTGATTGCCGGAGCCGACGAGCAGCGCACGGCACGCATGAAAAACCTAACCGGCCTGAAACGCTCGCTTGGCATCTGACCCTCGGCGGGAGGAAACGGATCGCGCCCGTCCGCCACGACCTTACCTGCCGTTGTAGGCAAAGATCAGAGGCTTTCCAGCTCCTGGCGATGGCGGTGCATGGCGAGAAAACGGCGATAATCCCGCTCGTAAAGCGGTGTGAGCGCCGGATTGCCTGGGATTTCCGTATTGCCCGGATACATGGCGGCACCCGCCGCTGCAAGGCCCGCATGCACACCGCCGGCGGCTGCCGCCGTCATTGCCGTGCCGAGAAGAACGGCGTCGGCTGTGGCGGGCACGACGATGCGCTTGCCGGTCACATCAGCGTAAAGCTCCATCAACAGCGGGTTCTTCACATGGCCGCCGGTAACGTGCAGGCTTTCGACGGCATAACCGAAACGCTCCATCGCATCCAGCACATGGCGCGCACCAAGCGCAATCGCCACGGCAGTGCGCCAGTAGAGCCGGCAGAGACTGTCGAAGGATGTATCGAGCGTCAGCCCGCTGATGACGCCCACCGCATGCGGATCGGCAAGCGGTGAGCGGTTGCCGTGGAAATCCGGCAGTACATGCAGCCGTTCGGCAAAGGCCGCGCCCTCAAGCGCGCGCAATTCGGTAACCCGCGCAACGATGCGGGCGTGCAGCGCCGTATCCGGCTCTCCGCCCGCCGCGTGCATGCGCACGATATGATCAAGCAGCGCGCCGGTGGCAGATTGCCCGCCCTCCACCAGCCAGTGGCCGGGCAGCACCGCCTGCCAATAGGGACCCCACAGGCTGTGGCCTGGCATCTGCCGCTCGGACATGGCGACAAGGCAGCTGGAGGTGCCGGCGATCAGCGCCACATGTTTACCCACATCATCAGAAAGGCATCCGCCAAGCGCACCCAGCGTGCCGGCGTAAGCATCGATCATGCCCGCCGCCACCTGACAGCCGGTGTCAAGGCCGAGTTCGGCGGCAGCCTCGGGCGAAAGCGGGCCGATGGCTGTGCCCGGCATCACGGTCGTTTCGGGCAGGCCTGCCCGCTGTTTCAGATCGCCAAGCCCGGCAAGATTGAGATAATCCGCCTGCCAGCCGGGATTTTCCTGCGCCAGAAAATTCCACTTCGCCGTCTGCGTGCAATTTGAACGCTTGGTGGAACCGGTTGCCTTCCATGTCAGGAAGTCCGCCAGATCGAAGGCGAAAGACATGCGCGCCCAGCTTGCCGGCAAATTCGCCTTCAGCCACATCAGCTTCGGCATCTGCATTTCCGGTGACACGCTTTTGCCGGCGAAATCCAGCACGCGGTGGCCGGATGCCGTCAGCCGGTCGGCCTCGCCGATTGCCCGATGGTCCAGCCAGACGATGGTGTCGAACCGGTCTTTGCCCGTGACGGAGACAGAAACCGGTTCCCCACGCTCATCACGGATAACGAGCGAGCAGGTAGCATCAAAACCAATAGCGGCTATGCTGTCGGGTGACACACCCGCATCGGCAAGCGCTGCTCTCACCGCAAGGCAGACGGCGTTCCATATATCGGTGGAATCGTGTTCGGCGTGGTTTTCCTGCGGCCTTTGCATCAGGATGGGATGGGTTGAGCGGGCGAGAAGCCTGCCGGTCGGGTCGAAAATCCCGGCGCGGGCGCTCGCCGTTCCGACATCGACAGCGACGAGATTTTGACGCTTCAAGACTTCAGTTCCATCCCTTGCGTAACGACCTCCGGGCGGTGGCAGGCATGGTTTCCTTCAGCCTGCGTCACGTTCCACCTGGCTGTCAAAACCGCCCTTCCCCATATAATCGCCGATAAGTTGAACCAAATCTTCCATGGCGTCAAACGTGGCACTGGCCCCGAGCTCCGCGATCTTTTCGCGAAATGCCGGAAACCGCGCATGCGAGCCGCCAGTGAATGCAAAAACCGCCATGCCTGCTGCCTTCGCCGCCGCAATGCCCGCCGGGCTGTCCTCGATCACGATGCACTGACGCGGATCAGTGCCCATCTGCCTCGCCGCATGCAGGAAAAGGTCGGGTGCCGGCTTGCCGTTCTTCACCATGGTGGCACTGAAAACATGCGGCTCAAATTTATCGATGAGACCGGTCAGCCCCAGCGAGTAACGGATGCGTTCCGGTTGACTTGAGGAGGCAACGCAGCGTTTGAAGGCCACCAGCCTGTCCAGCGTTTCGGCAATGCCGTCGATGGGACGCAACTCGGTGCGGAAACGCTCAAACAGCGTCGCGCGCATATGCTCGAGAAAATCGATGTCGGTCTCGATACCGTATTCCTCAAACAAAGTCGTCGTCATGCTGGCAACGCTGCGACCGAGAAAGCGGTTGTAGGCCTCTTCCTCCCCCATCTCCACGCCAAGATGGGATAGCATGTCGAGAAGAACCGAGATGGAGACCGGCTCGCTGTCGACCAGAACGCCGTCGCAGTCGAAAATCAGAAGAGGTCCGGTTCCGTCTCGCATCTCACGTCACTTTTCAGCCAGCTTGTCATCCAGATAAAGCTGCAAGGTCTTCGCCGTGCCTTCGTGCCACAGTGTCGTCAATGCATGAGAGAAGCGTTTACGGAAAAGCTCCGATTCGGCAACCTCCCCGAAGATATCGTCAAGTGAAAGGAAGGCCATCGGGTCGTCCTTGGCCTTTGTGGCCGCCGCCTGTAGCCGCTCGGCGCTGGCGTCGTTGAAGGTGATTTGCCTGCCGCTGTCGGAGGTGCCGTAGAAATAACGGCACCACAGTGCTGAAACCAGTGACAGACCGACGATATCTTCACCGCGCGCCAGACGGTCGGCGGTGGAGGGCAGGATGAATTTCGGCTGGCGGTTGGAGCCATCCTGCGCGAGGCGCGGAATGGTATCGCCGATTTTCGGGTTGAGGAAACGCCGTTCGATCAGGCCGAAATATTCGCCAAGATCGGTATCGGGCACGGGCGGAATGACCGGGATGATCTCTTCCTTTTCGAGCTTTGCCAGAAACGCCCGGATCAGCGGATGCTCCATCGCCTCATGCACGAAATGGATGTCGAGCAGCGCTGCCGGATAGGCGATCGCCGCATGGCCGCCATTGAGGATGCGGATCTTCATGTGCTCGTAAGGCGCAACATCGTTGACGAACTGAACGCCCGCCTTTTCGAGCGCCGGTCGGCCCGCCGGGAAATTATCCTCCATCACCCATTGCTTGAACTCTTCGCAGAAGACCGGCCAATTGTCCTCGATGCCGAAATCGTCACGGGCGATATTGCGTTCGCGCTCTCCCGTGGCGGGGGTGATGCGGTCGACCATCGAATTGGGGAAAGCGACGTTGTCGCCGATCCAGTTGGCGAAGGCCGGATCGAACAAGGCGGCGAGACCGACCACCGCATTTTTGGTGACCTTGCCATTATGGGGAATGTTGTCGCAGGACATGACGGTGAAGGGTGAAAGCCCCTTGTCGCGCCGCGCCTTCAGCCCGGCAACGATAAGGCCGAACACGGTTTTCGGGGAAGACGGGTTCCTGCCATCCTCGGCAATCGCGGGATGCTGCGGATTGAAGGAGCCGGAAGCATCGATGAAATAACCGCCTTCGGTAATCGTCATCGAAACAATTCGGATTTTCGGATCTGCGAGCGTGTCGATAATGCCTTGGGTATCGCCAACCTTCAGAATGTCGATCATTGGCCCGGTGACGCGCGCACCGGTGCGATTATTGTCCTGCTCCACGACAGTGGTCAGGAAATCCTGGGCGGCAAGTTTTTCGCGCATTACCGCGTCCGATGGCAGTACACCCGCACCAATGATGGCGAAGTCGTGGTCCGCGCCGGTGTTGAACAGGTCGTCCAGATAGACCGCCTGATGGGCGCGGTGGAAATTGCCGACGCCGAAATGCACGATTCCGGCGGAAAGATCGGCCCGGGAATAGGACGGAATCGCCGCGGTTTTTTTGGCTTCATCAAGCGTGGCGAGGGAGAGTTTGCATGTCATGTCACGATCCTCGAAGGGGAAACGTTGTTTGTGCCAGGACCGGATGACAGGTACCCGGCACGCAGCGCGGATTTGCCTTCCGGTCTTCGCGTCATATCGCGATGCCCTTGTCATCGAACCTGTGGATTTTGGCATCATCTGGTGTGATGAAGACAGTATCGCCGTGTTTGCATTCGAATTCACCGTCGGTTCTGGCGGTGATGGGGCCGATGCCGGGGACGTCGAGGTGGAGGAAGGTGTCGGAGCCGAGATGCTCGGCAACCGTGACCTTGCCCTGCCACAGGCCGGTTTCTTTCGACAGCGTCAGGTGCTCGGGCCGCACGCCGGCGGTGGTCGCACCCTTTTGCCGGGCGTAATCGCCGGTCACCAGGTTCATGCGCGGCGAGCCGATGAAGCCGGCGACGAAGAGGTTGGCGGGCGAGCGGTACAGCTCCATTGGTGAGCCGACCTGCTCGATATTGCCGCGGTTGAGGACCACGATCTTGTCGGCCATGGTCATGGCTTCCACCTGGTCGTGGGTGACGTAGATCATCGTCGTCTTCAGCGTGTTGTGCAGCTCGGAGATTTCCAGCCGCATGGTGCCGCGCAGCGCCGCATCGAGGTTGGAGAGCGGCTCGTCAAACAGGAACGCCTTCGGTTCGCGCACGATGGCGCGGCCGATGGCCACGCGCTGGCGCTGGCCGCCGGACAGTTGCGAGGGCCGGCGTTCGAGATAATCGGTGAGGTTGAGGATACGGGCGGCATCGTCGACCTTCTTGTCGATGACGGCCTTGTCGAGCTTGGCCATCTTCAGCGGGAAGGCGATGTTGTTCCTGACGCTCATATGCGGATAGAGCGCATAGGACTGGAACACCATGGCAAGGCCGCGCTCGGCCGGGGCCTTTTCGGTGGCGTCGTTGCCGTCGATGACTATTCTGCCGCCGGAGACGTCTTCCAGCCCGGCAATCAGGCGCAGCAGCGTTGACTTGCCGCAGCCGGACGGGCCGACGAAGACGACGAACTCGCCGTCATGGATGTCGAGATCGATCGACGGGATGACTTTTGCCTCGCCGAAGAGCTTGGACACGTTCTGAAGGGAAATGCTGCCCATTATTGTCGTTCCTTATTTCACGGCGCCAAAGGTGAGGCCACGCACGAGTTGTTTCTGCGAGAACCAGCCGATGACGAGAATGGGGGCGATCGCCATCATCGAGGCGGCCGAGAGCTTGGCCCAGAACAGCCCCTGCGGTGAGGAGAAGGAGGCGATGAAGGCCGTCAGCGGTGCCGCATTGGTGGTCGTCAGCCGGATGGTCCAGAAGGATTCGTTCCAGGCGAGAATGACGTTCAGAAGCAGCGTCGAGGCAATGCCCGGAACCGCCATTGGGGTCAGTACATGCACGATCTCGTTCCAGAGCGAGGCACCATCCATGCGGGCTGCCTCGAGAATCTCGCCGGGGATTTCGCGGAAGTAGGTATAAAGCATCCACACCACGATCGGCAGGTTGATGAAGGTGAGCATGACGGTCAGCCCAATGCGGGTATCGAGCAGGCCGGCATTGCGGAAGATCAGGTAGATCGGCACCAGCACCGCCACCCCCGGCATCATCTTGGTGGAGAGCATCCACATCAAAATGTCCTTGGTGCGTTTGGTCGGCGAGAATGCCATGGCCCAGGCGGCGGGAATGGCGATCATGAGCGCGATGATCGTCGAGCCGAGCGACAGCACGACCGAGTTCATGAACGGCTTGAAGTAATCGCGCTGGGTCTGCACGGTGATGTAGTTTTCGAGCGTGCCCGAGGGAATGAGGCTGAAGCCTGCGATCGCCTCCGGCTCGGTCTTGATCGAGGTGAGGAAGGCGTAAAGGATCGGGAAGAACAGCAGCAACGCCACGGCCCACGCCGCGATGGTGAAGCCGATCTTTGCGCGTGTCGTTGTCTTGCGGGCCATGATCGCTTCTCCTTAACGGTCGAGGTTCTTGCCGACGGCGCGCATCAGGAAGATGGCGACGATATTGGCGAGCACGACGGCGATGATGCCACCGGCCGATGCGCCGCCGACGTCGTAGCCCAGAAGCGCCGTGCGATAGATGAGGAAGGCAAGGTTGGTCGAGGCATAACCCGGGCCGCCATTGGTGGTGACGAGGATTTCCGCGTAAACGCCGAGCAGGAAGATCGTCTGGATGAGGATGACGACGGTGATGGCGCGGGCAAGATGCGGCAGCGTCAGGTAGATGAAGCGGTTGATGAAGTTGGCGCCATCCATCTCGGCCGCTTCCTTCTGCTCGCCATCGAGCGACTGGAGGGCGGTGAGCAGGATCAGCGTGGCAAAGGGCAGCCATTGCCAGGCGACGATGATGATGATGGAGAGCAGCGGAAACTGCGCGAACCAGTCGACCGGCTGCAGGCCGAAGAAGCGCGACAGATCGGCAAGCACGCCGTAACCGGGATGCATGATCATGTTCTTCCACACCAGCGCCGCAACAGGCGGCATGACGAAGAAGGGCGAGATGATCATGATGCGCACGATGCCCTGACCGAAGATGTCCTGGTCAAGCAGAAGCGCAATCGCAATACCGCCGATGACGGTGATCAAAAGCACGCCGCCGACGATGGCAAGCGTGTTGAAGATCGACTGGAAGAAGGCCGGATCGGTGTAGAAATACTGGTAATTGAACAGGCCCGCGAAGCTGACATTGGCAGGGTTGAGGAGATTGTAGTTCTGGAACGAAAACCACAGCGTCATCGCCAGGGGCACGATCATCCACACCAGCAAAAGCAGCACCGAAGGCGCAAGCATAACCCGCGCCAGACCGCTCGTGTTTCGTGTTGCCATTGCACTAACCTCCCCATGGGCTCGGGCATCACGAAATGCCCCCGGCATATCCGGAAGAACCGGCTCATTCCAGTTTTGATTTGAAAGGCTTAAAGGCCGCCGCGCAGCTCGCGGCTTGCGCCCCCAAGGTTCGCTGCCCGGCATTGGCGCCGGACAGCGATCTTCAGGAGGATTACTTGATGTAACCGGCGCGGGTCATTTCACGCGTCGCTGTCGACTGGGCGCTGGCAAGCGCATCGTCGACACTGGACTGGCCGGCAACGACCGCCGAGAACAGCTGACCGACCGTGGTTCCGAGCGCCTGGAATTCAGGGATCGCCACGAACTGACCGCCGGTGTAAGGCACGGGCTTTACGGTCGGTTTGGTGATGTCGGCGGCATCCATCGCAGCAAGCGTCGGCTTGGCGAAGGCGGCTGCTTTTTCATAGTCAGCATTCTTGTAAAGCGAGGTGCGGGTACCCGGAGGCACGTTTGCCCAGCCTTCCTTGGCAGCGACGAGTTGGGTATATTCCTTGCTGGTTGCCCAGGAGATGAACTTCTCGGCGGCATCCGCCTTCTGCGAGCTCTTCGGGATAGCAAGGTTCCATGACCACAACCAGTTGCCGTGGTTCTTCAGTTCGCCGTGCGTCGGGAAGAGCGCATAACCGACCTTGTCGGCAACGGTCGAATCCTTCGGGTTTGAAACGAAGGAAGCAGCCACCGTGGCATCGATCCACATGCCGCATTTGCCCTGCTGGAACAGCGTCAGGTTTTCGTTGAAGCCGTTGGAGGAAGCACCCGACGGACCGGCATCCTTCATCAGATCGACGTAGAACTGAAGAGCACTCTTCCATTCCGGCTGATCGAACTGCGGCTTCCAGTTCTCATCGAACCAGCGGCCGCCAAAGGAGTTGGTGAGCGCGCTGATGAAGGCCATGTTCTCGCCCCAGCCAGCCTTGCCGCGCAGGCACATGCCGTTGATATCCGTCTTGCGATCGGTAATCTTGCGGGCAGCGTCACCGATGAATTCCCAGGTCGGGTTTTCAGGCATCTTCAGGCCGGCTTTTTCAAACAGGTCCTTGCGATACATGATCATGGCGGATTCGCCGTAGAACGGCGCCGCATAAAGCTTGCCTTCGCTGGAAAGACCACCACGGATCGCCGGCAGAATATCATCCACGTCGTATTTGTCGCCAAGCTTTTCGAGCGGCAGCAGCCAGCCCTGCTTGGCCCAGATCGGCACTTCATAGTTGCCGATGGTCATGATGTCGTATTGACCGCCATTGGTGGCGATATCGGTCGTCACGCGCTCGCGCAGGACGTTTTCTTCAAGCGTGACCCATTCCACCTTGATGTCGGGGTTCTTGGTGGTGAAGTCGGAGGTCAGACCCTGCATGCGGATCATGTCGCCGTTGTTGACGGTGGCGATGGTCAGCGTTTCGGCGGAAGCAAGGGTCGAAAAGGCGAGTGCCGAGCATGCGCCCAGCAAAATGGTCTTCAATGTCATATCTTCCTCCCAGAAGAAATTTATGAGCATTCGCTTTGCTCTGGGGCATTTACTCACCCGCAGCCGAAAAAAGTCAAGCAACATCCTGTGCTGCGGCGCACATGGAAAAATCAAGGCATTGATTTTATTAGATTAATTTTTGCTCAGTGTGTGAGCAAATATTCACTTGTCGCTTCGTCGGTGATGAGGCCGTTCAAAAGACCACCCCTCAGTGCCGCGAGAATCGAGGCATTCTTGCGCGCGCCCTGGGCCATGCCGATGACCGTGCAGGTCTCTCTGGACGGAATGGGAACGGAGGCGACGCGCTCGTTGACGGAATGGTCGAGAATGCGGCCGTTGGCATCATACATCCAGCCGCAGATTTCGCCGATCGCACCGCTTGCCATCAGGGCCTTCATCTCGTCGACACCGAGAAAACCATCAACGCAGAGCGGTGCATTTTCTCCCAGTTCGCCGACGCCGACGAAGGTGACATTGGCGGCTGCACCCAGCGCCAGCGTGGAGCGCACCATGGACTGGTCGTGCAGCAGTTCCCGCTCTTCCGCAGACGAGCAGAGAACCGGCAGCGGCATCGGGAAATGCCGCGCCTTGATGGCATCGGCCATACTGAAGATGACGTTGTAATAGGCGGCCGATCCATCCGGCCCGATATTGCCTGTCAGTGACACGATGCGGTGCTGCGGACATTCCATCGGCGGCAGTTGGTCCACAGCCGCCTTCAGCGTACGGCCGGTGCCGATGGCAAGCACGATGGGATCGGCATTTTTTAGCCAGCGCTCGATTTCCGCCGCGCCGGCCTCGGCAATGCCGACCGTGGAGGAAACGCCAGCGGGATCGCTCGGCACCACCTCGATATATCTAAGGTCGAATTTCTGCTTCAGCCGCTCCGCCTTTTCGAGACAGGCGGCGATGGGATGATCGAGCCGGACCTTGATCAGCCGCTCGGCGACGGCCAGCGATACCAGCCGCTGCGCCGATTGCCGGGATATGCCCATGGCAGCGGCGATCTCGTCCTGCGTGCGGCCCGCGACATAATAAAGCCAGCCAGCACGCGCCGCATCATCCAGCCGTCCATGTGCGTCGTTCCGTCTGGCCATGCCGCCGCCCTCTAAGAATTATGCTCGAGCATTTGCTGGCATTTTTTCAGGCCGCCTGTCAAACGGCGCAGCGACTGAGCGAAGCGTTTGGCGGCACCGGGCACCTCTAAAGAAGATGCAAAACATTTCCTCCGTCATGCTCGGGCCTGTCCCGAGCATCTGCAATGCACCGATTTACGAGACATTGGCAGATCCTCGGCACAAGACCGAGGATGACGTCGTGAACACAGAGGCACCTATCCCTGCGCAGTTTCCTCTATATCAAGCCGCTTCCTGCACCAGATGCCCTGCCGAAACCTCGCGGTAATGGCGTTGCGGCGGAACATAGTTCACAGGACGGATCGGGCTTTTGATCTCGTCCGTTGCCATGTTGCGCCTGATCTGGCGCCGGGCCGGATCCGGCACCGGAACGGCGGACATCAGCTTTTTCGTATAGGGGTGCTGCGGATTATCGAAGACGGCGGCGCGTGGGCCGATTTCGACGATCTCGCCGAGATACATCACCGCGACACGATGGCTGACACGCTCCACCACAGCCATATCGTGGGAAATGAACAGGAAGGCGAGGTTGAGGCTCTGTTGCAGATCGAGCAGCAGGTTACAGACCTGCGCCTTGATGGAGACATCAAGCGCCGACACCGCTTCATCGGCAACGATGACCTTGGGGTCAAGCATCAGCGAACGGGCAATGGCGATGCGCTGGCGCTGGCCGCCGGAAAACTCATGCGGGAAGCGCCGCATCATATCCGGGCTGAGGCCAACCTTCTCCATCAGGTCCGCCGCCTTTTCACGCGCCTGCGCCTTCGGTCCAAGCCGGTGTTCGATGAAGGGCTCCATGATCGCCGTGCCGATGCTCATGCGCGGATCGAGACTGGCGAAGGGGTCCTGAAAGATCATCTGCACGCTGCGGCGCATGGTGCGCAACGTCGTCTTGTCGAGTTTCATCACCTCGTAACCGTCGAGCGTCACGTTACCGGAGGTCGGTTCGATCAGCCGGGTGATCGACCGCCCCGTGGTGGACTTGCCGCAGCCGGATTCACCGACCAGCGATAGTGTCTCGCCCTCAGCCAGATCGAAGGAGACCTTCTCCACCGCATGCACGGCACCGGACTTGCGACCGAGAAGACCGGACCGGATATCGAAGCGGGTCGTCAGGTCCCGGACCGAAAGAATGGGCGTGCGACCACCGGAAACCGTGTTCCTGACCTCTTCAACCGGTTGGCTTTCGCCGGTCTTGATATCGATGATCGGAAAACGGGCGGGCAGTACCCGCTCTTTCATCGAACCGAGCTTCGGCACCGCCGAAAGCAGGGCGCGCGTATAGGGATGGTTCCCGCGATGGAAGATATCGTCCGTTGTGCCGGTTTCCACCACGTCGCCCCGAAACATGACGATGGTGCGGTCCGCCACTTCCGCCACCACGCCCATATCATGGGTGATGAACAGGACCGACATGCCCTCCTCTTCCTGCAATTGCTTGATAAGGTCGAGAATCTGGCCCTGAATGGTCACGTCTAGCGCCGTCGTCGGCTCGTCTGCAATCAGGAGCTTCGGCTTGGAGGCAAGCGCCATGGCAATCATCACGCGCTGGCGCATGCCGCCGGAAAACTGGTGCGGATAGTCGTCGAAACGGTTCTTCGCATTGGGAATGCGGACTTTTTCCAGAAGCCTGACAACCTCGGCCTTGGCAGCAGATGAGGAAATATCCTGGTGCACGGTCAACGCTTCGGCGATCTGCTTGCCGATCGGGAAGATCGGATTGAGGCTGGTCATCGGCTCTTGGAAGATCATCGAAATGTCCTTGCCGCGAACCTTGCGCATCTCCTCTTCCGGAAGTGCCAGCAAATCGCGCCCGCCGAGCATGACCTTGCCCTCGATGCGGCTCGTTTTCTTATCGAGAAGCCGCATGATCGACAGCGACGTCACGCTTTTGCCCGAGCCGCTCTCGCCAACGATCGCCACCGTCTCGCGGGGCGCAATGTCGAAACTCATATTGCGGACCACCGATTTCCAGCCGCCATCAACGCGGAAGGACGTGGTCAGATTTTGAACCGAAAGAACCGGACTTACCGAACCGCCGGTCTGTTCCATGGATGTTGCCGCCAAAAGCATGCCGATCTCCTGAAAAGCGAAAGGCGGCCATGAAGGCCGCCGGATGTCTTACGCAGCAAGCGCGGTTTCGGCCATCGAGACCCAGTAGCTGATGCCGTAAGGCAGGGCCTCGTCGTTGAAGTCATAGGCGGCATTGTGCAGCCCGGCCGTGTCGCCGTTACCGATGAAGATGAAGGCGCCGGGGCGTGCTTCCAGCATGTAGGAAAAATCTTCCGCGCCCATATGCGGGTTGGGATTGGTGTTGACGGCGTTTGCGCCTGCCACACCTGCCGCCACGCTGGTTGCGAATTCGGTTTCGTCATTGTGATTGAAGGTGACGGGATAACCGCGATCGTATCTCACCTCCGCCGTCGCGCCATGCGCCATGGCGGTGGCTGTCGCCACTTCCTTCAACCGTTTTTCGGCGAAATCGCGGGTTTCCGGCAGCAAGGTGCGCACCGTGCCGGTCAGCGTTACCGAACCGGGAATGACATTGCCCGCTGTGCCGCCGTGGGTGGTGGCGACGGTGACGACAAGCGATTTCAACGGGTCCGTTTCCCGCGAGACGATGGATTGCAGGGCGATGATGATATAGGCCGAGGTCAGAACCGGATCGACTGAAAGATGGGGGGCCGCCGCATGGCTGCCCTTGCCGGTAATGACGATCTCGAAACTATCCGCCGCCGCCATCGTCGAACCCTTGCGGATGGCGAAATTGCCGACCGGAATGCCCGGCTCGTTATGCATGCCATAGACCTGAGAAATGCCGAATTTCTCCATCATGCCGTCGTTCAGCATGGCCAGTGCCCCTGCGCCACCCTCTTCAGCCGGCTGGAAGATGACGGCCACGGACCCTTTGAAATTACGGGTCTCGGCCAGATATTGCGCCGCGCCCAAAAGCATGGCTGTGTGCCCGTCATGGCCGCAGGAATGGGCCTTGCCCGGAACCTTGGAAGCCCAGGGCTTGCCGCTGGTTTCGAGGATCGGCAGCGCATCCATGTCGGAGCGGAAACCGATGGTCGGGCCGTCCCCGTGCCGCCCCTTGATGATGCCCACCACGCCGGTCTTGCCAATGCCGGTTTCGACGATATCGCATCCGAAGGATTTGAGTTTCTCCGCCACGAATTTCGAGGTTTCGAAGACGTCGTAGAGCAGCTCCGGCGTCTCGTGCAGGTGGCGCCTCCAACCGGCTACTTCTTCCTGCATCTCGGCCACACGGTTCAATATCGGCATTCCCATTTTTCCTTTTTTTGTTCCCCGCCGGGTTGTCGGGAACCATATTGCGTTTGGAATTTCTGCTTTTGCAAGTATGAATTTCGCTAGATGAGTGAAAAATAGGCCCGAAGCCAATCGGCTCAAATTTTGTTCATCAATCAGAGTTTGGGGCTTGCATTTCAAAAAAACTGACAATAGCATCACTGGGAACGGAAGAATATTCGTTAGCAAAGTCAAACACTTAAAACAAAAGACTTGCAAATGACGTTGAGGAAAAGCGTCAAACATTCAAACAGATAAAATCTTCAAAGGGGAAAATCACAATGAAGAAGCGCAGCGTTCTCTTTGCCAGCACGGTGGCGGCCTTGGCCATGGCAGGCTCTGCCGCCCATGCCGAGCGTGGCAGTGACGGCGAACTGAAAATCCTTTTCTGGCAGGCTGTATCGACACTCAACCCATATCTTTCCGCTGGCACGAAGGAAGTCTACAGCTCGTCCATGGTGATCGAGCCGCTGGCGCGCTACGACGAAAAAGGCGAGCTGGTGCCGATGCTGGTGAGCGAAATTCCGACGGTCGACAATGGCGGCATCGCGAAGGATCTGCTCAGCATGACGTGGAAGCTGAAGAGCGACGTCAAATGGTCTGATGGCACGCCCTTTACCGCTGACGACGTCATCTTCACCTGGAAATATTGCATCGCACCGGACGGCGGCTGCGCGCAGGCGGCACAATATGAAGGCGTGAAGAACGTCGAGGCGGTCGACGCCCACACCATCAAGATCACTTTCAACGAACCGAAGCCCTACCCCTATTCCGCATTTGTTGGCGCACAATCGCCTGTCATCCAGAAGAAACAGTTTGAAAAATGCGTCGGCGCTGCGGCTCCCGGCTGCACATCCGCCAATTTCGGCCCCATCGGCACCGGCCCCTTCGTGGTCAAGGATTTCAAGCCGAACGACGTCATCAGCTTCGTGGCCAACCCCAATTATCGCGATCCGGCCAAGCCCGCCTTCGCCACGGCTACCCTGAAGGGCGGCGGCGATGCAGCTTCCGCTGCACGCGCCGTTCTTGAAACCGGCGAATTCGACTACGCCTGGAACATGCAGGTGGAGCCGGAAATTCTGGCCACCATGGTAGCTGCCGGCAAGGGCAAGCTGGAAACTGCCTTCGGCACGCAGGTCGAGCGTATCAATCTCAACTGGTACAACGCCGATCCTGCGCTGGGTGACAAGCGCTCCACCAAGGAAGGCGGCCCGCATCCGGCCCTTTCCGACCCGGCCGTGCGCCGCGCGCTCTCGCTTGC
>Ga0308172_1001556_pt1 | contig 15299 bp, 4 predicted proteins | sample PhyGR2_FD_202134 | JGI IMG/M metagenome (GOLD analysis project Ga0308172, IMG submission 202134) | Phyllosphere microbial communities from UC Gill Tract Community Farm, Albany, California, United States - DLSLSG.R2 | ecosystem: Host-associated > Plants > Phyllosphere > Unclassified | place: USA... | reverse complement strand
ATGGCTTCCCGCGTCACCCGCTCACCCGCGCCGTCCTCAGCGGCCTGATCCTGGCCAGCAGCAGCGCGATCGCGCTCGCCCAGGACAACACTCCCACCGATCTTGGACGCGTGACCGTCACCGGCTCGCTGATCCCGCAGACGCAGATCGAGAACCACACGCCGGTCCTGACCGTCACCGCCGAGGACATCCAGACCCGTGGCTTCACCAGCGTTGCCGAGGCGCTGCAGCAGAACTCGTTGACCACCGGCGGCCTGCAGGGCGGCCAGACCTCCGCTTCGTTCACCCAGGGCGCCGAAGCCTCGGGCATGTTCGGCCTCAGCCCGAGCTACACCAAGTACCTGATCAACGGACGGCCGATGCTGTCCTACCCCGCCCTCTACAACGGCAGCGATACCTTCAACAACCTCAGCGGCATCCCGATCGACATCGTCGAGCGCATCGAGATCCTGCCCGGCGGCCAGTCGTCGCTGTACGGCTCGGATGCAATCGCCGGCGTGGTCAACATCATCCTCAAGGACCGCATGGACGGCGGCGTGCTGAACGTGCGCGGCGGCGCCTACACCGAGGGTGGCGGCAACGATTTCCGCGTCAGCGGCGCGCATGGCTTCAACGCCTTTGATGACCGCTTCCACGCACTGGTCAACGTGCAGTACGAGAAGAGCAGCCCGATCTGGGGTTACCAGCGCGACCTGACCAAGCAGAACAACACCAAGGGCTATACCCCGCAGGTCCCCCCCAACGACTTCCTGGTCTACCTGCCGGACCAGCAGAACGCCTACGTGATGATGGATCCGAGCCGTTGCGCCAACGTGGCCGGCCAGTTTGGCGGCACCACCGTGCTCGGCACGCGTGCGGTCGGTGAATCCTGTGGTTCGCCCTTCAGCGCCGGCTACAAGACGCTGAAGAACGGCAAGGAGAGCAGCCAGATCTATTCGTCGATGTCCTTTGATGTCAACGACAACTTCCAGCTGTTCGCAGACGCGCTCTACAGCCTGGAAGAAGTGCAGTACAACGCCGGTTCGGGCTACGCATTCTGGGGCAGCGATGTCGGTTTCGGTGCATTCGTCGACCAGGCCAGTGGCGAATACATGAACCTGCAGCGCGCGTTCGCGCCGGAGGACATCAGCCCCGCCGGTTACCGCGACATCATGAGCACCGATCGCAACAAGGCCTACCAGGTCACACTGGGCGGTCGTGGCAACTTCGGCAACTGGGATTACAGCGCCAGCTTCAGCCGTGGCGAATACAAGCTGACCGAGCGCAGCTTCGCGCGCTGGGCCAACGAGATCGACAGCTACTTCGAAGACCGCGTGCTGGGCCCGGTGCTGGGCGTCACCGACGACGGCTACAACATCTACAACCCGAACTGGGGCGCATTCTATTCGCCGCTGCCGGCCGGTGATTTCCAGACCTTCACCGGCTTCACCTACAACAAGAGCCGCACCTGGCAGAACCTGGGCCGCGCGCAGATCACCAACGGTTCGCTGTTCAAGCTGCCCGGTGGCGATGCCGGCCTGGCCGTGGTGGCAGAAGCCGGCAGCGAAGGCTGGTCCTATACCCCCGACCAGCGCCTGCTTGATGGCAGCGTCTGGGGCACCACCTCGGTGGCCGGCGCCGGCCATCGCAGCAATTACGCGCTGACCAGCGAACTGCGCATGCCGCTGCTGGAGTCGTTGACCGTGACCGCCTCGGGCCGCTACGACGCGTTCAAGATCGCCGACAAGACCGTCGACAAATCGACCTACAGCATCGGCGTGGAATTCCGCCCCATTGAAAGCCTGCTGTTCCGCGGCAAGTACGGCACCGCCTTCCGCGCGCCCAGCCTGTCCGACGCGTTCCAGGGCCGCAGCGGCTACTACGCCAACGGTTCGGTGGACTACTACCGCTGTGGCCAGCTCGGCTTCAACCCCAGCGACACGGTCGGCTGCCCGTATGCCAACGAATCGGTGTTCGGTGAGCAGTCGGGCAACCCCGAGCTGGAAGCGATCACCGCCGACGTCTGGAACGCCGGTATCGTGTGGGCGCCCATCAACAATCTGTCGGTGTCGGTGGACTACTACAACTGGAAGATCAAGAACGAGGTCAACACCCTCAGTTCCGACCAGTTGCTGCTGGCCGAGTATTACTGCCGCAACGGCCAGACCAACAACACCTCGGCCAGCTGCCAGAACGTGAGCGACTGGATCACCCGTGATGGCGCAGGCAAGCTTGACCAGATCTACACGCCGAAGATGAACATCGCCAGCCAGAACCTGCAGGCGGTGACGGCCAGCTTCAAGTACGTGCAGGACATCGGCCGCTTCGGTGCGCTGCAGTTCTCCAGCAACTACACCAACATGATCAAGCGCGAGCTGCAGCCGCAGCCGGGCGACGACTATCTGGACCTGCTGCGTGACCCGTACGCGATGTGGAACTACGACCAGTACGCCAAGGTGCGTGCCGACGGTGCGGTGGGCTGGGCGAAGGACAAGTGGACCACCACCGTGTACTTCAACTACATCGGCAAGACCCCCAACCGCATGGCGTATCTGGGCAAGGGCTACGACTACGTTCATCCATCCGGTTACGAGGCCGGCAAGTGGGGCTCGTACACCACCTACAACCTGAGCGTGAACTACCAGGCGATGGATAACCTGACGCTGTCGATGATGGTCAACAACGTGTTCAACAAGATGCCCGACGGCCAGGCCCACAGCTACGCCGGTAACATCGGCGCACCGTATAACAGCAGCATCTACAACCCTTACGGCCGTGCCGTGTACGTGCAGGCCAAGTACGAGTTCGGCGCGAAGTAAGCGCCGCGCCCGCTCTGCCCGGAAAGGCCCCGCTTCGGCGGGGCCTTTTTCATTCCCCTCAATTGAGACAAAACATCAAAAATCGTCTCATAAATTAAGCCATCAGAATAAGCAACCGCAAAGCCAGCAAGCCTTTGATCTACATACGAAACATTGGCTTCGATCAATTCTGTTCTGCAACGCAACATTTTGAAACATTCCCAGACAATCGTGTTTATGCACTGATTTCAAAGGACTTTTCCTGCGATGCGCAACACATCCGTGTGACGGCACCGTTTTGACAACGTGAACGTCGTGTTACGGTCAGGCTGAATGGATTGCAACTGAACACCTCATGAAGATGTCAGGGAGGACATCAGCCAGACGACATCGCTCATTACGGGGATCCATCATGTCTCGCCATCGCTCCACGCCTTCGCGTCACCCCCTGACCCTTGCCCTCATCGGCACCCTGCTCGCCTCCGGCGCAGCCCACGCGCAGGACACTGGCCCGACCCAGCTTGACCGGGTCACCGTCACCGGTTCCCTGATCCCGCAGACGCAGATCGAGAACCACACGCCGGTCCTGACCGTCACCGCCGAGGACATCCAGACCCGCGGCTTCACCAGCGTCGCCGACGTCCTGCAGCAGTCCTCGCTGTCGACCGGCGGCCTGCAGGGCGGGCAGACCTCCGCTTCGTTCACCCAGGGTGCCGAGGCCGCCGGCATGTTCGGGCTCAGCCCCGGCTACACCAAGTACCTGATCAACGGCCGCCCGATGCTCTCGTATCCGGCGCTGTACAACGGCAGCGACAGTTTCAACAACATCAGCGGCATTCCGATCGACATCGTCGAGCGCATCGAGATCCTGCCCGGTGGCCAGTCCTCGCTGTACGGCTCGGACGCGATCGCCGGCGTGGTCAACATCATCCTCAAGGAACGCATGGATGGCGGCGTACTCAACGTCCGTGGCGGTGCCTACTCCGAAGGCGGCGGCAACAGCCTGCGCGTCAGTGCGGCGCGCGGTTTCAATGGTGTCGATGATCGATTCCATGCGCTGGTCAACGTTCAGTACGAAAAGACCAGCCCGATCTGGGGCTACCAGCGCGACCTGACCAAGGTCAACAATCCCGATGGCTACAGCCCCCAGTACGTCTCCAACGACTTCCTGGTGCTGCTGCCGGCCAACAGCAACCGCTACGCGATGATGGACCCGAACCTGTGCGCCAACGTGGCGGGCCAGTTCGATGGCACCACCGTGCTCGGCACCCGACCGACCGGCCAGGCCTGCGGCTCGGTCTATGGCACCGGCTACAAGACCATCAAGAACGGCAAGGAAAGCGGGCAGATCTACAGCTCGATGACCTTCGATGTGAACGACAACTTCCAGTTGTTCGGCGACGCGCTCTACAGCCTGGAAGAAGTGAAGTACGCCACCGGCTCGAACTACACCTGGTGGGGCACCTCCTCCGGCTGGGGCCGCTTCTACGATCAGGACAGCGGCCAGTACATGAACCTGCAGCGCGTGTTCGCGCCGGAGGACATCGGCGCCGGCGGCTATCGCGACATCCTGAACACCGATCGCAACAAGGCTTACCAGGTCACGCTCGGCGGCCGCGGCACGGCCGGCAGCTGGGACTACAGTGCCAGCTTCACCCGCGGCGAGTACAAGTTGACCGAGCGCAACTTCGTGCGCTGGAACGATCCAATCAACGATTACTTCGAGCAACGTGTGCTGGGGCCGGTGTTGGGCACCACCAGCACCGGGTACAACATCTACAGCCCGGACTGGGAGGCGTTCTACTCGCCACTGCCGAGCGGTGATTTCCAGAGCTTCACCGGCTACACCTACAGCCAGAGCCGCACCTGGCAGAACCTGCTGCGTGCGCAGGTCACCAATGGTTCGCTGTTCAAGCTGCCCGGCGGCGACGCCGGCTTCGCAGTGGTGGTTGAAGGCGGCAGCGAAGGCTGGGATTACACACCCGATACCCGCCTGGTGGATGGCAGCGTATGGGGCACCACCGCGGTTTCCGGCGCCGGCCATCGCAGCAGCTACGCGGTGACCAGCGAACTGCGCATGCCGTTGCTGGAATCACTGACGGTGACCGGCTCCGGCCGCTACGACGCCTTCAAGATCGGTGGCAACACCATCGACAAGGCGACCTACAGCGTCGGCCTGGAATTCCGTCCGGTCGACAGCCTGCTGTTCCGTGGCAAGTACGGCACCGCGTTCCGCGCGCCCACCCTGTCCGATGCCTTCCAGGGTGTCAGCGGCTACTATGCCAACGGCTCCACCGACTACTACCGCTGCGGCCAGCTGGGCTACGACCCGGCCGACACCACCGGCTGTCCGTATGACAGCGTCTCGGTATTCGGCACCCAATCCGGCAACCCGGACCTGGAGCCGATCACCGCCGATGTCTGGAACGCCGGCATCGTGTGGGCGCCCATCAACAATCTCTCGCTGTCGGTGGACTACTACAACTGGAAGATCAAGAACGAGGTCAACACCCTCAGCTCCGACCAGTTGCTGCTGGCCGAGTACTACTGCCGCAACGGCCAGACCAACAACACCTCGGCCAGCTGCCAGAACGTGAGCGACTGGATTACCCGCGATGCCTCCGGTGTGCTCGATGAGATCTATACGCCGAAGATGAACGTGGCCAGCCAGAACCTGCAGGCGCTGACGGCCAGCTTCAAGTACGTACAGGACATCGGCCGCTTCGGTTCGCTGCAGTTCTCCGGCAACTACACCGACATGCTCAAGCGCGAGCTGCAACCGCAGCCGGGCGATGAGTACCTGGACCTGCTGCGCGACCCGTATGCGATGTGGGTGTACGACTCGTACGCCAAGGTGCGCGCCGACGGCTCGATCGGATGGGCCAAGGACAAGTGGACCACTACCCTGTATGCCAACTACATCGGCAAGACGCCGAACTACATGGCCTACCTGGGCAACGGCTACGACTACGTCCACAGCTCCGGCTACAAGGCCGGCAAGTGGGGTTCGTACACCACCTACAACCTGAGCGTGAACTATCGGGCGATGGACAACCTGACCCTGTCGCTGATGGTCAACAACGTGTTCAACAAGATGCCTGACAACCAGCGCTACAGCTTCTCCGGCACCAGCGGCCAGCCGTACAACAACTATCTGTACAACGCTTATGGCCGTGCCATCTACGTGCAGGCCAAGTACGAGTTCGGCAACAACTGATCCGTCTGCGCGTCCGATACCACAGAAGACCCCGCCCTGGCGGGGTCTTCTGCTTTGGGTAGCACCGGTGCGGCAAGGGAGGGGGAGAGGCGGTGGCACTGCCAAGGAAGCTCATCGATCTGCTACCTTTCGACCTTGTTCACAATCCAGTCAGCTTCAGCCGATCAACGCGCAGCAAAAGGACAAGACATGCACGTGATTTCCGCTCGCACCCTGTGCGGTGCCCTCTCCATGGCCCTGGCCAGCGCCATGGCACACGCCGCTCCCATCCCGATCGAAGACCTGGCACGCATGCCAGCGTTGCAGTCGGTCTCGATGAGTCCGGACGGCAAGCATCTGGTCGCGTTGATCCCCTCTCCGGGCAACCCGGAAGAAACTGCGCTGGCCAGCTGGGATACCGACGCAATGGGAGGCGCCCCGAAGGTGGTTACGCCCTCGGGCGACCGGATGAAGTTCATTGCCGTGGGCGCTCTCAAGTCCGACCAGATCCTGGCGGTCGGCCGCCAGGAGTGGACCGGGCAGCTTGGGGGGTGCGGCGAAGGCAGCGTATCGGGTGCGACCAAGACATTCGTGGTCAAGACCTACCTGACCGACCAGAGCCAGAAGACCTTCAACGAAGCATTCGCCGACAACACGCGCAAGCTGGGCGTGAGCGAACAGACCCAGCGCTGCCTGGAGCTGGGCGGCAGCGCATCGCTGGTCAACATGCTGCCGCTGGATCCGGACCGGGTCATCATCCGCCAGCTCAGCGAGATAACGCTGACCGCCAATTACTACCTGTACAACCTCAAGACCAAGGAAACCGAACTGCTGTTCCGCGGCGGCACCCGCGCCCAGCCTGCGTTGTTCGACCCGCGCAGCGGCAAGGTGCTCGCCAAGAGCCAGATCGAACCGGTCAGCGGCGATTACGACCAGCAGATTCAGATCCTTGATCCGAGCTCCGGGCAGTTCGTACTGCAGAAGCCGCTGCTGACTCGCCTGTCCAACCGGCATACGGTCGAGTTGGCTGGTGTGGACGATGCCACAGGCAAGTACTACGTCCTGACCGACCTGTTCTCGGACAAGGTGCAGGCACATCTGTACGACGCCAAGGCGCAGAAGTTCGATCCCGAACCGGTGCTGGCCAATCCGAACTTCTCCATCGCAAGCCTTGTCTTCAGCACCCAGCCGAGCACCTTCAATCAAGTGGTCGGATTCACCATCGATGGCCCTTCGCAACAGACGGTCTACGTCGACCCGACGCTGAAATCGATCCAGGACACGCTGAAGCAAGCTGCACCGGGAAGGCAGATCGAGATCAGCCGCTACAACGATGATTTCTCGAGGATCCTGTTCCGCGCTACCGGTCCGGATGCACCGCCATCCCATTTCCTGCTGCTGGATCGGAAAAAGGTGGTGAGCCTGGGCAGCGAGCGTCCGTGGATCAGCAAGGGCACGGTGGGCGAACAACGCTGGGTGAACTACAAGGCACGCGACGGACGGGTCATTCCTGCCATCCTGGATCTCCCTGCGGGCTGGAAGGAAGGCGATGCCGCTGCGCCGGCCATTGTCCATCCACACGGCGGCCCTTGGGCGCGTGACTACGTGCAATGGGATGCATCCGGCTGGGTCGCGCTGCTGACGTCTCGCGGATATGCCGTGCTTCGCCCGCAGTACCGTGGCTCCTCTGGTCTGGGCCGGGACCTGTGGATTGCCGGCGACCGCGAATGGGGCCAGAGGATGTCCGACGACAATGATGACGGTGCAGCGTGGCTGGTGTCGCAGGGCTTCGCTGCGAAGGACCGCATCGCGATCTTCGGCTACTCCTATGGCGGCTTCGCTGCTGCCGCAGCCACTGTTCGCCCAGGCAGCCCGTATCAGTGCGCGATTGCCGGCGCTCCGGTCACCGACCTGGGACGGTTGGGCACGACCTGGAGTGACAACCGCCTGCAGCGCATCCTGCAAGGACAGACCGTCAAGGGCATGGACCCCATGCGCAACACCGCCAGCGCGAACATTCCGGTGATGCTGTTCGTGGGTGACCGCGATGTGCGCACACCTTCCTTCCACGCCCAGGGTTTCTACGACGCGGTGAAGGACAAGGTGCCTGCCCAGTACCACCTCATCGCCGACCAGCAGCACAGCATGCCGTGGTACCCGCGCCAGCAGCGGGAAACACTGGGCCTGATCGAAGGCTTCCTGAAGAAGGACTGCGGCCCCGGCGGCCTCTGATCGATTCGGATGGCCCGAAAAAGCGCCCCCGCCTGGGCCTTGCCAGCGGGGGCGCCTCAGTATCCGCAAGATGAATTTTGCTTGAACATCAACGCATTACAGCGGGCCTTCATTCATCTTGCATTTACTTTACGGCAACCATACACTCCGTTAACCGAAGCGTAACAAATAGGGATATAACCGAAATGCGCAACGTTATCCGCCGATCCAAGCCAAGCCGCATTCCGCTGACACTCGCGGTCCTGGCATGTCTGCAAGTCGCTCCGGCTCTTGCCCAGGAAACCACCCAGCAGGAAGCCGCTTCGTCAAGCCCCACAAACACAGGCAAGCGCGCAACCGACCTTGACACGGTGGTCGTCACCGGATCGCTCATCAAGCGTCCGGAGTACGAGACCACGTCGCCGGTGCAGGTCATCTCGATCGAGAAGGGCATTGCCGCAGGTCAATTCGATACCGCTGACTTCCTGCAGACCTCGGCAATCGCCGCTGGCTCGACCCAGATGAACAACCAGTTCGGCGGTTTCGTCGTCGAAGGCGGCACCGGCGTGCAGACGGTCTCGCTGCGCGGCCTGGGCGCCAACCGCACCCTGGTCCTGCTCGACGGCCAGCGCCCTGGCCCGGCCGGCACCCGTGGCCAGGTCGGCGCGTTCGACCTGAACGTCATTCCGCAGGTCATCCTGCAGCGTCTGGAAATCGTCAAGGACGGCTCGTCTTCCATCTACGGTTCCGATGCGCTCGCCGGCGTGGTCAACCTGATCACCAAGAAGAGCATCGACCGCCCGGAGATGTCCTACACGATGAGTGTTCCGCAGCACGGCGGCGGCGAGCAGTTCTCTGCCTCCATCGCCAACGGCTGGAACTTCGACAAGGGCAGTATCGTTGCTGCAGCACAGTGGGACCGTCTGAACGCCCTGACCGTCGGCGACCGTGACTTCTTCAAGTGTGGCCAGGATCTCGTATGGGGCACCGATGGCCAGCGGATCGACCGTGAGGATCGTTCGATCCTGGCCGGCACCGAACTGGGCGGTTGCAGCACCGGCAACCTGTACGCCAACACCATCATCAACTACTACAACTCGGCGATCCGCTATGTACCGTCGCCGGACGGAAGTACGGTAGGCCCCTTCCCGGGCTACCGTCCGCGTCCGCGTCCGACCCCCTCCTATGCCAACGGCGGCACGGCCTACTACCAGGACGTGCTCAACTTCCCGTTCTATCACGACCAGGAAGTGATCAACCAGCGTGAACGCGCAACCCTGTACGCCGCCACCGACTTCAGCTTCGACAGCGTCAACTGGAAGACCCAGTTCCTGTACAACCGTCGCGAGACCAAGGCGCACTCCTGGCGCCAGTTCTTCCCGGTGGTATACAGCGAAGCGGCCGATGACTACTACCAGGTCATCATGCCGTTCCCCAGCGACCAGAAAATCACGGTTGACTACTTCTACGGCACAACCAAGCTGGACGGCCGGTTCAAGTGGACCGACAGCTGGGCCTGGGAAGTCAACGCCAGCTACAGCCGCTCCAGCGGTGACTACACCGACCTGGCGATCGATACCAGCCGTGCAGGCGATCTGAGCTACACCGACGACGACATGCCGGTGAATTACTTCGACCCGGGTTTCCTCAACGGAACCCGCATGTCGGAATTGGTCAGCGCGATCGGCCAGCGACACACCGGCAACACCGTGTATCAGCAGACCAGCGCCAATGCCATCTTCAGCGGCAACCTGTTCACCCTGCCGGCCGGTGACGTGGCTTCGGCCGTCGGTGTGGAGTTCCGCAAGTACAAGATCGACGATACCCCCTCCGAGTTCTCGCGCTCGGGCAACATCTGGGGCTCCAGCACCGCCGACATTACCAAGGGCACCGACAAGGTCAAGGAAGCGTTCGCCGAAGTCGACGTGCCGCTGCTGAAGGGCATCCCGGGCATTGAATCGTTGTCGGTCAACCTGTCCGGCCGCGTGTTCAAATACGACTCGGTCTCCGGCTCGGACAAGGTCTGGAAGACCGGCGTCAACTGGCAGGTCATTCCCTCTCTGCGCGTCCGCGGCACCATGGGTACGTCCTACCGTGCACCCGGCCTGTACGAGCTCTATCTGGGCAACCAGACTGGTTTCCTGGCCCAGAACCAGATCGACCCGTGCATCCTGTGGGGCGACAGCAACAGTGACTTCCTGCGCGCCAACTGCGGTGCTGCCGGCATTCCGTCCGACTACGCTGGCGGCGGCGGCAGCGCAACGATTTACTCAGGCGGTGGTGCCGGTCAGCTGAAGCCGGAAACCTCCAAGGCCAAGACCCTGGGCCTGGTGTGGACTCCGACGTTCGCCAACCTGAATGTCGCGCTGGATTACTTCGACTACGACGTGCGTGGTGAAATCACCCAGCTCGACGAGTACGACATCGTGTTCGGCTGCTATGGCTCGGCGGTCTATCCGAACGCGTTCTGCGACAATCTGGTCCGCAACAGCCCGACTGACGCGGCCTCGCCGAACCAGATCACCACGATCTACAACCAGTACATCAACATCAACCGCGAGCGCACCCGCGGCTACGATCTGCAGATCAACTACGACAATGACTTCTCCTTCGGCAAGCTGTCGGCCGAAGCACAGGTCACGTACACCATCGAAGACACCAACCAGCTGTTCGACTCGGCTTCTGACAGTGGTATCACCACCTCCGACCAGGTCGGCTACATCGGCCGGCCGAAGACCGTCGGCCTGGCCAGCGTCAGCCTGGAACGGGGTGACTGGACGTTCAACTGGCAGGGCACGTACGTCAGCAGCACCCAGAACAAGGACCTGGACCGGAACTTCACCTATTCCGGCTACCAGAACGCGACCCGCGACATCAAGGCCGGCTGGCAGTTCCGCCACAGTGTCTCTGTCGGCTACGACATGGATGACTGGAACATCATGGTCGGCGTGCGCAACCTGTTCGACAAGGAGCCGGACCTGATCTCCAACACCGCCGGCACCCGTTATGGCAACACGCCGTTGTACGCATCCCAGTACGACTGGTACGGCCGCACGTTCTTCGCGCGCGTGTCCTACAAGTTCTGATCGCAGCATTGCAGCACATGAAAAGGGCGGCTCCGGCCGCCCTTTTCTTTTGCCTGCGGCAAGCGGGCGGCACACCGCGACCGCCGATCACCGCCAGCGCTGACACCACGCCCTGCGGCACACAAACAGCTCCTGAATGCGCTCACCAGCCTCCAGTACCCGTCGCCACGCAGGAGGCAAGCGAAGTCTTGGCGAGACACCTTTTTGCGCAAAGTGCGACTTAACGACCCATTCATATATGGCCGGCACCGGCAGATTCGGCACATCACAAATGAGACTAAGCATCTGTATTTGTTGCAATTTCATGTAAGCGATTGACATTCCTGGTGACAAAGCGTGACGAAACCATGCATTTCCCGTTAAGAGCGTGTTAGGTTCGATCAAGGTCAGGACAAATCATGAACATGACCGTAACAGCCGTAGGGATGCGGCCCATCTTCATCCACTAGGGGGATTCACCACATGACGCACCACCGCACGCCCGGTCGCCACCCGTTGACCAACGCCCTGCTCGCCGGCCTGATGATGGCTGCCGCAGCCCCGGCCTTGGCCCAGGAAGCCAGCTCCGGCAACAACCCGATCGACCTGGACCGCGTCAGCGTGACCGGCTCGCGCATCGCGCGCACCGGCTTCGTGACCCCCTCCCCGGTCACTGCCATCACCGCCGAAGAAATCCGCGCCACCGGCGCGAACAACATCGGCGACCTGATGACCCGCCTGCCGGCGCTGACCCCGACCTATACCCTGGGCAACTCGACTCGCTTCATCGGCACCGCCGGCGTAGGACTGATGGACCTGCGTGGCATGGGCACCTCGCGTACCCTGGTGCTGGTCAACGGCCGCCGCCACGTCGGCGCGACCTCCGGCTCGACCTCGGTCGACGTGAACACCATTCCGGTGGAATGGATCGAGCGCGTCGAAGTGATCACCGGTGGCGCATCGGCCGTGTACGGTGCCGACGCCGTAGCCGGCGTGGTCAACTTCATCATGAAGAAGTCCTTCGATGGCGCGGAAATCCGCGGCCAGACCGGCATGGCCGATGAAGGCGGCTTCAACCGTTCGTTCGTCAGCATGTCGGCCGGTACCGACTTCGCCGGTGGCCGCGGCAACGCTGCCGTCGCCTTGGAGTACAGCAAGCAGGACCGATTCGTGCGTACCGACCGTTCCATCGGTCGCCAGTACCTGGTGTCGGTGCCGAACCCGAACTATGACTCGTCCAAGCCGCCGAGCGAAAGCAACCCGCAGACCGTGCTGAGCGGCCCGGGTGGCAACCACTCGATCTCCTATGGCGGCACGTTCACCCTGGGCACCTTCAGCGCGACCAACCCGGCCACGTGGGGCAACCGCTACCAGTTCAACCCGGACGGCACCTTCCGCAAGCAGCGCTACGACGGCATTGTCGTCAGCAACAGCAGCTGCACCAACTGCGACTTCGCCGACCTCAATGCCGTGGCCGATCTGCAGCCGGAGTTTGATCGCAAGAGCGTCAACACGATCATCAACTTCGACCTGACCGACAACCACCGCATCTACTTCGAAGGCAAGTACACCGAAACCGAATCGGACTTCCTGGCCCAGCCGTCGTTCGACACCACCCTTCGCATCCAGCGCGACAACGCTTTTGTGACGCCGGAACTTCGTGCGCTGATGCTTGCCAACGGCGCCTCGACGATCACGTTGAACCGCTTCAACGTCGATGCCGGCCAGCGTGGTGAACACGTCGAGCGCAACACCCAGCGCTTCGTGCTCGGCCTGGAAGGCAACCTGACCGACAACTGGACCTACGACGTATACGGCAACTGGGGCCAGAGCGAAGTCAAGCGCTGGAACCTCAACAACCGCATCAACGAGCGCTGGCAGGCTGGCCTGGATGCAGTGATCGACCCCGCCACCGGCCAGGTCACCTGCCGCACCACGCTGAACCCCAACGCCATCAATCCGCACACCGGCCGCGTCTATTCGGCCTTCGGCCGCGACGGATGTGTGCCGTTCAGCGTGCTGGGCAATGGCCAGGTCACCCAGGCCGCTCGCGACTGGATGAACGTTGAGTCGTACAACTTCTCCCGCATCCAGCAGAGCGTGTTCAGCGCCTCGGTCGCCAACGGATCACTGTTCAGCCTGCCGGCCGGTGACGTGGGCGTGGCCGGTGGCGTGGAGTACCGCCGCGAGAAGAGCCGCGAAATCACCGATCCGCTGGCCGCACAGGGCCTGACCTTCCTGAACGCCATTCCAAACCGTGCCGGCAAGTACGACGTGCGCGAAGCGTTCGTGGAGACCACCGTACCGCTGCTGGCCGACATCCCGGGCATTTACAACCTGACCATGGATGCTGCCGGCCGCTGGTCGGACTACAGCAGCATCGGCAAGACCACCACCTGGAAGGTGGGCCTGGACTGGACCATCATTCCGACCCTGCGCGCCCGCGGCACCCTGTCGCAGGCAGTGCGCGCACCGAGCATCGGTGAGCTGTACAACCCGCAGAGCGAGAACTTCGCCACCGTCGCCGATCCCTGCAACTACCTGGTGACCAACAGCAACCGTCCGTCCACCGCCAAGGATCCGGCGCTGCGCCAGGCCAACTGCTCGGCGCTGGGCATTCCAGTGGGCTGGGTTGACACCTACACCGCCAGCCGCCCCGGCGTGAGCGGCGGCAACCCGGACCTGAAGCCCGAGCGTGCTCGCAGCTTCACCTACGGCCTGGTGTGGCAGCCTGAGTTCCTGGAAGGTTTCGGCATGTCGATCGACTACTGGAACATCAACCTGAAGGACGCCATCGGTGCGGTGAACGCGCAGACCAATGCCACCCGCTGCGTTGATTCGCCGGGGGGCGTGGGCAATGCGTTCTGTGGCCAGATCGTCCGCGCGCCGGTCGGTGGCTTCACCGACGCCCAGGGCCGGGCCTTCCCCGAGTACTCGATCACTCGCTGGACCGCGCTGAACGAGAACCTGGCCCGCTCGCGCCGCATCGGTGTCGACCTGGAAATGGACTACCGCTTCAAACTGGCTGGTGGCGATACCGTGGTGCGTTTCGTCGGCACCCGTCTGCTGCAGTCCCGCGAATGGGCCTTCCAGGACTTCCCGGATGAATACACCGAGTACGTCACCTACGTGACCGATCCGCGCTGGCGTGCCCAGTTGCAGACCAAGTACTCGCTGGGCCAGTGGCGCGCTTCGTGGGATATGACCTACGTTGACGGAAACCTGCGGGTGACCCCGGACAGCTACAACAGCAACCCAGGTTCGCAGAGTCCGATCCGCAACGGTTCCTACGTCTACAACAACTTCCAGTTCGGCTACCGCTTCCCGGGCGACAAGATCGACGTCTATCTGGGCATCGACAACGCCTTCGACAAGGATCCCCCGGTGAACTACTTCGGCTCCGATGTCGGCTCGGCCATGTACGACAACATCGGTCGCTACTTCTATATGGGCGCCTCGTACAAGTTCTGATCCATCAGAACAGCAGTACCCCGACAGACCCGGCTTTTGCCGGGTCTGTCTTTTCCCGGTACCGGCAAGGCCCCCTTGCGTCACGCCATGACCTTCGACACCCTTGCAGTGCGGGCCGGCGGCGTATCGTTCGGCCCACGGCCGTTCCCCGGCTCTTCCCTGACTCACTCGGCCTGGAGGCCATTCAAGTGACCCGTACTCCCAAGATCGTGCTGCTGACCCTGGCCGTTTCGGCCGCGCTGGTCGGCTGCGGCAAGAACGAAACCCCGGCAAAGGATGCCACCGCCTCCACGCCGGCCGCGGCCGACGCCGCCACCACCTACAAGCTCGACGAGAGCAAGCTGCCGGCCTACAACGCCTTCCAGGCCAGCGATCTGGACGGAAACCTTGACGCCTGCACCGCCTTCGGCGACTACGTCAACGGCAAGTGGCTGGCCGCCAACGAGATTCCGGGCGACCGCACCAGCTGGGGCGCCTTCACCATCCTCGACGAGCGTTCGGTGGCCGTGCAGCACCAGCTGGCCGAGCAGGTCGCGCAGGTCAAGAACCCGGCCGGCATCGAGAAGATCGTCGGCGACC
>Ga0308172_1001555_pt1 | contig 15306 bp, 21 predicted proteins | sample PhyGR2_FD_202134 | JGI IMG/M metagenome (GOLD analysis project Ga0308172, IMG submission 202134) | Phyllosphere microbial communities from UC Gill Tract Community Farm, Albany, California, United States - DLSLSG.R2 | ecosystem: Host-associated > Plants > Phyllosphere > Unclassified | place: USA... | reverse complement strand
ACCGGCGACCGGCGAGCAGACAGGCCCGAAAGCCTGCCAACGACAGGGAAAACCCTGTACGGCTGCCCGATGGTGAAACGCCAGAACTGAGTGAGTGACCCGGCAAGCAATGCGCCCCGCCCCTTCCGGCGGCAATAGGAGGGAAAGCATCACTTCTGCACCTTGGAAACAGGGTGCAGCGGGATGACAACCGAGGGCAAGACGATGGGATTAGATATCACGGCTTATAGCAAGCTTGTAGAAGCGCCCGATGCTGAGCGCGATAGCAATGGTGAACTGGTCGATTACGACAACCACACCACGTTCTACAGCAACGAGGCCTTTCCAGGGCGGACTCAAGGCCTTACTGAGGGAATGACTTACCGCGCCGACGGCGAGTGTTCAGGCCTCAGCACTGGATACGGGACCTACAGCGCTTGGCGGGAAGATCTGGCAAAGCTTGCAGGCTACCCTGTCGAGATGCGCGAACAGTACGGTCGGCAAGTTGAAAGCTACTGCGCTGCTTGCTGGGGTGGCGCTCAAGGGCCTTTTGCCGAGCAGATCAACTTCAGCGACTGCGAAGGCACCATTGGCCCGGTAGTCAGCGCAAAGCTTGCCAAAGACTACGCCGAGTTCGCCGACAAGGCACAGGCAGTCGGCGGTTACTTCTGGGAGAAATATCAGGAGTGGCAAACAGCTTTTAACCTCGCTGCAGACAACGGCGCCGTCTCATTTCACTGAACAACCAGCGCCACGACAGCCTGTCGTTAACTGCCCGAGCACCTGGTACTCCCCAGCACCAGGCCGCATCGGAGTGTGATCTGTTTGCCCCGCAATGGGTGGGCCCAGTAATGGGAAGCCGGAGCGGAGGAATATTGGAGGCGAAAGCCAGTAAGCCGGGCAGCCAAGACCGGACGACAGATCACACCCCGATGCGGACGAACATCCGGCACGCGCCGGCCACCTGCATTCAACCCACCCAGCACGGAGGATTGGCAGCCATGTGAACCACAACGAACCCTAGACGCTACAGCGTCGACCGCGTGGCGTAGGGAGGTCTACGAAGCGCACTGAAAGCCCGGGGAGTCCTCGGGCTTTTTTACATCTCGCCTTTACCCGTCAGCACCCTCCCCTGGGCCACCGGCACATACCAGGCGGTCAGGGTGCTGACGAATAAACGCAACCCGCTGAGGTATCCACCATGCACGCATCAATTCAACAGCGCGTAGACGGGGTTGCGGCCCTGCATATGCGCTCTCGCCTGGCCACCGCCGAGCTCTACGCCATCATCGGCAAAGAGCCGCCGGCCCAGAAAATTCGATTCCAAATCCGCAATGTCGGCAACGCTTACCACATCGTGGAGATTGCCACCGACAAGGTGAAGGGCTTCCGCTGGACATGGAAAGAGGCCAGCAACTTCGCCCAGGCCCTGGAATCTCGTGCAGACGGCGTGAAGGTGACGCTGTCAGGCGGTGCTCAATGATCGGCGTACCGATGCCAAACCCGAAAGACGCTGTGATTGCCGACCTTAACCGCCAGATGGATGCATTCTTCGGCGCGGGCAAGTCAGTTGAAGAGATCGCCAGCGGCGTATCAGGCGAGAAAGGCGGACCAATCAAAAGCACTCGTAGCGAGAAGCTGCGCGCCGTGCGGGACAAGATAGCGCCGCGGTTAAAGCGCCTTGTCGATGAGGGGTATTCGCTGCACGAGGCTTGCCTGGAAGCCGGCGTTGACTACAAGCGCGCCAGGCTCATTGCCAGCGAAAACAACTTCAAGCTGCCCAGCAATCCATGAGGCGGATCAACAACCAGGTGCGACAACGCCGGCGCCAGGCATGGCTTGATTTGCCAGCACATGAAATCGAAGAGGTAGGCCATGGCCGAGGAAGAGCAGCAGCCGACGGCGGAAGCCTTGAAGCAACGCCGCAAGCGCGAGAAAGCGGCAGCGAAGGATGCTGCATTGGGCGTCGAGAAATTTACGATTGAGTTGGCCGGCATCTTCAAGGCCGACCTCAAACGCCTGATGAAGCAGCACGGCTTCAACAACCAGCAGGAGGTACACCAGACACTGCTGCGCAACGTAATCGCCGCCGACTTCGAAACTGCGGCGCAGATGCTCACGTGTGTCACGACACCTTTTGTCGTTACTGAAAAGGTGTCGCGCATTATTCAGGCAGCCGGCCTGAAGTCGCTCGCCGACGACCCGCCCGAGCCCGACGACGAAATCTTGCAGAGCTCATAGCCCTGTGGTCTTTCTCTTGCGATCTACATCCTTAATGATCCCTCCCAGGATGGTGTTAGAACGATATAGATCTGTCATGGTTTTCTCGGTTAGATCTCCGCTCTCAATCAGTCGAAAAAGCTCGGCATGATAGTGAGCAAAAAGCGCAATCGGTGCGATGGCGCCCTGGGCCTGGCCCAGTTCTTTTGCCAAACGAATTGTATCGTTACGGTCCTGGACGGCGATGTCCATCACAAGCTTCAGGCGTTCGCGCCGAGTTTGAAAGTAACTCTGAATCCAGACACCCGCCACGGATCCCGTTGCGCCAACAAGCGTACCAATCAACCCAGCTATCCATGCTTCCAAGCGTCACCTCAAAAAGTTTTCGACCTTCCGGCCCATGCCGGTCACCCGTAATACCCCATATCACTGGACAGCGCCAGCCAGAACCTAAATGCCGAAAATCTTGAAAGGCAGATCGCCATAGGCCCAGATCAGCGTCCCCGCAATTACTAAACTAAACAGTGCCCTATCGGACTTGTTGAAATAAGGCACGAACTTATCTCTCTGTTCATTCAGGCCTTCCCAGCCAAAACCAGCAGGCGTTATTGACAGTCTTGCTCTGACCAATACGGCTTCGGCCAAAAGAGCAAACACGGTGGTAACTGCCCCGCTTCTGCTAAACCACCCCCCAAGATCAACCCCGGGAAGTGGTGGGTAGGGAGCTATCAAAGAGAGCACGGGGGCGAGGATAGCCAATGCGATCAAGCACCAAGCGACCTTCAAGCTATTTTGCAAATCATCATCCACTGGTTCTTTGAACGACATCGAAATATTTCCGGCTTAACAAAAATTCAATATACCGGCGAGGAGCCATCATGCCCATCACTTATGGAAGCGTGTGCAGCGGCATCGAGGCCGCGACACAAGCGTGGCACCCGCTGGGCATGAAGGCCGCCTGGTTCGCCGAGATTGAGCCGTTCCCCTCGTCGGTCCTGGCTCACCACTACCCCGAAGTGCCGAACCACGGCGACATGACCAAGCTGGCAGCGCTGGTGCTGGCCGGCAAGATCCCAGCGCCCGACGTGCTGGTCGGCGGCACACCATGCCAGGCCTTCTCGGTCGCCGGTATGCGGGAAGGCCTCACCGACCCGCGCGGCGCCCTCACCATCAAATACGTGGAGCTTGCAGATGCAGTTGACTATGTTCGCGCCGGTCAGCGAAAGCCCGCCAGCGTCATCGTCTGGGAGAACGTCCCTGGCGTCCTCAGTGACAAAGGGAACGCCTTCGGATGCTTTCTTGGCGCGCTTGCTGGGGAAGACTGCGAGCTGCAGCCTCCAGGGAAAAAATGGCAGGACGCTGGTTGTGTGTATGGACCCAAAAGAACAATCGCGTGGCGGGTCTTGGACGCCCAATATTTCGGCCTGGCCCAACGACGCCGTCGTGTGTTCGTTGTCGCAAGTGCTCGTGACGGATTCGATCCCACCGAGGTACTTTTTGAGCGAGAAGGCGTGCGCCGGGATACTGCGCCGCGCCGAGGTGAGGGGCAAGATGTTACCGGAACAGCTCCTTTCGGCCCTGCGCTCCAGTGTGGATGTGGATATGTCTACGCCGAATCCTTAGGGCAGTACGGTTGCCCGAACTGCGAAGGCGATGAAGGTCCGGCGGTCGATATGTTCGGGGGCATTCCTGCATTCGGCGGCCACAGCCTGGGAGGATCGATCGAGCGAGCGGCGACGCTCACCGCAAAGGACAGCCGGCTGGATGTTGAGAGCGAGACTTTTGCGGTTTACAGCACGAAGCTGCACCACACTGCGGCTCTCGGTGCTGGAAAGTGGTACGAAGAATACACGGCGTCTCTGGATGCCTGCAGCCCGCCACCTGCCCTGCTTGCGCCCACCCAGGTTCGGCGTCTGGTTCCCGTCGAGTGCGAACGCCTCCAGGGCATGGCCGACGACTACACGCTGATCCCCTGGCGGGGCAAGCCTGCCAGCGAATGCCCGGACGGTCCCCGCTACAAGGCGATCGGCAACAGCAAGGCCGTCACCGTGGTTCGCTGGATCGGGCGGCGCCTCCTGATGCAACTCAAAACCAGCCCGTACGGATAATCAAATCGACCAGCCGAATAATGGCGATGACCAGGTCTATCACTTTGGTAAGTTTTTTCATCTTGAGCTTCCTTGGAAGACTCAAAGCCAACGATATGGCTTCGTAGTCTATAAGTGCCCAATTAATTCAAAGCTCGGCCTGCCCTTCCTCTTGGGTTCTTTCCAACTCCCCCACTCCACCGCCCGGGCATGGCCCGGCAAGGACTCCCCATGCCTACAGAAAACCAAAACGCTGAGCCCGCGCCGAGCTTGGCAAGCGGCCACGGCCTGGACGCCGCTACCTGGGCCGATTTCGTGACCCGTCTTCGCCATGACTGCAACGGCGCCGGCGTTAAATGGCACCACACAGCGGCAGCGCTGTTCACCGTGCAGACCAAGCGCATTGATTACGGCTATGAGCCGGACTACGCGGAAGGCCTGGTGGTTTGCCGCGAGGACTGCTCGTGGTTCAGCCCTGAAGAATACTGGGAGGACTGCGACGAGGAAGACCAGGCCGAACTGAACGCCAGGGTGCAACAAGACTTCGAGTGCGACTTCCTGGAGCTCAGTGTCGACGATCAGTGGGAGTTGATCGGAGAGCTTGACGATCACACCGTCACTGGCTGGAACAAGCGCTGGGAGATCGTGAACAGCCATTTCACGAAAGACGCGGCCGAGGCATTCATCCGCCGCAAGCAGCACGACTACGGCGAGATGCGCGTCTACGTGGAGTCGCAGTATTACGCCTGGGAGTTCGAAGCCATCAAGGAAGCGATCATTGCCGGCACGCTGACCTACACACCGAAGGTGGCAGCATGAAGCGCATCTACCTCAGCGGGCCCATGAGCGGCTTGCCCGGGCTGAACTTCCCCACCTTCCACAGCATGACCGCCAGCCTCCGCGCCAGCGGCCACACAGTCACCAACCCCGCCGAGATAAACCCAGAAGGCGGAACCTGGACCGACTGTATGCGCCGCGACATTGCCGCCCTGATGGACTGCGACACCGTGGCCACCCTGCCCGGCTGGGAGAATTCAAAGGGCGCAAAGCTGGAAGTACTGATCGCCGAGAAACTCGGCATGACCGTTTTGGATGCCCATGATCTGGTAACGAGGGAGGCTGTATGAGCGACTTCAAGCGCGAAGACCGCTACATCGTCGTCAAGCTGAAGCACCTGGCAGGCCTTCAGCAGGCACCGTTGCGCAACTTCCTAAGGGAAAACCGTGTTCCCCAGATCGAGTGCGTGGTGGTGGAGCACGACTGGCCGGAGTACCACCTTGTCTGGGCCATGATTGAGCACCGCATGGCGGGCAAGCCCGTGCCGAACTTTAACGACTGGCGACGTGCAGATGAGCTGCAACAACGCCTAACCGTGACAGATGAGCGAGCGGATGTGCTGGAGGGGCTGTTGTTCCGGACCAACGATCTGCTCTATGCGATCCAGGGTGACCCGGGTGCGGTGCCGTCTTCGTCGATTGATGCGATGCGCGGAAGAGTTTTTGAAGCACTAAAGCGCACCAAGCCACCAACCTGCACCTGGACTGAAGGCGGATTCTCCTGGCACACCGGCTGCGGCAAAGAATGGCAGTTCACCGATGGCGGGTTGCCGGCTGAAAACGGCATGCACTTCTGCCACTCCTGCGGGATGGCTCTGGTGGTGGACGAGGATCAACCAGAGAGCGAGCGGGAATCGTGAGCGGATTATGGATGATCAACATCCGGATGCGACGAGTTGAGGAAATTGAGCTGCATGCCCGGGCGAACCTGGCGCGGCTGAATGGGCCGAAGTGCTACCAAGGACCAGGCCGGACGTACATGCTCCACGCAAGCCAGGTTTACATCTCACGCGCATCGGCGCTGGCGGCCTTGAGTCGCAACTTGAAGGCGATCTACCAAGAACGAAACCTGAAGCAGCAGAAGCTGTTCGCCGAGATTGAATCGATAACCTCTGAGCTGGAGCATGAGCAAAATTCAGCGCCAGCCGCATAGGAGTACATCCGTACTCCACCCGCAAAACCTGTAACCCCCCCCCTTCAAAGTCAGCCGCTATAGCGGCAAGGACGAACTCGCCCAATGAAAGTTACCGACGCAGAAATCTTGCAGGCCATCTGGCGCGCGCAGGTCAAAAAAACAGCCCGGGGTGTGATCGACAACTACATCGGCGGTACCAAGGGCCTGAAGCACGATAGCGAGCAGGACCGCCACTACGCCCAATACCAGTACATGATCGGTCGAGGGAACCTGGGCATTGCGCTTGGCAAGGGCCAGCTCGCTCGGCGCTTAAAGGCGCTGATCGGCGGGGAGAACCTTCAATGGCAAGGGTCGCCAGGGCATGTCTACGAGTTCCGGACTGAAGCAGCCATGGACGTGTTCCGGTTCGCACGTATCTGGTGGGGAGCCCGCGGTGTGCCGAGCGGATGGGATGCGGACAATCAGTGTATGCGCACCATGCGGCTCGATAATTACGACACGCTCGCCGCCCAGCTCGAACAGGAATTGCTGGAGCGCTATGGCGATTTGGCGGTGACGCCATGATCACCCCCTCTGGTTCGCCTACGTCTTCATCTACAAGGTGAATAAGCCATGACGCAGACAGCGCAGGAAAAGTTCGAAGCGTGGCATTTGACCCGGTTTCCGGGAGCAAGTCTGTCGAAACGGACAAATGGTGAGTACATCAATCTGTACGTAGGCATGTGCTGGATTGGCTGGAGCGCATCCAGCGAGACGCTGGTGGTGGAGCTTCCAGCCGTCGAGGCCTGGGACAACGACGGGCGCCTGGACCGCGAGAAAGACGACACGGCTGATTGTGCAATCGGGCTGGTGCCGGTGATTGATGTACGCAATGCACTTACTGAGCTCGGCATCCCCTTCAAAGCAACAGCCTAACCCCAATCCCCCTACATGCCTGCCGGTGAGCGGCGGGCGGAGCTATGCACATGCCAAACCATATCACCAACAAAGTCGACGTCCCGAAAGAAGTCCTCGCCTCCCTTCTGAACGCCGAAGGCAAGATCGACTTCAACACCGTGATCCCCTTCCTCGGTAAGTTTGATTGGTGTGGGATCGACGGCCTGGCCGAGACTTGTGCGGAAGCCATAACCGGCACGCCGCTAAACGATCACCCACTGGTCGCCGCTCTCCAGCGTGACAGCAGAAACAAAGCCAGCATTGACGGGTGCAGCGACGAGCAATTCGAACAATTCGTGCAGATGCTGCGAAACAAGCGTGCTACTGGGCACTTCCACACTCTGGATTTCGCCCGCGACAAGTGGGGCACCAAATGGAACGCCTATAGCCAGCTGGTTGATTTAGATCAGCGCGTTTTCCAGTTTGATACGGCGTGGTCATGTCCAGAACCAGTAATCAAGGCGCTCTCCGGCCTCCATCCAGAAGCAGAAATAACGCTCCAGTTCGCTGATGAAGACATTGGTAGCAACTGCGGAACCCTGGTTTTCAAAGCCGGCGAGATCATCAAGTCTGACGTCGCGCCCAACTGGAACCAGATGAACCAGGCAGAGCGGGACAAATGGAAAGCCTTCGCGCTCGATCTGACCGGGCGTACCGCTGAAGACGAAGACGACGAATAACCACCTTCTGCCGCCCCGCGCGGCTAGGACACACCCCATGTTCGCAATGAAACTCACCCTGATACTGCTGGGCGCTTTTCTGTACCTGGTAGGAACACTCGGCTGGTTCTTCTGGGCCGGGCCCGACCTTGTTGGCACTGGCACCACCGAGGCACTGCTCTACGCCTTCGCCGGCACCTGTGCCTGGCTGCTGATCAGCTTCGGCCTGGCAATTCAAATCATCAAGACAGCGCGGCCCACGGTGGGCGGGAGGTAGGTATGGCAAAAGTCCTTGCCCAGATTACGGTCAAGCTGCCGCGCCTCATGGAGGCCGGCGAATACAGGAAGTTGCGGTACGTCGGTGGAAAGCCGAGCCTGCAGCAGTTGAAGAAATGGATTGAGGAAGGCGAAGTGATTGGAGAGGTAAAGGGCGGGATGTATTTCGTCGACGTGCAGGCGGCGGTCATGGGGTCGAGTGATCCTCTGCTGGCCAAGATGCTGGAGATTGGGTGATGGCTGCCCGTCCCCGCACGCTGCAAAACAGGAAGCTGCCGCCAAACCTTTACCCGAACGGGAAGTACTGGCGGTACCGCAACCCGGTCACGGGCGTGATGACCAGCATCAACCGCCCTCTGGAGGAGGCAATCAAGCTGGCCCGGGCAGCCAACCTCAAAATGGCCGAGCTGGTCGTAGATGACGGCTCGCTGCTGTCGGTGTTGACCGGCGACCGACTACCGATCGTGAGCAACCTGCTGACGCGCTTCGAAGAAGATTGGTTGCCGCACCGCTCATACGCCGCTCGCACCCTAGAGGAAATCAAGTTCAAGCTCGAGCGGTACCGGCAGGACCTGGGCGACCGATTAATAGGCCAGTTAGATGTGCTGGCCATGGCCGAGTACCTGGATAACTTCAGCAACAACGCCTACACGAAGCACCGCGGGCTGTGGGTGCAGATATTCGCGTTCGCAGTGGCCAAGGGCCTGGCCGAACGCAACAACGCCGAACTTACCCTGGTGAAGAAGGAGGCTGAGAAAAAGCGCCAGCGTCACACGCTCGACGGGTTGAAGGTGATCATCAATGCCGCAACAACGCCGCCATGGCTAAAGCGGGCAATCCGCCTGGCCCTGGCCAGCCTTCAGCGCAGGGACGACATCGTCACCTGGCTGAAGTCTGCTGCGGACATGGAAAAGAACACGCTCACGGTGTCGCCAGGGAAAACCCAAGGTTACGACAACCCGGTACACCTGAAGATCACCATGGGCGCAACGCTGCGGGAGGTGGTCGGAGAGTGCCTGCGATCACCGCTCGCCTCGCCCTACCTGATCCACTACAAGCCCAAAGCCCGCAGGCGGGAGCAGATAGACGCCAAGGATCACTGGACATCGGTAACGCCGGACTACCTAACCAAGGAATTCAGCAAGGCCAGGGACGCAGCGCACGCCTACGACCATGTGCCGGCCGGAGAGCGACCCACTTTTCACGAGATCCGCGCATTGGGTGCCTGGCTGTACGAGCAGCAGAACTTCCCACAGGAGTACATCCAGGCGCTCATGGGCCATGCGGACGAGAAGATGACGAAGCATTATCAGGAGGGGCACGACGAAAGGAAGATCGAGTATGTCGAGGTGGGCGCCGAGTTGGCGTTTTGAGGTGGGGGTTTTGCAAAAGTTTTGCAAAAGTTTTGCAAATCGCAGAAAGCAAAAAGGGGTCACCGTTTCCGATGACCCCTCTAGACCGCCCAGCAGAGCGGATTTTGTTTGGTAGGCGCGATTGGACTCGAACCAACGACCCCCACCATGTCAAGGTGGTGCTCTAACCAACTGAGCTACGTGCCTGCTGTGAGGCGGCATTCTACGGAATTCCGAAGGTGTGTCAACATCTTTTTCGTAGCTAACCCTATGAATATGCGAATTTTTTATCGAGGGCCACATCACCCGCAGTTTTTGCATGGCTGGCAGCCGATTTTCAACTCAGGTAGGATCGACGCACTCGTAAAAAATATAAAACAGAGGTTCCAGGATGGCGAACACCCCCTACCCCCAGTCGTATTACGCCGCTTCCGCCAACGCCGTTACACCTCGCCCTGTGCTGCAAGGCGAGGTCGAAACCGATGTGTGTGTGATTGGCGCCGGCTATACCGGTCTTTCCAGCGCACTGTTCCTGCTGGAGCACGGCTTTCGCGTTACGGTACTGGAGGCCGCGAAAGTGGGTTTCGGCGCCTCAGGCCGCAATGGCGGACAGATCGTCAACAGCTACAGCCGCGATATCGACGTGATCGAGCGCAGCGTCGGGCCCAAGCAGGCGCAGTTGCTGGGGCAAATGGCGTTCGAAGGGGGCAAGATCATTCGCGAACGGGTGGCCAAGTATCAGATTCAGTGCGACTTGAAAGATGGTGGAGTTTTCGCCGCGCTCAACAGCAAGCACATGGCCCATCTGGAGTCGCAAAAGCGTCTGTGGGAACGCTACGGCCATACACAACTAGAGCTGCTGGACGAGCGTCGTATCCGCGAGGTGGTGGCCTGCGAGAACTACGTAGGCGGTCTGCTAGACATGAGCGGCGGCCATATCCATCCGCTCAACCTGGCATTGGGCGAAGCCGCCGCCGTGGAATCCCTGGGTGGCACGATCTACGAGCAATCGGCGGCGGTGCGTATCGAGCGAGGCGCGAGCCCCGTGGTGCATACCGCCGAAGGCAAGGTCAGAGCCAAGTTCATCATCGTTGCGGGCAATGCCTATCTGGGTAACCTGGTGCCGGAGTTGGCGGCCAAGTCGATGCCGTGTGGCACCCAAGTCATCACCACTGCGCCGCTGGGCGATGACTTGGCCAATTCGCTGCTGCCGCAGGATTACTGCGTCGAAGATTGCAATTACTTGCTCGACTACTATCGCCTGACCAGCGATAAACGCCTGATCTTCGGCGGCGGCGTGGTGTATGGCGCGCGCGACCCAGCCAACATCGAGGCGATCATCCGTCCGAAAATGCTCAAGGCGTTCCCACAACTCAAGGACGTGAAGATCGACTACGCCTGGACGGGTAACTTCCTGCTGACGCTGTCTCGCTTGCCGCAAGTCGGGCGCCTGGGCGACAACATCTACTATTCCCAAGGCTGCAGCGGCCATGGCGTGACGTACACGCACTTGGCAGGCAAGGTACTGGCGGAGGCTTTGAGAGGCCAGGCAGAGCGTTTTGACGCATTCGCCGACCTGCCGCACTACCCCTTCCCGGGCGGGCAACTGTTGCGTACGCCGTTTGCGGCGATGGGGGCGTGGTATTACGGGTTGCGGGACAAGCTGGGCTTCTGAATAGGTCGTTGGAGCCGGTTCGCCGGCTCCAACATCCGTTGCAAATCGCACAAACAAAAAACCCCGGTCTTTCGACCAGGGTTTTTGCTATCGGATCAAAACAGCTTTTAGCTTGCTTTGTGCTTCAAGGCGTTCAGTGGGCCTTGAGGCAGATATGGCGCAGCGGACGGGACTCGAACCCGCGACCCCCGGCGTGACAGGCCGGTATTCTAACCGACTGAACTACCGCTGCGTATCGCTTGACCGGCAGAGCAACATCTCTACCGTCATTAAACGTCTGACTGATCAACCTTGGCTGTTCAATCTCAGGCCCGATGTATCAGACCTGGAAAATATGGCGCAGCGGACGGGACTCGAACCCGCGACCCCCGGCGTGACAGGCCGGTATTCTAACCGACTGAACTACCGCTGCGCGTCGGTGCAACCTTAAGGCTGCGTCTTGCCCGAAGGCAAAACTCTCAAAAAGTGGTGGGTGATGACGGGATCGAACCGCCGACCCTCTGCTTGTAAGGCAGATGCTCTCCCAGCTGAGCTAATCACCCTTTGCTTCGTTGAGGCCGCGAAATTTACGCAGGTAGCAGACCTAAGTCAATAGCCCGCTTGAAGTTTTTCCAAAAAAGACAAAATTGCTTCAAGACAGCCCTGCGCCCTACTCGCTGTAAATCATCTTCTTGCTCATGCCACCGTCCACGACGAACTCTTGCCCGGTAACAAACCCGGCCTGACGCGACAGCAACCACGCCACCATCGCCGCCACATCCTCCACCGTGCCGACCCGGCCGGCCGGATGCTGAGCATGATCGGCGTCACTCAACGGCTCAGCGCGCCGCACCGCAGGATCACGTGCATCGATCCAGCCAGGGCTGACGGCATTGACCCGCACTTCCGGCCCCAAGCTGATAGCCAGCGCGTGAGTCAGCGCCAGCAGCCCGCCCTTGCTCGCCGCATAGGCTTCACAGTCCGGCTCCGATTGCCGCGCACGGGTCGAGGCCAGATTGACGATTGCGCCACCGTGGGCACGCAGGTAGGGCGCACAATGCTTGGCCAGCAACATCGGCCCACTGAGGTTAACCGCCAGCACACGATTCCAATACGCCAGATCCAGGCTTTCCAGGGTGATGTTATGCGGATCGGCAACCGCCGCATTGCACACCAGGGCGTCCAGGCGCCCGAACTGCCCGAGCACTTCGGCAACCCCTTGGGCGACCTGTTTCTCGTCGGCCACGTCCATGCTGATAAACCAGGCGTTATCGCCCAACACCTTGGACACCTTGGCACCGCGCTCACGATCAAGGTCCGTCAGCACAACTTGCCAACCCTCACTGATCAACCACGCCGCGATACCCAGGCCAATGCCCCGCGCCGCGCCGGTCACCAGCGCAACACGGCCGTTACTGGCTACCGCGGCTTCCATGGCCCACTCGATCACAAGGCCGCCAGCCCGCGAGCCAGGTCGGCCTGCAGGTCGGCCACGTCTTCCAGGCCGACTGCGATGCGGATCAGGCTGTCACGGATACCGGCCGCTTCCCGCTCCTGCGGTGCCAAGCGTCCGTGGGACGTAGTGCTCGGATGGGTAATGGTGGTTTTGCTGTCACCCAGGTTGGCGGTGATGGAGATCAAACGCGTGGCGTCGATAAAGCGCCAGGCGCCGTCCTTGCCGCCCTTGACCTCAAAACTCACCACAGCGCCGAAACCACGCTGCTGGCGCTGGGCCAACTCGTGCTGCGGATGGCTCTTGAGGCCCGCGTAGTGAACCTTCTCGATGCCGTCCTGCTGCTCCAGCCACTCGGCCAGCGCCTGAGCGTTGGCACAGTGGGCCTTCATGCGCAGACTGAGGGTCTCCAGGCCCTTGAGGAAGATCCAGGCGTTGAACGGGCTCAGGGTCGGGCCGGCGGTGCGCAAAAAGCCCACCACTTCCTTCATCTGTTCGCCGCGACCAGCCACTACACCGCCCATGCAACGACCCTGGCCGTCGATGAACTTGGTCGCCGAATGCACCACAACGTCCGCACCCAGCTTCAGCGGCTGCTGCAAGGCTGGTGTGCAGAAGCAGTTGTCGACCACCAGCATTGCACCTTTGGCATGCGCCACTTCGGCCAGGGCGGCAATGTCCACCAGCTCGGCCAACGGGTTGGACGGCGACTCGACGAACAACAATTTGGTGTTGGCCTTGATGGCCGCGTCCCAGCCGGACAGGTCCGCCAAGGGCACGTAGTCCACTTCGACGCCGAAGCGCTTGAAGTATTTTTCGAACAGGCTGATGGTCGAGCCAAACACGCTACGTGACACCAGCACATGGTCGCCGGCGCTGCACAAACTCATCACCACCGCCATGATGGCTGCCATGCCGGTCGCGGTGGCTACCGCCTGCTCGGCGCCTTCCAGGGCCGCAATGCGCTCTTCGAATGCGCGCACGGTAGGGTTGGTGTAGCGCGAGTACACATTGCCCGGCACTTCACCGGCAAAGCGCGCAGCGGCATCGCCAGCGGTACGAAACACATAGCTGGAGGTGAAGAACATCGGATCGCCGTGCTCACCTTCCGGCGTGCGATGCTGGCCGGCGCGCACAGCCAGGGTATCGAAAGCTACGCCATCGAGGTCGCTGTCCAGCCGACCGGCATCCCATTCCTGACTCATGCTGCCACTCCTTACTCAATACGGTATTTAAGATACAAAACCGGCCCCTCAGGGCCGGTGTCTACTCAGTTGTTGTACAGGTCGATGATCGCACTGACCGCCTGGGTCTTGATCTTCGACGAGTCGTTACGCGCCTGCTCGATCTTGTCCAGGTACGCCTCGTCGACGTCCCCGGTCACGTACTTGCCGTCGAACACGGCGCAATCGAACTGGTCGATCTTGATCTTGCCGCCACCGACCGCTTCGATCAGGTCCGGTAGGTCCTGATAGATCAGCCAATCGGCGCCGATCAGATCAGCCACGTCCTGAGTCGTGCGGTTATGGGCGATCAGCTCATGGGCGCTCGGCATGTCGATACCGTACACGTTCGGGTAGCGCACGGCGGGTGCGGCGGAACAGAAGTACACGTTCTTCGCCCCGGCTTCGCGGGCCATCTGGATAATCTGCTTGCAGGTGGTGCCGCGCACGATGGAGTCATCCACCAGCATCACGTTCTTGCCGCGGAACTCCAGCTCGATGGCGTTGAGCTTCTGACGCACCGACTTCTTGCGTGCCGCCTGACCCGGCATGATGAAAGTACGGCCGATGTAGCGGTTCTTGACGAACCCTTCGCGGAACTTGACGCCCAGGTGGTTAGCCAGTTCCAGCGCAGCGGTACGACTGGTGTCCGGAATCGGGATCACCACGTCGATATCGTGCTCGGGACGCTCGCGCAGGATTTTCTCGGCCAGTTTCTCACCCATGCGCAGGCGCGCCTTGTACACCGACACACCGTCGATGATCGAGTCCGGACGCGCCAGGTAGACGTGTTCGAAGATGCACGGCGTGAGTTTCGGCGCCACGGCGCACTGACGGGTGTGCAGCTTGCCATCTTCGGTGATGTACACCGCTTCACCCGGCGCGAGATCGCGGATCAAGGTGAAGCCCAGCACGTCCAGGGATACGCTTTCCGAGGCGATCATGTACTCGACGCCTTCGTCGGTGTGACGCTGGCCGAACACGATCGGGCGGATGCCATGGGGGTCGCGGAAACCGACGATACCGTAGCCAGTCACCATGGCCACTACCGCATAGCCACCTACGCAACGGTTGTGCACATCGGTGACCGCGGCGAACACGTCCTCTTCGGTGGGTTGCAGTTTGCCGCGCTGAGCCAACTCGTGGGCGAACACGTTGAGCAGCACTTCCGAATCGGAGCTGGTGTTGACGTGGCGCAAGTCAGACTCGTAAATCTCCTTGGCCAGTTGCTCAACGTTGGTGAGGTTACCGTTGTGCGCCAGGGTGATGCCGTAAGGCGAGTTGACGTAAAACGGTTGGGCTTCGGCCGAAGTGGAGCTGCCGGCAGTCGGGTAGCGCACATGGCCAATGCCCATGTGACCGACCAGCCGCTGCATGTGACGCTGATGAAACACGTCACGTACCAGGCCATTATCCTTGCGCAGGAACAACCGGCCGTCGTGGCTGGTCACAATACCGGCAGCATCCTGGCCGCGGTGCTGGAGGACGGTTAGCGC
>Ga0308172_1001542_pt1 | contig 15436 bp, 18 predicted proteins | sample PhyGR2_FD_202134 | JGI IMG/M metagenome (GOLD analysis project Ga0308172, IMG submission 202134) | Phyllosphere microbial communities from UC Gill Tract Community Farm, Albany, California, United States - DLSLSG.R2 | ecosystem: Host-associated > Plants > Phyllosphere > Unclassified | place: USA... | reverse complement strand
CGTGCACCGCGATGGCCCGCGCCCACGTCGGTGGGCACGCCGATGAGGGTTACGGAAATGGGATGGGCCATGGGTGCCTCCTGCAGGCGAAAAAGAAGCACAGTCTAGCCAGAGGGATGTGACACCACTCGCGGCGGTGCAGCAGGAAAGCACCGCGATCCTGGCCGCTTCGCCGCTCAGGGAATGGCCGCCGTCCAGGCCTCGGTGAGGTACTGGCGCTTCTTCAGCACGTCGATACGCCACTGGCCACCAACGCGCTTGAGCACGAACAAGTGTTCATAGCGCAGCGAGCGGGACTTCTGCGGGTCATCGCGTACCAGCACTTCCGCCTTCGAGGCCGTCGGCTGCGCAACGGCCACCAGCAGATCCTCAGGCACATACCGCCGGGGGTTGCCGACCGAAACACCGGTTGCGTACGCCCGTTTCCGCTCCGTACACCAGGCCGCCAGGAGATTTGCCTTCTCCTCCTGGAAGCCCGGACTGAGCAGGAGCGTGCCGCCGGCCCGGGAATCAAGGTAACCGCGCGTTTCCCACGCGTAGTGGGCCAACAGATAACCGCGCACCACGGCCGCCGGTTCCCCAGCCGCGTCCGGTTCGGGCCATTCCAGCGGCGGTGCCTCCATCAACACAGGCGGCGGCGTCGCACCGGCGGCGTGCAACAGTGCCACCACCTCGGCATACCCGCGGTCATCGGCCATCGCCAGAGCGTTCCGGCCCTCGAAATCCAGCGGTGCTACGGACGCGCCGCTGTCCAGCAACCGTTCGACCATCGCCAGGTGCCCACCTGCGCACGCCAGCATCAGCGGCGTACGCCGTTGTTCCGGTGAAGCAGGATCGAGCATGGCGCCGCGTGCGATCAGCAGGCCGCCGATTTCAGTACCGCCTTGCTCGGCGGCCCAACCCAGCGCGGTGTAGCCCAGTGCCGTGCAGGCATGCTCGATATTGGCACCGCGATCCAGCAAACGCGCTACGGCATCCCGCTTTCCGGCAATTACGGCCGAAAGCAGTGCGGTGCGCCCCGTACCCTTGTGCTGCCACTCGATATCGGCGCCTGCATCCAGCAAGGCATCGATCCGGTCGAGATCCGCCTTTTCAGCAGCCTTGGCCAGAAGATGGGACATGGTGATGCCACCCGACGTCAGTAAGGGCGGCCACCATAGGGCGGTGGGCGCGACGAACTCAACCCCTGCGGCGGCGCACCGGCGTCACGCTCTGCACTTCGCCGCTGTTGCGCAGCATGCACAGGAAGCGGCCATCGGGGTAATCGATGATCAGTTCCTGGTAATCGCTGCCCACCGGCACCTGGGTCACCAGCGTGCCCTGTGCGCCCTTGCGCGTGTTGCAGGCCCCCAGCGCATTGCCACCGCTGGGCGCGCTGTATGCCGCGCGCGAGGTGTTGCGGAACACCGCGCGGCAGCCGCCATTCACCCACACCGAGTGCCGCGACAGGCCCCAGTTCTGGCCCTGCTCGCAGCGCGTGCGGCTGATCTGGCGGGCAACTTCCACGTTGCCGCGCGTGTCCATCCCGCACGACACCTGGCGCTGGTCGGTGGACTCGCAGGTGACCTCACTCGGCAGCGCCGCCCCCTCATCGTCATCGTGGTGGTGGCGGTCGTGCCGCTCCGTCGCGGCAGGTGCATCGCTGCCGCTGACTTGGCAGATGCCGTTGGCGCCGCCACGGCCGGTGTAGCTGATCTGCGGCGTGCCGTCGTCACCGGTGGTGATCGACAGGGTCACGCCGCTCTGCGCATCGCGCGCTTCGAAATAGCGGTCGTTGAAGCGCTTCAGCGCCGTCTCCCGCCCCTGCACGTAGACCGGCCCGCCCTCGTCGGCGTGCACATCCAGGCCACCGGGGCAGCTCGCGTTGAAGAACGGCACGGCGGCCATGGCCGGGGCCGCGAAGGCGGAGCACAACAGTGCAGCGGTCAGGGAAACAGCGTGGCGACGCATGATGGATTCCCAAGGCGGCCCGGATGGGCGGATGGCGACAGTATGCGTCGGGAGGGGCTTGCCGGTTTGTGAGGAATATCAAGAGGCTGGCGTCGTGTATGGAGAGCGCGAAGATAGGCTGAGACGTCGATCAGACCTCCAAACTCCCGTGTTGGAAGCCTGCAGGCAACACGATTACGAAAAAACAGTTACGAATTGTTGGAAAATCACTTAAACCCATGCACTTTTGCGACTCGGATCACAGAGGTGTCGGGATCAGCCCTTCCACTCCAACCCATCGGCGAGTAATTGTCAGTTCTGCGGGGCGACCGCCCCGCATGCCTTTTATAGAACTGGGAAAAATGAAAAGGATTATTCTTCAAATATCCCTAATGGGCTTGTCATCGCTCTTCAACTTCACCGCTCAGGCTGCAGCAGCATTTGATTGTGACGATTGCAATCTCGGTAAACGGCAGACCATCTCCCGCGAACATGGCGCCGGGGACTACTATTTCTGGGATTTCAAGAATCGACGCCTGTATCACATCAATGTTAAGGGGGACGGCTCTGGTCCACGCGCGCTCGGACTGCCGGTTGTGAAAGAAATCGCGTTGACCGCGGATGAGCACACGATGTTCAATGCGGGCGTCAATCTCTATTACGTGAACGGTGGCTCGGCGACCATCGCATATACGCTGCCTGTTGCTGACGTGGCAATACAGATGATGCCGAATGGTCGCGTGGAAAAGGCGGGCGTTCAGGCCGTCGAGATGTTCGGAAACGAAACTCCGGCTCGGATGAACGCGATGGATGCAGTTTCCACCCCACACATGAGGCACGAGGCAATACAGAAATCGTTGGGCTACGGCAACCTCGGACCATTCTGGTACGCGATCGAAAGTACAAGAATTTCAATATCTTCATTCTCTCAGGCAATCAGCTCCACCCTGCTTCCAACCCCGATAAAAATCATAAACAAAATTCCCTTTCCGGATGGATCATATATCTTGGTGACCTACAACTGGAATGTTCGTGACTACGCGTACATTCCCGGGTCCGCGCGCGACGCCGTGGGAAATATAATCCCGGATGCGCAGAGAGATATCGCCAATTCGGAGCAGGCCAGCCAGAACTACGACTTCCCTCAATCGGACGCAGGCCTTGGCGCCGGGGACGATATGGTGGGTCAGCTCAATCGACTGGGCGTACGCTGGGTTGGGCCGAACACGCCTCCCGTACACACCAGCTATCGCATTGCTTGCTCCTATACCCCCGGAGGAGTTCAATGTCAGATCTTCTCTTTGCGTCCTTAAGGAATAGCGGAGCTCCCGATGCATGGAAACCGGATACTTGTCCGTACGCTGCTGGTCTTCGCCTTCACGGCAGTCGTCTGGATGGGAATGGGCTGGCGAGCCAAGAGCGGCGACACCGCCACGATCCCTTGGGCCTACACGCTGTCATCGGTGGTATTGATGGCGCTCATCGTCTTCTATCGGCAGCGCATCGGCAGAATGCCCGCATTCACCAACCAGGCCCACGCAATGCGGGTGCTTACCTGGTCCTGCGTGGCGTGTGTGGCTGGCGGCGTGCTCGCACTGCTACCACGCTGAGGTGATCCAACGCCGCCCCGGCCATGTCGGGACGGCTATCATCCGGGCACCTTACAGAGGCCCCGGACCATGGCCAGTCCATTATTCGCGCTTGCCCAACAATCGCTGCTGGCGCTGCAGCAGCGCATCCATGCCTTCAGCCTGGACACCGCCAGCGAGTACGACCTGGACATCGACGATCCGGCCGGGCCGTTGTGGCTGGCGCTGCAGACACGGCTGACCGTGGCACCGCTGTGCGGCGGCCTGCATGTGGAGTTTTTCGGCAACCCGTGGGACGAACCGTTCGAATGGACGCTGGCCTGCCTGTCTGATCCGGGCGTGGCCGCTGCGGTCATGTCGCTGCGCTTCACCGGCGGGGATGAAGGTGCCAACGGCAGCCGCGAATGGGAGTTCACTGCCCTGCTGGACAGCAGCGTGCAGTTCCCGCGCCTGCGTTCGCTGGTGATCAGCCCCACCGCGCCGGAGCACCACAACACCTCACTGATCCAGCGCGCGGGCTCGATCATGGAAGAGGCGGGCGAGATCGCCCGCTTCGCCAGCCGTGCCCCGCACCTGACCGAACTGGTGGTGCCCAACGCGCCGGATGCCCGCTTCTTCGACGTGCCACTGCCCCACCTGAACGTGCAGCAGATTGGCGGCGGCTACGGCACCCAGCACTTCATCGAGCACCTGGCCGCATCGCGCAACCTGCCGGTACTGGGCCTGCTGGATTTCAGCGAATCCACCGAACTGCAGTTCACCTGGGCCGATGCACGGCAGGCCGATGCGGTGACACCGTTTGCGGCCTACGAACGGCTGTTCGCCAGTGACGCGTTTGCAGCGGTGCATACCTTCCGCCTGCGCAACAGCGCGCTCAGCGCCGTGCAGTTGCAGACGCTTCAGGCCCTGCGGCCGGGGTTGCAGTTCATGGTCATCCAGGCGGGCATGGGCGGTTACGTCAGCCATTTCGAAAAGAACGTGTTCCCGTGGGCGCATCTGGTGCCGGGCGATACCGGGCAGCGGTAACGCTCTGCTTGGCACCGCACTGAGGGTGTGCATAGCTTGGCGCGGCTGTTAAGCCAGCTTTGCAATGCATGTGGGGCGTGGCTTCAAGCGCTGCGATGTAGTTGATTGCGTCAGCACACCTCGAACACGCTCGCGCACGTTGTCGCTTTTGCCATCGGAGCCTGAAAAACAGGCCAATCCCGATAATTCATTTTTCCTTTCGGAAACAGCGGATTCATCCGAACAATTGATTGGCGCGTCACGACTTTGCGTGCCCAAGATGAATTGCCACCCGCACCTGGTGGCCGGGACTTCCAAACCCGTGTTTTGATGAAGCAAGTTTGCGCTTGTCAGCCGACGTCGCCTGTATGTGGCGGCGTCGGCTGGCAATCCGTCTGCGGCTGTATGGCGGGCGGTGCGTGGGGGCCTTGTGCCCGCCGGCTCATCATTCCCGGTTTTGGAAGCCACGCATCGTCCGCCACCCTCAGTCGGTGGCATCTCCGTTACTGCCGAGGATGCCCGCATGTCCAAATCCCGCCACCCGTACCTGGCCGCCACCCTGGGCGACGCCGCCACGCAGCTGCCGCCCGATCTGGCCCAGCCACTGGAGGACGCCTTCGCTGCCGCAAATGAAGTGCCCTGCACCATCACCCTGCGCAGCTGCCTGCTGAACATTGCCGCCGGCGATGCCGCGGATGGACAGCCCTGGCCGTTGCCAACCCGCACGCCCGGCCAGGCCGTCGACAATGCGCGCCGGGACCGCAGCGCCGCCGGGCTGGTCGCACTGCTGGAGCTGTATCACGCCAACGAACGGGTGCGCGTGGATGGCGAGGAAAAGGACGATATCGGCGACGGTGCGCGCGAAGGGCTCATGCTGGCCTGCCGGGGGCTGGCCGAGTATGTGGCGTTGCAGTCACGGCCGGGGTGAGGCAGCGCACTCCGATTCACCGGCCTTGGTCACCACCTTTCCGGCCACGTCCACCATGCAGAAGCGCCCGTTGAACCAGCGGGATTGCGCCTCGTCCTTGTTGCCCGGCGTGCCCGGTGTGCGGCCCCAGAGTTCCACCTGGTAGCGCTTGCCGCTCTGCAGCGCGGGCGCGGGCGGCCCGCCTTCGCCGTAGGGCAGGCACTGCCCCGGCGGCAGCGGCGGTTCGGCAGATCCAGACTGCAGGAAGTCGCGTTCCCAGATCGGCGCGCCGCCCGTGCCGGCTTCCATCACCGAAACACCGGTGATGAGCGGCGCGTTAGCGCGCGTTTCGCGGGTATCGGGCACGCCGAAACAGGGCACGCCGCCACGGTCCTGGATGGTCGCCTGCTGGTAGCGCCCGGCGGGCGACGAACAGCTGGCCATCATCGGCAGCAGCAGGCCCAGCAGCGCGACCGGCACTCGCAGTTGCATCATCGGGTTGTCCTCGGCAGGTTGTCCTTGCTGCTGCGGTCGGCAAGGAACGGGGAAAGCGTGCGTTCCAGTTGTGCGCCGATGCCGGCCACCGCGCGATATCGGGTGTTGTTCATGCGCGACTGTGAGCCACGGAAGGTGACGAGGAAGTAGTCGGCCAGCATGTCACCCTGCGCCTCCATGTTGTAGTCGTGGAACAGGCGCGTTTCATCCAGCACGTAGTCATAGCTCATGCCCGGCCGCGGCCCGCGCACGAGCTTGACGTTGTAGCCGAGCTGGTACTGCCAGACATGCGTCATCTCGTGGATGAAGAACTGCTGGTTACCGATGCTGTCGGCGGAGAAGTCATCAAGGTAGATGCCCTTGGGGAAGTACATTTCGCCGTTCGGGGTAACAGCGGTGTTCTTGTCCTGGAAGCCGAAAAACAGCCAATAGCCGTGGTTGTGGACCTTCACGCTGCTGTAGTCGACTGCATCGCCGAACACCAGCCGTGCCATCTCGATCTCGCCCGGGGTCAGGCTGCGCTCATGGCCCGGCGCACTCACCGGCACGACCGAGGTGCCCATTTCGTCGGAGGTGGTCATCACCCCATCAAGCTCGAAGACCTCCTTGGCGTCGGCGCTGGCCGGCGACGTGCGTGCGCAGCAGCCCGTCGGCTGCTCGGGCGGATGCAGTTCGGCACGCGCGATGGGCTGGCTCTGGCCGGATGACACGCGTGCCGTCTCGCCCTGTGCATTGGTGGTGCCGTTGATGGACTGGCCATCGGCCAGGTGCAGCGTGTACGGCACATTCGCCAACGGTGTCCCCTGCGAGCCGACGAAGCGGACCGCCTGGTCATACGCAGGCAGCACCTTGCTGGCGAGCGGCGCCACGGCGCCCACGATGGCAGCGACCTTGCCGGCGGCACCCGAGCTTGCGCCTGCACCGCCCGCGGCCGCGGCCGCACCGCCACCGCCACCGCCGGTGACATGCACCACGGACTGCTGGCTGGACAACACCCTGCAGCCACAGGCAAGCGCGCTGCCATGCAAGGCAACCGGCTGGCCATCGACCATCAGCGTGGCATCGCCTTCGACAATCGCGAAGACGCCTTTATGCAGACTTGGGCAGGTTGCCTTGTCCCCGATACGCGCGACGCCCTTGCCGGCAACATCGGTGTCACCCGAGGCGGTGATCACCCGACCGCCGCTGGAGGTAACGTCCCCCATCACAATCCAGTTCCGTGCCATGTCCGTCATCCGTTGCAGACCATGCCCCATCATGCGACGAATCTGGCGGGCTCAACTGAATAGGCGGCTGGGGTGGCGAGGGGCTGGGCTGCCGTGGGCGGGGTTTTGAATGTCGGCATCTGCCTTGCACTGGCACGCGCGCACCGATATAAAATGGCCGCACCACTCCTCCTTTGCCGCGTCATTCGGTTGACTCAACGGCTCAGGACGAAAAAACCGCCGAAAGGCGGTTTTTTCACATTTGCAGGAAGCAAATATGGCGATCACGACAGCGGTCTACGTGGACGGCTACAACCTCTACTACGGCCGCATCAGAAACACGTGCTTTAAATGGATTGATGTCGTGAGGCTATTCGAGATCCTGCTCCACGATCAGAACCCGACGAATGAACTAGCGCACGTGCACTATTTCACAGCCATGGCATTGGGGCGCTTTGCTACTCATGGCGGCGCTTCAGTTGCAGCACAAGCGTGCTACCTGCGCGCGCATGAACATCTCCACCCTGATCGATTCCTCAAGACATTGGGCAGGCACAGCATGGAGAGGAAGGGAACACTGCTTCCAGTCTTCAACCCAGACGGCCCTTATGACCGCAAGCAACGCATACGGGTGTGGAAAATTGAGGAGAAGCAGACGGATGTGAACATCGCCTTGGCGATGTATCGGGATGCAGCATCCGGGAGATATGCGCAGATGGTTATTTGTTCAAATGACAGCGACGTTGAGCCGGTGCTCAGGGCGATTCGAGAGGACTTTCCTCACATACGACTGGGCGTAGTGACGCCAAGACACCCTCCGGATGGCGGTGGCCCCGCGGGAAGGTCAGTGAGTTCGTCTCTCGATGGGAGGGCGGACTGGACAAGAACACACCTCTTGGACGACGAACTGAAACGCGCCCTGCTGCCACTGCGCGTACAAACGGGAAGGAAGCCCATCCGAAAGCCTGAACACTGGTAGCCATACGAGCGCGCACGGCATGCTCACAGAGGCCAAGAGCCGCGCATTGCGCCATGGCCGGGCATGATCTGGTGCCGCTTATCCGAATCGAACGGATGACCTACTGTTTACAAGACAGTTGCTCTACCAACTGAGCTAAAGCGGCATGGCGCCCGCATGCAGCGGGGCGCGGTGGATTCTAGCGTAGTCGCGCCCTGGCCTGCGAATCCAGATGCGACAGCGGCGCACGGCGTGCCGAAATCTCAGCCCCGTCAAAGACTTGACATCGGTAACAGACGAAACCATTTAGCAAGCGTTTGGGCGAATGAAGACAAATGCGTGCTAGATTTCACAGTTCAGCGGTAGATTGCTTGACTTTGTTGTTTCGCACGGATCGCGCAGACGGTCCACAGGGGAGATGGCCGTGCAGCGCAGTACGATCCATCAGCTGGTTCGCCCGCAGGGCGAAACTCCGGCTGCAAGTTCGATGTACGACGTTGCCGCCATCGAGGCGGTGTTTGCGCAGGCGCGCCAGCGGCAAAGCAGCCTGAGCCTGTTGATGCTGTCCACCGCCGATGGTCGCTCCATTGCCGAAGCGTCCAGCCTGGATGCCGACGGCCGCCGCATTGCGGCCATGGCCAATTCGTTCCTGACACTGGGCGAGACCGTCTCGCGCGAGCTCAAGCTCAGCGAAGCCGACTACGCCACCATCTGCACGCGCATGGGCAACGTGGTGCTGATCCGCATCGCCGCCGCCCGCCCGATGACGCTGACCGCCGTCGGCCGCTCCGAATTGAACCTGGCCGTGCTGCTGTTCCACGCACGCGAATGCGCGCAGCGGCTGTTGCCGCTGCTGGACGCCCGCACGCCCTGATTGCCCCTGTTCGACCTCGTCTGCGCAGGCCCAGCCTGTGCTGTTTCCGTGTGCTCTCCCTGGAACTCAAAAGGATTTTTCGTGCCCGATCTCACCCTGGAAAAACTCAATGGCATCGCCGGTTTCGTCGGCGCTGCACTGGTCGACAGCGATAGCGGCATGGCGCTGGCCATGCTCGGCGGCGGCAACATCAACCTTGAACTGGCCGCAGCCGGCAACACCGAAGTGGTGCGCGCCAAGCGTCGCGTGGCCGAATCGCTGGGCCTGTCGGACAGCATTGAAGACGTGCTGATCACCCTGTCCAGCCAGTACCACCTGATCCGCCCACTGGAAAGCAACCCGCTGCTGTTCCTGTACGTGGTGCTGGACCGTAGCAAGTCCAACCTGGCCATGGCCCGCCATGAACTGAAGTCCGTCGAAAAGACCCTCGATTTCAGCTGATTGCTGTCCCAGTGGGGCGCTGCGCGGCAGTGCCCCACCCTGCGCCCCTTCCCCATGAACACTCCGATACGCTCGTTCCAGGTGGCTGCTGCCGGCCTGGACCTGCTGCACCACACCCGCTTGAGCCTGGCCTGTTCGCTGCTGCTTTCCGAGCGCATGGACGTGGCCGTACGGCCCTGGGACGGTACCCCGGCCGATCTGGTGGTCGTGCATGTGGACCATCCCGACAGCCGTGGCGTGCTGGCCGATGCGAACGAGGCCGGCATCGCCGCGCTTCGCGTGTCGCGGCGTGCGACCCAGGCACTGGATGGCCTGTTGCCGCACGGTGCCACCGTGCGCGATTTCAACCAGCAGGTGCGCCAGCTGCTCGGCACGACGCCCGCCACGCCCACGCACGATGCCCCGGCCAGCAGCGGTGCAGCTGCGCCACTGCTGCTGCAGCTGGCCAACACTGCAGGCGAACCGCAGCTGCACCTCCTGCAGCGTGGCGCCATGTGGCTGCTGCTGGACCAGCACACGCGCAGCATCGCACTGCCGATGCAGATCAGCCTTGCCGATGTCTGTGCGCAACTGGATACGACCTCGTGGTCGGCGCAGAGGGTGGACCCCGCCGATTTCCAGCACCAGTACGCCTATCGGCTGCCCCAGCGGCAATCGCTGGAAGCACTGTATTTTGCGATGGCCCAATACCGGCCCGAACTGCTGCCGGCCGCGCCGGCGTCGCTGCAGCTGCGCCACTGGCCTGATCTGGCCGCCGCCGAAGTGCCCAGCGCCTGGCTGCCGGCCATTGCCCGTCTGCACGCGGGTCCGTGCAGCCTGGACACGCTGGCACAGCATTGCCATCTTCCCCGTGCCACCATGGCATCCCTTTTTTCGGCCGCGTCCGCCTGCGGGCTGGCGTTGTCCCCGGAGTCCGTCTTGCCGTCTGTCAGCCAGAGCGCCTTGGGCGCAGGCCGCGCCGCACCTGGCGATACCCCCTTCCTGCTGCGCCTGGCGCGTCGTTTCGGGCTGGGTCTGCCGCGGGGACATGCCGCATGAACCTGCCTGCCAACAAGCTGGTGTTCGTGGGCGTGATGGGCGCGGGCAAGACCACCGCCGTGCGCGCGATTTCCGATGTCGAGCCGGTCAGTACGGAAATGCCGCTGAGCGAGCACGCCACCGCCGACAAGACCGAAACCACCGTTGCCATGGACTACAGCTCCATCGCGCTGGACGATGGAGAGCTGCTTCACGTCTACGGCGTACCCGGGCAGCGCTACCTGGATTTCATGTGGCCGCTGGTGGCGGACGGTGCGCTGGGGGTGGTGGTGCTGGTCAGTGCCGGCACACCGGACCCGGTGCCGACCACGCTGGAACTGCTGCAGGATTTCGCGCGCATTGCACCGCAGGCCAGCCTCGCCGTGGGCATCACCCGCACCGATGAGCACCCCGGCTTCCTTCTGCCGGAATTCCGCGATGCCCTGTTCGCTGCGGGCATGCACCTGCCGGTGCTTCGCGTGGATGCGCGCTCGACCACCCAGGTGACCTTCCTGGTGAAATCACTGCTCTCCTACCGCTACGCGCAGGACCGCCAGGCCCGTTAGCGCAGTCGCGTGCATTCCAGCGACCGCTGCTGCGCAGCACCGCTGCGCTGCTGCACCTGCTTCGGTTCGCTGCCGGCGGCCAGCTGCCCTTCCAGCCACCACTGCCCGGCGTCGCCACTGGCCACCAGGCGCGGCTGGAAGCCGGCGGCCTTTACCGCGGCAATGCGGCGCTCGGCGCCCTCGCGGTTGCGGTACTGGCCCAGGGCGATGGCGTTGCTCTCTTCGCCCTGGCTGATGATGTAGTAATCGCTGAGACCGGCGGCGACGATGCGCTTGACCGTGGCCTGCGCCTCCTCGCGGCTGGCGGCGGCTGGCAGCAACACGCGGTAGCGGGTGCTGCCACTGGCGGCGGGCTGTTCGCGCAGGCGCGCCGGGGCCAGCAGGCTGCCGGCGCGGCCTTGTGCGGCCACGGCCGCAGCGCGGTCGGCAAACGGGCCCAGGGCGACGCAGCGCGGCGGTGCGGCGGGCTTCTCGGCAGCGGGCTTCGCTACGGCTGGCGCTTCGGCCACCGGCTCGGCGGGCTTGGCGGCGGCAGCCACGGCGGGTGCTGCGTTGGCAGTGGGGGCGCCTTCGGCGGGCGGCGGTGTCGCCGGTGCCGGTGCCGGTGCCTCGGTGGCCGCCACGGCTGCGCTGGGCGCGGCCTCGCGCTCCTGCAGGGCTTCGGTGGGCGTGGCGGCGCTGGTCTGGGCCACGGCAGCGGCGTCGGTGCCGCCCGGCAGCCAGCGCAGCTCGGCCACGCCGGTGGCGGGCTGGGGCGGCGTGGCCGGCGCGGGTTCACTGCGCAGCAGCCACCAGCTGGCGACGCCTACGTTGAGGATGGCCAGCACGACGATCAGGGCACGGGTCAGCATGCTGCCGATACTAGCCTGCGGGCTGGTGCACCGCCCAGCGGGCGAGGCCGTCCAGCACCAGCGACGGGTGGTAGTCGGCGCCGTCCAGCAGCGGCATCAGCGCGGGTGCGCCGCCGCCATGCACCAGCAGCGCGGGGGCCACGCCCAGCAGCGCCTGCGCGTGGCGGGCACTGCGTTCCACCAGCGCCACGGCAGCACCGTCGCAGCCGGAGGCCAGCGCATCGGCGGTGTCGTTGGCAAATTCGCTGTAGTCGCCCCCACTGGCCGGCAGCTGCACCGCACGCGCGTGCAGCGCTTCGCGCATGGTGGTGGGCGAAGCGGAAATGCGGCCGCCATGGTGCTGGCCCTCGGCGTCCAGCAGATCGATGGTCAGCGCGGTGCCCACGCCCACCACCAGCACCGGGCGGCGCGCGGTCGCGGCGGCCAGCAGGGCCAGGAAACGATCAACGCCGAATTTTTCCGGCTTGGCGTAGGCAATGCGCACGCCCGCGCATTCGGCACTGGTGCGCACCACGCGCACATCGCCGAAGCGGGCCTGCAGCTGCTGCAGCATGGCGGTGGTCAGCGACGGTGCGGCCACGCTGGCAACAAAGGCGATGCCGCCCGTGGGCAGGCTGTGCGGCGGCTGTGCGGCCATGCCTTCGGCGCCATGCGCCCAGGCCTGCACATCGCCGGCACGGTCACCCTGCAATGGCGCAAACTTGAAGCGCGAATTGCCAAGGTCGAACAACCAATCGCTCATGCCTTCCTCACGCTCACTTCGCCGGCGTGCAGCAGGCGCTCGTGGCCATCGATGCGCACGCGCAGGGCGCCGTCATCGGCCAGGCCCAGGGCGGTGCCGTGCTGCCATTGGCCTTCCAGTTCCACGCGCACCTCGCGGCCGGCCAGCATGTCGAAGGCGGCATAGCGCGGCAGGAACGGGGCCAGGCCCTCGCGGTCGAAGACGTCCAGCGCCGGCAGCAGGCGCGCCAGCACGGCGGCCACCACCACGTTGCGGTCCACGTGGGTACCGGCCAGGGCGTCCAGGTCCACCCACGGCTGGGTGATCTGTTCGGCGAAGGCCGGCGGCATGTGCACGTTGATGCCGATACCGATGACGGCACGCGCCGGGCCGGCGTACTCGCCGCCACCCTCGGCCAGCAGGCCGACCAGCTTGCGGCCGTCCACCAGCACGTCGTTGGGCCACTTCAGCTGCGCCTGGGTGTAGCCCAGGTCGTGCAGGGCCTCGGCCACGGCGATGCCGGCCACCAGGCTGAGCCCAGCCAGGCGGCCCAGGCCGCCGGAGAACAGCCGCAGCACCGAGAGATAGACGTGGGCAGCCAGCGGCGAGGCCCAGCTGCGGCCGCGACGGCCACGGCCGCCGGTCTGGCGCTCGGCCAGCAGGACGCAAACGCCGCGCTGTGGCGCGCTGCAACGCAGCAATTCGGCATTGGTGGAATCCACCGTCCAGGCCACCTGCAGCTCATGCAACAGGGCCACGGCGTCGTCGGGCAGGTGCGCGCGGATGGCCGCCGGGTCTAGCAGCTCCAGCGGCTGGCTCAGGCCGTAGCCCTCGCCTGCGCGGCCTTCGATGCCCACACCGGCAGCCCTAAGTCCTTGAATGCGCTTCCAAATAGCCGCCCGGGTCTGGCCCAGCTCACGGGCCAGGGCGTCGCCGGACAGGCGACCGGCAGCGAGTTTGGCCAGCAATTGGCGATCGTCCACGGCAGCTTCCACAAGGTCAGAACGGAATTATGCGGGAAAGCCGCCAGCGACGCCCGCGGGGTGCCAGGGGCGGGGCTTCCAATCCGGGGCCGGGTTCGGGCTAGAATCGGGAACTCACCCTCCCTTAACGTGGATGTCGTCAATGCGCCGTTATGCCCATTGCCTGATCCTGCTGACGATGCCCTTTGCGGCGTCGGCGACGGCATCGCTGGACGACAGCCGCGGGGGCTGCGTGTACTCCACCCCGGACGCGGCTTCGCAGCGTGCCGCCACGTCCACCGCTTCGGCCACGGCGGCCAAGCCGGCGCCGGTACGGCCGGCGGCCAGCAGCGCCACCAGCAGTGGCGGCGGTGGCAGCGATGACGATGTGCTGCAGCGCATCCGCGCGCCGAAGTGGCACAGCTACCTGCCGGGCATGTTCCGCTGATCAAGTCGTTGCTGCGGTGGCTGCGGCCTGCGCCGCGGCCGATTGAAGATGCGGTGTGGAATGAAGCCTGCGGCCGCGCCGCCTGGCTGCGGGGCCTGGGCGATGCGCGCCGCGCGCGCCTGCGCGTGCTGGCCACCCGCTTCCTGCATGAGAAGACCATCACCCCGATTGGCGAGCTGCAGCTGCAGGTGGCCGATGGCGTGCTGCTGGCCGCGCTGTGCTGCCTGCCGCTGCTGGAATTCGGCGAGGTCGGTCTGGAGGGCTGGTCGCAGCTGATCGTCTATCCCGACGCCTTCCGCGTGCACCGCAGCCACATGGATGCGGCCGGCGTGCTGCACGAATGGGATGACGAGCTGATTGGCGAATCGTGGGACAGCGGGCCGTTGATCCTGTCGTGGGCCGACGTGCAGGCCGACTTGGCCGCGCCGCACGAGGGCTACTGCGTGGCGGTGCATGAAATGGGGCACAAGCTGGACGCGCTGGATGGCGCGATGGATGGCACCCCGCCGTTGCCGCGTGCGTGGCAGCGCGAGTGGGCGGCGGCGTTCCAGCAGTCCTACGACGCGTTCTGCGCGCAGGTGGATGCTGGCGTTGAGACGCTGATCGACCCGTATGCGGCCGAGGCGCCGGAGGAGTTCTTCGCGGTGGCCAGCGAGTACCACTTCTCCGCGCCGGATCTGCTGGCGCAGGCGCTGCCGGAGGTAGCCGCGCACCTGCGGCGGTTCTATGGCGAGCCGCCGGCAATGGCCGATTGATTCATCCGTTCGCCGGGCATGGCCCGGCGGATCGAAGTGCACGTCGACCGGTAGCGCCGGGCCATGCCCGGCGGATCGAAGTGCCGGGGTTTACGGTCCTGGCGGCAGGCGCACTTCGAAGCGGGCGCCGCCCAGTTCGCTGGAACGGGCCACCAGCAGCTCGCCGCGGTAATCCTTGATCAGGTCCTGCACGATCGACAGGCCGATGCCGTGGCCCTGCACGCGCTCATCGCCGCGCACGCCACGCTGCAGCACCTTGCCGATGTCTTCCGGGGCGATGCCCGGGCCATCGTCGTCCACCGCCAGCAGCAGGCCGGCGCGGCGCGCGTTGGGTGCCGGCAGCGGCTGTGCGGTCAGCAGCACGCGGCGCTTGGCCCACTTGAAGGCGTTTTCCAGCAGGTTGCCCAGCAGTTCCTGCAGGTCGCCCGGTTCGCCGTGGAAACGCGCGGCCGGGTCGATGTCGAATTCGCACAGCACGCCCTTCGACGCGTAGACCTTTTCCAGGCCACGCACGATTTCCTCGGCGTTGGATTCCACCGGCAGCGGCGCGGAGAACAGCTTGTGGCCCGACGAGGCAGCACGCGCCAGCTGGTAGGACACCAGGTTGTTCATGCGCTGCAGCTGCACGTCCAGTTCCTCGCGCAGGGCGCCATCGCCGGCACCGCTGTCCATCTGCGTGCGCAGCACGGCGATGGGCGTCTTCAGGCTGTGCG
>Ga0308172_1001530_pt1 | contig 15597 bp, 13 predicted proteins | sample PhyGR2_FD_202134 | JGI IMG/M metagenome (GOLD analysis project Ga0308172, IMG submission 202134) | Phyllosphere microbial communities from UC Gill Tract Community Farm, Albany, California, United States - DLSLSG.R2 | ecosystem: Host-associated > Plants > Phyllosphere > Unclassified | place: USA... | reverse complement strand
CAGCGCACCATGGCGCTGGTGGCCCACATCCTGGGCATCTTCACCTGGTTCATCGGCCCGCTGATCATCTGGATGATCAACAAGGATGACAGCAGCAAGTCGTTCGTGACCGACCAGGCCAAGGAAGCGCTGAACTTCCAGATCACCATCACCATCGCAATGTTGATTTCGTTCGTGCTGATGATCGTGATCATCGGCGGCCTGCTGGCCCCGCTGGTCGGCATCCTGAACCTGGTCTTCTGCATCATCGCCGCGGTGAAGGCGAACAACGGCGAAGCGTACCGCTACCCGTTCACCCTGCGCCTGATCAAGTAATCAGTCCCGCAGTGTGGAAACAAAAAACGCCCGGCACTGCCGGGCGTTTTTTTGTGTGTTTCCCCTGCGCGGAAGCGGTCTGGCGCGCAGCCTGGTCAACACGCGAAGGTACTGGGGGATCGGGGCTTTCGCTGCAGGCGAGGGCGTGTGTCTTCGGTCTGGCATCGCGCGCGCGTCCGGGCCCCTTGGCGGCCGGCAGGCCCTTGTGCAAATGTCCCCCGGCGCCGGCCTGCGGCCGTCACCTCCTCCTTTATTTTGCCAAGGACCTGTCGGCCGCCAAGGGGCTGGGCTTGCGGGATGTGAGTGCGGGCTTCCACGCTTGGTGATGCTGCCGCGAGTTCTCTGCACACGATGCGCAGGTGGGTACGTCGCCACCGTCGGGGGCGACGCTGTTTTGCAGGAATGCCTGCGTCCAGCAGAGCCTCGCCGTGCGTGGAGGCCGCTGTTCACCCGCCACACGCCGAGCCGTTTGGCGGCCGGCAGGTCCTTGGCAAAATAAAGGAGGAGGGCGACGCGCAGGCGTCGGCCGGGGGACATTTGCGCAAGGGCCTGCCGACCGTCAAGCGGCCCCGAACGCGCGCGCAACGGCTGAGCGAAGACACCGCACCCCGCCAAAACGCCGCCAGGCGCGTCAGTGATCGCGTTCGACCGCCAGCCGCCCCAGCGCACGCAAGGCATCGGCGCGTTCGTCGTAGCCGGCCAGGCTGTCGTGCATGCGTTGGCTGAGTGCGGCCAGTTCGGCCTTGGCGCCCTCCATGCCGAGCAGGGCGGGGAAGGTCGACTTGGCCTGCGCCTCGTCCTTGCCGGCGGTCTTGCCCAGCTGTTCGGAACTGGCTTCGACGTCCAGGATGTCATCGCGCACCTGGAACGCCAGCCCCAGTGCACTAGCGAAATCATCCAGCTGCAGCAGGTCGGTCTGCGGCGCATCGCCACACAACGCGCCCATGCGCACCGCCGCGCGGATCAGCGCGCCGGTCTTCAGTGCATGCATGCGCTGCAGTGACGCCAGCGGCTGCGCATGGCCGGTGGCATCGATGTCCAGCGCCTGGCCACCGCACATGCCGGCGGCGCCGGAAGCGTGGGTCAGCGCCTGCAGGCAGTGCACGCGCAACAGCGCCGGCAGCGCGGCATCGGCCAGCAGGCCGAACGCACGCGTCTGCAGTGCATCACCGGCGAGGATCGCGGTGGCTTCGTCGAAGGCGATGTGCGTAGTGGCACGGCCGCGACGCAGCGCGTCGTCGTCCATCGCCGGCAGGTCATCGTGCACCAGCGAATAGGCGTGGATCAGCTCCACCGCCATCGCCGGTGCATCCAGTGCGTGCTCGTCGGCACCGAACACCTGGCCGCTGGCATACACCAGCAGCGGCCGCATGCGCTTGCCACCGCCGAGCACGGCGTAGCGCATCGCCTGGTGCAGGCGCTGCGGTGCGTGTTCGGGAGAAGGCAGGCTGGCGTCGAGCTGGCTTTCGATGCGGTCGCGCCAACGCGCGAACGTAGACTCAACCATCATGGCCGGGCGGATCGAAGCGTTCGGCGGTGTCGGGGCGGGCCGGGTCGCTGAGCAGGCGCACGCGCAGTTCGGCCTGTTCCAGCGCCTGCTGGCACTGGCGGTACAGACCGACGCCGCGCTCGTAGGCGCTGAGCGATTGTTCCAGGCTCAGATCACCGGCTTCCATCTTCTCCACCAGCTGTTCCAGTTCTTCCAGCGACTGCTCGAAGTGGACGACCGGGGAGGTTTCGTTGGGGGACTTCTTGGGCATGGGACAAGTGTGATGCGCCAACCCAGCGGGGTCAATTCACGCCGCGCCCGGGGTCCAGCGCAGCTGTGCGTGGTGTTCATCCAGCCAGTGCTGCAGCGGTGCGGCGATGACCCGGTCGCCGGCCGCCATCAGCACCGCGCCGTCGAACAACAGCGGCAGCTGGCGTCGCTGCCACGGCGGCAGCCCCCGTTGCTGCAGCAGGTCCTTGAGCGCATGGGAGTGGGTGCGCCCGGGCAACTGGATACGCTCACCGCCGCGGCGCGCGCTCACCTGCAGGGGTGTGGCCAGCTGGCTGGCGCCCAACAGCTCCAGCTGGCCGCCGTCGGGCAGTGCCAAGGGCGCACGGCCATCCCAGTGCACGCTCCAGTGCGGGGGCAACGCCAGCGTGGCCGACAGCAGGTGCAGTTCGCTGCGCCAGCGGCGGATCCGCGCGCCCTGCCAGGCGAACTGGGCGTCGGCGTCGTGCGCGGCCGGCAGCAGGTCGCGCTCGATAGCGTCCACGCCGGCGGCCGGCAGCGGCGGCAGCCCGCAGTTGCGCACCCACTGGCGCAGCAGGCGGGCGCGGCGTTCGCGCGGCAGCCGCAGCAGGCGCGTGCCATCCAGCACCCCGGGGGCCAGGCTGCAGCGGCGCAGGGCGTCCTGGTCGGACACGTCCAGCAACTGCTGCGCCTGCGCGCAGAGTGCGGCGCTGCGTGCGAAGGCGGCATCGGCCTGCGGCCAGCGTTGCTGCAGCAGCGGCAACACATGCAGGCGCAGGAAATTGCGGTCGGCCTCGTCGCTGGCATTGCTGGGGTCGTCGACCCAGTGCAGCGCCTGCGACTGCGCATAGGCCAGCAACGCGGCGCGCGACACCTGCAGCAGCGGTCGCCACACGGTACCGGTGGCAAACGGCGCCTCGCTGCGGATCGCGGCCAGCCCATCCACGCCGGACCCGCGCAGGGCGCGCAGCAGGAACGTCTCGGCCTGGTCATCGCGATGATGGGCCAGGGCCAGCTGTTCACCCGGGCGCAGGGCGCTGGTGAACGCATCGCGGCGGGCGTGGCGCGCGGCGGCCTCCAGGCCGTGGCCGCTGTCGCGGGCCACGTCGACGCCGATCACCTGCAGGTCGATGTTCCAGGCCGTGCAGATCGCCTGGCAATGCTGCGCCCACGCGTCGGCAGCCGGTTGCAGGCCATGGTGCACGTGCACCGCACGCACGCCGGCATCGCGCTGTGCAGCCGACTGCGCCAGCCAATGCAGCAGGACGGTGGAATCGAGTCCACCACTGAAGCCCACCAGCACTGGGCGGGGGGCATCAGACAGGTTGGGTAAGGGCGAGGACATCGGTTCGGTCAGGCTCAGGCAGGGAGGCAGTATCGACGCTGCGGGCCAGGCTCGCCACGCACAGCGGTCAGGGAGTGGGCGGTTCGGGCACGCGGATGCCCTGGCGATTGATATGGAACCAGTGGCCGCCTTCCACCGGCGTGTGGCCTTCGCCGTCGGGTGTGCCGGGGCGGCAGCCATTGCAGACCTGGGCGATGCCGTCGGCGAAGGGCCAGGCGAAATCGAAGGTGGCCGGGAACGCCTGCTCCAGCGCGGCGGTGAAGTAGCCAACGCGAGGGCCGATACGGCCGCGCAGCAGGCCCTCTTCAACATAGTCCGGCCCGCTGTCCCAGGTCAGCACGGCCTGGCTGCGGCCGGTACGGGTCACGTAGTGGAAGCTGCCGGCGGCATACACCGCCGCCAGCCCGTCGGCATCGTAGGGGAGATCGGGCAGGACGCTGGCGGCGATGCGTGGCGAGCCATCGACCACCTCGCAGCCGGGCAGCGCCCACAGGCCGTGTTCGTCGGTGAGCACCTGGCAGGCCGGTGCCTGGGCCAGCGCGGTGCCCGCCCAGGCCAGCCCGGCCGCCAGCAACAGCGGCCGCGCGTGGCGGCCCCTGCGGGGTGCGGCCGGCGTGCGTTCCGGCATCAGTTGGCGTCGGCCTTGCGTTCGAACGCCTTCGGCGTGGGCAGGTCCACCGGCACGCCCTGGGCGTCGCAGGTGCCGGCCTCGCACAGGCGCTGGCGCAGGCGCGGGGTGGCCTGCACGATCATGTGGTAGATCGTGTTCTGCTCCATGGTGCCGCGGATGGCCTTGCTGCCCGGGCCGCGTGCCCAGATGCCGACGTCTTCGCCGCCATGGGTTTCACTCTTGGTCGGCACCAGCGCTTCCTGCATGTAATCGGGGTGCTCGGTGTCCACGTGGCTCAGGTCCGGGCGACCGGCGGCCGGGTCGAAGCTGCTCGGGTTGTGCGGATACACCTTCGGGCCGGCCGGCTGCTGGTTGGTGGCGCCGGTGTAACCGGGGCCGTTGGCGTAGCTGAGCGTGGTGTAGGGCAGGCCGAGGCCGTCGCGGGCCACGTCCAGGCCGCCCACGCCGTCTTCGCCGCCCTTGTCCTTGACCTTGCCCAGGATCGGGTTGCCGCGGGCCGGGTAACCGACGAAGTTCAGGGTGTGCGAATGGTCGGCGGTGACGATGATCAGGGTGTCCTGGTCGGAGGTCGCCTCGACGGCCGCGCGCACGGCATCGGACAGGGCCACGGTATCGCTGAGGGCGCGGTACGCATTGCCGCTGTGGTTGGCATGGTCGATGCGCGCGCCCTCGACCATCAGCACGTAGCCCTCCTTGTGCCGGGACAGGGTGCTGATGGCGGCCTTGGTCAGCTCGGCCAGGCTGGGTTCGCCGGACGGGTCGTCCTTGCGCTCGATCTCGTAGCGCATGTGGTCCGGCTCGAACAGGCCCAGCAGCGCCGGGGCATTGCGCGCGGCCTGCAGCTGCTTGGCGTTCCAGACATAGGCGCCCTGCGGGTGGGCCTGCTGCCATTCGGTGACCAGGCTGCGGCCGTCCAGGCGCTGGCCGACCTTGTCGTCATACTCGGGATCGCGCTCTTCCACGGTGGTGAATTCACCGCGGCCGCCGCCCAGGGCAACCAGCGGGCCACGGCCATAGCGCGCGGTGGACAGCAGCTGCTGGGCGATGTCGGTGCAGCCGGCGGCCTTGGCGGCGTCGGGCACGTCGGTGTCGTTTTCCCAGTTGCGCTCGGGCGAGTGCGCGTAGGTGGCCGCCGGGGTGGCGTGGGTCAGGCGCGCGGTGGACACGATGCCGGTGGCCATGTGCGCGCTGTCGGCCAGCTGCAGCCAGGTCAGCAGGCCCTTGTTGAGGCTGTCGGCGCAGTCGTTGCGGGTGCCTGCGCTGACGCCGATGGCGCCCATGTGGGTCTTCACGCCGGTGGTGATGGCGGTCATGGTGCCGGCCGAATCGGGGGTCTGCGAGTCGGTGTTGTAGGTCTTGCTGAACGCGGTGGCCGGGAAGCGTTCCCAGGACAGCAGGTTCTCTTCACCCGGGTTGCCGTTGCGCTGGCCTTCGAAAATGCGCGCGGCGGCGACCGTGGTGAGGCTCATGCCGTCACCCAGGAACAGGATGACGTTCTTGGCCTTGCCGTCCATGGCGCCGCTGCCGGCGGCACGGGCGGCCCCGCTGCGGTACCACCACTGGGGGGTTTCACCGGCCGGGTGGGCGACGGCGGGAACATCGACGGCAACCGCGCCGGGGGCCGTGGCGGCGGGGGTACCGCTGGCGCAGGCGCCGAGCAGCAGGGTGGTGGCGATGGCCGCCACCAGGGACGTGGAACGGGACATGGACGGGCATATCTCACAGGTGAATCGGGCGTTCATTATGCAGAACGGCGCAAGGCACGCCGATGACACGCTGATTTTCCGTGTGCGCCTCGTTCCGCGGGCGCGGTTGGGCTAAGGTGCCTAGCTGTCGAATTCTCTCTGGAAAGCTCATGACGCTGGTTTCTGCGTGGTTGCGGATTCCGTTCTGGCAACGCGTGCTGGGCGGCTTCGTGCTGGGTGCGCTGGCCGGGTGGTTGCTGGGTCCGGCGGCCGAGGTCTGGTTCGGCCCGTTGGGCGACCTGTACGTGACGCTGATCAAGATGATCGCGGTGCCGCTGGTGTTCTTCGCGGTGATCAACGCGATCTCTTCGCTGCACGGGCAGAAGTCGGTGGCGGCGTTGGGCGGGCGCACGTTCCTGTGGTTCATCATCACCGCGGCGCTGGCGGTCTGCGTGGGGCTGGCGGTGGGCACGATCCTGCAGCCGGGCACGGGCAACCTGAGCCTGAGCATGGACCACGGCTACACGCCGCGCGAAGTGCCCAGCGTGGTGAAGGTGCTGATGGACGTGGTGCCGTCGAACGTGTTCTACGCGCTTACCGGCATTGGCACGCGGGTGAACGCGGCCGGTGAGACGGTGCTGGCGGCGGGGCGCGGGTCGATCCTGCCGGTGATCTTCTTCGCCGGGCTGCTGGGCTTTGCGATGGTGAAGCTGGGCGACAAGGTGGCCGAGGCGCGCAAGCTGACCGGGCAGATGAGCGACATCATGATCCAGGTGACGCGCTTCGTGCTGGAGATGACGCCGCTGGGAACCTTCGGGTTGATCGCCGGGCTGGTGGGCAGTTACGGGTTCGAGAAGCTGCTGCCGTTGGGCAACTTCGTGCTGGCGCTGTATGTGGCCTGCGCGTTCCATATCGTGGTGGTGTACGGCGGGCTGCTGCTGTCGCACGGGTTGAATCCGCTGAAGTTCTTCCGCGGCGCGGCGCCGGGGATGCAGGTGGCGTTCGTGAGTTCGTCGAGCTTTGCGGCGATGCCGGCGGCGATGCGGTCGATCACGCACAATCTGGGCGTGAACAAGGATTACGCGTCGTTCGCGGTGCCGTTGGGTGCGAGCATCAAGATGGACGGCTGTGGTGCGATCTACCCGGCGTTGTGCGCGGTGTTCATCGCGCAGTACACGGGGGTGCCGTTGACGCCGGAGCAGTACATCGTGGTGTTGATCGCGTCGGTGCTGGGCAGTTTCGGTACGGCGGGCGTGCCGGGTACGGCGGTGGTGATGGCGACGGTGGTGTTGAGCGCGGCGAACCTGCCGTTGGAGACGATCGGGTATCTGTATGCGATCGACCGGATCCTGGACATGATGCGCACGATGACCAATGTGACCGGGCAGATGCTGGTGCCGGTGCTGGTGGCCAAGGAGACCGGGTTGCTGGACAAGGCGGTGTACGACAACCCCTCCACCAATCTGGGTGTGGACGAGCTGGAGAAACGCGCGTCCTGAGTGTCGCGTTCGATGGTGATGAGGATGAGGATGAGGATGGGCCCGCGAAAGCGGGCCTGTTTTTTTTAGAAGCTGAAAGCAACTTCAACTTCAACTGCTCAAAGCCGGTGTCCGAGTGCTGCTGGGGTGGGTCGGCATGGGTGAGTATCCGGGACACGCCGTAAATACATCCTTGTAGGCTCCGTCGCGCCATCCATGGCGCTCAGGGTCCCGGCTACCCACCCATGCCGACCCCTCACACTGGGTCGGTGTCCAGACGAGAGCAAGAGGCAGTGCGCAGGCAAATGCACTGCAGCTCGCCCATTAGCTGAAGCTCGAACTCTGGTGTTGGAATGGAGCCGGACGACTGTCGCGCTGTTGCCTGTTGCTTTGCCCAGGCCACCGGCCAACTGTCGAGGGATGGGGTGGGTGGGTTCACGGGACCCTGAGCGCCATGGATGGCGCGACGGAGCTTACAGGGGTGAGGACGCATTGCTTGCGAGGCATTGCCTCGCATGCGTCCGAACGCACAGCCGCCAGCGGCTGGGCCGGGCCGCGGAGCGGGACTTGCAGCGTGTCCCGTGAACCCACCCACCCCAGCCCAGCTTGGGCGTAGAGAGCAGCAGCGGCACTTCGCGCCACCGCATGCAAGCACGCAGCAGCAAAGACAGCACGCGCTCTTCGATCCAACAAAACGCGTGCGACCAACCTGACTACGCGCTGTAAACGGTGTATCAGCCGGTGTAACACACGTGATACACCCACGAAGAATCCAGAAGTGGCGGGCTTGTCGGTCGTGTGATGCGCTTGTTCAGCAGATGTTATCTCCAACGAATCTGTAACAACGCTGTTGCGGCGTTACACCCGTAGCGGCGGCGAAGGCCCGTGTTTGCTCGCGTGCGGAGTTGGCACGATTGCTGCGTTACCCCTCCGCATGTTTCGAGGAGGGCGCCATGGACAGCGTTGTTGCACACCGCACCACCACCACCACCGCACTCTGGCTGCTCGCCACCGCGCTGGCCCTGCCGATGGCCGCCCAGGCCTCCGGCGCACGCCAGGGCGTCAAAGCGCAGCCCGGTGAAATCGTCCTCCTGCGCGACGTCTCCGCCCGGCCGGCCTACCGGCCCGCGCCCCCCGGCATGGCCCTCATCGCCGACCCCTCGCCCAAGCGCGAAGTGAACCAGGCCCTGGGCACCTCCACCGGCATGGACGAACTCAGCGACGACGACTACGCATCCTTGGGCTCCAACACCGGTGCCGGCGCCACCCACACCCCCACCGCCATCGAACGCGTCACCGGTGCCAACGTCACCTCCACCCTGGGCAAAGTCACCGACAGCGGCGTCCTCTCCGGTGGCCAGCTCAGCAGCGCCATCGGCGGCCCCATGGGCGCCGTCACCGGCGCCACCCGCGGCATCGGCGACCAGGTGCGCGGCGCGCTCGCCCAGTTCCCGCTTGGCCAACCTGCGGGCGGGCCCGGCAAATGAACCGCCTGCACCGCACCCTCCTGCTGGCCACCGTCATCGCCTCGCCCCTGCCGCTCCACGCGCAGCAGCCCGATGACTACGCCACCATGCTCACCTACCTCAACACCAGCCGCATCGACGGCCGCGCCCTGTCCGGCGCCGACGGTGCCATCACCGTCAACATGACCGCCGGCGACCTCAACCAGCAGGCCAACCTGCTCGGCATCGCCAGCGGCACCAACGCACACATTGCCATCAACGCCCGCCAGCACCACAGCGCCAACCAGGTGCTCGGCGACGGCCCGATGGAGGCCAGCGCCAGCATCGGCGGACAGGCACTGAGCGGCGCCCGCGGCGTCGCCATGATCAACCAGGCCAGCGGGGCCGGCAACGCGACGCTCAACGTCGTCACCGCCACGCTGGCGCAACAGGGCATACGCGAGTCGAACGACGAGGCCCTGGCCTCATCGGGGGCGCTCGTGTCAGCAGGGGGGCAGGCGGCCGTTACTCGCGGCCGGCCGGCCGGAACCCGCAGCGTGGCGGTGGAAACCACCGCGCTGCAGGGCTTCGACGGCGTCCTGCAACTCAATCAGATCGCGGGATCCGGCAACGCCACCGCCAATCAACTGAGCATCTCGGTGCAGTCCACCCCGTGAGTAGTCACATCCACCCGATTGTCTGTGATGAGAGAGAGGGCACCATGAACACCAACATGAAACGGACCGTACTTGCGCTGGCCATTGCCGCCGCGTCTGCTTCCGCCGGCGCCAACGGCTGGGGCAACGATCGCGACAACCAGAACCAGAATGCGAACATCAACCACCTGCACAACGTGGTCGAAACGCGCACCAACACCAACACCGATACCAACACCGAAACCAATACGCTCACCGATTCGCGTACCTGGAACCGGACCCGCAACACCACCACCAACAGCAATTCGACCAGCAACAGCACCGTCAACAGCGACGTGACCCGCAACCGCACCGTCACCGTCAACGAGAACAGCAACATCCAGGCTGACGAGCGCAAGGAAAAGAACAACCACGGCGTCGATGTGAACCTGGAAAAGGACCTGCGCCTGAGCTCGGACATCAACTTCTCGGGTGATCCGGAAATCACCGGCGAGCTGGAAGTGAACTCGGCGGCCATCGCCGTCATCGACAACCGCCAGTCGATCACCAACAACGAAGCGTCCAACACGCTGCTCGACAACAACGCGTCCATCAGTGAAAACGTCGGCCAGGATGCCTCCGGCAACCTCGGCTTCAACGTCGCCGCCGGTGACAACAACGCCCAGGACAACGCCGCGTCGCTGTCGGCGGCCGATGCCTCCTTCACCTTCGGCATGTCTGATGCGGAAGTGTTCGTGAACCAGTACGGCGCGGGCAACACCACGATGAACGAAGGCGTGGTCAACAACTCCAGCCTCAGCGGAAACGCCTTCCGCGACGCCAGCGGCAACATCGGCGTGAACAGCGCAGCGGGCAACAACAACGAGCAGAAGAACGCGCTCGCCGCCTCGGTGTCCACCGCACGCATGGCCCAGTCGAGCATCAGCTCCAACCAGGTCTCCACCGGCAACAGCGTGAGCAACGAAGGCTACACGCGCGCCATGTCCGACACCACCGAAGTGACCATGCGCGGTCGCGTCGCCGGCGGTACGTTGGCCATCGGTGGGGGTGTCTACGAAGGCCGCGGCAACGCGTACCAGAAGGACAACTACTACCTGGATTCCTGGAGCGGTGACCTGCCGCATCCGGGTGGCAACGCCACCGGCCATCTCGACATGGACAGCGAGATCCAGAACGCGACCGCCAACCCCTATGCCGATGGCGTGGGTGGCATCGCCTTCGACACCGACGAAGAAGGCCGCCTGGGCTTCATCGAAGTCGGCGCAGCGGATCTGTATGCCAGCCTCAGCGGCACCGTGCGTACCACCCGTTGGGTGAACGTCAATGCCGAAAACAACGCGTCGCTGTCCGGTGATGCGTTCCGCGGTGCCACCGGCAACATCGGCGTGAACGTGGCCTCCGGCTCGGGCAACCTGCAGGCCAACAGCCTGGCCCTGGCCGTTGCACAGCCGGCGACCGGCGGCGGCGGTGGCGGCACCGGCGAGTAAGTCTGTCCGTTTTCGCAAGCAGTACGCGTTGAGCGCAACAAACCCGGCCATCCGCCAATGGCCGGGCCCCCGGGGGCCCCTGTCCCATTCTCCCCCTTTGGGGCAGGGGCTCCTTCCTTATCCGGAGCCACGCCAATGTTCAAGCACGCGCTGTACGGGTCGTTGTTGCTGCTGATGCTGCCGTTCGGCGCCGCGCGCGCCGGCGATGTCGGTTTCAGCGGCGTGCTGCCCAACGGTGCGGTGCTGACCCAGCGTGTGGAAAGCATGCAGGAACGGCGCTTCCGCAACGTGGTGCGGCAACACACCGATTACAGCTGCGGCGCGGCGGCCCTGGCCACGATCCTGCGGTACGCCTACCACCTGGAGGCGGACGAAGGCACGGTGATCGAAGGCATGATGGGGGTCTCGGACCCGCAACTGGTCCACCAGCGGGGGTTCTCGCTGCTGGACATCAAACGTTACGTTGAATCGATGGGTATGCGCGGACGCGGTTACCGCGTCAACGAAGAGCGCCTGCGCTCACTGCGCGTGCCCGGTCTGGTGTTGATGGATGTGCGGGGCTTCCGCCATTTCGTGGTCCTCAAGCAGGTCCGCAACGATGTGGTGGACGTGGCCGACCCGATCCTGGGCAACCGCAGCATTCCCGTCAGCGAATTTCTGCAGGCGTGGCCGTCGCGCGCCGTGTTCATCGTGATCGGAACTGACTTCGATCGCAACACGGTGCTGCTGCAGCCCGGCGAACGGCCCAGTGCGCGCTCGCTGTATGCCCGGCAGGGGCCGATCACCGACGCGGAGTTGGTGGATTTCGGCTTCACCCATGCCGACTTGTTCTAGGAGGCTCCATGAACATCGCACGCTGGACGCACGGTGTACTGCTGATGGCCCTGCTGGGGGCCCTGCCGGCACATGCCGAGGAAGGACGGCCCGGCAAGGGCCTCAGTGAAATTCCCGATCCCGAGTTGAACCTGATGCGCGGCCGCTACACGGTCAACGGCAGCAGCGTGGCCTGGTTCGGGGTGACCATGATCAGCCAGTGGACCAGCGGCGGGCAGGCGGCTACCAGCGCGCTCACCGTGGGCATGGACTTCCGTGCCGGCGGTGCGCCGAAGGTGAGCTTCACCCCATCGGTGACGGTCACCGCCGCCGATGCGCCGTTGCCGGTGTTCACCGGGCGCAGCATCGATGCCAGCGGCCTGCAGAACGTGGCCGGGCTGACCCAGAGCATCCAGGTTGCCGGTGACGGCAACGTGGCCGGCAACACGACCCACCTCAGTGTGCGTGACGGCGATGCACCCGCACCGGCGGCGCAGGGCCAGCACCTGGCCAGCGTGCAGCAGGGCGGCGTGAGCGCGGTGGCGCAACTGGACGGAAACAACGCCCGGGTGCAGCTGCAGATTGAAGGCGTGGGCGCGGTACAGCAGTGGATCCGCAGCGGCAGCGTCGGGCAGAGCATCGCCCTGGGCAGCGACGGTCAAACCGTGAGCAATCGCATGCAGATCGATCTTGTCCGGCAATCGCTCGCCAGCAACGTCCCGCTCAGCCAGAACGTGGCCCAGGCGATGACGCTGGTGCGCGGTGTCGGCATGGGTCCCGGCCAGTAATTCCCGTGGCCGGGCAGGGGGAGTGACACCACAACGTGGACCAAGGCAATGCACACCTCGACACGCGTAACACCGCTGGCGCTGGCGGCGCTGGCACTGATGGCCGCGGCCGGCGCGCATGCGCAGGCCGCGCCGGCCGATGAGGCCGACGTCAAGGCGCTGATCGCGCAGCTGGAAACCCTCAAGGCCAACTACGCGCAGGAAGTGCGCCGGTTGCGCGAACTGGACATGCAGGTGCAGGCGATGCAGGCCCGGCTCACGGGCAAGACCGCGCCGGTGGCCGGTGCCGCCCCATCGCCGCCGCCACTTCCCGCCGGGACCCCGGCCGCCCCCGTCAGCGCGGGCGGCTACGCCAGCAGCGCCGAAGAGGCGCAGCAGGCCAAGCAGGCCTCGCGGCGCAGCGTGGATGACGTGAAGCAGCAGCAGGCGGCGTTGTTCAGTCGCCGCTTCACCGTCGAAAACAGCCTCACCTACTCACGCTATGACCGCAAACAGGTGACGCTCAACGGCTTCCTGGCCCTGGATGCGATTTTCCTGGGCAACATCGCCATCGAGAACGTCGAGTCGGACACGATGACCTACAACGTGGCCGCGCGCTGGGGCGTCAGCCCCCGCCTGACCTTGAACCTGGACGTGCCTTACCTGGCGCGCAAGACCGTGTTCCAGAAGGGCGGGGCCGGCGGTTCGGCCGCGGCGATCGCCCAGGAAGAAACCACCGGCAACGGCCTCGGCGACGTCGCGCTGAGCGCCAACTACCGGTTGTTCGCCGAGCACGGTCGCTGGCCGGAAACGGTGCTCACGGTAGGTGCGACGGCGCCTACCGGGCGGGCGCCTTATGGCCTGGACTGGAAGGTGCTGGAGCGCGACGACGATGACTTCATCCGTTTCGCGGTGCCCGAACAGCAGCCCACCGGCAACGGGGTGTGGCAGGCCAACGTGGGCCTGTCGGCAGTGAAGACGGCCGACCCGGCGATCCTGTTCGCCAACATCGGCTACATCCATTCCTTCCCGCGCAGCTTCGATGACCTGGATGCCAACCCGGATACGGTCAACCCGGGCGAGGTGAAGCTGGGCGGGTCGTACTACTTCGGTGCGGGTGTGGCGTTCGCCTTCAATGAGCGCACCAGCCTGAGCATTTCCTTCAGCGACAAGCTGAGCAGCCGGGCCTCCACCCGCTACCGCAACGGGCAGTGGTTCAAGGTGATCGGCAGCGATGCCAATGCCGGCACGTTGAACCTGGGCATCACCTACGCGCTCAACCGCAACACCACGCTGGTGAGCCTGCTGGGCATCGGCCTGACCCCGGACGCGCCGGACTTCACCCTCGCCTTCAAAGTACCGTACATGCTGTGAGTGGCGGGGTGTGCGGCTCCGTTCGCGCGTGCCAGCAGCGTCGGGGCCCCTCGGCGGCCGGCAGGCCCTTGTGCAAATGTCCCCCGGCCGACGCCTGCGCGTCGGCCTCCTCCTTTATTTTGCCAAGGACCTGCCGGCCGCCAAGGGGCTCGGCTTGCGGGATGCAACGGCGCGCGACAGCAGTCGGTAGATCCGCTCAGCGCAACTCGGGGAGGGCCAGCTGGTGCTTGCGGCAGAGTCGGTAGACCGTTACCCGTGAGACCTGCATGTCGCGGGCGCAGGCGGTGATGTTGAATTCGTTCTGGCGCAGCGCGTGCAGCAGCGCGTCGCGTTCGGCCGATCTGCGTGCGTCATGGAGCAGCCGCTGCGGCATTTCCAGCTGCGCCGGGACCAGCTCCAGGTCGGCGGCACTGATCAGTTCGGCGTCGGTGACGATCGCCGCGCGTTGGATGCGGTTGAGCAGCTCGCGCACGTTGCCTGGCCAGTGGAAGCGTTCCAGGGCGCGCCTGGCATCGGCGCTGAAGCCGCGCGCGCGGGTGACGTGGCGGTCGCGGAAGCTGGCCAGGAAGTGCTGGGCCAACAGCAGGATGTCGCTGCCACGGTCGCGCAATGGCGGTAGCGGCAGGCGCAGGACATTCAAGCGGTAGAACAGGTCGCGGCGGAACTGGCCGCGCTCCACCGCCTGTTCCAGATCGACGTGGGTGGCGGCCAGCACGCGTACATCCACCGCCAGCGGCTTGTTGCTGCCGACGCGTTCGACGGTGCCTTCCTGCAGTACGCGCAGCAGGTTGGTCTGTGCATCCAGCGGCAGGTCGCCGATTTCATCGAGGAACACGGTGCCGCCGCTGGCCGTCTCGAACAGGCCCAGCCGGCGGTTGGCGGCGCCGGTGAAGGCGCCACGTTCGTGGCCGAACAGTTCGGACTGGACCAGCGCGGCGGGGATGGCGCCACAGTTGACGGCGAGAAACGGCCGGGCATGGCGCGGCGACAATGCGTGCAGGGCCTGGGCGGCCAGTTCCTTGCCGGTGCCGGTTTCGCCGGTGATCAGTACCGGGAGGTCGACCGGGGCGAATTTGCGGATGGCGCTGCGCGCGACCTGCAGCACGGCGCTGTCGCCGATCAGCTGCTGTGGTCCGTGCGCGGGCGGCTGCTTGGCGTCGCCGGCCAGTTGCTGGAGGCGCTGGACGATGCGGGCCAGGTCCAGGGGCGCGGCAAAGGTTTCCAAGCAGACGGCCAGCAGTGCCTGCAGGGCGGGCGAGGGCGGCGGTGCGCCGGCGGGCAGGATGGCCAGCAGGGTCATGTGCCGGTGTTCGTCGAGCAGGGCCTGTAGCCGGGCCAGGTTGGCCGGCAAGGCGGTGCGCAGGTCGAGCAGGCCGACCACGTGGTCGCTGCCGCGCATGCCGATGGCCACGCAGTCGTCGGTGGCCACGCCACGAACCTGCCAGCCTGCAGCCGCCAAGGCGGTGCGTTCGGCCGCGAGTGGGGACCCGAACCAGATTACACACCGGGCCGGAGATTCAGGGACTGCCGCCATGCGTCACCTTGTAGACGAGTGTCACGGGCGGAATCTGATGCTGGTCCGGTGGCCTTGGACGTGCCGCCCCACGTCCGGGTCCGCGGCCTGGACCGACGAGGCGGGCAGGCACTTGGTTTACTGGCTGTTGCGTGTTCGACAAGAAGGACAACGCGGGTTGGGGGCGGCAGCGGCCAATATGGGGGGTACGCAGAAACGTGCCTTGATGCTTTCCAGGCGCAGCCGTCGGTGGATCGGGCGCTGGGCCCCCATGCCCTTTCCGGCGAATGTCCTCCGGCGTCGGCCTGCGGCCGCCCCCTCCCCCTTTATTTCGCCTCCAAGGGCATGGG
>Ga0308172_1001529_pt1 | contig 15600 bp, 28 predicted proteins | sample PhyGR2_FD_202134 | JGI IMG/M metagenome (GOLD analysis project Ga0308172, IMG submission 202134) | Phyllosphere microbial communities from UC Gill Tract Community Farm, Albany, California, United States - DLSLSG.R2 | ecosystem: Host-associated > Plants > Phyllosphere > Unclassified | place: USA... | reverse complement strand
TAAGTCATAGCCGTTAGCCGGCTGCATGGCGTAGGCAATAACCTTTTTCAGAAATACAGGGGAGTGAAGCACATCATCAGATAAACGGATCGGGGTGCCCAGTGTTGCACCTGTGCTTGTTGTCTGTACCTTTGTCTCTGGCATTACTGGTGTGGTTTGTTTATCGCGATACAACTTAACGATGTTGGCCAGCGCATCCTGTCCGGCTTCAGAAACAGCACAGGAACAATATTGCTTAAAGAAATTTGAGATAACGCCGAGCTGGGCGGGGCGATCTGTATATGCGAAAACCTCTTTAGTTGCTTTCACTAATGCGCCGAGTTGCGTGAGAGTGGCATCTTTGGCGTATTGCTCGCTACGAACAGACAATAGGATGTTTTGATAAAAGTTATCGTCGGTGTCCATAATCATCGCGACAACAGCGCTCATCTGTTCGCGAGTGATCGTTTCGACATCAACACCATGCAACCACAGAGCTGTAAAACGAAAATCTAATGGTTTTGCTGATACCTTAATTAGTTCGTCATCAACCTTAGTTTCGACTTCTGGTGGGGCGATCAGCTGCCATGTTTTCTTATCATCTGCGAGTTCGTACTTTTCACACCACTCTGTACTGAATTCATTTTCTTCCGGTAGATCATCAACAATTGGCGTATCAGTAGTAACAGGTTTGAAATAATTAGACAGGTCGATGCCATTTTGCTTAGCTAAAAAAGAAATAGCGAAAGGGCATTCTTTAGCCGTTTCAACATCAACTAAAACAACGGCATCTTTTGCGTCAGAGCTTTTCTTAGCGCTCAAGAAATTAAAATATATGGTCATGCTTTTTATCTCCTTAGTAATTGAAATGCGTCCTGTACTAAACGTGTCCGACGACGATTAGTGATTAATTAAATTAGCCAAGGCGCATATCAATTGGCTTTTGAATAAAGCCAATGAAGTTAGTTGTTGATTACCGAACATCCGAACTCGAGGTTAATAACGCTGGTGGCTTCCTTCTTATCGCCATCAATAATTGTTTCATCGCCATACATGCGGAAATTCATATCGGCATCGTCAATGCTGAAAGAGGACCAGCATTCGGTACGCTCAAGGCCAGAGGCTTTAACTAGGCGAGGCGTTGTTAAATCAGTGAACGCGCAGCGCATTGCAGACATAGCAGAAGCCCATTTACGCCCAGCTTTTTGGCATTTGAACGCGACGTAAGCCAATCCACGATTAATCATCATTCGGTGCTGTATTGGATTTAATTTCATTCCGAACTCCTGAATTTTGGTTGCAGAAATCCCCGGCAAAAATGCCGTAATAAATTTCTACTTAAAAAAATGGCGGTATCAGTTTTTGCTAATGCGTATTAGTTAAAAGGATCTAATACCGCCCAAGTACTACACAGCTACTACATGGATGATGCTGTGGTGGCCTTTCGGCTAGTTGTCACTTAGGCGTTTAGTCAGCCAGACAACCGGTGTTGACAGAGGCAAGGAAAGTAAGGCCTCGCTAAACTTACCGCCGCATTGGTCTGCGGATTCACCACAACTAAAAGAGCACTACCGCGTTTCTGCCATCCGTCCCGGCTTTCGTTTTAATGGCTGCGAGATTTGTTTTTCATGCCAGCGCTCTTTTAGTTGTGTGCCTGTACTGTCTTAACCACTTCAGGCGGCGGTGGTATCCTTGGAGTTCTCACACAACCAAGAAATTTAAACTTATGGAAAACCCTTTATCTAAACTTGCTCTGGATGTTTGGTACAAGGTGCTACTTGTTATTGGTACTTTTGTCGTCTTGCTTAATGGCGCGAACCTTCTTCCAAATTACCCGGTCAGAGAGACGTTCATCATCGGGCTTGGATGTATAATTTTTGGTATTGGAGAGTGGATTAATCACCCAATGCATCAATCTATACAGCCAGCAAAATTTGGCATTCCGTCTCATACGATAACCGATAAAAGCTGGAGGCCGTCTCCCGCTGGGATCCTTTTGGATATTGCCGGTATCGGACTCATCGCGTACGGATTCATAAAAATTTTCTAAATCACATCCACATTTAGGGCACTTGTCATACAGTGGTTTTAACTCGATCCCAGCTCGGAATCTGATTAGCTTCCTGTTGGCGTTGATACCCATTTTCTTTCGCTCCGCTTATCACCTTACCCAGCATTGGTTAACCCAAGGGCTAAACGATGCTGGCTTAAAAACTCTATCGATAAAGATTTCCATTTTTGACGTCTTCACGGATATAAATTCCAGCCAAAACCCGATCCCACTCGGCTGCACTTGCATAGTGATAAGCAGCTTCCCAAGTAATGCCATGGGCGCGTATCAGTAGATCTGTGATTTGCTTCTTGCTCATGAACTTCTCCTTATCGCGTTCTTTCCCGCCGTCAGAATGTGAAACCTGTGTACTGCTGTGCTGTTGATGCATGCATTAAGCATTATGGTTAATCTTATGTCAACATATCGGTTAATAATTTTCGACGGAAATAAAAAAACCGCCGATAAAGGCGGTTTAACTATTTGATATTTTGATGATTATTTTTTTAAAGATTTTTTAGTTTAGATAGTTCATCAAACATCTCTGCGTAGTAATCTGCTTTCTCTTTGATTTCATTTAAAAATTTTTCTCGTGATGCCATTGTTAGGCGGTGAAAATGATAAAGGAGATCTTTATCCATTTGCGTTAACTCACCACCTGACTGCCCAATTAATGCCCCAGCATCTAAATAATTTGTTGGTAGCGAATAGTCTTTTTCAATACGCCTTGCAACTTTTTCTGTGAACGAGGTTTCTCCGCGCATTAATGACTTAAATAATGGAGCCTCTTTTTCTGGTAGTTCCTTATCTGAAAACCAGCTAGCCAGCCGCTGTGCGCGATGCTGGTTTAACTGGTGCATCTCTGGACCACCCTCAAGAATCCAATCAACAGAAACTCCAGTGGCGGCTGCAATTTTCATTGCAGATGATTTCCCTATATCGCCACGGTCATACCACTTGGTTACAGCCTGTGGTCGAACGCCAGCCATCCTAGCTAGTGCGGATTTATTCAGCCCCTTCATCTCAATAAGGAGGTCGAGGCGCTGCTGTAGCGATTCTTCGCTGTTAGTTATTTTCTCTTTCATATCATAAGTATAACCAGTTTGGTTAACTTAACAATTAACCAATATGTTGACTTAATTGTAACCATAATGCTTAATTGGTTAATCAATCACATATGGAGTTCAAAAAATGACACCACTAGAACGCGCTATCAAGATTATTGGTAGCTCTCAGGCGTTAGCGGACGCACTGGGACTTAAGACCGCAATGGCGGTTAGTCACTGGAAGACTCGCAAGCAAATACCGTCAAAGCACATTCTAAAAATTACCGAGCTTACTGGTGTTCCATCTCATGAGCTTCTTCGCTCTCCGGATCATGAATTAACTGATAGCCAGAATACCACCAAGGAAAACTAAGGGCTGAATCATGGAAATCAAATTGGTAGCTGAACAGCTAGAAGCATGGGCAAGAAATGACGGGTGGTGGCCTATAACCGAGAAGATTGGGGCTCAATACACTGGTGATCTTCTTGAGTCACTCGATATCAATGATGCGGAAGAATGGGCACGTCGTTGCCGTAATAACGCGTTGTTCATTAAGCGAGCATTTCGCAGCGCTACGCCGTATTACCTCCGCCAAGCCGAAGAGTTAGCGCCGGCAGTAATAGCCGCCATTAATGCTGAGCATCAGCGCCTGATTGATGAGGAACAATCCATTGCTCTTGTGGCGGCAGCCGCAAACAAAGAGTGCATGGAGGCGGTGAACGCGAAGTTAATGAATTCCCCCGTATCAGTTCAGGCCAAAGAAGTTAGGGAGGCGCTTCACTCACTGGTGGCCATGCTGCCGCCGAACACTATCCGTTTAACGATTCATGAGGTAGCGGCATGACTAATAGCGAAAAGTACCACTACGACAGCATTAGAAAATTGCTGATTAGCGGTGGAGTTGCTGAAGCTGATGCCGTGGGCGCTGCGCATCACGCTATCGAGTATGGCAAGAAGAACAAACGCGCGGATTTTGACGCTCTGCTACATGCGGCGAAGTGGTATGCAAAGCACAACAAGGCCGCTCCGGCGCCAAGTATTAAGCGCGAAATCCGGCAGGCTCGATTACCAAGCATGCCCAAGTGGTATGTAGAACCGTAATTTCTATCTCAGTGAGGTGGTTATGAGCAACTTACAAGAGCGCCTGCGGTGTGCTTTGCAACGTAACTTTAAAGGTACGATCCCATCAAGGGGTTATATCGAGGTCAGGAAAGGCCAGCGGTTTAAAGATCATCGAGGCGTAACTGTAACTGTTCAGGGACTGGCAGGTGGCTATGTGGTTTATCTGCGTCATGGTTCTGATGCACCAAGCCAGCTCCCATTGAGATTGTTTTCTAAGAAGTTCACAGAGGTAAGGGCGTGAGTCGCATTTTTGAGGTTGTTCAATCGTTATCAGGGCAAAGGAACAGTATTACGATCCCTAGGCCTTACTTAGCCTTTTTCTCAGGTGATCAGCAATTCTTCCCATTGGCCGCAATATTGAATCAACTTGTCTTCTGGTCGGGTTATGCAACCCAACCAGGAGGATGGTTTTATAAGAGCCATGAAGAATTAGGCGAAGAAGCAGGCGGGCTGAGTGAGGAACAGGTTCGCCGACTCATCAAGAAGATAACGCAGAGATATTTACCGAATATTGTGCAGGTCGATATTCGAAAAGTTAACGGAACTCCAACGAAGCACTACAGAATCGATGGTGAGGCGCTAATCAGCAAAATATTCCCGCCAGTACTGGAAACGGCGAAAGTGCGGAATGGAAACGGCGAAGTCGCCGAATCCGATGGCAACGGAAACGGCGAAGATGCGGAATCCATTCGGCGAAAGTGCGGAATGGAAACGGCGGAAGTGCGGAATCATGGAAACGGCGAAGTCGCCGAATCCTTTCTCTATACAGATCTAGACACAGATAGAGACTTACATATTTCTTGTCAGGCAGACGAGCTGCCCGACGAACTACACGACGAATCTGATCCGGTTTTGCGGGTGTTGAATCACTTCAACCGAGTGACCAACTCAGAATTTCGGGACGGGGCAACGACGCGAGGTTTTATTTCCGGCGTGCTACAGGGCGAATACGTTGCTGACGACCTCATGCTGGTGGTCGATTACATCGCCAACGAGTGGGCAGGGCAGGACAACATGAGTTTCTACCTGCGCCCCAAGACGATATTCAGCCAAGAGAACTTCGAGGGATATTTCGACCAGGCGAGGGCATGGCGGCGCAACGGCAAGCCGCAAAAGATCGCCGAGCCAGCGAAAGTGAATATCGACCTACAAAACCAAGATTACTCAGGAAAACCCAAAGGGTTTAGGACTTAAAAAATGTCTGGAATTAGAGAAGTTATTGTTTTTCTGGAAAATAATCCAAAGTCAAAATTTAGCGATATTGCCAAGACGCTCGGCCTGTCAAACACATCAGTGAGAAGGGAATTAGATTTTCTAAATAGCTTGGGCTGTCTAATTAAAACTGGGTGCAGAACGAGATATCGCTACTCGATCCCTGAGGCAAGAGAATTTGGCAAAACAAAATCGCCAGTAAAAAAATACACATCCCCAGTAAAACCGACTGTGGTTCCGAACGTAGAGGCGAAAAAGCAAAAGATAGCAGAGCTGATTGAGAAAAGACTCTACAACCGCGCCCAAACGGCTATATCTCAGCTCATAGCGGAATCAGGTGATCAGGATACGGTTAACTGGGCTTTAGACAAAAATGCGGCGTGCGGCGCCAAGATTAAATATTTCTGAGGGAAAGCTAAAAATGGCATTAACACTGAAAACGATAGTATCGCAAATCGAGCAATACGGAGCATCAAGCTGCGGGGATCTGGCCGCACTTGTTGGGGTGACACCAAGAGATATGATCGCGTTTCTTTCTGATGCCGTAGAGCACAATGAGCTGATTTGCGTGAATGGTCTGTATGCGGAATCAGCGGGAAAGCGAGTGCAACGGAATACAGCCAAACAGCAACAAAGCACGGTAAAAGCGCATCAAAATCCAGCTAAACCAGAAATTAAGGCAACAAAGATGCCGAATGGAGCAACAAAACCTACTGTAGGTATGCTTCGCGAGCTGCTTGCCAAACACGGTGATATGACCGCCGCCGAGCTGGGCGAGAAGTCAAAAATTGAAGGCCGTATGATTGGGGCAATGCTGGCACATGATAAAAAATCTGTCCGCATTACGCTGGTGGAACGCAACGGGAAAAATTACTACCATCTGGTCAAAGAGGGAGAAGCGGTGCAACCACAAAACGAGCCACAAAATATTCCAAAAGATATTCCTGAAGGCACAACTGGAAAAGAAGAGCCCGCGTGCACCAGGTTAAACAAGCCTGCAATCCCATCACACATGATGGAGCTTATAGTCCCAACGCCGGAGTTCTTGGCGCTTGAGCTGCGCCGTCTGCGTAGTGAGGTTCGTCGCGTTGAGGCGCTAAAGAAGGCGGTCAGCGGAGCTATGCGTCAGTTAGCGAAAGGGTGTTAGTCATGACGGAATTAAGAACAGCTAAACAAATTATTAACACAGCCTATGCGGAATTTCCTGAGACAATTCTACACGCTGAATTGTGCAGAGCGATGGCTAGAGCGGATGGTCGCAGCATACGCAAATCCCTACAGGGATTTGGTCGTTATCGCGCAAGCCTAGTGGAAAGTGAACCATTGAGAAATGCGTTATTGAGCATGAGCGATAGTATGTTCCCAGAGGCAGAGATTACCCGTATACGCGCATGCATGAGCCGAATGGAGACCGCGCTGGTCAAAAACTTTGGCCTATGCAGGCGATAAGGAATAACACGTGAAAAACTTAATGATTGATCTCGAGACAATGGGTAACAAGCCATCATCACCAATTGTGGCTATTGGTGCGGTCTTTTTTGAGCCCGAAACTGGTACCTTAGGCGAGCAATTCTATGTTGGCGTAAAGCTAGAAAGCGCTATGCAGTTGGGTTGTCAGCCTGATGCTAGCACCATACTTTGGTGGATTGAGCAAAGCAGAGAAGCGCAGGAGGCGATCACCTCATCGGATAACGTCGATATTAAACTGGCGTTGGGTATGCTTTGTGACTTTGTGTATGACTACTGCGAATCGCCAAAATACCTAAGCGTATGGGGTAACGGAGCTGCTTTCGATAACGTTATTTTGCGTAATAGCTACGAACTGGCCTGTATCAAGGCACCATGGAATTGGTATAACGATCTAGATGTTCGTACTGTGGTTAAGATGGGTAGAGCGATTGGCTTTGATCCGAAGCGTGATATGCCATTTGATGGCGAACGCCATAACGCGTTAGCTGATGCCATTCACCAAGCTAAGTATGTTTCTGCAATATGGCAGAGGGTTATTGGTGGGTAGCTGGTGAGGTGTGGTGTCATAAAGTAATAAAAAAGCCCAGTCTGGCACTGGGCTTTTTAAGCTATAAACAATTAACAACATCTACAATGTCATTTTTTAGCGCCGTTATCTGAGCTGCGTTAGCCTGTGTTTGATTTCCATAAATCATATATTTTTTATGAATTATGCTGCTAACTGGGCAACCCTCGTGGTTGATAATGGCTGCTAATGTGTTGCCATCCTTAACATTGATAACTCGGCTACTGATTTGTACGTCTGTGAAAAGATCTGAATGAGATTTAACCAATTCGTCTGATATCCTCTCAATCTCTTCTGCATGAGATTTGAATGCAATTGCAGCATCTCTGACGTTGGTTCTTGATCTGTTTTGAATAAATAAATGAAGCTTTGGCAAAGTTATTGAATGCTGAGTGGCCTCTTTGTTGAAGTCTAAGAACATATCATCTTGTTCTGTTTGTTCGATTGACACGCCAAAGATTAACTTTATTAAGTTTTTAATTCCACGTATAGACGCCGCGTCTGCAGTACATGGAATTATGATGCGGTTCGCAGATACTACGGCTAACTCGGTATAGTTTGCGAAGCTAGGATTGCAGTCAATGAAAAAAGTCTTCGGCCTATTGGATAGATTTTTATCCATCTCAAATGACTCAATAAGGTCAGACATCAGGGAGCGGCTTGTTTTCCAAGCCCCTTTTACTGGTGATGATCCTATGTGCGCAATCAGCCTTGAGCAAATATCAAGATCAACATCGCCAGGCAATAAGTACAGATTCTCTGGCATTTTTTCATTTACTGTGTGGGCTTTAACAAAATACGAGGATTCCGAGCCCAATTTTGACAGAGGAGATTTCCCAAACCTATCTTTAATGTAGCCAGCAATTGTTTTATTTGATTCCCTGAATTTGTTGAGATTTTCCTGACCAAGACCATTCCCGCCCAATATTATCTCAGAGATATTGGATTGAGGGCATGCGTCTATAACTACAACATCCTCATTCGGATGGTTGATGGCGTACTCAACAGAGAGAGTATAGGACAGGAAGGTTTTACCCACCCCGCCTTTATTGTTCCATATCAAGTATTTTTTGTTGCCATTTGTCATGGTTGCTAGCTCGTTAGTCATTGCGCTCATTTCATGTTCCATCATGAGAATCAAGATATACGAGCCATCATAGTTAATTAATAATTGAATTGGAATGCCTTACCACAATAATCGCACCTTTGGAATCTCTGTCGCAGAGTAGCACGGTCAACTAAATCAGTATTATCTTTGCGGTAAGCTACCTAACTAATTGAAAGTAAACTAATACTATACAATCAACCATAAATAAGTGCGTTAATCGGTATAAATAGCCTAAGTCACTATATCACCTAGTCTAAATCCTTGGTCGCAGCCATATTAACGCTCATAGTAAGTAGTGCGCGCATAGGTGACACGGATGTGATTCCCGCGAGGGTTTATGAATCTATCGAGTACAACTATATGACGTTTAACGAATTTAAATCATATATGGAAGATGTCTGTGGTGCTGTTGAAATAAAAGAGTCATCGGTTACTATCTTTGTCTACACCCATGATGAGGCCATTCCCATTAGCAAGCAGGTTTTAGGTTTGGAGTTATCGGAATTTGTTGAGTTAATGGAACAAGTTGGCGTGTGAAGCTAGGAAATTGGCTGGAGATGGACTAAAATAGCCATTCCAGCCTGAATAACTGGAAACCTGAGTACTGCGCTATTTGGACTATTAGAATGGCGCAAACAATGAAACACCGCATTACCGCACTGACCTTTATAGAGGTTGGTGCTTTCACATATCTGTCATCCTGCGGGGTGATAGCATGATCGCAATCCTCACAGCAAACACTCAAACCCGCCTTAAGCAAGTAACATTCTGTCATGGCCGAGGAATAAAATTCAACGATGGTATGCGTTACGCCATTATTGAGCTTAACTCAGCCCAAGAGCACCTAAGTTCTGGCATTGTACCTGCTGTTAATCAAATTGAAGCGCTAAATCCCCACTTCCAAGGCTTATACGATAATGATCGTGCATTTGGTCTGTGTGGTGGAACTACATCATTAGACCATTATGTATTGTGGCTTGGCCGCTGCCAGTGGCTTGGGTGTGAGCACAAATACTACGAACCATTTCCCGTTGGCGATAACGGCTCCGTCTGTGTATGCCGCTCCTGCAAAAACAAACTCAACATCCAAGAAACCCCGCGCCAGTTCGCAGAGATAGCGCGGCAGAATCGTATTGCTTTCATGCTAAAAACTATCAGTGAGCAGATGGGCCAGCAAGATGATCGGCAGCTCAGCGAGGCAGATATCTTCATGTGGTGTCTGCGCAATAACCTCCAATCCAAATTACCTACTGACTTGCTTCATAAACTTCTCGGTACCAAGGCTTACGAAAGCACTGGCCGTGAGTGTGACGTTGTGCCCTCGTATGACCCACTAGAATTACTCGATAAGCGCTTATCGGAGGTGGGGAATGGCTAACCTCATGGCTCGCAACGTCGCACTAAAACCGGCGAAGAAACCCCGTAAAAGCCACGTTATCAAAAAGGCAGCGCGTGGTCGTGAGTGCACCGTTCGTATACCAGGTGTGTGTAATGGAAATTCTGAGACTGTGGTTTTAGCGCATTACCGGCTGGCTGGTGAATGTGGCACAGGCATTAAACCTGATGATTCACTCGCTGCGTTCGCTTGCAGCAGCTGCCACGATGAAATAGATCGTCGTACGCACATCTTTGACAACAGAACGGCGCGCCTATATCACGCTGAGGGCGTTTTCCGCACGCAGTCCATTCTTAGAAAAGAGGGAATACTGAAATGACGCCAAGCCAAAGAAAAAAGAAATTAGATAATGCTTGGAGAGTTGTTGCTGGGGCTCCCCGCAAGTCATATCTGGGAAAGGGTAGAAAATTGACACCAGTACAGAATCGATGGGTTAGAAGTTTGCTTTCTGTGTGGGGGGAAACATTTGGCGGCAGCACATGTTACTTTCTTTCCGGTGGTGGTGGTATGTGGGGAAGGATAGTTCAGGAAGAATGGAATGATGATCAAATGGAGCGATTTGGGCGCGTCTTCACCCAGATGCGAGAGCTTGGATATTGCGGTGAGGAACTTATAAAGAAATCGGCGGAAATACTTTGGCCAAAGAAATCGCTGAACTCAATGTTAGCGAGGGCGGATAATAAAGAGCAGGCAGACTTTATAGAAAAGGCTATTTTAAAAGCATTTTCTATAAGTAGCCCGATATACATCTTCGGAAAGATGTACTACACCGGAATAGACAGCAACTACACTAATATGGGCGATAAATTGCGTGAGCGGTACGCCCCTTTTTTAACGAAGAAACAAAGCGAGGATCGCGTTAGATGGTGCATTGATTTATTCAACACAGCAGCCTTCGATGCGATAAATGCAGAGATTCGCGCCGAACGTGCGCTTAACTTTCAAAAAAAACTTGAAAACGAGTAATGAAAGTGTATTATTCAGGTATGCTTTCGCAAAGCTGTACCTGAAAAGCAAAGAACATACAGACAACCCGCCAACGTGCGGGTTTTTGCGTATCTGATATCTAGATTTTTGGTTTGTAGTCGCCAGAAACGATCTTGATGGCGAGGTTACATGCGTCGGCTAGTTCTCTGTCCATTCCCGGTTTTGAGACACGCATCGTCTCTTTAACCACACGGTCCTGAATTATCTCATAATCAATGTAAGAGTTTTCTTTGATTAATTGGTGAACAATTTCACCTATAAGCTGGTGGGCATTCATAACTGAGCCTTCTTGTGAAAAATGGGTTAACAGCTTACCAGAACCCAATAAAAGAAAATTCTGCTAACACTCACACAATTCAATCCTTGGTCTATGCCGGGGATTTTTCATATCTGGAGGGTGATGAATTGGAATACCAACGCGGTTAACCCGCGCTCTCTATATGCCGCAGTCATAATGTGGCCCCGAGTCGCCAATGAGTGAGCCAGAAGCAGGTCGAACTGCACACACGCTGGTTAGGGTTAACGAGGAAGAAGATGTGCCGGTAAAGCATTATGTCTGCCAAACATAAACCGGTTATTAGCGGCGATGAAGCGACGCAACCCCAAGGGCATGGGCGTGGCCACTACGGTTAGTGGCAAAGGTTTTTTAGGCTGCGCATATGCGTGGCCTTTTTCGTATTTAACACACAGCAAAAAATGGAGTAACCCAAATGTTAGAGCCGACTACTAGCACGGGCGCGGCTACAGCTGCTGTTACTGGTGTAACGCTAGTTGGTCTGCTTTCTGGGCTTGATGCTGGTGTTGTCATCGGTGCATTTGCCGGTGCCGTTGTTTTTGTTTTATCTGCTACAGAGTTTCCTATCTGGAAGCGCCTAGCATTTTTCATTGTGGCGTTTGTGCTTGGTGTACTGACAGCGAACTTTTCCACCTCAGTACTCAGTACGGTAGCGCCTGAATCAGTAACGGTAGAAAAGCCCATTGGGGCCTTAGTCTCATCGGCAACCATCGTGTGGATTTTAATCGCCGTAATTTCCCGCGCCAAAAACCCAACGTTTAATTTCAGAGGGGGTGGTAAGTGACACTCAATATCCTGTTATTGAATATCAACGCTATCACCTGCTTTTTGATTGCAGCGCGCCTACTGACATTTAAGCGGGGCGCAAGCCGTCATAATCTGATTGGTTCGGCGTTTGCCTACTTACTCATTGTGGCCTGTTCTGCTGTCACGATACGCATAATCTCTGGCGCTTACGTTCAGGCTGATTTTGCAGAAACCATCATCAATATCACGTTATGCGTATCGCTGTTCTTATCGCGAGGCAATGTGATGAATATTTTTCGACGGAGTGATCATCATGCAAGAGGGTGATTTTCAAAAAGCTGCTGATATTAGCGCTGGATTAGCTGCGCGCTGGTTTCCGCACATCGATGCAGCAATGAAAGAATTTGGTATTACGGCGACAACCGATCAGGCGATGTTTATTGCTCAAACAGCGCATGAATCTGGCGGTTTCCGTCAGGTTGTTGAATCACTGAATTACACACCGGGTGCGCTGGTGGCTGTATTTGGTAAGCGTATTACTCAACAGCAGGCCAACGCACTCGGCAGAACGACGCTGCAACCAGCGCGACAAGATGCGATCGCTAATTTGGTCTACACCAATCGCTTAGGTAATAAAGCTTCGGGGGATGGTTGGAAATACCGTGGCCGTGGCCTTATCCAGATTACCGGCCTTGATAACTATCGCGCATGCGGCGCTACGCTAAAGCTTGATTTGGTGACTAAGCCAGAACTGCTCGAGTTAGAGCTACAAGCTGCGCGTTCGGCTGCATGGTTCTACACATCAAAAGGCTGTATGGCCTACGGTGCTGATGTTTACCGAGTAACGCAGATTATCAACGGCGGTCTGAACGGTATTGATGATCGAAAGGTACGTTACAACAAAGCGCGGGCGGCGCTGATGGTATGAATATCAACTTCAGCTGGCGAATGATGGCAATAGGTGTGTTGCTGGTGGCGTTGGTTGTCGCTGGAAGAATAGCTGACCATTACCGCAATAAATACCATCAGGTAGATAAATCTTGGCAGTTGAAATGGGCGCAGCGTGATAAAGATGATTCTGACGCCCTAGCCCAGCGACAGGCAAGCGAACGAGCGGAAGAGCAACGCAGGCAACAGGCAGCAAATCAGGCGGTTAAAGATGCAGAGAAAGACAACGAACAGCTTAAAGCTGATGCTATTAATGCTAAGCGTTCTGCTGACAGGTTGCAGCAACAGCTCATACAGCTCAGGCAACAATTCGCAGACAGTGAAACCGGCAAGCTTTCCAGCGCTGCCAGCTCAAGCGCGTCAAAGTCCCAAGCCATCATATTGCTTACCGAGCTGCTCAGCGAATCAAGCGAAGCAGCAAGAGAGTATGCAAAAGAGGCTGACCGCGCTTATAGCGCCGGACGAACCTGTGAACGCACCTATACTTCACTTACAGAAGTAAAGCCTTAGATATCGCCAGAGAGATGGCGGTGATACAGATATGATAGAACCCGCCGAGCGCGGGTTTTTTATTGAGGGATAGGCTATGTCTTTAGATGATAATGATTCATGTCGCGTTACGCCTCTGGAATACCGTGTGGAGTTTCCAACCCCAAAAGGATTTGGCTTAAGGGTCAAAGGTGGCAATTTAGCCCACGGGCTCACCATGAGTTCTATCGAAAATATTGGTGGTGATGTCGCTATTAATATGGGAGGTAAGATATTAGCAACGGTTCCTTATCGTGAAGCTCTTGCCCCTGATTTCACTATGGACGGATACGAGCAGCGAGCGAAAAAACATGCTCAATGTGTTATCGATAAGATTGTAAAAGCAGCCCTACAACAGGCTGCCCTTGATAGTAATGTTGATGCTATTTTGAAGAATGCGATTTCAATGCGCTCTCAATCATCTCAATAGCTATTATTCTTGATGCTTTAAATTGTTCTGCAGCTCCTGGCTCGGGATTTTTCTCTTCGATAGCATCCCAAAGGCTCAATAAATATTTGTGGATCACCTTAAGTTGATTTTCCCCAGTTACATACAGCATCGCGCGGATCACTGTGTCAAACGCCCCCAACTGAGCAGTTAGGCTAATTGGCTTTTCCATATTTAATTCCCCTTATTAAACTAAATCAGCCAGACATCATCCATGCTCCTACATGGAAGGGCTGAATGCTTATAGTAACCATAAAGACGTAGTAACTGTATTGGTATTGGTTAACAACATAGGTCACCGCTGGTGGCCTTTTTTATTGGAGGCTTTATGCGCCTGACAGTACTTGATGATGATCCCGGTGTAAAAGTCGAATCATACCGAGAGCGCTACAAAGTCTTTCTCGATGGTATTGAAGTGAAATATTGCTTCATGGCTGACGATGAGAAGGGCGAGGTTATTGCTGCCGTAACGAATGAGCAAGGACGCATGCAGGCCGAGGGTGGTGAGGTGAAGCGGCAGACCCTTTACGGGAAGGTCCTGATAGAGCGTATCCAATAATTTTATTTTCTGCTGTTTTATCTGTTTGGCCATTCGTTATTTCAGGATAAACACGCTGTTTTGAATGCGGGTGGTCTCTGAATTACGCGGGGCGCGACTTTCACATATAGAGGATTATTCTAAATGAAACATCTATCACTGCGAGACGTGATGGCAAGTATGAGCATTATTAATAATAGTGACGGCTATGAGGTATCGAATGCTGCTGGCTCGGCTCAGTACGATGCGTGGGGATTGAGAACGACTGTAAACGGAATCCCTGAATATTTCCCACTGAAAATCTCAGCGCCCGGAGTATTAGCAGGAAATGCAGACTCTGAACATTCAAACGACCATCGTCGCCATTCACTATGGCATCCAGCCAACAATGTACAGACGCACGATAAAGGCAAGGTGATCAGTAAAGTGACTGTTCAAATCGATGCCGACATTAGCGACGCGCGACAGAAGTTGGAAGAGCTTAACGCATCTATACGTGGTAGCGATGCATTCAATGTATTCAATGGCGCAATGTTCTTGTGCCCAGCGACTATGCCGCGCCAGCCAGCCAACAAAAGACAACTATGTAAAGCTGTGAGAAAACTCGTTAATGAGGCTATTAAGACTGAGTGTCGTCCCGGTGGGTTGTTATATAAGCGGTCATCGCGATGAAAGATGTCCGAGTCTATGGAAGCAAATGGGATAGAGCGCGGAAAGAATTCCTGCAACTGCATCCACTCTGTGCAATGTGCAAAGAGCAAGGCGTGATTAGCGCGGCGACCGTTGTCGATCACATTGTGCCTCACCGTCTAAAGCTAGCGATTCATTCAGGCAATCGTGAAGAGATAGCCAAAGCGCAAAAGCTTTTTTGGGATCGTAAGAACTGGCAAGGGCTCTGCACCAGCCATCATAGCTCGACCAAGCAACGTATGGAGAAACGCGGGCATGCTATCGGATGCGACGAGGATGGGCTGCCGATTGGCGCTAACAAGCACTGGGGAGGGGCGGGGTAAGAGTTCACCCCTCTCACGCTAAATGACCGCCGCTTGTGCTTCGTGTGCACAACCGCGAAATGAAAAGTTTTTTTCTGGAGGGAATTATGGCCGGAAGACGCCCAAAACCCACTCACTTAAAAGTGGTCACAGGCAATCCGGGCAAAC
>Ga0308172_1001525_pt1 | contig 15646 bp, 10 predicted proteins | sample PhyGR2_FD_202134 | JGI IMG/M metagenome (GOLD analysis project Ga0308172, IMG submission 202134) | Phyllosphere microbial communities from UC Gill Tract Community Farm, Albany, California, United States - DLSLSG.R2 | ecosystem: Host-associated > Plants > Phyllosphere > Unclassified | place: USA... | reverse complement strand
GTGGCTTGCCGAACTCACGCACGACAGCGGCCTTCATGGTCGAATTCATGTTCGGATCTCCGTAGTGCGCTTGCCCACAGAATGACGCCGGCTCGAGGCCGGCGCTTTGATCACGATCAAACCTTTGAAGATCCGTGCGCCGGGTTCAGCTGGCCAGCACCGAGGCCTCGCGGGCGAGGCGCTCGATGGCCTCCCAGTCGCGGGTCTGCAGCAGTGCCGGCGTGGTCAACCACGAGCCACCCACGCACAGCACGTTGGGCAGGTGCAGGAACTGCGGCGCGGTCTGCGCGCTGATGCCACCGGTCGGGCAGAAGCGCACGTCGGCGAATGGACCGTGCCAGGCCGCCAGCAGCGCGGCACCGCCGGCCTGCACGGCGGGAAAGAACTTGAACGTGTCTTGGCCGTGCTCCAGGCCCAGGATCAGGTCCGAGGCCGTGGCCGCACCGGGCAGGTACGGCAGGTCGGCATCGCGCGCGGCCGCGTACAGTGCCGGCGTGGCGCCGGGGGACACCGCGAAACGCGCTCCGGCCTGCTTCGCCGCCTGCATCTGCGCCGGGGTAAGCACGGTGCCGGCACCGATCACCGCGTCCGGTACGGCCTCGACCATGGCCGTGATCGCGTCCAGCGCCTGCGGCGTGCGCAGGGTCACTTCGATCACCGGCAGGCCGCCGCGGAACAGGGCCTGGGCCACTTCGACCGCGTCATTCACGTCTTCGGGGGTGTACACCGGAATCACCGGTGCCAGTTTCAGGACCGCGCGTACGCGCGGATCAGCGGCGGACATCGAATCGCTCCTCGCCCATCAGGGCCAGCACGTCAGCTTCGCTGACAGGATTGAAATCGCCGGGGATGGAGTGCTTCAGCGCCCCGGCGGCCAGGCCGAACCGCACGGTGGCGTCGGCATCAAGGCCGGACAGGATGCCATGCAGGATGCCGGCCGCGAAGGCATCACCGCCACCGATGCGGTCGACGATGCCCTGCAGATGACGCAGTGGGGCCTGTGCGCGGGTTCCGTCGCAACCCAGCAACACAGCGCCCAGCACATGGTGGTCCACGCTCAGCACCTGCCGCTGCGTGCAGGCCATCCACTGCAGTTGCGGAAAGGCACCGAACGCGGCGGCAGCGGCCGCGTCGATCCGCTCCATCAGGTCCGGCTGGGTGAAGCGGGTGCCCAGTACGACCTCCATGTCGCGGTAGTCGGCGAACACGATGTCGGCCTGCGCGAACAGTTCGCGCAATACCGCCTGCGCATCGCCTCCCCAGCGCTGCCAGAGGCGGGGCCGGAAATTGCCGTCGAAGGAGACGCGGACACCGGCCTGTCTTGCCGCGCGCGCCGCCGCCAGCGTGGCCGCCGCCACGTGCGGGCCCAACGCCGGGCTGACCCCGGAGACGTGCAGCCACTGCGCGTCCTGCAGCAGCGCTGGCCAGTCGTAGTCGGCTGCAGTGCTGCGCGCGAACGCCGAATCCGCGCGGTCGTAGACCACTTCGCTCGCGCGCTGTACCGCGCCGGTGGTGAGGAAGTACAGGCCCATGCGGCCCTCGGCGTCCTCGCGCACACCGCGCGTATCCACGCCGTGCCGCCGCAGTTCACCCAGTACATGCGCCCCCAGCGCATTGCCGGCCACGGTGCTGACCATGGCCACCTGATGTCCAAGCCGGGACAGCGAGACACCCACGTTGGCTTCGGCCCCTCCCACATGGACCTGGAGTTGCGGCGACTGCAGCAGCAGTTCGTTGCCGGGGGCACCCAGGCGCAGCAACAACTCTCCAAAACACACGATACGACCCATCTCAGCTCCTTCACGCGTGCCACCAGCATGGGACACTGCATGGCGTGTAAGTGGACCACGCGAGGGGCGTGGCGATTGGCTAGCGGTGTCATTCTAGACCGAAGACGCCTTGAGAGCGCTTGGGCTATATGTCGAAACCTTTGTCCTGCAAGCGTCTTGGAGACATTGCAAATCTGTTGCGGTGCAAGATGCCCGATCCCGGTGGTGCTGCTAACGTCGGTTTTGACTAGCGGTGTCATTTCGCCGCGCAGCTGCGATACCAGACCTTTGGGAGAGGGGAAAGGCATGCAATCTCGGATCCATGGAAAAAAGACACCGGTTACCTTGCTGGCCCTGGGGGTGGGACTCGCCCTGTCCACCAGCGCGGCCGCCCAGCAGCAGACCGCTACCGACCTGGACACGGTGAACGTCACAGGCTATCGCGCCAGTGTCGAAAAGGCGCTGGACATCAAGCGCGGCGAGGCCGGCGTGGTCGATGCCATCGTCGCCGAAGACATCGGCAAGTTTCCCGACCTCAATCTGGCTGAATCGCTGCAGCGCATTCCGGGCGTGGTGATCACACGCGAAGCCGGCGAAGGCCGCAACATCTCGGTGCGCGGCCTGGGCCCGGATTTCACCCGCGTGCGCATCAATGGGATGGAAGCGCTGACCACCGTCGGCGCCGGTGACCAGAGCGGTGGTACCAACCGCGGCCGCGGTTTCGACTTCAACGTGTTTGCCTCGGACCTGTTCTCGCAGCTGGTGGTGCGCAAGACCGCCTCGGCCGACGTCGAGGAAGGCTCGCTGGGTGCCACTGTCGACCTGCGCACCGCGCGCCCGTTCGACTACGACGGCTTCACCTTCGCCGCAAGCGGCCAGGCCGGCTACAACCAGATGGCCGAAAAGGCCGACCCGCGGCTGGCCGCGCTGGTCTCCAACACCTTCGCCGATGGTACCTTCGGCGCCCTCCTGTCGGTGGCCTACTCCGAGCGCCAGGCACTGGAGGAAGGCTCCAACACCGGCCGCTGGGCCAACGGCCCGAGCAATGGCAACTTCGCTGCGTCATCGCCGTTCGCCGCCGCACGCGCCGCTGATGTATTCCACCCGCGCTTCCCGCGCTACGTGCAGATGGAACACGAGCAGAAGCGCCTGGGCGTGACCGGCTCGCTGCAGTGGAAGCCCAGCGATGCCAGTGAAGTATCGCTGGACATGCTGTACTCGAAGATCGATGCCACCCGCGACGAGCAGTACATCGAAGCGATTTCCTTCAGCCGTGGCAGCAGCAGCACCCCGCGCCTGGTCGGCAAGCCGAGCACCATCGTCAGGAACGGCGAGATCCGCAACGGCGCGCTGCTGTACGGTGAATTCGACAACGTCGACATCCGTACCGAGAACCGCCACGACGAGTGGAGCACCGAGTTCAAGCAGATCAGCCTGAACGGCCAGCACCGTTTCGGCGACGACTTCACCGTGTCCGGCAAGCTGGGCATCTCGCGCTCCAGGCACGAGAATCCAGTGCAGACCACCGTCATCATGGACAAGTACGACGTCAAGGGCTACAGCTACGACTACCGTGGCAACAGCCGCTTCCCGATCCTCAACTACGGCATCGACCCGACCGACCCCAACGGTTGGGAACTGGCGGAAATCCGCCTGCGCCCGCAGTACGTGGACAACGACTTCGATACCGGCCAGATCGACTTCAACTGGAACATCAGCCCCGGCTTCCGCCTGAAGGGCGGCGTGCTTGCCAAGGACTACACGTTCAAGACCACCGAACTGCGCCGTGCCAGCGAACTGGCCGTGCCGACCTTCGCCAGCGGCAGCAGGATCGTGCCCGTGGACATGATCAACCAGGCCGGCCTGAAGGGCATCAATGGCAATCCGTCCAACTGGGTGGTGCCGAACCTGGATGCAATCGCCGACCAGTTCGACATCTACAGCAACAGCGGCATCTATGCCGTCGCGCCGCGCGCCAACAACGTGCGCAGCGTGGAAGAGAAGGACCGTGGTGCCTACCTGATGGGCGAGTTCAGCACCGAAATCGGCTCGCTGCCGCTGTCGGGCAACTTCGGCGTGCGCTACGTGCGCACCAGGCAGACCTCCACCGGGCTGTCGACGCTGGCCAGTGGTACCACCTCCACCACCGCCACCCGCACCTACGATGACACCCTGCCCTCGTTCAACCTGGTGGCCGAGGTCACGCCCGATTTCCTGATCCGCCTGGGTGCGGCCAAGGTCATGACCCGCCCGGGCCTGGGCAGCCTGACGCCAGGTGCAACCGTGGCCGTGGCCGGTGGTGCGCGCACCATCTCCAGCGGCAATCCCAACCTGGACCCGACGCGCGCCACCAATGTCGACCTGGGCTTCGAGTGGTACTTCGCCGAAGGCGCGATGGCGGGCCTGGGCCTGTTCTACAAGGACATCGAGACCTCGGTCCAGACCCTGCGCGAGAACCGCCCGTACACCGACAGCGGCCTGCCTGCCGAACTGCTGACCGGTACCGGCGCCTCGCCCACCGACGACTTCACCTTCACCCGGCCAGTCAATACCCCCGGCGGTGAGCTGTACGGCGCCGAGGCGAACTACACCCAGCCCTTCACTTTCCTGCCGGGCAAGTGGTCGAACCTGGGCGTGCAGCTGAACTACACCTGGGTCGAATCGAAGATCCAGTACATCAACTCGGCTGGCCAGCCGGTGATGAAGAACGATCTGCTGGGCCTGTCCAAATCGTCATGGAACGCAACGCTGTTCTACGAAGGCGAGACCTTCGCTGGCCGCGTCTCCGCCACCAACCGCGATGACTACCTCACCCAGGTGCCCGGTCAGGAAACCGGCTTCAACCTGGACGGCTACCACGGCATGACCGGCACCACGGTCATTGATGCGTCCATCCGCTACAAGATCAGCGACCAGCTGGAACTGAGCCTGGAAGGCATCAACCTGACCAACGAAGCCTCGGATGAATGGGTGTACTCGCCCGCCACCGGCCGCCTGCCACTCCAGTACACCGAAACCGGCCGCCAGTTCCTGCTGGGCGTGCGCTACAAGTTCTGAGCAACGCCGGCGGCGCGTACCGATACGCGCCGCGGTTCGCCATGACCGCTGCTGCGCCGCAAGGTGCCGCTGCGGCGTGGCCTTGCTACGGTCCGGCGGCCCGCCGCCGGCCGTCGCCCGTTGAAAGGAAATGTCTCCATGCCGCACCGCACGACCGTGTCCCGCTGCCTGCTGCTGGCAGTGGCCCTGGCTGCAGGCCCCGCGACGGCCGCCGCCGATGTCCCCACCCTGCTCTTCGATGTGGATGCCAATCACGGCCTGCAGGCCGTGACCGCTCACGGTGAGGCCGTAGCGAACTTTCGCGACAAGGTCGCGGTGGTCGACGACGGCGAGCATGGCAAGGCCATCCAATGGGAAGACGACGGCGTGCTTGCCTGGGACGCGCCGGGCAACATCCTGGCCCAGCGCGGCACGCTGGCCTTCGACTGGCGTTCACGCTATGCGGTGGGTGAAGCGCCGTTCGTGATCTTCCGCGTCGGCTACGCCGACCACAGCAGCTGGGACATGGCCTGGCTGCGCATCGACTGGAACGGGCACGGCTTCGATGCCTTCGTCACCGATGCCAACTTGGCACGCACACGCGTGTCGTTCCGCATGGATGCACTGCCGCGTCCCGACCAGTGGTTGCACCTGGCCTTCGCCTGGGATGAGGACCACGGCGTGCGCCTGTTCATCGATGGCCGCGAAGTGGCGCGTGCACAAGCCACAGGCGATTACGATGCGGCGCTGGACCAGCTCGGCCTGGCCGGGCGGGTGATGGCGCCCTACCAGGTGCAGAGCCGCTACAACTTCCTGCGTGGCAGCGACTTCCAGCACATCCGGGTGTACGACCGCATGCTCGACGCCCCCGCCGTGCAGGCACTGGCAGGCGGCAAGGCGCCGGCCAGCGCGGTGGCGCCGGCCAGCGACGAGCGCGCGTGGCGCCATCGCTTCGGGTGGGAAGGCGCGGCACCGCCTGCGCTGGCGTCGGCCGGCACCCGCATCCGCAAGATCGAATTCGCCGACACCCGCGACCTGAAGGCGTGGATGTGGAAGGCCACCGATGGCATCGCCGAAACCACCTGGCCGGGCGTGTACAACCGCTCGCGCCTGCCCGGCCGCAATGACTACTTCCAGCTTCCGGACTGGAACACCTATGTGGAAGGCGGCCAGCACCTGGACCTGACCCTGCCGGCCACCGAAACGGTGAACCGGGTGGAGATCCGTGGTGCGGCCTTCGGCACCCTTTCCCACGGGCCCGACGCCGAACATGCCACCGACGTGCTGGTCACGCGCCCGCGCGGCGTGGTGCGCAGCGTCGACGACATTGCCGCGCAGCGCGGCGGCGTGCTGCGTTTCAGCAACGTCGAGCAGGAAACACCGATCCAGGAAATCTGGGCCTACCACGTGAGCAAGGGCACCGAGCCGGAAGGCACGGTGAAGCAGACCTACATCATCGACAGCCGGGCGCTGCCCGACTACACCAACCTGGACGCATTGCGCCGCTACATCGACGGACGTTTCCCGGCCGCCGAACGCAGCACGGTGATGGCGCTGCCGAAGGGCGCCGGTTCCCGCCGCCGGGATGCCGGCACCCTGCCCGCACATCCGCAGCCGATCGTGCACGTGCTGATTCCTTCCGGGGTGGGTGACGCGCCGGCCAACCAGCCGCTGATCCGCAGCTGGGCCTACAGCTGGGAGAACATGCACGACGGCCTGGACGGCGTGGCCATCGACCTTCCCGCGCTGGACCTGCCGCCCACCCACGATGGACTGATCCCGCTGAACATCCGCATCAAGGATCCGATCTGGCCGGCGCGCGACATGATCGATGTATCGGTGTCGGTGCCGCCACGGCAGGCGCGCACGCTGTGGCTGGACCTGCGCGATCGCATCCTCACCCCGGACAGCCTGTGGCTGAGCATCGCCTCGGCCGCACCAGGCTTCGATGCCGATGCCCTCGACGGTGCGCAGGTCCGGCTGGTGTTCAAGCCGCGTGCCGACGCGCTGAAGGAGCACGTGGCCGACCGCTTCAACCAAGTCCGCGACAACTGGGGCTTCCTGGTGGAAGAGCACACCACGTCCAAGCGCCAGCGCCTGTACGCGCGCGTGTACGCGGACCTGAGCGACCTGCTGCGGGTGGACCCGGACCATGAACTCGGCCGCCTGTACTGGAACTACATCAGCTACAACAGCCAGGGCCGCCCGCCCTACACGGCGCCTGCCGTGCCCAGGGGCGTGCCGGCGTGGGCATTCAACCAGGTGCAGGACCTGGCGCAGGTGCGGCAGTTCGTCGACTGGTGGATCGACGAACGGCAGGGGGCCTACGGTGACTTCGGTGGTGGCATTTCGGACGATTCCGACCTGACCCAGCAGTGGCCGGGGCTGGCCCTGATGGGCGTGCAGCCGGATCGATTGAACGCCTCGCTGACCGCGCTGTCCGACGCGGTGTACCGCAACGGCATGTTCAGCAACGGCTTGAGTACCATCGAGACCGACGAGCTGCATTCCTATGAGGAAGGCATCAACACCAACAGCGCCATGCTCTACCTCAACTGGGGCGATCCGCTGACGCTGGAACGCCTGATGGAAACGGTGAAGGCCTTCGACGAGCGCATCATCCTGCGCAACCCGCAGGGCCACCTGCTGTTCTCCAGCAACTGGTTCGGTGGCAACAAGGTCTACCGCGAACCGAACTGGCAGTGGCAGAAGCCGTATTCGTTCCCGGTGCTGCACCCGGCGTTCCTGCTGGGCCAGTACAACGCCGACCCCACCGGCCGCGGGCTGGTGATCGGCCTGGCCGATGGCTATCTGGCCCACGCAGGCAAGGACGACAAGGGACGCTTCACCCTGCCCAACGAGATCAACTGGGCCAGCGGTGCCACCCGCGGCGGCGAGTTGAACAACGGCTCCGGCAGTGGCGACACGATGCACACCTTCTGGGCGGCGTGGCGCTGGAGCGGCGATGCGAAGTACCTGCAGGCACTGGACTACCGCGTGGCCCGTGGCGGTCCGGGCGCACTGGCCAACCTGGGCGAGAACGTCGTGGACGTACTGGGCCGGCAACAGGACTGGTATCCGCTGCTGCGCGCCGAGGCTGACGCGGGAAAAACCGGCTTCGCCAGCCTGATGGCCTGGCAGGCCAGCGGCGACAGGTCATACATCGCCGCCCTGCATGCCGACGGCCTGCAGGCGAAAGTGCAGCGCGCGTACATGAACACCGAGGGCCACTGGTGGTCCGACCGCGTGGAAGCGCCCAGTGAATTCCTCCAGCGCGCACGCCTGGGTGGGATCGCGCTGAAGCGCAACCAGAGTTGGCCCGGCCACACCGTCAGCTGGCGCTTCGACCGCGATGGAGCGGCCGAACAGGTCGCCCTGCTGGTGCATGCGCCGTCGCGTGAACGTTTCACCGTTACCAGCTACAACCTGGGCACGCGCACCATCGGCGCCGACATGACCGGCTGGAACGTGGCCAGCGGGACCTGGCGGATACGCAGCGGCGTGGATGCCGATGGCGATGGCCACATCGACGGCACGCCCGCCGAACGCCGCGTACAGCTGGAAACCAGCGCTTCGGTGGCGCTGCAGTTCCGTCCCGGGCGTACCGAGGTGTTCGAGTTCGAACGCGTGTCCGAGGGAACACCGGTGGAAACACGGCCGGACCTGGGCGTGGGTCGCGGCGACGTACGCATCGACGGCAGCCAGCTGCAGGTGACCGTGCACAGCCTGGGCCATGTCGGCACCGGCGTGGCCGTAGCAATGCTGGAAGACGCGCGCGGTCGCGAGATCGCCCGCACGGACGTGCCGGCGCTGGGGGCACCCAGTGACCTGCAGCCGAAGACCGTGCAGGTCTGGCTGCCGTTGCCGGCCGGTGACCGCAGCGGCCTGCGCGTGCGCGTGGCGCTGGCCGACGGTGGCGAGGAAGTGACCCGGCTCAACAACGTGGTCGGCGTGCCGCGATGATGCCTGCATTACGCCGGGCGTGATCCGGCGTGGGTCAGGACGCCTCGGTCTCCAGCCGTTTCATCCGGCGCTGGTACCAGCCATCATCCAACGGCTCGAACACCGCGCTGCGTTCCATCACGCCCTCGTAGACATGCAGCGACACGGCCACGTCCGCTTCGCTGGCGTTGCACAGCGTGTGGTACTCGTGCGGCGGAATCAGGCTGCCGGCACTACCGCGGTGGCCGTACAGCGTGGGCTGGGCGGCAAAGCGATGACGTTCGCCATCCTGTTCAATCAGCGCATAGGGAGTGACGATGAGTTCGCCCTGCCAGACGCCTTCCACGCACCACATCGCATCGTGGTCGTGCAGCGGCGTGCCCTGGCCCGGGCCCCAGCACATGGCGATGACGCTGTAGCCCAAGGTCGGGCTGCGGTGCAGTTCACGGCGTGCGTAATGCCCTTCGACCGGGCGCCGCACGCAGGGGGGCAGCTGGATGGACGGATCGACGATGGCCTCGCGCAGCACCTGCTGCAGCGCACCGGTGATGGCCTCCGGCGTGCCCAGCATCACCGCGGCATCGATCGCAGCGAACAGCCGCTCCCGGCCGGTGAATGACGGTGGCAAGGACATCGTTCCCATGCCCCGACTCTAGCCGAGAGGGGTTAACAGAATGTTTGCACCGCGGTGTCATCACTGCGTGCCGCGCTGCACGAACGGTACTTTCGCGTACAGCGCACGTTCGCCGGCACGAGGATCGTCCACCACGCCGCTCTGGCGATCAAACAGCATGGTCTGCCGCCGGGGCAGCGCGTAGGGGGGCCATTGCGGCATTCCGCGATGATTGGGGTCGCCGTTGCGCGCGAAGGCGATCAGTGCGTCGCTCATTGTCGCCGCCAGCGTATGCGCGTCCGCGCCGCCACCGGTGCGTGCGCCGGGCAGGCCGGCGTTGTCGAACACCAGCGGGATGTCGAGCGTGTGGAAGGCGCGCAGCCGGCCTTGCTCCACCGGTGAGCCCCAGTCCAGCTGGTAGGCCCAGGTGGGCGCGGCCCCGCTGGGCTGGCGCGCACGCGCTTCCAGCTCCTCCACTGCGCCGCGCCAGGAACGTCCTGCGGTAGTGGCCGCGAAGAACACCTCCGAAGGCGTGTAATGCGGGTACAGGCGCCGGTACTCGGCGATCACCGTCTGCGGCAGCAGATCCACGAACTGCTGGCGTTGCAGCTGTGCCGGCAGCGTCTCCCAGGTCAAGGTGAAGTTGGCCGGATCGTTGCCGAGGAAGGCACGGGTCTCGTCGCGCGTATTGCCGATGACCATCGGAATGCTGGCCGACTGCCGCGGCGCCTGCGGCCAGAACGGATGCACCGGGAGGGAGACTTCGTCCAGTACCGGCCCGAAGTACAGCGACGTGCTTTCCACCCGCGATGGATCGCGGGCACGGGTGGCTGCAAGCAGATCCGTGGCCGGGAGCCGCAGCAGGGCAGACAGGTCCTTTGCACCCACTGCCTCCATTGCGATGGCAGCGCGCTGCGCGGCGGCACGCGGGCCGGCCGCGGTGACCTGCTGCCCGCTCATCGTCCACGCGCGCTGGAACAGGCCGCGTGCCGCCGGCATCGCCATCAGCGTGGCGATCTTGGCGCCGCCCCCGGACTGGCCGAACACGGTGATGTTTCCAGCGTCACCGCCGAAGATCGCCGCGTGCTCGCGCACCCACTGCAGCGCCTGTACCAGGTCGAGCTGGCCGACATTCCCCGACGCGGCGTAGCGTGCGTCGCCAAGTGCGCCCAGGTACAGGTAACCGAAGGTGTTCAGCCGATGATTGAGGGTCACCACCACCACATCGCCGCGGCGGCACAGCGCACTGCCGTCGTACAGCGGATCGCTGCCGGAGCCGTTGTTGAACCCACCCCCGTGTATGTAGACCAGCACCGGGCGGCGGCCGCCATCCCCCAGTGCGGGGGTCCAGACGTTGAGGAACAGGCAGTCTTCGCTGCCGGGGCCTTCCGCGCCGCCCTGCGGTGCGGCCGCGCCATAGTCCAGTGCATCGGCGATCCCGTTCCATGCCGCTTCCCGGCGTGGTGGCTGGAAGCGATGGGTGCCGGTATCGGCGCCGTAGCGCACGCCGCGGAATACCAGCACGCCTTGTTCATGCTGGCCGCGCAGGCGCCCCCCGCGCACGCGGACGATCGGCAGGCGTTCGTCGCGCGCACCGGGCATCGCGGCTGCCGGCAGTGCCACCAGCGTGGCCGTGGCCAGCGCCCAGCGCGCGCTGTCGCGCAGGAAACGGCGGCGCTGCAGATCGTCGGGTGCTCTCGTCATCGGCTGCCCTCCGCATCCTTTCCTGCTGTCAGCCATGCCTGCGCCAGCGCTGGCCACTGCGACAGGGTGGAGCCGGGCTGCAGGCGCATGCCGAAGCCGTGGCCGCCATGGGCGAACACATGCAGTTCGTGCTCGACACCCGCCCTGGCCAGCGCCTGCGCCATCACCTCGCTGTTGTGCACGCTGACCACGCGATCGTCGTTGGCATGGATCAGCATCGTCGGCGGCATGTCCGCATGCACGTGCTCCTGCACCGAGTACTGCGTCGCCAATGCGGGGTCAGGGCGCTCGCCCAGCAATCGCCCGCGCGAACCACTGTGCGCATGCGCGCCCATGTCGATGACCGGGTAGACCAGCACCGCCCGTGCCGGGCGCGCGCTCAGCTGATCGATCGCATCGCGTGCGGGATAGACCGGCGCATCGAAGCCGGTGGCCAGCCGCGCAGCCACGTGGCCGCCGGCGGAAAAGCCCATGACCGCCACATTGTCCGCCTCCAGGCCGCGGCGCGCGGCCTGGTCGCGCACGACCCGCAGCGCACGCTGGGCATCGGCCAGCGCCGCCTGGCGGTCCCTGCCCGGCTGCGGCAGGCGGTAGCGAAGCACGAACAGGGTGAAGCCTGCCCGCTGCACCCAGTCCGGCACCAGCGCGCTGCCCTCCTTGTCGATTACCACCCGCTGGTAGCCGCCGCCCGGAATGACCAGCACCGCCTGCCCGTTCGGACGTGGCGGCGCGTGCACGATCATGTATGGCGCATCGATCCCGTCCACGAACCGGTCCGGATGGGCCGGATCGGGGCTGCGCTCAACCACCCGCGCCTTCCGCGCCGGAGCGCTCTGGCCAGGTACCTGGCCGTCCGGCCACAGCGGCAGGCGTTCGCCCGCCACCTCCCCGGCAAGCCGCTGGCCGTCGCGCAGCGGGACGTCGCTGGCACGTGCCGGGGCAAGCGTCAACAGAACGCACAGGAACAGCACAAGAGGGGGCAGACGCATGGCGGACCGGGCTCCAGCGAAGGGTGGGCAGCGTGCCGCAGGCGCCCCGGAAGCGGGTGTGATGCGCTGCGGCTTGCGTGATGACACCGGTTTACCATATACACCTCCTGCAGACGCTGTCGATGGGCAGTGCAACAACGCAGAGGGAGACCGTTCTTGAGCAACGAACACGGCACACAGGGGCAGAGGCCGGCGCCGGACGGTGCAGCCGCCATCGCCCGCGCCTTCACCGATGCACGCCGCGCAGGCAAGGCCCTGCCCGCGTTCCCCGGAGAGATCCCCGTCGATCTGGTGGCTGCCTACCAAGTGCAGGACCAGGCCATTGGCCTGTGGAGCGATACAGTGGTCGGCTGGAAGGTGGGTTACATCGCTGCCGAGCGCCGCGACGGCTCCGGCGATGAGCGCCTGCTGGGGCCGATCTTCAAACGTCAGCTCTGGAATGATACCGGTGGAACAACCGACATCCCGGTCTTCGTCGGGGGCTTCGGCGCAGTCGAAGCAGAGTACGTGCTGGAGCTGTTGGAGGACGCGCCGGCCGGACAGCTGGACTGGTCCCCGGAACAGGCCGAAGCGCTGCCTGCGCGCCTCTATATCGGCGTGGAAGTGGCCAGCAGCCCGCTGGCCACCATCAACGAACTTGGTCCGCGCGTGGTGGTGTCCGACTTTGGCAACAACAACGGCCTGGTGCTGGGCCCGGAGATCGTCGACTGGACCGCACGCGACGAAAACTCGCTGCGTGCCGAGACACTGATCGAAGGTGAGGTGGTCGGCACCGGTGGCGCCACCCGCCTGCCCGGTGGCCTGCGCGCGGCCTATGCCTTTGCGCTGTCCCGTTCGGCCCTGCGTGGCCGGCCGCTGCGCAAGGGCGACCTGATCGCCACCGGCAATGCCACCGGCATCCACGATATCGAGGCAGGACAAACGGCGCTGGTGCGCTTTGCCGGCTTCGGTGACATTGCCTGCCGGGCCGTGCCCGCGGGATGACCGCGGGGCTGCCCTGGTGAACACGCGCGGGAGGGCGCAGATGATCACACGACGTAACTTCCTGGCCGGGGGCGCTGCTGCCCTGGCCACCCCGATGCTCGCCGCCTGTGGCCGCGGGCCGGGCGGCGATATGGCCGGTGGCGCGCTGTTGACCGCCACCGACGTGCATGTGGCCGACTACCCTACCGTCACCGCGGTGAAGTGGATCGGCGAAACGCTGCAGCGCGAAACCAACGGTCGCCTGCGCCTGCGCCAGTACCACTCCGGCCAGCTGGGCCGCGAATCCGAGGCGATCGACATGGCGCGCTTCGGTGCCATCGATATCACCCGCGTGTATGCCGGTGCGCTGAACAATGCCTTTCCGCTGACCCAGGCGCTGTGCCTGCCCTACGTGTTCACGTCGGTGGCGCACCAGCGTGCCGCGTTGGATGACGGCGTGGCCGAAGCCGTGCTGCGCGGCTTCCAGGGCCGCGGCCTGGTCGGCCTGGCGATCTACGATTCCGGTGCACGCTGCTTCTACAACACCAAGCACCCCATCGTTTCGCCCAAGGACCTGCACGGCCTGAAGCTGCGCGTCGCCTCATCGGACATCTTCATCCAGCTGATGCGCCTGCTCGGCGCCAACCCGACGCCGATGTCGCTGGGCGACACGTTCTCCGGGATGGAAACCCACATGATCGACGGCGCCGAGAACAACATGCGCAGCTTCCATTCCAGCCGCCACTTCGAAGCGGCGCACTACTGGTCGCAGAGCGACCATTCGTACGCGCCGGATGTGTTGCTGATGTCGCGTGCCAGTTTCGAACGCCTGTCGCCTGACGACCGCCAGCTGCTGCTGCAGATCGCGCGCGCGTCGGTGAAGGTGATGCGCGAGCAGTGGGATGCGTCGGAGGACGCCGCACGCCGCGCCGTGCTGGCCTATGGGGTGAAAGCCAACGAGGTGGACATGCCCGCCTTCCGCACCGCCGCCCAGCCGCTGCTGCAGCAGTACCTGCAGCAGCCGGAGATCGCCGCGCTGGTCGACCGCATCCGCGCCGCCTGAGGACACTGCCATGATCGAGACGACGACGCCCGCCACCGGGCCTGGCCAGCGCCTGCTGGACCGCATCGCCGACATCGCCATCTACGGCGCCGTTGCTGCCCTGCTGGGGCTGGTGGTGGTGCAGGGCTGGCAGGTGTTCGCGCGCTACGTGATCAACGATTCGCCCAGCTGGACTGAGCCGGTCACGCTGCTGCTGCTGGCCACGGCGATGAGCCTGGGTGCCGCCTGCGGTGTGCACACCAACCGCCACTTCGGCTTCTTCCTGCTGCATGCCTACCTGGGCCCCGGCCTGCGCCGTGCGGTGGACGTGCTGGTGCAGCTGGTGGTGGCGGTGCTGGGAGGCTTCATCGCCTTCTGGTCGGGTGATCTGCTGCTCGACGGCCTGGACATCAAGACCGCCGGCGCCGATCTGCCGCAGAGCATCAACTACCTGCCACTGGCGGTGGGCGGCGGGCTGATGCTGCTGTTCGCGCTGAACCGTGCGTGGAACGCGCTGCAGGCCCGCGCCACCGGCGCCGAAGACGCTGAAGGAGATCGTTGATCCATGGGTATCACCATCCTGTTCTCCGTGTTTGCCGTGCTGCTGCTGCTCGGCGTGCCGGTGGCCTACGCGCTGGCCGCTGCCGCGCTGGCCACCCTGCTCTACCTGGATATCCCCAGCATCGTGCTGGTGCAGCAGATCTCGGCCGGTACCGGCTCGGCCTCGCTGATCGCCATTCCGTTGTTCATCTTCGCGGGCGAGATCATGATGCGCGGCGGCATCTCCGAGCGCCTGATCGCCTTGGCCTCGTCGCTGGTGGGGCGCTTGCGCGGTGGCCTCGGCCAGGTCTCGATCCTGTCCTCGCTGTTCTTCGGCGGCGTGTCCGGCTCGGCCATTGCCGACGTTTCGGCGGTCGGCGGCACGATGATCCCGCAGATGGTCAAGCGCGGCTACGACCGCGATTTCGCCGTCAACGTCAGCATCACCGCCGCGCTGGTGGCGCTGCTGGTGCCGCCGTCGCACAACCTGATCCTGTTCTCGGCCGCTGCCGGTGGGGGCCTGTCCATCGCCGATCTGTTCGCCGCCGGCATTGTCCCCGCGCTGCTGATGACGTTGGCGCTGATGGTCACCGGCTATGCGGTGGCGCGCCGCCGCGGCTATGGCGTGGAGGTCTTTCCCGGCTGGCGCGCCGTGGCCCTGCGCATCGTCTCCGCCCTGCCCGGCCTGGGCCTGGTCGCGCTGATCTTCATCGGTATCCGTGCCGGCATCTTCACCGCAGTGGAAAGCGCAGCCATCGCCGTGGTCTACGCCTTGCTGGTGACCACCGTGCTGTACCGGCAACTGCGCTGGCGCGAGTTCTTCGACACCGTCATCCACGCGGCGCGCAGCACGGGCGTGATCCTGTTCGTGATCGCCACCGCCGCCGTGTTTGGCTGGCTGCTGGCCTACCTGCAGGTGCCCGCGGCCGCCGTCGAGTTCCTGCAGTCGTTCGCGCACAGCCAGTTCATGGTGCTGCTGATGATCGTGGTGATGCTGCTGCTGCTGGGCACCTTCATGGACCTGGCGCCGATGATCCTGATCTGCACG
>Ga0308172_1001524_pt1 | contig 15651 bp, 20 predicted proteins | sample PhyGR2_FD_202134 | JGI IMG/M metagenome (GOLD analysis project Ga0308172, IMG submission 202134) | Phyllosphere microbial communities from UC Gill Tract Community Farm, Albany, California, United States - DLSLSG.R2 | ecosystem: Host-associated > Plants > Phyllosphere > Unclassified | place: USA... | reverse complement strand
ACAGCGCCTACGGCATGATCCGCTGGAAGCAGGCGGTGGACGGCTTCGAGGATTTCGGCATGCGCTTTGGCAACCCCGATTTCGTGCGCTACGCCGAAGCCTACGGCGCGGAAGGCAGCCGAATTACGGCAGTGGACCAGCTGGTGCCCACGATCGAGGCCGCTTTTGCTGGCGGCGGCGTCCACCTGCTGGATGTGCCCATCGACTACTCCGAAAACACCCGCGTCCTGGTCGACGAACTGCGCAACCGCACGCCCGACGTGGGCTGTGCGTAAGCGGCCGCGTTGACGCCCAATACAAGGAATCCCCGATGTTGACCGTCGTACAAGCCTTCGACCGCGCACCCATCGCCGACGTGCCATATGACGATGCGGCGGCACTGGAGCGCAAACTCAGCGCCGCGCAGCGGGTGTTCAAGAGCCGCGACGGCTGGCTGCAGCCGCATGAGCGCATCACGATCCTGCGCAAGCTGGCCGCGCTGATGGAGGCCAAGCGTGACCACCTGGCCCTGCAGATCGCGCGCGAGGGCGGCAAGCCGCTGCCCGACGCCATCGTCGAGACCACCCGCGCCATCGATGGCGTCCACAACGCCGCCGATGAGCTGCGCAACTTTGCCGGCCACGAAATCCCGATGGGCCTTTCAGCTGCGGCGGAAAATCGCTGGGCGTTCACCACCCGTGAGCCGATCGGCATCGTCGCGGCGATCTCGGCGTTCAATCACCCGCTGAATCTGATCGTCCACCAGGTGGCGCCGGCCATCGCGGTCGGCTGCCCGGTCATCATCAAGCCGGCCTCCACCACGCCGTTGTCCTGCCTGGAATTCGTGGCCATGGTCCACGAGGCGGGCCTGCCGGAGCCGTGGTGCCAGAGCTTCCTGCCCGATGGCAACGAACTGGCCGAGGCGCTTGTTACCGACCCGCGCGTTGCGTTCCTCAGTTTCATCGGCTCGGCCCGCGTCGGCTGGTCGCTGCACGCCAAGCTGGCACACGGGGCGCGCTCGGCGCTGGAGCATGGTGGCGTCGCGCCGGCCATCGTGGACCGCAGCGCGGACCTGGCCAAGATCATCGAACCCATCGTCAAGGGCGGCTATTACCACGCCGGCCAGGTCTGCGTGTCCACCCAGCGCATCTTCGTGCACAACGCCATCGCCGACGACTTCACCCAGGCGCTGATCGCGCGCGTAGAAAAGCTGCGTACCAGTGACCCTACACTGAAAGATACCGAGGTGGGGCCGCTGATCCAGCCCCGCGAGGCCGACCGGGTGGCCGAATGGATCGAGGAGGCAGTGAAGGGCGGGGCGCAGTGTGCAACCGGCGGCAAACGCCTTTCCGAAACGACGCTGCAGCCCACCGTGCTGCTCGATCCCGCCAGCGACGCCCGGGTAACTACGCAGGAGGTCTTCGGCCCGGTGGTGGCGGTATATCGCTATGGCGAACTTGATGAGGCCATCGCCCGGGCCAACTCCCTGCCTACCGCATTCCAGGCAAGCGTCTTCGCGCAGGACATCGACATCGCGATGCGTGCCGCCAACCGGCTGGATGCCTCGGCGGTGATGATCAACGACCCGACTGCGTTCCGCACCGACTGGATGCCGTTTGCGGGGCGCAGGGAGTCGGGTTATGGCACTGGGGGTATTCCTTATACGATGCGGGATATGTCGCAGGAGAAGATGATTCTGATGCGGAGGAGTTGAGTGGGGTGGGCGTGCCGGGCTTTGCCAGGGTGATGCGATGGGTGGGGCATAATTCAAGGCGCGCTGTATCTGCAGGCGTATTGGAGTCAATTCGGCCTGGATCCGTTCCAGTTCGTTGCGGTAGGCGAACTGGCGCTGACTGGTCTTGCCGGGATCGGCATGGTCCTCGGCTTGATGCTGATCACCTTGGTGCTTGGGGGCTGGGTGGAGGGCAAGATCATCGGCATCAACACAGCGCGCAATCGGTTTGCCTGGCTCGCGCCGGTTCTTTTCGTCACCGGTTTGGGCGCGATCATCTGGTGGGCCAGCGCGTGGGTTCTGCTGATTGGCATGCTGTTGACGGTTGCGTGCATGCTTGTGTTGACGCTGTCGCCGGTCGTGCCCGGCGTCGCCAAGGAGTCACCGTGGCTGGCCTACATCGTAGCGATGCTGGTTTACGTCTCGATTGCGTCGCATTGGCTAGGAAGCGAGCGTGCGCGGGCCATCATCGATGGCAATGGCAAACACTTGGCAACCGTGATCATTGAGGGCGAGACTCTCAGCGATCTCAATCTGGTTGGCCGCCTCGGTAAGAGCGCGCTAGCTGGCGAAGCCTCCGTGAAATCAACCAGGTCATGGCCGCGGTTTCGTCCTTATGCGGCGGACGGGAGTGGGAGCGAGAGCCGATCCAGAGCTTGACCCAGCGCCAGCCGGAGCCGACGAACCGTGTCAGACGCGCCATCTGCCATTTCGCATAATGTATACACGGTGGGTTCCGAACCCGCCCGGATTGCCGCCTGTACGTCGCGAGGCGGGGCGAGGCCGACCCCCAGCGCTAGGGCCATGCCGACTGCTGCCAGTCGCCGCGCTAGCGAAGCCCACGCCTTCCCAGCCTTGCCGTCTGCGCGAACCGCTTTGACCGCCACGAGCCACTGAACTGGGTCGTCACCGGCCATCATCGCCATTTCCGCGATGTGCTCTTCGTCGGGGTAGGCATCGCCGTTCCGCCACTTGGATACAGCCTGCCGGTGCACGCCAAACTGCGCCGCCAAAGCGCTGTCTGAGGTGATCCCAGCTCGCTGCCGCGCCTTGTCGATGAGGGTGCTTACGATGCTCATGTCCCGTACCTAGTTGACAACATGTCCCGCAATCAGGTTACATGCATCCCGTCCCGTAGGCACGGGACACCCGCCACCGGCCCCCCTAGGCCGCTGGCGGGGTTTCTAGGGGCTAGGGGAGGGGATCTGCCATGGAAGACCTTGTCGTAGCGATGCTGGGTGGCGTGCTGCTCCTCGGCCTGCTCGTTTGTATCCGGGGCGAGCTCCGTCACCGCAAGGGTGGCACCAAGTGAGCGCCCTTGTCCTCATCGTGACGCTGATCGCCGCCTGCATGTGCATCGCGTTGGGCGTTGTCCGAATCGGCGTATGGCTGATCAACCGCCGCGAGCAGGGCCGCACCCGCACCATTCGTGACGCCGCATTCGTTGCCCAGGCGCGCGCCCAGCTCGCCGACCGCGACTACGCCATTGCGATGCTCGATCAGGAGGCGATGTCGCATGACTGAGTCCGCACGCCTGATGCTCGCCTGCATGCCGTCGAACGAGGGCTTTTCCCCGGTCCCGACCGGTGAAAAGGGGCAGGGAAGGGGGCAGGTTGGCCCGGGGAGTAACACGGGCCAAAAGGGTCAGCAAACCGCGATCATCGACTACCTGACCCTTGTGATGCCCCAATCCGCTGTTGACGATTTCCGTTGCAGCAACATCGAACTCCTGCTGTTCAAGATTTTCGGCTTTCGCGGCGAAGTGGTTGCCGGGCCTCTCCGGGAAAAGAACTGGAATTTCTATGCGCTGTCGGCGTTCCTCATCGACCGCGAAGGCGAGCTGGTTGGCCGCATCGGCGTCAGTGGCAACAAGGAAACGATCTGCGTCAGCTTGACCGGTGCAGGCTGCAAGTGGGTCAAAAGCTGGGAGCAAGTGCACAAGCAAGCCACGATGCTGCGCGCCCGCATTAGCCGCGTTGACTGCGCCCACGACGATTTCGAAGGATCCCGGTTGAACGTGCACGCGCTTCGTGAGCGCGCCGCAGCCGGGGACTTCTGCGAGGGCGGGTGCCCGCCCAGGCATCGCTTCATGTCCGACGAAGGCCACGGCACGGGCTCCACGCTCTATGTCGGCGGCAAGGGCCACAAAGAGCTTTGCGTCTATGAGAAGGGTAAGCAACTGGGTCTTGCCTCGTCCCCGTGGGTACGCGCCGAAGCTCGCCTGTACGGCAAGCATGTGGAGGTGTCTCTCGATGTGCTTCTCGACCCCGGCGCTTACCTGCGCGGGTCTTACAGCGTCATGGCTGAGTTGATCGAAGGCGTGTGTTCCCGCCTCAAAACGATTCGCAAGCAAGTCGAAGTATCTGCTGAGGCGATGGTGCTCTGGATGGAGCGACAAGTCGGCCCGGCTCTCAATGTTCTGCGCGGTGCGTTTGGCCATTCGTGGTCCGACGTATGCGAGGCCCGCATCCTCCGAGACGGTCACCCCGGAAGGTTTCGCGGTATTGCCAAGGGTGACGCCCTACACAAATTCGTGAGAGAAGAACTATGCCGATCTGCCGCGTAAAGTCCGCTGCCGTTGAAGAGCAGCACAATCAGAAAACCCAGACCATCATGCGTTCGCAGATGGCTGGCCTCGACCTGGGCAACGGCTATGAATTGCCGTTCCGCGTCGGCCTCGGCCAGCGTCCCGCTTACCCGGTGGGTGAGTACGACATCGATCCCAAGTCCTTCGCGCTGGGCCAATACGGCGACCTGACGCTCAAGCGTTACGTCGATCTTGTGCCGCTGGGTGCCAAGGCCGCTCCGGTCGCCCCGGCAAAGGCCTAACCAATGTCTGATCCGGCACCGCTCTACGTCGTCGGTTGCGCTGCTGAAAACATCCAGCAGGACGGCACGTGCTTGGTGCCGGTTTGGATGCCATACCACCAGCCGATTCTTCCACCCCTGAGTCTGGCTGATGGAACTTTGGTTGCCTTCACCATCGTGAGCATGTGGGCAATCGGGTTGAAAGCGCGCCTCGTATTTCGCGCGGCGCGTATCGGGGTCTACTGAAATGACGAGGAAAACCGCAATGAAGAACATCATCAACACCACCCGCCGCGTTGCCGCCTCCACCACCGCGAAGGTCGGCACCGCTGTCACCGGCCTGATGGCTTCCGGCATGGCGCTCGCCAGCGGCTCCGGTTCGCCGGGCGCTGCCATCGCCGGTGAAATGGCGGGTGGCAAGGCTGACATCGGCCTGGTCATCGGTGCCATCGCCATCCTGGTCGGCATCATCGTGGTGTGGGCCTACACCAAGCGCGCAGCGAAGTAACGGCGCGCCAACGAACGGCAGGGGGCGCGCGGAAACGTTCGCCCCCTTTTTCTTGAGCGAAAGGAGGGGTTATGGGGTATTTCGTGATCGTAGCGATCTGTGGCGCTGCATGGCTCGCATTCGAGGGCACGTGATGAACTGGTTGGTTCGGTCATTCGCATCAGCCGTCGCCCGAAGGGTGGCGTACGCGCTGGCCGTTATCGTCCTCGCCTACTGCGGAATAGGGCGCGCCTCCGCCCAGGCGCAACAGTGTGCTACCTCTCAAGCTGGTTGTGATGAGGGTCAGGCGTATTCGGCGTGCATGTCTGAATTGAGTGCATACATCGCTAGCAGGGCTCCAACTCAGCATCGCAACCAGCGCTGCGAGAAGACTTTTCCAACATCAACAACATCGATCACTTCGCGTTTTGAGTACCTCAACGGCACGGTATGGATCGAAGGTCAATACCGCACCTACGCCATGAATGGCTCATGCGCCGCTCGTGGATCCAAGGTCACACCATTCTTTCCGCCATCTGGTTCTGTGCGTTGCATGTCAGGCTGTGAATCTGTATTCCGCCACAACGCTGATGATACGAGCACGTATAGCCCTACCGGAAAGCTCTGTAACGAAAAGCCAGACTGCGCCGCCCAGGGCAAGAACATGGTGTGGAATGCGGCCTTAGGCGTCTGCCAGCCCGTCGAGCCTGAGTGCCCCGCAGGAAAGGTGCTTGTCGGCAATGCGTGTACCGATGAGAAGCCTTGCCCCGATGGCATGGCGCTCGTCAATGGGTCGTGCAAGAAGAAGGAAGAGGAGTGCCCCGCCGGGCAGATTCGATCCCCGCTTGGCAGCTGCATCCCCGGCGACAATCAGTGCGCGGCGGGCGAGGCACGCGGAAAGGATGGTACGTGCAAACGCGATCGGGACGGTGATGGAAAGCCGGATGAGGGCGAGGAAGAGGGCGAAGGTCCTGACGGAGAGAAAGTCAAGGAGAGTTTTTCGGGCGGTGACGATTGCGACGCGCCTCCGTCGTGCAGCGGTTCGCCGGTGATGTGCGGACAGGCTCGCATTCAATGGCGCATTGATTGCAACACGCGTCGCCGCGTCAACATCTCCGGCGGGCAGTGTAGTCAAGCCGGGACTCCAACGTGTACCGGCAAGGAATGCAACGCAATGGAGTATTCACAGCTGCTGATGCAGTGGCGCTCCGCATGTGCCGCTGAGAAGCTTGCCGCAAAGGACGGCGATTCCACAGGGACCAGTCCTACCGACACAAACAAGAACGGCGTCGCCGATGTGCTCGAAGGGCAGGGCGATGTTACGTCGCCGGGTAACGGAAGCACGGATGTTGCGAGTGCAAAGAAATGGGGCATCGGCGTCTCTTCCAGCATGCTTGACACCAGCGACATGTTCGGTGGTGGTTCGTGCCCACAACCGCCAACCATCGTGATTATGGGCAAGTCGGTCGGCGGGTCAGACATACCGTATTTCTGCCAGCTCGCCGCGATCATGCGCGCGCTTATCTTGGTCTTCGGCGCATACCTTGCGCTCCGCATCCTCATGGGGGGGGGCTTCTAATGATGGTTTGGACATGGATCGCAAAGGCGATCATTCACCTTATCGGCTCCTTCAAGGAAGCTGCGGCTGGCATCGTTGGGCGTGTGCTTGCGACGTTCGGCCTCACCACGGTCACGTTCAATGCCATCCTTCCCAACCTCAAGCAGACGGTAATGCAGTACGTGGGCGGCCTTGATGGCCCCGCGATGCAGATGCTCTCTTACCTCGGCATCGGCACTGTCATGTCCATGGTGCTTTCCGCACTCACTGTCCGGTTGACGTGGAAGGTATTCATTGTTCCCAAGGCCGTGGCCGATCAGCTTGGCGGAGGCGCGTCATGATCTACTGGTATACGGGCCAGCCTGGACACGGGAAGACCCTGCACGCCATTGAGCGTCTCCTTGAGTTCAAGGACCAGGGGCGCATGGTTTACGCCTGTAACATTCGCGAGTTCGACTATGCGAAAACGGGCGTCCTTGAGATGACGCCGGAGCAGTTCCGTGACTGGCCTGCGTTCTTGCCCGATGGTGCTGTTGCGCTTGTCGATGAGGCGTATGAGCATCAGATGCTGCCCAAGCGTGCACCCGGCGCGAAGGTCCCGCACCACGTTGAGCAGCTTGCCAAGCACCGGCATCGCGGCCTTGATTTCATCTTCGTCAGCCAGTCGCCGGACAAGCAGTGCGATCAGTTCGTGCATGACCTGATCGAGCGACATGTCCACGTGCGCCGTCGCTTCGGGACGAAGTTCGTACACCTGCGCGAGTTCGACCGATTTGAGGCCAACGCGGAGAAAGCGATCCCGTTGACTGTCAAGCGCAAGGCGCTGCCCAAGCGCCCCATGGGCATGTACAAGTCGACCGAGCTTGATACCACGCAGGTTCGTATTCCCTGGTACTACATCGCGTTGCCGATTCTGATCGTTGGCGGCGTTGGCCTGATGTATTACGCGTTCGGGCGCATGGGTGGAAGAATGGGTGGCACTGACATCAAACCGGAAATCACGTCTGGACAAGGCGCTGCCGCGCCGCGCGACGGAGCGTCAGCGACGGCGGGCGGGGCGGGTGTGCCCAAGCCCACGACCGCCATTGAGGATTACGTCAAGGAACATATTCCGCGCATCCCATCGCAGCCGTGGAGCGCTCCTGTCTATGACAGCGCCATCAGCGTGCCCAGTGCGGCACCGCGACTGTTTTGCATGTCGTCTGCCGGTGGTTTCAATGCGCAGGGCGCACATGACGATCCCAGCTGTACGTGCCTTACTGAGCAGGGCACGTCATACGATCTCGATGACGCAACGTGTCGATTCGTTGCCCGGCGCGGGCAATACGAGCCATACCGTGATCAGCGCCAAGATCGGTACGTTGATGCCCAGACGCAGATGGATCGAGCTCGGGGTGAAATTGCCGCGCGGGGCAGCGCCGAGCAGGGGGCGACAATTGAACACAGCCAGCGTCCGTTGGGGAGCTTTCCCGAGTCCCCCGGTTATAAGGGCGGCGTTACGGTCCTTGGGGAGGCAAAGCTGTGACCAGTGGCGGACGTGAATTCTTGAAATGGCTGGCCGTGCTGCTGATGACCGGCGATCACGTGGTGACGGCTCTCGGCCTTGGGTACGTGCCGGTGGTATCCGAAGCGGGGAGGGTGGCGTTCCCCGTCTTCGCCCTGGTCATGGGTTACAACCTCGCCCAGCCCGGTGCGGATGCCCTTAAGTCGGTCAAGCGCCTTGCGTTGTGGGGGCTGGTCGCTTCGCTGCCCGCATGCCTCGTGTTTGGCTCGCTGTTGCCATTGAACGTCCTGCTGACGTTCGCCCTTGCTGCGTTGGCGATATGGGCTGTGGAGCGTCGCCTGTGGCCTCTGCTGGCCGTGTGTGCCGTGGCGCTGCCGCCGTTCGTGGATTACGCGTGGCCGGGCGTTTGGCTCGTTCTGGCGGCGTGGGGCTGGTTTCGCCAGCATGGCCGATGCATGCACTGGCTGCTGGGGTCATGGGACTGGCGACGGGCGCGCTTGTACGCCGTCATGCCGATATGGGTCTGGATCGCCATGGGCCTCCTGTGCGTCTACAACGGCAACGGCTGGGCGCTTCTTGCGCTGCCGCTGATGCAGGCCGGGGAATGGCGCTGGCGGGTGCCCAGGACACGCTGGGCGTTTTACGGTTACTACGTTGGGCACCTAACCGTTCTGGCCTTGGTGGCGTGGTCGGCAGGTTAGCTGAGAGACCTCCCGCGTTGCGTTTGGTATCCTCGCGGCCATCAACTGGGAGTGGACATGGATATCCGAGCCGTTGTCGTTTGCGTTCTATTGGCGCTCTCACCGCCTGCAGTGGCCCAGATCCACTCTTCGACCGGCCCTAAGCCCAAGCCGCTCGCTCCTGTGCGGAAGCCGCATCACAATTCGATGGCAAACAGCACAACCCCTTTCAACTGCGAGGATCAGCGGTGGCCTAAACATCCGCATCCTGGCATGAAGGCTTTCTGTGATCGGCTTGAGGCTCGTACGCTTCAGGATGAGGCGCATCGCGCAGGCAGGCCGGGGCCATCTGCGGATGTTGTACGGTTGCCCAGCCTCGGCTCAGATGGCGCACGGCGTTCCGGATTCGCTTGCGTCGGCGGCCAGGCGATGCGTAAGTTGCCTAATGGTTGGGCGCAGGTATCTGCACCTTCCGGTGGCTGGCAGCGCTGCCGAGAGGAGTGACATGGGGGTGTAGGGGCAGCGCCCCTACGGGCAACGCCTTATCCGCGCTTGGGGCGTCGTGGCCCTCGGGACATGTGGACCACATTTGACACCTCGGCGGCAGGACCGGGATCACCCATGCCCAGCCGCCGTTCCCTGCGATTTCTGACGTACTCGCGCAGGTATACGACGCTGGAATCCGTTGTGGCGCAGGGCCTTCCAGCGGTCATCGATCGCGTCGGCCGCGGCCGGGCTTCCTCCATCATCAGCCGCCATTCCCGGGCGATGTTGCAGGTCAGCGACCACCAGGTCATATCGACAGGCTCAAGGCTGTAGCCCTCAGGTGTGAACATGTGACCGGCCTGAAAGCCAAAACCGGCCCAAGGGCCGGTTAGGTTGATGCGGTCGTGCGTATCCATCTCGGTCATGCTGCAATCTCGTCCTTGTTGGGTGTCCGAGAGGGGAAGCAAGAGCCGATCCAGAGCTTGAGCCAGCGCCAGCCGGAGCCCACGAACCGCGAGATGGACCGATATGCCATTTCGCATAATGTATATTATGTTAGATGTCTGCGTCTGCCACTTCAGGTACAGCGGCTTGCTTGGCATCTGCACGCGCTTCCACGGAACACCGGTCAGGTTCAACCCCGTCACTCCCCGCCAACCTGTTCAGATCTTCTAGAAACACATCGCCAAGCCTCGATGCCGTTGTCCAGGCGTCGGTTCGCCATAGAGCCACGCCCGACACTCCACTCAGGATGATGCCCCACAAAGAAGACGCTGACTCAACTTCCAAGTGCAACACCCAAACCAGTAGGGTCTCAGCATGTCCAAGCACTACAACCATTTGAGCGCGGAAGAACGCGCCGTTGTGCAGATCGAGATCCAGGATGGCAAGAGCATGCGATCCATCGCCAGGCGCTTGGGCCGCAGTCCCTCGACCCTGAGCCGCGAGGTGGCCCGGCAAGGTGCGGCGGCGTACAGCGCCACCGAGGCCGGCAAAGCCTATCGCACGCGCCGACTACGCTCTGTCCGGCGTCGCAGGCTTATCGAGGGCAGCGAGCTGTCTGAGTTTGTTCGTGATCACTTGATGCCGTATCGCTGGTCGCCCCAGCAGATTGCTGCCAAGCTTCGCGACATGCACCCGGACGATTCCAGCCAGCGCATCAGCCACGAGACGATTTACGCCAGCATCTATGCCCACCCGCGCGGAGGGCTGAAGAAAGAGCTGGTGGAAGCGCTTCGGCAGAGCAAGCCGAAGCGGGGTCTGCGCCGTACGACGGCAGCCAAGCAGACATGGGTTCCAGAGCAACTGCGTATCGTGCATCGCCCGGAAGAAGTGCAGCAACGACTGGTTCCGGGCCACTGGGAAGGCGACTTGATCAAGGGGGCTTTCAACTGCTCCTGCGTAGGGACACTGGTCGAACCAAAGACGCGTTTTGTGACTCTCTGCAAGATGGACAGATGCACCGCTGACGCGGCACTGGTGGGCTTCAGGCGCCAACTAAAGAAGCTGCCAGAATCCATGCGCACCAGTTTGACCTACGACCGAGGCACGGAGCTGACGTGCTACCCAGAGCTGATGGACCGTCTGGATATCGACGTGTGATTTGCTGATCCGCACGAGCCATGGCAGCCCGGCAGCAACGAGAACACCAACGGATTGCTTCGGCAGTTCCTGCCCAATGGCATTGATCTGTCGAGCGCGAGCCAGGAATATCTCAACCACGTTGCGATGCTCATGAACACACGGCCACGTCAGACGCTGGGCTGGAAGATACCCGCCGAAGTGATGGACAAAGAGATCGCTGAATTCAGATCACGTGTTGCGCTTGCTTCTTGAGACCGCCGAGTGGTCAAGTCATTCATTTGGGATTGCACCATTGCGCCGAGTGTCAACACCGACATCAAAATTAATAGTGCTTCCGTTTCTCAGAAACCGGATTCCCATTGCATTTCCAATATCATTGATTTGGGTGGCATGTCCTCGATCCTTTAAGGACTGATGCAGATATTCTGGCAATGTTTTTTCAACACGAATTTCGCCAAGCTCTTCAATGTACGCAATCTTCGAATAATCGATTGCTTGTTGCATATTCATATCAAATTTTAAAAGATTGAGTAAAATCTGTGCTGAATTTTGATAAATTGTATGGCCCCCTGGCGTGCCAAATGCGGCCCTTGGTAGCGAATCATTGAGGACAATCATTGGGGCGTTGCTGCTAAGCTTGTACCACCCGGCCACTGCATCCATGGGATTGCCTTTAGGCTCAAAGGTTGAGAATGCAAGAGAGTCATTCATCCAGATGCCTGTTCCATCGACTAATACCTTGCTGCCAAACCCGTTCCCAAGCGTCTGCGTGGCACTTACAACATTACCCCATTGATCGGTTACAACAAAGTGTGTCGTACTTTGATTTTCTATTCCTGGTGGCAAGGTGACGCTTGTGGCACTTTCCAGATTGATGAACTTGGCCATCCATCTGAGGAAGTTGCGATCTAGAATCTTTTTTTCTATGACCTCGCGGTTGCCAGGATTGCCAGGAAACACCAGGCGAACTTCGTTTGCAAGCTTCTCGACTTCTGCAAGCGTGTGTAGATACGCCGGTGTGTTGTGACCAATGCGCTTTGGCTCAAATTGATTCATCAATCCCGCGATAAACAGCCCCGCATAGCCATTGCCGGGCATCCCGGAGGTGTAAATATCATAACCATCCATGCGCATTCTAACCGGGTCAAACCACTCTGCCCTGTCCGTACACAAATCATCGCCTGACAAAAATGAACCCACAGCGATCATTTTACGATCAATAAGCTCGGCCAGCTCACCACAATAAAAGTCATTGACACCGTTAACGGCAACCCGTTCCAGCGTTTTTGCTAGGTCATGCTGTACCAATAGATCATTGATCTTCAAGGGCTGCCCGTTACGCCCATAGATAAGTTTGCCCTCCTCCGGCAGGGCATTAAAATATTTCGCGATAATAGATGCGTTGAACGCATTTACTGGAACGCCTGATCGAGCGTAGTTTATTGCGTCCTCAAATAAGTCTGACCACGGAGTTTCGCCATACTCGCGATGTAATTCATGCCACGCATTCAATAAGCCGGGCATGCCAATCGCCTTTGCCCCGGTTCTGTTCAGTAGATAGTCCGGCGTAGGCGGGCGCATCAGATCGGAATTGGTTTTGGCAGGAATTCTTCCTGAGCCATTTAGAAATCTTACTTGTCTTTCCTGGGCGTCGTAGATCAATATGGTCCCGTATCCACCAATACTGGATGTCATGGGCTCCAGCACGGTCAATGTTGATGCCACAACCACTGCAGCGTCGAACGCATTGCCACCCTTCGCAAGAACGCGCTCACCCGCTGCGGTAGCTAAGGGATGACCTGAAGCAATTGCACCTCGGCCGGGTTCAGCGCTGAAGACACTAGTGCCATACGTCGTAACTGTGAACAATAGAATATACGAAAGTATTTTTTTGTTCATCGCCGATCCTTCACATTAAGTGTAGTTGATACTGCAAACTGAGCAGCTCGCCGCCGCCTGATGGCTTGTTACGCCAAGTACAACTTAGACTCAATTTCCAGGTGCAACACCTAGTAGCCGGTAGAGTATCAGCATCTCCAAGCACTGCAACCATTTGAGCGCGGAAGAGCGCGCCGTTGTCCAGATCGAGATCCAGGATGGCAAAAGCATGCGATCCATCGCCAAGCGGTTGGGCCGAAGTCCTTCGACCCTCAGCTGCGAGGTGGCCCGGCAAGGGGCGGTCTCAACTTGCAAGCGCAACACGTGAGTTGAATTCAGCGATCTCCTCTTCCAGCGCCTTATTGGACGTCTTCCACCCAAGCGTCTGCCGGGGACGAGCATTCATCAAGTCAGCAACGTTGTTGAGGTACTCCTGACTTGCCTTGGACAGGGCTGCGCCCTTTGGCATGAACTGGCGCAGCAGGCCGTTGGTATTCTCATTCCTCCCTCGCTGCCAAGGCGCGTGCGGATCGGCAAACCACAGATCAATCTTCAGTCGCTTCATCAGCTCCGGATAACACGTCATCTCGGTACCACGATCGTACGTAAGGCTGCCAAGGAGGAAGTGGGGAAGCTTCTTCATCTGCCGTGTGAAGCCTTCCAGTGCATCTTGGGCTGTACAGCCGTCCATCTTGCACAACACGACAAAGCGCGTCTTTCGTTCCACCAGAGTGCCCACGCACGGCGGTTGAATGCCCCCTTGATCAGATCGCCCTCCCAATGCCCTGGAATCAAGCGCTGCTCTACTTCTTCGGGCCGGTGGACGATTCGAAGCTCCTCCGGCACCCAGGTGCGCTTGGCAGCGGTAGTACGGCGCAGACCGCGCGTCGGCTTGTGCTGACGCAACGCTTGGACGAGCTCTTTCTTCAGGCCACCACGCGGGTGCGCGTCTGCTGGGGCGACCAGCGATACAGCACCAGATCATCACGGATGCTCTGGAAGAACGCGCTGCCCTCGACAAGCCTGCGCTTACGTACACTGGCCCTGCGACGCAACCTTGTAGTTCTGAGCCGCGACGCTGGCAGCGTAGACACAATCGTTTTGTCGATCCAGCTCACGCGACAACGTGGATGCACTGCGATTGAGGCGGCGTGCAATTGAGCGGACGCTCGCACCGTTGCCGAGCTCGATCTGCAGCACAGCACGCTCTTCTGAACTCAAATGACTGTAATGCTTTCCCATGCGGCCACCCTACGTGATTGCGGGGTGTTGCACTTGGAAGTTGAGTCTAAGAGGTGTGGTGGCGTACAGCGCAACCGAGGCCGGCAAAGCCTATCGCACGCGCCGACTACGCTCTGTCCGGCGTCGCCTGCTTATCGAGGGCGGCGAGCTGTCTCAGTTTGTTCGTGATCACTTGATGCTGTATCGCTGGTCGCCCCAGCAGATTGCTGCCAAGCTTCGCGACATGCACCCGGACGATTCCAGCCAGCGCGTCAGCCACGAAACTATTTACGCCAGCATCTATGCCTACCCGCGCGGAGGGCTGAAGAAAGAGCTGGTGGAAGCGCTTCGGCAGAGCAAGCCGACGCGGGGTCTGCGCCGTACGACGGCAGCCAAGCGGACGTGGGTAGCACGTCAGCTCCGTGCCTCGGTCGTAGGTCAAACTGGTACGCATGGATTCGGGCAGCTTCTTCAGTTGGCGACTGAAGCCCTCCAGTACCGCTTCAGCTGTGCATCCGTCCATCTTGCAAAGGATCACAAAACGCGTCTTTCGTTCGACCAGTTTCCCTACGCAGGAGCGGTTGAAAGCCCCCTTGATCAAGTCGCCTTCCCAGTGGCCAGGAACCAGTCGTTGCTGTACGTCCTCCGGGCGATGCACGATACGCAGCTGCTCAGGTACCCAGAGCTGATGGACAGCAACGAGAACACCAACGGATTGCTTCGGCAGTTCCTGCCCAAGGCATCGATCTGTCGAGCGCGAGCCAGGAATATCTCAACCACGTTGCGATGCTCATGAACACACGGCCGCGTCAGACGCTGGGCTGGAAGACACCCGCGGAAGTGATGGACAAAGAGATCGCTGAATTCAGATCACGTGTTGTACTTGATTCTTGAGCCCCCCCTGGCACGAAGTAGATCGCCCAGAAAGTCAGATTCCACCTCGCTCGCTTCGTGGCAGATGCCGCCTTGGCCTTCCAACGGCAAACCTCGGCACCTGATCGATCACACACCCTTCTGACCACAACTGCAGGCAGATAGGCGCCGAACAGCTGGCGCGACAGAACTTCAACACTTAATGCATCGAGGTCCCGCGGATTGTTCCAATGCTGGAGGAACTCGCGTCGGCGGACGAACTGAAGATCCTTTCTTCCAATCAGCCACCGGAAGCCCCCAAGGGCCACGATAGCCCAGCCCATGACCATCTTGAGCTGACCGCCAGCAAGACCTAGTAAATGCTCCATATTCCCCGGCCACCATCAGTGTGTTGTTCGAACAATCACCGACTCGGAGCGGCAGGTCAACAGCCAGCCCGGCGCCCTGCAGATCATTGCCCAAATCAGCCTTAGCCCTCTGCCCACGCCCGCGCCCCCCCCCTGATAGAGAGCCCTAGCCCCACCCTGCCCGATGCCCGCTACAGGATTGCTTTCCCTAAACCTGGTGATCTTCTCGGCACTATCCATCAGTTGTTGGAGTACGGCCGGGTGATCCTCAATCTGGTTCGCTTGGGCTATTGAGCGCCAACGCCGCCAAGCCGCTCGCGCCCTTCACAGCTACCACGCCACCCCGAATGCAACTATGCAAGGACGCGACCTCCCCCCCTTGGTAACCTATGCCCCACTTTCGCCGTCTTTTTGGTCGTTGGCTCCGCCTGCGTCGTCTTGTCCGTTGGCGCTGGCGTGAGCGCCAGGCCTCGGTCCCGGCCATCGAAGCCACCGAGGTCCCACTGCGTGCCGC
>Ga0308172_1001521_pt1 | contig 15674 bp, 13 predicted proteins | sample PhyGR2_FD_202134 | JGI IMG/M metagenome (GOLD analysis project Ga0308172, IMG submission 202134) | Phyllosphere microbial communities from UC Gill Tract Community Farm, Albany, California, United States - DLSLSG.R2 | ecosystem: Host-associated > Plants > Phyllosphere > Unclassified | place: USA... | reverse complement strand
GTGCAGCCTTGTAATCAGCAGGGGTGCGAATGGGGGAGATGTTCATCTCAGTCAACCTCTATGGTTGCGGCATCTATCTGATCGTATTCGGCGTGCGTGCCGATAAACTTCACGTAGACAATGCCTACTTGGTAAGCGACCGCCACGATCAGGCGGTGGTCGTTGCCCTTGATGTTGAACACCACTCGGTTATTGGCAACGAAGCTCGCATTCCGGTAGGCGTTCTTGATGTCCTGCGGCGACTTCCACGTGGCCGCCTTCGCCTCGTCATGCCACGCCTTCAAGGGCTGCTCGGCTGGCGGGTTGGCTTCCCAATAGTCCCTGAGCGTGGCAATGGCGATGACCCTCATGCCGCGATCATAGTCCCATTTTGGGACTTGTCAAGACGATCCACCACTGCGCAAGTCGGGTTACGCCGCCACCTCAGCCAAGAGGCGGCAGGACGGTTGGTGCGAAGCACGCCGGATCTAGGCCCAGCCGCCAACACCCACCCGCCCACATGTTAATATTTCTCATTCGCACCTACCTCCTCCCCGCCCCCGATGACCCGCCCATCGCTTCGCCCCTCTGCCCTGGGCCTGTCCCTGACCCTGGCCTGCCTTTCGGCCCATGCCGCCCCACCCTCCTCCCCCGATGTGCACCAGCTCGACGCAGTGCAGGTGCTCGGGCGCGCCCAGACCCTCTACCGGGTGGACGACGCCACGGTGGGCACGCGGACAGACACGCCGCTGGCGCTGGTGCCGCAGTCCATCCAGGTGGTACCGCGTGAGCTGATTGAAGACCAGGCGGCCCGCCAGATCACCGACCTCTACCGCAGCATCAGCGGCATCAGTTTCTTCAGCTATGCCGGCGTGACCCTGCGCGGCTTCCGCCAGGAAAACGTGCTCTATGACGGCCTGCGCGGCGACCCGTATGCTGGCTTTTCGGTGCCGCAGCTGTTCAACATCGAGCGCGTGGAAGTCCTGAAGGGACCGGCCGGCGCTCTGTATGGCGGCGGCGATGCCGGCGGCGTCATCAACTACGTGACGCGCAAGCCCAAGGCCACGCCCGAGCGCCGTATCGAACTGCAGGCCGGCAACAACGATTTCCGGGCGGCGTCGATCGAGGCCACCGGGCCGCTGAACACCGCGGGCAGCGTGCGTTACCGCGCCGGGCTGTATGGCGACACCGAGCAGGGCGTGCGCTGGAACGCGGACAGCGAAAGCGTGATCGGTGATGCGTCGCTGGCCTTCGACGTGGGCGACACCGGCGAGTTGACCCTGCAGTTCACCGACATCACCCAGAACCTGGGCGGCAACCGCCTGCGTGGCGTGCCGGTGGACGACAACGGCAGTTTTCTCACCGACCGTCGCTGGAACCACAACGAAGCCACCGACTTTCTCGACATGCGGGCCAAGGTTGCGCTGGCGCAATACCGCTTCTCGCCCAGCACCCACCTGGACGTGGATGTGGGTGCACGCTGGTTCGAGAACAACGAGCATCAGATCTACCACGAGCCGATGGGGCTGATCGACCGCAACCGCGACGGCGTGCCCGAGTGGATGACCCGCCAGCTGCGCAACCAGATCCGCGACAACGATGCATTCACCGCCAACGGCAACGCCGTGTGGCGCGTCAGCACCGGCAGCATCGAGCACAAAGTGTTGTTCGGCGCCGATGTGTACCAGCAGGATGCCGACTTCACCGCGCAGACCGCCAACAGCGCGGACCTGGCGCGGGGTGCCGGCCCGGTGCCGGGCATCGACCTGTTCAACCCGGTGTATGGCGCAAGTTCGTGGCGCGACTACAACCTGGCCGCCCTGCCCTGGCGCAGCACAAGCACGCGCAGCAAGCGCTATGGTGGCTACCTGCAGGACGAACTGACGTTGACCCCGCGCTGGCATGTGCTGGCCGGACTGCGCTGGGATGGCTTCAAGGACGATGACCGCATGGCCGGCACCCGCGTGGACGGCAACGACATCAGCTGGCGGCTGGGCAGCACGTACACCGTGCGGGAAGGGGTCAATGTCTATGCCAACATCGCCAGCGGCTTCATGCCCCAGAGCGCGGCCAATCAGAGCGCCGAGGCGGGCGGCCCGTTCGATGCCGAGCGCAGCAAACAATGGGAAGTCGGGTTGAAATCCCTGCTGGCCGAGCGCGTCACCCTGAACCTGGCCGCGTACCGGATCGACCGCAGCAATATCGTGCAGGCCACCGGCGAGATCGTGGACGGCGTCAACCAGCTGGCCGCCCTGGGCCTGGTGCGCAGTACGGGCATGGAGCTGGATCTGCTGGCCGATGTTACCGACCGCTGGGTGCTCAACCTGACCTACGCCTACAACGATGCACGGGTGAAGGATGCCGGCAGCAACGGCATCACCAATGCCTCCGGCGATCGCTTCGCCAATGCGCCGCAGAACAAGCTCGGCCTGTGGACGCGCTACGACCTGCCGGCAATCAATTCGGCCATCGGCTTCGGCGCCGATTACGTGGATGAGCGCGTCAGCCTGGATGGCCAACGGGTCAAGCCGTACACCGTGTTCGACATGAGCTGGAAAACGCAGTGGCAGCAGTGGCAGTTCCAGGCCAACGTCAAAAACCTGTTCGACAAGGTCTATGCCGCCAGTGGGTTCACCGAGCGCACCGGCCACTTCCCGGGTGAGCCGCGCCGCGTGTACGTGCAAGCGGCGTACGCCTTCTGAGCCCGCCCATGCGCCAGCCTACGCCAGCGCATCCTGACCGCCCTGCACGCAGCGGGAGTGGGCGCCGGCTGTGGTTCGACCTGCACAGTTGGCTCGGCCTGAAGCTCTGCCTGTTCATGGGCTTTGTCTGCCTCACCGGCACGCTGGCGGTGTTCTCGCAGGAGATCGACTGGCTGCTGCATGCCCCCATGCGCGTGGCCGATGGGGGTGAGCACGCCGGCTGGGGGCCGGTCATCCATGCCGCGCAGACGGCACATCCGGACTGGGAGCTGGAAGGCATCTCCGCCGGCCACACGCGCCTGTTCGCGGCGCGCGCGCAGATGCGCCTGCCCGATGGCAAGCGACGCTTTGTCTGGATCAACCCCTACACCGCGCAGGTGACCGGAGACACAGGCTGGTTCAGCACGCAGCGGCTGCTGCGCAACACCCACCGCCACCTGATGCTGCCGGTGGCCTGGGGCGTGCCGCTGGTAGCGGCGCTGTCCATCCCGTTGCTGCTGTCGCTGTTGAGCAGCCTGTACATCTACAAGAAGTGGTGGCGCGGTTTCTTCAAACGGCCCGACCCCTCACGACCGCGCCGCCTGTGGGGCGATGTCCATCGCCTGGCCGGGGTGTGGTCACTGTGGTTTCTGCTGCTGATCGGGTTGACCGGGGCGTGGTATCTGATCGAATCCCTTGGCGGCGATGCACCGGCCGCGCCGACCATGCGACTGGCCAAGGGCGATGACCGCGCTGCCGCCGTAGATCCGGCCGCCGTCGACGCCGCTGTTCAGACCGTCCGCCAGCAATGGCCCCGCCTCGACATCCTCGGCGCCATCCCCGCACGCGATGGCGGCAGCATCCTGTTCCTGGGGGAGGCCGACGCCTGGCTGGTGCGGGAGCGGGCGAACAACATCGCCGTGGATCTGCGCACCGGGCACGTGATCGGCATGCATGACGGCCGTGCGCTGGGGGTCCATCAGCGCATCGCCGAAATGGCCGATCCCCTGCACTTCGGTAGCTTCGGCGGTTGGCCCATCCGACTGCTCTGGTTGCTGGCCGGCACGCTGTTGACCGGGCTGTGTTTCACCGGCGTGTATCTCTACGGACTTCGCACAGTGGATTCGCTGCGATCAGCAGCCAAAAGGCGGCAGACATGAGTCATGAAAAGCTACCCGGCCCCTGGCGCGCGGCGTGGCACGGCATGGGTCGCTGGCGCTGGCTGTGGCTTGCACTGCTGCTGGTGTGGGCGTCGCTGGTGCCGCTTGAGGCCATGAAGTAGCAGCGCTCACACAGCCCCTTTGCTCGACAGGATAAGCACGCGCATCGGCCAGCCCTCGGTCCACGTCGGTTGCCGGTGCGCTGACCCGCTGGCGTAGGCCCGGCCATACCCCGTGAACTAAACGGGGCGGCAACACATCGAATCAATCCCATCACGGGTAGCCAGAAATCCGACACGTTCGGCAGCAAGAACTGACCAGGGAAGAATGACCTCAGGCTTGATCCCTGGTCGCCTGGAGAATGACGGTGAACTCGCCTGGCTCCTTGAAGTCTGCCGCCACGACACGCAGACGTCAGGGCCGTAGCCACTGTTCGCGCAGCAACACCACTGGCAAGCAGCGGGCACCCTGCCGACGTGTCGCCGATGACCATTCCGGCCGATGCGCCGCGCGACACTCTGCGTCACCACCCTGACCTGATGCGTCAATACGATGACCCACAGCGTCATCCATACGTCGCGCACGCCGCAATGGCTGCTGTAAAACCGACGCCCGTCCTGAACATCTGACAGCGCAGATGCAAGGCACTGAATCCAAACGCCCACTGCGTTCGTACAACGGTGGCTGTTGAGCGAAACACGGAACGAACCCCCGTGGGTGACCTTGACCATCCCCCCTTCCTGCGACCGAGCTCCGATGTGCCCTCCAGTTACCCCAGAAGACGAACGACGGGCAGCCCTCAGCGCGATGCAGGTCGCTGATGTAGACACCGTACCGTCGCTGGACCGAATCACGCGCCTTGCGAGCTATGCCTTCAACGTACCTGTCGCGTTCGTCTCCATCCTGGGGGATGTGAAGCAGCGCTTCGTCTCGCAGATTGGATTGCCGGTGCAGGAAACAAGCATCCGCGCCTCCATCTGCGCGCACGCGATGACGGCCAATGGCGTGCTTGTGGTCTCCGATCTGATGGCCGATCCGCGCTTCCGGAACAATCCGCTGGTCACCGACGCGCCGCATCTTCGCTTCTATGCAGGCGCCCCCTTGATCGCAAAGAACGGGGTGGTCATTGGCGCGCTCTGCATCATGGACAGGGAGCCCCGCGACTTTCCGCACATCGACCAGGAGCAATTGTCGGCGCTGGCGCACCTTGTGATGGCACAGCTGGAGCTGCGCAACATGTCCGGCCGCCTGGATCCTGTCAGCGGCCTGCCCAGCCGCCACCAGCTTCATGCCGACTATCCAGGCATCCTCGCGCGTACGCCATCCGAAACACGCTACGCAGTGGCGGTAGATGTCCTCGACCTTCCGCGTGCGACGGAGGTAGGGCAAGTACTCGGGCTGCAGCCTATGGAGGTCCTGATCCGGCGCGCCGGCGTACGGCTTCGCACGGCCCTGGAGGGCATTGCCACGATCTACCACGTGGGCGTCACCCAGTTCGCGTTTGTGGTCAACGTGCCCTCAGCCCAGCACCTCGAAAACCTGATTCTGGAGTTGAGGGACAAGATGCTGCGCCCGCTCATGGCGGCTGCAGTCCCCATGTCACCGAGCTTCCACGCCGGCACCTGCGCTGTTGTCGATGACAATCAAAGCAGCCACGACCTTCTGCGCAAGCTGCTCGTCAGCGTCCATGGCGCGTTCGATGCCCGCCAGTCGTTTCTCTGGTACTCCGAAGGACGCGACGCGCAGATTCACCGTGGCTACCAGCTTGCGTCGGACGCGAAGCAGGGACTTCTCGATGGCGACTTTCATCTCGAGTACCAGCCGCGGTTCGGCGCCAAGGGGCTCAAGCCGGTCTCGGTGGAAGTGCTGATTCGTTGGACCCACCCTACTCTCGGCGCCATCAGCCCCCGCGAGTTCATACCAATATTCGAGCGAACGGCATTGATGGACCTGGTGACGGACTGGGTGCTGGACAGTGCGCTGGATCAGCTTCAGGCATGGCTGGCGCAACGGCGTCAGATCCCCCTGTCCATCAATATCTCCAGCGGCTTTCTCTCCAGTGTTGGCGCGTGGGACACCATCGCCGAGAAGCTCTCCAGCAGGGCCATCCCGTTCTCGATGATCGAGTTCGAGATCACCGAGGGTGAGTGGCTAAGCCCGAACTCCACTGCGGTTGGCCAGATTGCCGCCATGGCAGGTGCTGGGGTCAGAATATCCATAGATGACTTCGGCAGTGGCTACAGCAACTTCAGCTACCTGTCCGACCTTCCGGTCCACACGATCAAGCTCGACAAATCGCTGATCGATTGCGTTGCCACGGATCCGCGCTCGAGAGCCAAGGTCTCCGCCATCCACCACTTGGCCCATGAACTGGGCTACCTCACGGTTGCCGAAGGTGTCGAACGCCAGGAGCAGCTCGATGTGCTGAAGGTCCTGGGCTTTGATCAGATTCAGGGCTACCTGCTGGCCGCGCCTGCGCCCGCCCTGAAGGTAGCGGAGCTGTTCGAGCCCGTCGCCGAGCACGTCAGTCCTGCGGGCCACGCCCAGACGCAGAGCGAAAAGGTGACACCCATCCAGCCGCACCGTTTGATCGCAAGTGAGTTCGCCCCACGCCAGCAGCGCGTTACACGTCGCACCTACACGTAACACCCTCCAGGCAATGCGTTGACATGCAGCACTGCAGAAACGAATACCCACCTCCCCGACTCGTACGTTCGCCTTAGGACTCAACCATGCAATTCGTAAGGAATCTGCGCATTGGCCAGCGCATGGCACTCGGCTTCGCTGCTGTCATTGGCCTGATGGTCATCATCGCCGTCATCGGAATCCATAGGGTCAACCTTATCGAACGGGACCTCCATTCGATCAACGAGGTCAACAGCGTCAAGCAGCGCATGGCCATCAATCTCAGGGGTAGCGTGCATGACCGCGCCATCGCCCTGCGTGACGTGGTGCTGTCCGATGACAGCCGGAGTCGGACGGAATCCATCCAGGGCATCGACGCGTTGGCGCGTGACTACGCAGCCTCTGCGGCCCCCATGTCCGCGATGCTGGCCTCAAGCACAGATGCCAAAGAAACCGCGCTGTTGAAGCGGATCGAGGCCAACGAAGCCAACGCGCTGCCGTTGCTCTCGCGTGTCATCGCGCTGCGCGATGCGGGCGATGTTGAAACGGCAAAGTCGCTGATGCTCAGCCAGGCCAAGCCGGCATTCGTCGCGTGGCTGTCATCGATCAACGCATTCATCGACCTGCAGGAATCAAAGACCGTTGCCACGTCCTCGCAGCTGACGGCAACGACGCGTGGTTTTGCGATGCTCATGATCGGCGCGACGCTTCTGGCATTGGTGCTTGGCAGCCTCATTGCCGTCGCGTTGACGCGCAGCGTGGTCCGCCCCATGGGCATGGCCCTACGGGCCGCAAACGATGTCAGCGAAGGCAGGCTGGATACCCCGCTGGCGTCCGATCGACGCGATGAAGCAGGCCAACTGCTGCACGCGATGGAGAAGATGCGCCAGCGCGTCAGAAGCGTGATCTCTGACCTGGGGGAGATGACCCACCGCCATGAGCTTGGCGAGATCAGCCACCGGATGAATCCCGAGGCTTATCCGGGCGAGTTTGGTGTCATGGTCAGCGACACCAATGCCATCGTTGCCGCGCATATTTCCATCAAGATGCAGCTGGTGCGTTTGATTGGCCGCTACGCTGTGGGCGACCTCTCCGGCGACATGGAGCGGCTTCCCGGCGAGAAGGCGATCATTACCGAAACCATGGACCAGGTGAAGGCCAACCTGTCCTCCATCAGTCGTGACATACGTGAGCTCACGCAGGCGGCGTCCGAGGGAGACTTCTCGGCACGTGGCACGCCCAGCGATTATCAGTACGACTTCAGGACCATGGTGGAGAACCTCAACGGCCTTATGGGCATTGCCGAGCAGAATCTCGCCGACCTCTCCGCATTCCTCAACACGGTGGCCTCCGGGAACCTGGGCGCACGCATGGAGGGAGACTTCAGGGGCGTGTTCGCCACCATGGGCGCGGATGCAAACAAGACCGCGACCAATCTGGCCGATATCGTCCGCCGCATCCACAGCGCGTCGGAGGCCATCACTGGCGCAGCGACCGAACTGTCCAACGGTAATCGGGACCTGTCACAGCGAACCGAGCAGCAAGCCGCAAGCCTGGAGGAAACCGCCGCGTCGATGGAGGAGCTGACCTCCACGGTCAAACAGAACGCATCCTCTGCCGACGAGGCCCATCGCCTGGCCATCGAGGCCGCGGCGGTCGCCGGCCGTGGTGGTCGGATCGTGGGTGAGGTCGTGAGTACGATGGCCGGCATCGAATCCTCTTCCCGGCGGATCGCGGAGATCACCTCGGTCATCGACAGCATCGCCTTCCAGACCAACATTCTTGCCCTGAACGCAGCCGTGGAGGCCGCACGTGCGGGTGATCAGGGCCGAGGCTTCGTGGTGGTGGCATCGGAAGTGCGCAGCCTGGCGCAACGGGCGGCCAGTTCGGCCAAAGAGATCAAGGACCTCATCGATGATGCCGGCGCAAGGATCGCCGAGGGCTCCACCCTTGTCACCACGGCAGGTTCCACAATGGACGAAGTGGTTTCAAGCGTTCAACGGGTCACGAGCATCATGCAGGAGATCTCGTCCGCGTCGCGGGAGCAATCGTCCAGCATCGAGCAGGTCAACGGGACCATCGGCCGTATGGATGAGACCACACAGCAGAACGCGGCTCTGGTGGAAGAAGCCGCCGCAGCGGCCACAGAGCTGGAGACACAGGCGTCTGGGCTTCGCGAGGCGGTGTCGGTGTTCAAGATCGATAGGGCGATAGCGCCTCGAGCTACGGCACCTTACCTGCGTGCTGTCGCTGCCCAGTAGCGTGAAGAGCGAACACCTCGCCTACTGACCATGGCGACCTGCCGTCGTTCACTATCAAGGGCCGCTCCGGAGCGGCCCTTGATGCTTTATTGATCAAGGCGGTTCCAGGCTGGCAGCGCCCCGTGAACCTCGGCGCGACTACAGGTTCAGCACCTTCTGCAGCTTCCGGGCGATCCACCCCCTGAAGACCAGCGGGGCATCCAGCGCGCAGACACAGATGCAGGCGACACCCGGGGTCGTCACGGGCTGGTGCTCCACATCTTCGCCCAGGTCTGCCGCATCCCCGGGTGCGAAATGCCCAAGCGCGTCATCGTAGGCCCCTTGGAGAATCTGCGTCAGCTCACTGTTTCCGTGGCTGTGCATGGGCAGGGATTTGCCGGGGGCTATCTTCATCATGATGAGAGAAGGAAGGCCGGGTGCCCTGATGCAGTGCACGCCAGGTGCCATCCAGTTCCATTTCAGTGACCGGTAGGACGATCCAAAATGGGGCTGAAGCGCTGCAGGCAGACGGTCCACGTCATCGCGTGCCGAGCTCGCCGGCACTTTGGGGAGGCCTTGCTCACCTCTCAGAGCGGGAATGCGGTCGAGCTTGTCCACCATCGCCTGGCGCAAGGCGGCTTGCGTGTCTTTCCCGGGCACGGGGCACGCCTGCTGATCCAGGAGCAGGCCGCCGATCCTTTCAGCCAACCGCAACTGCTGACGGCAGTGGCCGCACGACTCCATATGGGCCGACGCAACAACGGACATCTCAGGGCCCAGTGAACCCGCCGCAAAACCCAGGACGGTGGCTGGATCCAAATGGTGACGGGGACTCATCGCTGCTCTCCCATGGATGACTGAAGCTGAAGAAAGGCACGGCGTATGTGCGACTTGACGGTGCCTAACGGCATGCCGAGTTCTTTGGCAATCTCAGTGTGGGTTTTTGCTTCGAAGTAGGACATGCGAATCAACCGGGCCTGTGCGGCAGACAGTTCGCCCAGGCACTGTCTGAGCCGCACCTGTTCAGCGTGCAGCTCCGCCAGAGAATCCTGTTGAACGTCGTGCTCCGCGGCCTGGTCCACGACATCCTGGGCATGCACCCATATATGTTCACGCCGGACCCGATCAATGTGCAGGTTCCTCGCGACGCGATAGAGCCAGGTGCCCAGCCCGCTTCTTGCAGGATCGTAAAGCTCGGCGCCATTCCACAGCTTGAGCATCGCTTCCTGGGCCAGGTCTTCTGTGACGACCGGGGGGGCCCCCAACCCACTCAGGTATCGGCAAAGGCGCGGCATGAAATGGTCGTAGATCCTCATGAAGCAATCGCGATCCTGGCGTCTGGCCACGCCATCCATTTCGGCGACCCATTGCTTCAGCTCGTGGCTTTGTGAGGGAGGAACGGAGATCATTCGAGCAACCTGAAAAGGGCGATGTCCATGGCGCGAGGGGCGCTGCCTGGATGGCAGTCAACGGCCGAAGGAGCAGCGCATTCGAATTCAACCCCTTTATACGATCAGGACGCTTTTCTGGATGCAGCTGAATGGGACGGAATGACGGTCACAGCTGTCGTCTTGTTCACGTCCATACTGCACCCCACCTCCCCCAATGGCAACCTGACTGCGCAATCTGCCCCACAGCCACCTTGATCAATACCAACCAAGGTATAGCGTCATCACTCCCCACGTGTCGATCAAGCCGTGCGCCAACACGAGCGACCAGAGGTTGCGTCCAGATCGGAGGTAGGCAAACCCAAAGAGTGCACCGACCAGACCGGTCACGACGATCCCCGACAGCCCTTGATTTGCATGCATGAGACCGAAGACCAGTCCGCCAGTCAACGACGCGAAATATATGCGGCCGGGCAGCAAAGCGAAGAGCGCGTGAAGCTGGTGCATGAGGAATGCGCGAAAGACAAGCTCCTCGCCGACTGCTGCACTAAGCCACGCGCCAGCAACAAGCGTCATTGCAGCAGGTAAATTGCCAAGCAAAGGTCCGTAGCCGCTGTAGTCGGCCTTCGTGTCCGTCAGCTGATCCACGAGAGGTTGGATGAGCGGGTCGACAAGGCCAACAACAATCCCGACCAGCAAGGCCATCCACACCAGCGTTTGGCCGAAAGATCGCAGGTGTAGCCCGCAAGAGGATGATGAGCGCGTCTCCATCCAAACCAACGTCACGCCTAGCAGACCGACCAGGGGCATGCGCCACGGGAATGGGAGCCACGGGAAATATGACAATGCAAGCACACATGCCACTAGGAGCAGCCTGATGGGCATCGCTATGCGGATGTGCGGGCTTGAGGGCACTGTCGAATCAGAGGTGTTCTGCATAGGGATTCTTCATGTCTAAAGTCGGTCATCACCTGGGGAGCCGTCTCAGTCCCGTGGAGCGACTAACGCCACAAGGCGTGGAAGTGGTGGACAGGGCCCTGACCTTGGCCTACGTCGAGCTTCTCAGCTGCGCCTATCGCAGCGCTTAGATAGGCCTTCGCCTCCCCGACTGCATCAGCTACAGGCATTTTGGGAATCAACGCGGCAAGTGCCGCAGATAGCGTACAGCCGGTTCCATGCGTGTTTCGCGTGGCGATCCTCGGGGCGTTGAAGGTCCACCTTCTTCCATCTCCGGCCAGCAGGTCAGTGCTCTCATCACCCTTCAGGTGTCCACCCTTCAACAGCACCCACTCGCTCCCAAGCTTCACCATTGCATCCAGGGTTTGATGCATCTGCTCAATGCTGGCGGCCTCTGGCACACCAAGCAAGTCGCTGGCCTCGGGCAAGTTGGGGGTGACGATCGTGCATAGCGGAAGCAGCTCATCCCTCAGCACCGCAACCGCGTCTTCCTCCAAGAGGCGGTCACCACTTTTGGCCACCATCACTGGATCCAGGACGATAGGGCACCTGGCACGCTCACGGAGCGTCTTCGCGATAGCTCGGGCAACACCCGCGTTGGCAACCATGCCAATTTTGATTGCATCCACGCGCACGTCATCGAAGACAGCCTCAAGCTGCGCCCGCACGAAATCGGGGTCAAGTGCTACACATCGCCGGACACCTTGGGTGTTTTGGGCGACAACGGCAGCAATGACAGTCATGCCATAGGCACCCAGCGCTGAGAACGCTTTAAGGTCTGCTTGAATGCCGGCGCCGCCGGTGGGGTCTGTTCCTGCAATGCTCAAAACGTTGGGGATCACGTGTTTCTCCAAAAACCCGGTCAACCGCAGAGCCCGAGAGCTTAGCGCTCGGCCTGCGCAGGGTGAACTACCTATTCGTTCACTTCGACGCGCGGAGCGAATCACGGTCACTTTTCAGTGCCGATCGCAGGAACCGGATGACAGCCGCACCCCCCTCGCGATCTGCGCGCGCATAGCCCGTGGGGGTGCCGCCCACTTGCAGGTAAGGACCCAGGTCGTGTCGATAGGAGGTTGGCTGCCAGAACGGGGAGATCAAGTGCCCGGCATCACTGAAATAGACGATCTCGTCCGACTTATCACGATGATGCTTCGCCAAATAGCGACTCGCCACCGCCGCCATCTCACCAGAGAAACCAAGCCGATCGTCTCCAGCCGCCACGAGCATGAGCGGGCCGTTGATATTCTCGATCGGCAACATGGCAGATTTCAACGCCGACTGCGCCGTAGCGTCTTCCTCATCAAGCCATCGCGAATCCTCCCTGTACGGCAGGAAGGGCAGATCGTTCCCCTTCAAAGTCAGACCGGGCTCATCGACCGCACGGAAGTCAGCTGGTGCGATATCGCGCCGTATGCCGCGGAAGGGCGCGGGACTTCACACTATCGAGACCACGGCGCGCAGGCGCTGATCATGCGACGCGGCCGCCATGGCAATCGTGCCGCCCCAGGACCCTCCCAACACACCTATTCCAGACGCGTCGACGTAGCTTTGCTCTTCCAGCCAATCCACAGCCACCGACACAGGATCAATCGGAACCCGCACGAGGTCCTTAGGAAAGCCAGGCATGCGGTAGTAGGCCACTGACATGGCCAAGAACCCATGAGAGGCAAGCCAGGCGGCATACATGTTTGCGCTCTCAATGCCACCCTCGGAGCCACCGAGCGTAATGACGACGGGATGACGGCGGCCGTCTGTCAGCACTCCCCTGGGTGCATAGATGTTGGCGACCAGGCCAGGAGACTCCACAGTGAACGCGGAGACGTCTTCGCCGTCGATCCAGCGGCGGAGTTCGACGGTTTCCGCGACGTTTCCTTCAATAACCATTTCGAGCGTGAAAATCGCAGGCTCGAATCGCAGGTCTCCATCCCTCCTTTTGATGGGGAAAGGCGAAGGTCTTCCTGGACCGTCCGGCTTCATCGACCAGAACAGCCCCGTCTGATCGACTCCCGTATAGCTACCCGCCTCGGCGGCCGTCGTCGAGGGGTCAACCCTGCCTTCCAGATCCGCTCGATAAACCGCGTTGGAGCGCCAGCGGGTGCCCTTTGAGTCACGCATGGCCAGCCTGAGCTCAACGACATCCGTGGGCCGCACGCCTGAGACAGACACCCCCAGTGGCGCGTCAGCTCGACTGTCTGCCGAGATGATGTTCAGCGTCGCGGCGTAACTATTGGCGCAAGCCAAAAGAAGCGATAGGAGGGCGAATCGACGCATCGAGGTGGCGCTCTGAGGGAGACCTCAAAGTGTGCGGGCAGGACGCATACCTGAGACGGACGTTGGCGTGAGCCGTGCTCTACGTGGCACCAATCGTGCAGACATCTACGGCAATCGCGGCAAACTGGCTTCGAGTTGTGTTCGGAACTGTCGACTGACCCGAAGGATCGTGCCGTCAGTGAGTTCCAAGAGAGCGTCCTGGTTTCGCGCGGAACGAAGTGCTGCGATGCGCCTTACATTCACCAATGAGGATCGATGGATACGGAGAAACCCACTCGGTTCCAACGCCTCCGCAAGACTTGCCATGCTATCGCGGCGCAAATACGTATCCTTTCCCACATGGATGCACACGTAATGACCAGCTACGTCGACATAGTCAATGTCTGCCGGCAACAGATAGACCGTCCGATCGCCCGATTGAACCGCTAGACGCACGGTGCGCTCGACCTTTCCATCGAGGCGCTCCCGGACACGGCGCATGGCCAACTGCAGGCGATCTGGGTCCACCGGCTTTAACAGGTAATCCAACGCCCCGGTCTCGAAGGCGCGAACGGCGTGTGCACTGTAAGCGGTGATGAAGACGATGTGCGGCACCAGTTCCTCAAGATGCTGCACGAGATCCAAGCCGCTGCCATCCGGCAGCCCGATATCGAGAAGAATGAGATCGACATCCCCAAAGTTCGCGCGCTCAAGCGCAGCTTCCAACGTTGATGCCTCCCCTACGATCGTGACGTCAGGTTCGCTCGCCAGCAACCGAATGAGTCGCGCTCGCGCAAGAGAAATGTCGTCAACAATCAGCGTGCGAATCACGGTTGATAGTGTTCCATCAGCGGGAGACGGATTGAAGCAATGAACCGATTCTTCTCACATTGAGTCGTCAACGATGCCCCAGCCCCATGCGCCAGTACCAATCGCTTCCTGAGGTGGTCCAAGCCAATGCCCAGACCGCCAGATGAGCGCCTGTTGACCGAGTTCACCACATTGATGACAAGGTCCCCGTCTTGAAGGTTGGCCCCAATATTGATCTCGACTGCCCCGTCAGTATCCGCGCCGTGTTGGATGGCATTCTCTAAAAGCGGCTGCAACACCATCGAAGGGACGGATGCGTCCCAAGCACCGGGCTCGATCTCCGCAACGAACGTAATGTTGCCGGATAGCACCTGATGCAATTCGATGAACTCAGCGCATGCCCCAATCTCGTCTCTCAAAGCCACCGCAGGAGCGCTTTCCAGCAACGCTCGAAGCAAGTTTGCGACATGACCCAAGGCCCGGTCAGCTTTGGGAGCATCATGATATCCAAGCTCGCCGATGGCATTGAGCGCGTTGAAGATGAAGTGCTGGTGTAGCCGTGATCTCAATGCTTCTTCGTTCAAACGCGCCAAAAGCCTCTCTCGCTCGCTTTTCAGGGCCGTATGGGCCAACAGCTGCCCTACGCCCATGACAGCCAGGTAAAGCGGTATGGCAAATAGAGCGGTGGCCACCAAAGCACGCTGACTGCTGCGCAGATCCAACTGCCCTTGCCCAGCAAGTCCGAACATATTCAATACGCCATGCCCCAACCCGCCCCTGTTAGAAGGGGAATCGCTGGAAGACCGAACAATGCAACCCAAATCAGGTGGTAAGCAGACCGGCCAGCTCCGATGATCCATCGTTCTGAGAGACCGAACAGCATGGGGGTGGCCAATGCCCATGGCGTGTAGCTGCCGACGAGAAACAGGAAGGCATGCAGGAGATCCGAAGCGCTCCGCGCGCCATCTGATGGGCTCGTCAAGACGACGGCAGGTGTGTAGGCAAACGCGAGCACGAGCCAAGACAGCCCAACCCAACGCCATCGAACTCTCAAGATGGACTGATTGCCAGGCATTCAAGTGTTCAAAGACGTGGGAGTGGTGTTCGACTTGGTCAAAGGAGCCGCAGGGATCGAATCATCCAAGCCATTTTCTACTCCCCTAGACAGAATGCAAGAGTAAGCCATGGCACTCCAGGAAGTGGATATGCCCGGCTCTTTATGACGACTCATCGCCAAGCAACCAAGGACAAGCACGCCGAGCGCAGGGAGCATTCTCGTCACCGTCAATGTATCGCCGGGCTTGTCTTTGTCGCCGGCACCTAGGCTCTGGACGATGCTGAGCTGGCCGACGCGCTCTCGGTCCACCTGCAGAGCAGCGCCGCACGTCACATGACAACCTCTACACAGCCTCTGACCAAGTTGATAGCCATCCATCCGGGATAGCCAGCGTACTGCCCCTTCTCCTTTTCGCCATTCGGGCTGATCCCCCTGCCACTCAGGGCGGAGGACGGCTAGATGTGAAAGGCCGGACCCGCCGAGACCGTCGCCGAGCTCACCCTGACCCGAAGCGCAATGAGCAGGCT
>Ga0308172_1001520_pt1 | contig 15674 bp, 11 predicted proteins | sample PhyGR2_FD_202134 | JGI IMG/M metagenome (GOLD analysis project Ga0308172, IMG submission 202134) | Phyllosphere microbial communities from UC Gill Tract Community Farm, Albany, California, United States - DLSLSG.R2 | ecosystem: Host-associated > Plants > Phyllosphere > Unclassified | place: USA... | reverse complement strand
ACTTTTTTGGCAACATTGAATATCGTTGCTATCAGTTTGATAAAATTTGTGATTTTTCTTCAATTGTCAATGCAAATCTAGGCTATAAAATCAATCAAAATCAAAGTATTCGATTAGGTATTCAAGATATGCCTTTTGGTCCGAGTCGTAGTTGGTCTACCAGTTGGTATGGTGGAGTTCTAGTCAATACTGGTTTAGAGGATGTTCATAATTTGGGCATAAATTATCATTATCAATATACAGATACTGGTAAGCTTGATATTGGCTATTTTTTACGTGATGCTGGAAATTATACAGGTAAAAGTTTAGATTCAGCTCACTATTCTGCCAATTTTATCAAATCATCTAGTACCAATTCACCTAGCGTTAAAGAAAAGAATATGTGGGTTACCCGAGTAGATCAGAAACTTCCTTTGTCGAATATTCCAAATCTAGATATTAGCTTAGGCGCTTCATATTGGTATTCAGAACTAGAAAATCATAATAATGGAAATATTGGACACCGTAATACTTGGGCTGCATTTAGTCGTTTAAATTACAACGGTATTCATTTTACATTGACAGGTGGAAAAAATAGAGTGAATAATCAAGACTCTCTTTACCCAAACTATACGCTCGTCGGTTCGTTTGATACGCCTTATTATGTTGCAAATCGGGGAAATTTCTATACTGCAGATGTCAACTATACATTTAAAAATATCTTCAAGCATTACAATTTAACGCCTTATGCAAGTTATACGATCTACGATAAAAACAATAACGGTGATCAATCATCAACGAGAAATATTCTTGGAATGCAGCTTGATATCAATCAATTTTCAGTTGCGACAGAATATATCATAGGAAAAAATGATACTTTTATTGGAGGGAATGAATACTCTTGGGCAACTGGTACATCACACAAAAGTGAAGATTTATTAAACATATTGTTTCTTTATAATTTCTAGCGGCTTTTCAATATTAATTTCTCTCAGAATCAGACATTATCTTTTTGATTGATAATGTCTGTCATTGATCAATACTCTAAAGTGTAGATAAAATTAATGGCCTAAAATTTGCTTATAGCATGGATCTATAAATTTAGTCATTTATCAGGGAGATTAAAGATGCAGAAAATGACATCAAGGACTTATCCGTCAACTATGTCTTTAAGATGTTTTGAAGCATCTGCACGGTTTTTAAGTTTTACCAAAGCAGCACAAGTACTGCATATGACCCAAAGTGCAGTCAGTAAACAAGTGGCTCATTTGGAAGATAGTTTAAACACAAACTTATTTGAACGCTCTCTAAAAGGGCTCAACCTGACCCCGTCAGGTCAATTATTTTTGACTGAAACGCAACAGATCCTGAATCAAATTGAAATTTCAGTTCTGAACATGTTGGCACATGGCAGTGATGTAGAAACGGTCAATATTGCTGTGCATCCAACATTATGTGCCCGCTGGCTCATTCAAATCTTAAAGGGCTTTGGTCAATCTTTTCCTCATATTCATCTTGATATTCAGGAACAAATTAACTCTTCTGAAATTGAAAATCATCAGACAGATATCGCTTTTTTGTATGGTGATGGTGTCTGGAGAGACATGACCAGTATTAAATTATTTGAAGAACATTGTGTTGCGGTATGCTCACCAGATATCACATCTAATTCATTTGATCGTCTAGAAGAGTTTGAATACCATACACTTATTCAATCCAGATCTCGTCCAAGAGCATGGGATGAATACTTTCAAATGCAAAGTTTTATAAAAGAGCACCCCTTTATCGGTCCACGCTTTGATACTTTTTACTCATGTATCAACGCTGCAATCACGGGTTGTGGTATTGCACTTATTCCAAAATTCTTGGTTGAAAAAGAACTTGCCTCAGGCGAACTCATTTTAGCTTGGCCTTATGAAATGAATAACAATAAAGCCTACTATATGACCTATCCAACCTCTATGGAAAAAACCCCAAAAGTTGCCACTACCGTACAGTGGATACAAACACGGCTGAGACATTAGGCCAATCAACTTCAATCTACAAATTGTCGTAACAAAACTTGGATCGGATGTTGTAATTGAATTTGCTCGAGACGTTTAACTTGTGTTCGGCATGAATATCCCGTTGCCAAGATCTGATCACGGTGTAGCTGCAACTTCACTTGCCAAGATTGTGCATAAATTTCTGTTGAAAGATCATAATGTTCCGCTTCATGACCATAAGTTCCAGCCATACCGCAACATCCAAGCGAGAGAGTGTCTAGCTGCAATCCAAATGCTTGAAAAATTTCTTGCCATATTTGATTCGTTTTAGGCTCTTGTGTCTTTTCAGTACAATGGCTTGCCAAATAGTAAATCGGCTGAGTTGCAGCAAATTTAGGTAAGCAAAATTGCGTCAATCTTAACTTTAACCATTCTTGTACCATCATGACGCGATAATGACATTTTAATGAATCATCATATTGCATCAAATATTCTTGACGAAAAACCAGAGTCATCGCAGGATCGAGCCCAACTATTGGATAGCCCAAAGAAGATACTTTGTTTAATAACTCAACATTTTTTTGTCTTAGGGTTTCAAACTCTGTTAAAAAGCCATGTACATGCAAAGGTTTACCATTTGGAAAGTAAGGTAAGATATAAGGCGTTGCACCCAACTTTTTGATGAGTGTAATAAAATCTAAAAAAACGGGTGTATCAAAATATCGGGTAAACGCATCTTGCACAATAAATACACAGTCATCCTGATCTTGAGGTAACTGATTTAAATCGTGATCAAGCAAAATTGCCCCATATTCTTGTAAGCGTTTTTTTGCCATGGGATGAAACAAAGGAATATCCACCAATCTCAATACTTTTTTTTGTAATATTCGAAATACTGACAGACCTTGCATAGTATTGTATAAGGCTGAGACAGACACAATTTTAGGTAAAATATTCTCTAGTTTAGCTAAAGCATAATCGCGTAAATGACGCGGATAGCGTTGATAATAACGCGATAAAAAACGTGCTTTAACATTTGGAATATCAACCTTGACAGGGCATTGCCCTACACATGATTTACATGATAGGCAACCGTGTAAAGCATCATAAACCTCTTGGTCAAAACGCTTTGTTTCCAGATGATTTTGTTCTCGCCTTAACCACTCTTTGATTAAACTCGCGCGCCCTTTAGGAGAGTGAACCCGATTACGAGTCACTTTATACGACGGACACATCGGGTCATTTAAATCATAATTAAAACACGCACCGTTTCCATTACAATGCATTGCTGTACCAAATTCTTTCCATTTTACTGCTGAAATCTGTCGATCCGAGTCACCTCGCAATGGAATTTCAGTCAATTTAATCAGCTGACTTTGTGGCAGTGTTTCAGGAGTTGCGATCTTTCCTGGATTAAGCTGATTATTCGGATCAAAAAGACCTTTAATACGTTGGAGTAATGGATAGGCCTGTCCAAAAAATATAGGCGCATATCCTGAGCGTAAGCCTTTACCGTGTTCCCCCCAAAGAACGCCTCCATACTGATGCGTAAGTTCAACCACTTTTTCAGTAATCTTTTCAATCATGAGTGATGCTTGTGGATCTTTCATATCCACTAAGGGTCTAACATGTAAAACACCAGCATCGACATGTCCAAACATTCCGTAATCTAACCCATGCTGATCTAGAAGACTCCTAAAATCTGCAATGTAATCTGCTAAATTTTCAGGAGGAACAGCAGTATCCTCAACAAAAGGCTGAGGACGTTTTTCACCATTTATATTGCCTAAAAGGCCCACGGCACGTTTACGCATGGCATAGACGTGATTAATTTCAGCATCTCCCCATGCAACAGTCATTGTCAGACGCTGCACATTTTGATCTATTGATAAGTGATCAATAAAAGCCTGATAAAGTTGCGCCAACTCCGCTTCAGAAGCTCCATCAATTTCAACTAAATTAATCCCTTGTATTGACTGCGGTAAATCATTTTCAGGAAAGTATTTTGCAACATTGTGCCAAACAATATCCTGCTTAGCTAAGTGTAATACTTTTGAATCAACCGTCTCGATCGATAACGGTTTTTTCTGCATCAAAGTTTTGGCATCTTTCAATGCATCCTGAAAGTTTGCATAACCAATATTAATCAGCATTCGAAACTTCGGGATATCTAATAAGTTTAACTTTGCTTCAATAACAACACCTAAAGTTCCCTCACTACCACATAAAATTGCATTTGGATTAAAAGAGTGATCATTTAAAAGATTGGGCAAATCATATCCCGTCAAAGAACGATTCAGCTTGGGAAAACTGTTCTTGATCGTGGTTTGATGCTGATCAGCAAGCTCAAAAAGCTTTTGATATAAGTTTTGCTGAAACGAAGATTTATCAAGAATATCCTGTTGCCAAGTTTTTCGCTCCAATGCTTGTGAGCGTAAGATCTCCCCCCCTCTCAAAACAGTGGATAACGTAATCACATGATGATGTGTTTTTCCATAACGACAGCTTCCTTGTCCACTTGCATCGGTATTAATCATTCCCCCAATCGTTGCACGATTAGAAGTAGAAAGCTCAGGCGCAAAAAAAAGACCATATTTTTTTAATTCTGCATTGAGTTGATCTTTAACTACGCCTGCCTGAACAGTTGCTGTTTTATTTTCGACATCAATCGATAAAATTTTGTTCATGTGTCTTGAAACATCTATCACAATGCCGTTGGTGAGTGATTGTCCGTTCGTTCCAGTGCCTCCACCTCTTGCAGTCAATACAATCGATTGATAATGTGGCTGAGAAATCAATTGCATAACAATTTCTATATCTTGTTGATTTTTTGGATATAGGATGGCTTGTGGCAGATATTGATAGATTGAATTATCTGTAGAGAATACGTGTCTGGCAGCGTCCGAATAATCGATTTCACCAGTAAAACTCGATTTGAGCTGTTCAAGAAACTGATGGACTATGGGTGCTAAATCCTGTTTCATAAAAATATTCCGTTCAAAATTTAAAGACAAATGTCTACCTACCCCAGATTGGCAGGGTATAAAAAGCTTTATTTAATTAAAATTTAGGGGATGATTTTTAAACATTGTCCTGCATGATACAAGGCGATTCCACAGTCATAGAACATTGCTCTTGCATTGCGATAAGAGACTTTACTCTGTTCAATCTCATTAAATGGAAGAGGTAGCTTTTCCCGATCATCATCTTGAAGATACTGTGCAAATGCTTGGCCCATGAGTGTTCCTGTGGTGATTCCACGTCCATTATAAGCAGTTGCAGCAACTATTCCGGGTGCAGGCTCAAAGATGCGCATAATATGATCGGTTGTAAAACCAAATTGCCCTGTCCATTGGTATTGCCAATTCAATTTACCTAAATCTGGAAAATATTTTTTTGCCATTAGATCTGCCCATGCATGATAAATGGACTCTTTTCCTTCATGGCTACCTACTGTTCCAAGCAATAGACGTCCATCTTTATCCCGCCGAATACTCGATAACGCTAAACGTGTATCCCAAGAGCCATTTTTATAAGGCAAAATTTTATTTGCAATCTCACCAGTCAATGGCTCGGAGGCAATTTGATAATATTTCACAAAATAAATTGTTTTTAAAATTTCAGTCCATTCTCCCTGAGTATACGCATTTGTTGCTAAGACAACTTTATCTGCCGTAACACTCCCCTGAGTAGTCTTAACACACCATTGATGTCCTGTTTTAATGACTGCATCGACGATTGAGTTTTCGTAAATTTCAACGCCTAGTCGTTGAGCTGCTTGCGCTAAACCTGTGACATAGGCATACGGATTCAGCGTACCCGCTCGTTTATCCAGCAAAGCTTTTTGAATGGATGTTGTACCACAATATTCATGGCACTTTGTTCCTGTTAATACTTCTACATTCACACCACGACGACTGAGCTGAGCATAGCGCTGATCAACATCACGCTCACCTTCGGCATTATGAGCCATGTGTAAATTTCCTGTTCGGGTATCTTGTGCTTGTATTCCCAAACGATCAATTGTATCAAATACGAGCTGAGGTGCCTGACCAAGAGCTTTGGTCAGTTTTTCCCCAACTTTTTCACCTAAGTATTTATTCAGCTCATCTGGTTGTGCCCACGTTCCTGCATTGACTAATCCGACATTACGACCCGATCCACCAGAACCAATCGTTAAGCTTTCTAATAACACAACGCGATAGCCTGCTTCAGCCAAATGAATAGCCGATGATAATCCCGTAAATCCACCACCAATAATACAAACATCTGCAATAACATCTGATTGCAAAGTTGAAAAATGAGATACATCCCCAACCAAAGTTGACCATAAAACTTTATTTTTCAACATATTTTTCCTATTATTTTAGCAACCAAACCATAATAACTAGTTGAATGATCAGCCAGACTCATCATTCAACCAGATAACCCTTGTGTATTAGCCGAAGTTAATTCCTTGTGCTAATGGCAATTCACGAGAGTAATTGACTGTATTGGTTTGACGACGCATATAGTTTTTCCATGCATCAGAACCCGACTCGCGTCCCCCACCCGTTTCTTTTTCTCCGCCAAATGCTCCACCAATTTCAGCACCACTGGTTCCGATATTGACATTGGCAATCCCGCAGTCACTTCCCTCAGCACTCAAAAATCTTTCTGCTTCACGAATATCATTTGAGAAAATACATGATGATAATCCTTGAGGAACATCATTTTGAATATGAATAGCATCTTCAAAATCTTCATAGCCAATCACATATAAAATTGGTGCAAATGTTTCTGTTTTGACAATTTCATTCTGCTCTGCAATCTCAACAATGGCAGGCTCAACATAATAGGCATGTGGATATTGATCTACCAAAACACGTTGGCCACCCGTGACTTTTGCACCCGCATCTTTGGCATGCTTAAGCATACTTTGCATTTGATTAAAAATCGGTTCGTCAATCAATGGCCCCACCAGATTACCATCTAATGGATTTCCGATTGAAACAGAGCTATAGGCTTTCTTCAGTTTTTCAACCACTTCATTTTGGATAGATTTATGCACAATTAATCGACGTAAAGTTGTACAGCGTTGGCCAGCTGTGCCAACTGCAGAGAACAAAATACCGCGAATAGCAAGATCCAAATCTGCGGTTGGAGCAAGAATCATGGCATTATTACCGCCTAACTCTAAGATGCATTTACCAAAACGTTCTGCAACTTTTGGAGCAACGATTTTACCCATCCGCGTACTACCAGTAGCACTAATTAATGCAACACGTTCATCGCTAACCAGTTTCTCTCCAAGGTGTGCATCACCAATCAATAACTGTGTAATATGAGTCGGTGCATCTGTCCCAAATTGTTGAACTGCTTTTTCAAATAATGCCTGACATGCAAGCGCAGTAAGTGGAGTTTTTTCAGAAGGTTTCCAAATAACGGCATTACCGCAAATGAGGGCTAAGGTGGTATTCCATGCCCACACTGCGACTGGAAAGTTGAATGCAGAAATTACGCCCACTACACCGAGTGGATGCCAAGTTTCACGCATATGGTGTCCTGGACGTTCAGAAGCAATCGTCAAGCCATACAATTGACGAGATAAACCTACAGCAAAATCACAAATATCGATCATTTCTTGCACTTCCCCCAAACCTTCTTGAGTGATTTTTCCTGCTTCCCAAGAGACCAAAGCGCCTAACTCATTTTTATAGTCACGTAAGACTTGTCCAAAAAGGCGAACCAATTCTCCACGACGGGGTGCAGGTATTTTGCGCCAACTTTTAAATGCATCTTGTGCTTGTTGAATTTGTACTTCTGCTTGATCGATATTATGAACAACAACTTGACCAATCACACTTCCATCAATCGGAGTTTTTACAATCAAAGATCCTGTTTGATAAGCCTCGGATGCCACACCAAGTTTGTTCATTAATTCCTGAATCATATGATTACCTTGCATTCCTACATTTAAATTAGTCATTTATACACCTACTGTTGAGTTTGTATTTAATTGTTCTAAACATTGTTTAATAGAGTGTTGCTGGATCTGTGCATAGAGTTGAATTTCATCCAAAACTTTTGAACCGAGAGACTCCTCAAATCGTGCTTGATTTGACATAGACACATATGTAGTCTGTCCATCTCCCCCTAAATTTGATTGAAAGATGCCTGCGGCAGATACAGGTAGAAAGTCTTCATAAACAATTGGTTCAATGAGAACTTTACCAGTTTGAACCAATTCAATTAAATCTTGCTCATTCCAAGGACGTTCCTGGGTAACTTTTATCTTCATTTGAGGGAAATAATAAAAGTAAGCAAGATCTTGTGCTGCAAGTTCTAAATATGTATCAGGAAAATCGTGGAAGACTGTTTCCAAGATGTTGATATACTCTTCGGCATTGCTTTCATTTGGCATACTTCCTAAATGTTGACGTGCCTTATCCAGCAACTGATCGTATAGCTGACGTCCCTTCGGCGTTAAAGCCACACCACGTTGTTCGATTTCACCAAAACGCGCGGTATGACTGCCTTGCTGATCTGTAAACTTGACTTGTTCTTGTAAAGCTTTAAAACTTGTCTGTCTCAATAAAATTGGACATTGACGTCTAGGCGGCCCTTCTACAATCGCTTTGGGTGTAATACCTCGATCTGACATACCTGACTGCACAAGATCTATATCCAGTGTTCTTGGTGTTAGATGATTGATATGTGGACCTTTAAATGCCACGATATCCGCAATCAATCGATGCTCGTCATGCAAGGCTTGGTAAAGAGCCTTACTGATTGGTGCTTGAGTATGCCAGCGAAATGTTTCTAAAACTTCAGATACAAACTGCGCTGCTTCTGTAGTATTTAAGCCACCTTGTTGTTCATACTTTTCAGTTAAAGCTAACGCGTTTTCTGTAAAAATCTGACGGCTTGCCAAAACATCTTCAGCCAATTGACGCAACTCTTGATTTTCGATGAGTTCCAATCTGAGAAGTGATGTAAATACACGAAATGGACTATAATTTAATGCATCAGCATCAATCGCACGAAATGCAGTTGAATGCACAGGTACACCCGCAGAGACCAAGTCATAATAGCCCACTGGATACATTCCCATCACAGCAAATATGCGCCGCATATTGTACAATTCTTCAGCAGTTCCAAGGCGTATTGCCCCGTGGCGTTCTTGAGATAATCTGGATAATTCGCCAGTTTGTTGCAGTTGATCTTTTAATTCTGTATTTTGAGATAAAGTTGTATGATTAACATCATTTACAAGCTCAATTAGATCACCATATAGTGGTACTTCTTTTTGATACATATCAGACATCATCTTTGAAAACTGTGCCCGAATCTCATCAGATCTCATCCAATTACCCATATCGAAGCCTCCTCTTTTAAGCACTTTCTTTGATGAATTTTTGCGCAGTTTCTACTAAAATTTGTTCTAAAATATCTAAACCCTCTTTGAATATTTCTGGTTCAATGGTTAAGGGGGTTAACAGTCGAATAATATTTTTTGCTTGACCGCTCGGCATTAATAACAATCCTTTTTTTCTCGCCTGAACCAGAATTTCCGCTAATAGTGTTGTTCCTGCGCCATATTCTGGATGAGACAATTCAATGCCACGCATGGCTCCCACACCAGTGAGTCGACCTAACCAAGGTGTTAAATTGTGTTTTTTCCATTTAGCGTAATACGCTTCAATGATTTGAATATAATCCTGAACATTATTTTGATACGTTTTAGATTGCATCAAATCAAGCGTTGCTAAACCAGCCGCACAAGCAATAGGATTACCTGAATATGTTCCTCCCAATGCACCTTTAATGGGGTAGTTCATATATTCTTTGCGGCCAATCAGTGCACCCAAAGGAAGACCACCTGCAATGCTTTTGCCAAGTAGTAGCAGGTCAGGTTCAACCCCTAATTGTTTGAATGCAAAAGGTTTTCCTGTACGCCCAAAGCCAGACTGAATTTCATCTACAATGAGTAAAATGCCATTTTTACGACAGAATTCTTGTAAAAACTGTGCAAAATCGGCATTCATCACATGGAAGCCGCCTTCACCTAATATAGGTTCAAAAATCATTGCTGAAATATTTTTGATATCAACTTCAACTTGAAACAATCTTGCTAATGCCTTTTTTGCATCTTGGGTTGTAACATGATTATCTTTGCTTGGATAAGGAATATGGTAAACAGAACCAGACAATCCACCTAAGCCATCTTTATACGGCGCAACTTTACCATTTAAATTTACGGCAGCTAATGTTCGACCATGAAAACCACCATCAAAAGCAATAATGCCTGTACGACCAGTAACTGTGCGTGCGACTTTGAGTGCATTTTCAGTTGCTTCTGCTCCACTATTGGTAAACATTCCAGCAAGTGAATATGAAACAGGAATAAAATCTATTAACTGTTTCATAAACTCTAGATAGGGCTGATGCTGAGCTGCATTAAACGCATAATGCGTTAGTTTTTGTGCTTGTGTTTGAATTGCAGATACAATTTTAGGATGACAATGACCTAAATTGAGTACACCAATTCCACCAATAAAATCGATATAGCGCTGACCATTTTGATCCCAAACTTCTGCATTTAAACCTTTTTCAATTATAATCGGGTGAATGAGCCCCAAAGCATTACTAATTCCTTGATCGTTATCCACGTCTACATCTCATTAGAATTTATCTGATAAGATTATTTAACCTTTCTATATAAGGCTTCTCAAGCGAATAAAAATACGCTTGCTATTCCTTTTTTTCATGGGGTTTTAAGGGGTCATATCTCTCGATCCATTACTAAATCTTCACTTTAAACCTTATGCTTAATTGAATTCATGAAGTAAAAATGATCGCCTCAACATTTAATAACTGATGATTCAGCAAGCATATTTTGTATATGTAGAACTTATCCGAATAAAAGAATAGAAAAAATAAAAATTATTTAACCTTTCAAGTAAAAAGCCCAACGTTTTCAAGTTAGGCTGTTCGGCATATTGTGATAGATAAATTATCAAAGATTAATGATATGCTGCTATTTCTGATAACTTAAAGCGCATCGGCAAAATCAAGTGCCTGTTTCAGATCTGCAATCAGATCATCTAGATGCTCAAGCCCCACATGTAGACGCACCAAGTAACCGCTTTCTTGTACTGAACTCTGCGTGCGATGCGCCACTCCCACAGGCAAGATCAGGCTTTCAAAGCCTCCCCAAGACAATCCAATATGAAAAAAGTTGAGGGCATCAAAGAAACGTGCAACATAAGTCGGATCTGAGCGCTTGAGATAAAAAGAAAATAATCCCGTCGCGCCCTTAAAAGATTGGCGCCATATTTCATGCCCCGCTGCGTGTTCAAGCGCAGGATAATTAACACGGCCGATACTGTTATGCGCACTTAAATACTGCGCCACCGCCAGACCATTTTCATTATGCTGTTTTAATCGTACTGCCAGACTGCGTAGTCCACGTGAAGCCAGATAAGTATCATCTGGACTGGTGGTTTCACCAAAGCCATACACAACACGACTCAGTTGTTCAATCGAATCGGCGTTGGCCGTTGCAGTGCCCATCAAAATATCTGAATGCCCGCCAATATATTTGGTCACCGACTGAATCGAAACATCCGCACCCTGTTGTAATGGCTGAAAAAATAATGGCGTTGCCCATGAATTATCGACCAGCACTTTGGCATTTTTTTTGTGGCTTAGCTCAGAAATTGCGGCCAGATCGGTCACTTCAAAGGTCATGGAACCTGGAGACTCGATATACACCACAGCGGTTTTGGCTTGTAATTTTTGTGCAAATGCCGCTAAGTCACATGGATTGAAATACTCAATCTCAACGCCCATACGTGGCAATAGCTGATCGGCAAAACTACGCGTCGGCCCATACACATTATCGGCCATTAAGACATGATCGCCCGCTTGAACAAAGGCGGTCAGGGTATGTGTGCATGCAGAAAGCCCAGAAGGAAACACCAGACAGCCAGCACCGCCTTCGAGTGTATTGATTGCGCTTTCAAAAGATTTAGTGGTTGCAGCGCCGTAACGACCATAATGCCGATAACCACCATCATTTTGCTTATGCTGCTCCCACTCTTCAAAACTGTTGACCAAAATGGTCGAGCCGCGATACACCGGCGTATTCACCAGCCCATCAAAGCGATGCGGCGTTCTTCCCAAATTGATGACATCGGTACACACATGATTCATTTCGATACCCTTTTGATTATGTAGTTCTTTTCGACAACATCATCATAATTAAGCTCGATTGAATTTTGAGTTTAAAAAAAATATCAGTTTCACTTCAAATTAGAATTTTATTTCACTTTCATAGATTAAAAAGAAATTATGATCCATATTTATTCTGTTATTGTGGATTACATCCTTTTGTCTGACATTTTTAACGATGTTGATCATCGGCATATATCTCACCGATGTTAAGTTTCAATGGACTTATATTTTAGTTGTGATTAAAAGAATAGGCAGATAACTCAAGCCGCATCGAGATTAGAAATAATTAAGCGGCAAACGGGTGGTGTACTTGATCTGCTCCATCGCAAAGCTTGAGCTAATATCGGCTAAACCCGGAATCTGAATCAGTCGTTTATACACCCGATCATATTCCATCACATCTGGCACCGCCACTTTAAGCAAATAATCGGTTTCGCCTGCCATTCGATATACTTCAAGAATCTCATCGATGGTATGGATGTGGTCGCGAAACTTTTGAATCCATTCCATATTGTGCTGTGCAATCTTGATAAACACCATGACGACCACATTGATATTGAGCTTCTTACGATCCAGTAAGGCCACTTTACCGTAAATAATCCCTGCTTCTTCCATTTTGTGAATCCGGCGCCAGCATGCGGTATTACTCAGCCCCACCCGATCGGCAATATCACCAATGGCGCATGTACAGTCTTGTTGGAGAAGTTCTAAAATTCCGCGATCATATTTATCAAGTTGAACATTCATAGTATCGGTGAAGAGGCAGTGAAAAGTTATGCCATCAATGTAGCGAAAAGTGAAATGGAATTCTATTTTTCTGTGATTAAGATTGATACTGTTTCTGAGTCAAATTCAATCTATGTGTGCAGCACACCGCACAAACCTCATAATCCATGCACGGTGCATAACGACTCATCTATCGTGCGCTGCTTACGGGCGCTCGGCATATTGAGGCAGATCATCTTGAATACTGTCCCACTCTGCTTTATGCGCTGCAAAAATATGCATACTCGGTTTTTGCTCGATTTTGGTATCGAGCGTTCCAATACGCAGTCGGTGATATTCTGGTGTATCGGTTTTAATGCTCATGATGGGTGAACCACATTCACTGCAAAAACAACGCTGTGTGGTGGGCGTAGACTGATATTTCTTAAGAAGATGCTCACCTTGAACAATCTTAAAATCATCAATGTGTACTGGCGCATTGGTGGCATAAGCCGTACCGTTGGCTTTACGACAGCGCTGACAGTGACATTCGATAATCTCACCGATTCCACGGCCTGAAATTTCATAACGAATGCCCTGACACAAACAACTGCCGGTCAATAGCGCTGTATTTGACATGATGATGCTCTCCCTGTTTGCATTGATTTTTCAACCAAACTAACAGATTTTTCAGCTGAGTAACATCACGACTTTCTGCTTATTGAGCCCCCAAATACGCATGCACACCCTGAGCAGCCGCCCGTCCTGTGGCCAAACAAGCGGTCAGTAGATAGCCACCCGTAGGTGCATCCCAATCCAACATTTCGCCACAGGCAAAGGTGGCCGTTGTGTCTTTTAGGCGGAGCGTTGAATCCAGCGCATCTCGTGCAATCCCGCCAGCACAGCTGATGGCTTCTTCAATCGGACGAAAACCTTGTACATAAATCGCCAGCTGCTTAATGTGCTGGGCCATTTTCTGTGCGTCATTCCAGTCGGTTTTGGGTACCACATCGCGGATTAAGGCAATCTTGGTTTTATCGAGTCCTGCTTTTTGCCACACGGTATTCAGGGATTGCTTATTGCCTTGCTGGAGTTTTTGTAAAATTTGTTCCACACGCTGGTCTGGCAGTAAATCTAGATATAAAACGCTGGAGTTTTGAGATTGCATTGCTTCACGCAAATCACGATTGCAACGATAGACCAAACCGCCTTCCAAGCCATAATGGCTGATGACCATTTCACCAAACTGTGGCGCTCGACCATCAACCCACGCCTGAATACGCTTTAACGGTTGTCCAAAAATAGGAGCAAGATAGGCCGACCAGTTCACCAGTACACCCACATTACTGGCCTGAAAAGTCTGAATCTGCTCTGGTTGCAACCACGCTTGCCATTTTCCATCGCTGCCCAATTGCGGCCATGAAACGGCGCCGCAGGCCAGAACCACCGCATCGACCAGAACAGTACAATGCTGTTGCCGCTGGATATCAACCACTGAAAGCTCAAGATCAGACACATTGATGACTTCATGGCGATAGCGAAATGTCACGCCACGATCTTGTAAACGCTTCAGCCATGCCCGCAGTAAGGGTGCGGCTTTCATTTCATTGGGAAAAATCCGCCCGGAACTGCCGACATATGATGCAATCCCCAGCTCCTGCATCCAAGTCTGAATCTGCTGTGCATGAAACGGCCGGATCATTGGCTCAAGCCAGTCGGTATGATCATAGCGTGTCAGAAAGGTATCGAGTGCTTCAGCATGACTGATATTGAGTCCGGTTTTTCCTGCCATCAAAAACTTGCGCGCTGCAGACGGTTTTTGCTCATACACTGTGATGTCGTATGTGCCAAGTGCCGACAGAACCTCGGCACAGGCTAATCCGGCAGGCCCGGCACCAATAATCGCAATCTGCTTATTCGGCATGATTTTGACCCAATAACGGCATAAACTGATCAAAGCGAGTTTGATACGTTGCGGGCTTGGTGATCACCAGTTGCTGGCACAGCTCGCCGCGCTGTAAATATTTAATCTCAAAATGCGTGCGTGCAGAGTCAGACGCAATGATTTGTTTTTCATAAGGTAACTGCCACAGCTGTTCAAGTTGCTGAGCGGCTTCGTCGATATACTCTGGAATATTACTGGCCAGTGTAAGTGTGCCTTCTGGCTGTATGCGTGACAGTAAAAACTCGAAGAACGGCATATTTAGCCAGCGCTGTGCTGGATTATGCGGCTCTGGGTTCGGATATAAAATAAAGGCCTGTTCAACTTGCGCCGGATACAGTGCGTGCACAATCCAAGGCAATGCATCGGCATGTACAGGCGTCAAATGCGCACGCGCATGTAGTTCTTGCTGCTTTTGCATCGCCAAAAATTTCTCTTTGGTTCGTTCAATGGCCACCAAATGCCGCTCTGGATGTTGCTCGGTAAACAACATGGCATGCTTGCCCTTACCCGCCCCGATTTCGAGACACAGTGGCGTGTTTGCCACAGGAGTAAAAGCACGAGGGGCTTGCATACGCTGAGCCTGAAATTGACGTATCGACATAATCACAGCAAACTATTTAAACTTAATCGTGAAATCAGGCATAAGTCTAACAACTCATCATGACTTTGCCTAACATCTTGATGATGAATTTAAGGAATTCCGGTATGCCACGTACATTTCCCTGCCCGCGTTGTGGACAACCCTCGCACTGGGAGAACAACCCGTTTCGTCCCTTTTGTTCAGAGCGCTGCAAGCTGATTGATTTGGGTGCATGGGCCAGTGAAGATTATAAAATTCCAAC
>Ga0308172_1001508_pt1 | contig 15783 bp, 13 predicted proteins | sample PhyGR2_FD_202134 | JGI IMG/M metagenome (GOLD analysis project Ga0308172, IMG submission 202134) | Phyllosphere microbial communities from UC Gill Tract Community Farm, Albany, California, United States - DLSLSG.R2 | ecosystem: Host-associated > Plants > Phyllosphere > Unclassified | place: USA... | reverse complement strand
GCCAACGGCCTGATCGACTACGACGAAGTCGAGCGCCTGGCGGTTGAACACAAGCCAAAAATGATCGTGGCCGGTTTCTCTGCCTACTCGCAGATCCTCGATTTCCCACGCTTCCGCGCCATCGCCGACAAAGTGGGCGCGTACCTGTTCGTGGACATGGCCCACGTGGCCGGTCTGGTCGCCGCTGGCGTCTACCCGAACCCGGTGCCTTACGCTGACGTGGTCACCACCACCACCCACAAAACCCTGCGCGGTCCGCGTGGTGGCCTGATCCTGGCGCGCGCCAATGCCGAGATCGAGAAAAAGCTGAACTCCGCCGTATTCCCAGGCGCCCAGGGTGGCCCGCTGGAGCATGTCATCGCCGCTAAAGCGATCTGCTTCAAGGAAGCACTGCAACCTGAGTTCAAGGCCTACCAGCAACAAGTGGTGAAAAACGCCCAGGCCATGGCCAACGTGTTTATCGAGCGCGGCTTCGACGTGGTCTCCGGCGGTACTGAGAACCACCTGTTCCTGCTGTCGCTGATCAAGCAGGACATCTCCGGTAAAGATGCCGACGCTGCCCTGGGCAAAGCCTTCATCACCGTGAACAAAAACTCGGTACCGAACGACCCACGTTCGCCGTTCGTCACTTCCGGCCTGCGCTTCGGCACCCCGGCGGTGACCACTCGTGGCTTCAAGGAAGCCGAGTGCAAGGAACTGGCCGGCTGGATCTGCGACATCCTGGCTGACCTGAACAACGAAGCCGTGATCGACGCAGTTCGCGAGAAGGTCAAGGCGATCTGCAAGAAGCTGCCGGTATACGGCGCTTGATCGCAGTAGCTTGAACAAGAAGCCCGGCTCTTGAGCCGGGCTTTTTTATGCCTGCTCTGCAACTTGAAATGAGATCAACTGTGGGAGGGGGCTTGCCCCCGATTACAGGGTGTCAGGCAAGCGCTATGCCATTGGTACAGCGATATCGGGGCAAGCCCCCTTCCACATTGCATTCAGGGTTGGTAGACCTTGGCAAAGCCTTCGCGGATTTTGTCTTCCGGCAACTCATCGGCAATAAACACAATCACACTTTCCCGCGCCTCACCCTCGGCCCACTCGGTGTCCCAGTCGAAGCCGTAGAGTTTCAGCACGCCCTGAAACACCATGCGCCGATCTTCCCCAGCAATGTTCAGCACGCCTTTGTAGCGCAGCAATTGTTTGCCGTGGTCTTCCAGCAGTTCGTTCATAAACTCACTGAGGCGGTCGATATCCAGCGGCTGGTCGGTGCGCAGCACCAGGCTGGAGATACGGTCCACGGAAGGCGCGGCACTTACCGGGCGCAGGCTCATGCCGGCGTTGAGATTGAAACCGCGTACATCGAGCAATTCGCCCAGATCGATCTGCCCATGGTCAACCACACGAATCGGCGCGCGACGGTTGATGCGGGTCAGGCGTTCGCTGAGGGCGTCGAATGTGGCGTCGTCCACCAAATCACGCTTGCTCACCAGCAGGCGGTCGGCAAAGCCAATCTGCGCCTGGGCGATGGTCTGGGTCAGGTGGTGTTCGGCGTGGGCTGCGTCCACCAGAGTGATGATGCCGTCGAGGATGTAGCGCTCGCGCAATTCCTCGTCGATGAAAAAAGTCTGGGCCACGGGAGCGGGGTCGGCCAAACCAGTGCATTCGATCACCAGGCGGTCGAAGGCGATATCGCCACTGTCCAGGCGTTCAAGCAGCAGGTACAGGGCTTTGGTCAGGTCCGTGTGGATGGTGCAGCACACGCAGCCGTTGGACAGCGTCATGACTTGCACCGGCTCCTCACCCAACAGCTGGGTGTCGATACCGGCGTCGCTGAATTCGTTTTCGATCACGGCGATTTTCAGGCCGTGTTCGGCTTTGAGCAGGTGGCGCAGCAAGGTGGTTTTACCGGCGCCAAGGAAGCCGCTGAGAACAGTAACGGGAATGGGAGAGGACACGACAATTCTCCTTATAGCTGAAGAAACACAAAACAAATGTGGGAGGGGGCTTGCCCCCGATAGCGGCGTGTCAGTGGCAGATAAGTGCCTGACACACTGCTGTCGGGGGCAAGCCCCCTCCCACAAGGATCACTGTCAGCGCGGATTACCCGGTCAACAGCACTTGGGCCCACCCTTGCCACCGTAACGGGCTTCCTGGCGTTCGCGGAAGAACGCCTTGTAGTCCATCACCGGTTTGTCCGGGTGCTTGGTTTGCATATGCTCGACGTAGGTGTCGTAGTCGGGCATGCCGACCATCAGGCGTGCGGCCTGACCGAGGTATTTACCCAGGCGACTGATGTCATTGAACATGGTTGCAATCCTCGATCATGCGTCCGGTATGGCCTGGAACGGGGCTTCTTTATCCGTGCGTTCTTTGTTGCCCCAGGCGGCGACGCCGACCTTGAGCGCATAGAACAGGATGCTGAACACCACGAACAGAAACAGCGCCGTCAGCGTCGCGTTGGTGTAGGCATTCCAGATCACATGCTGCATCTGGTCGATGCTCTTGGCCGGCGCGAGGATCTGGCCGCCGGCCAGGGCATCGCTGTACTTCTTGGCCAGGGACAGGAAGCCGATTGCCGGGTTGGCGTCGAACAGCTTGATGAAGCCTGCGGTGGTGGTGCAGATCAGCAGCCAGACCGCCGGCAGCATGGTCACCCAGATGTAGCGCTGGCGTTTCATTTTGATCAACACCACGGTGGCCAACATCAGCGCGATACCCGCCAGCATCTGGTTGGAGATACCGAACAGCGGCCACAAGGTGTTGATGCCGCCCAGTGGGTCGATCACGCCTTGATACAGCAGGTAACCCCACATCGCTACGCAACCGGCGGTCGCGATCAGATTGGCAGTCCACGACTCGGTACGCTTGAGCGCCGGCACGAACGAACCCAGCAGATCCTGCAGCATGAAGCGACCGGCACGGGTACCGGCGTCGACAGCGGTGAGGATGAACAAGGCTTCGAACAGAATCGCAAAGTGGTACCAGAACGCCATGGTGTTTTCACCCGGCAGCACACTGTGCAGGATCTGCGCGATCCCCACCGCCAGGGTCGGCGCACCGCCGGCACGGGCCAGGATGGTGGTTTCGCCGATGTCATGGGCCACCGCCTGCAGCGCTTCCGGGGTGATAGCAAAACCCCAACTGCTGACGGTCTGCGCCACGGCCATCACATCCCCGCCAACGACGGCGGCCGGGCTGTTCATGGCGAAGTACACACCCGGCTCGATCACCGAGGCCGCCACCATCGCCATAATGGCCACGAACGACTCCATCAACATGCCGCCGTAACCGATGTAGCGGGCGTTGGTCTCGTTATCCAGCAGCTTGGGCGTGGTGCCCGAGGAGATCAGCGCGTGGAAACCCGAGACCGCACCGCAAGCGATGGTGATGAACAGGAACGGGAACAGCCCGCCTTTCCACACCGGGCCGGTGCCATCGATAAACTGGGTCAGCGCCGGCATTTTCAGCTCGGGCATGGTGACCAGGATGCCGATTGCCAGGGCAATGATGGTGCCGATCTTGAGGAAAGTGGACAGGTAGTCCCGTGGGGCCAGGATCAGCCACACCGGCAGTACCGCCGCTACGAAGCCGTAGCCGATCAGCATCCAGGTGATCTGCACGCCGGTAAAGCTGAACGCCTTGGCCCACACCGGATCGGCGGCAATCTGCCCGCCCAGCCAGATCGAACCGAGCAGCAACAGCACGCCGATGATGGAAATTTCACCGATACGGCCTGGGCGGATGTAACGCATGTAGATGCCCATGAACATCGCGATCGGGATGGTCGCCATCACGGTGAAGATGCCCCATGGGCTCTCGGCCAGTGCCTTGACCACGATCAGTGCCAGCACCGCGAGGATGATGATCATGATCAGGAAGCAGCCAAACAGCGCGATGGTCCCCGGAATGCGCCCCATCTCTTCGCGCACCATATCCCCCAGGGAACGGCCATTGCGACGGGTGGACAGGAACAGCACCATAAAGTCCTGCACCGCACCGGCCAGCACTACACCGGCAATCAGCCACAGCGTGCCGGGCAGGTAACCCATTTGCGCTGCCAGTACTGGGCCGACCAGCGGGCCTGCGCCGGCAATTGCCGCAAAGTGGTGACCGAACAGGATGTGTTTGTTGGTCGGCACATAGTCCAGACCGTCGTTATTGAGCACTGCGGGGGTGGCCCGCCGTGGGTCGAGCTGCATCACATTGTTAGCGATGAACAGGCTGTAGTAACGGTAAGCAACCAGGTAAATGGCCACTGCGGCCACCACAATCCACAAGGCGTTGATCGCCTCGCCGCGGCGCAAGGCCACTACGCCCAGGGCGCACGCTCCTACGATTGCCAGCACCAGCCAGGGTAAGTGGCGTAGCAGGCTATTATTATTTTTCATTTTTATATTCCAGCCAGGGTGGACAGAAAGGACAACCACCCGGAGTTTAGCGCTGTTGGCCTCAAAGGCCACCCCCCTCCATTGGTCTAGAGCCTTGCAACGCTGAAAAAAGCAGAAAAAACCGCCCAATGATGGCGCAGGGCTACACTCCATCCATCTCCAGAGGGTTTCACCATGACCGATCACCCATCCGACCGCCGCTGTTTCCGCCGCATCGCCCTGGATGCGAAAACCGAACTTCGCCAAAACGGCGAGGAATGGCCGGTAAAGTTGGTGGATTTGTCGCTAAAGGGCCTGGCGGTAAAACGGCCGGAGTCTTGGAAGGGCAATAAAGCCCTGCCGTTCGACGTCGATATCCGTCTGGACCCGAAGGCGCATATCAAAATGCAGGTCAAGCTGACCCACGACGATCACGGCCAACTGGGCTTTGTGTGCAGGGAAATCGACCTGGATTCGATCAGCCACTTGCGGCGGCTGATCGAGTTGAACCTCGGCGATCAAGCGGAACTTGAGCGAGAGTTGGGCGCGTTATTGGAGGTATAGGCTCAGGGAAACGCTTCGCGGCTGGGAAACTCGTCCTCCATGTCCCAGTAGCCCTTTTTCTGACTCGACGCGACTTGCCATTGCCCGTCGACATAGCGATACGTCTGGTAGCGCGTGGTGAAATCGTCCTCACCGTCGCCGTCCATAAAAGACGATACCTGCAACAGTTCATCCGGCCCGCCATTGGCCGGCGTCGCCACCTGCCAGTCAGCCTTTCCCGTGTGCGCCAGGGTCAGCGGTTGGGACTTGCCGTCCGCGCCAGTGAAGCTCAGCGGTGTAAGTTGCTGTTTGGCCGGTAGCAGCATCTGGGTGGCTGGGCCGCTGTACGTGCCCATCGGCGCAGTCATGTCGATGCTCAAAAAATACACAGGCTCGGGCAACCCCTTGAGCGGGGCCTCGCTGACCTCGGCCAGTGGGTAGCCGAGGTCCTGTTGCGCGATCACCTGATCGGCAGCCGACACCAGGCGCACTTGAGCCTCAAGCAACGGGTTGTCGACCAGATCGCCGGGCTCGTCGAACGAGTCCTCATCCAGCCCGCTGCCCCAGCTATCCTTGTGCATCTGCGCGCTGATGCGCTGGTCTTCCAGGATCTGCAACTGGCTGCCCTGTTCGGTTGCCAGGGTTTGCGCCAGGCGATAGCCCGCCGGCAGCGCCGCCGCCCAGGTCATGGCGGAGGCGGCGGTCAGGGTGACAAATAGGGCGGCAATGCCCCAGTGCTTGGATCGTTGCATAGCGGCCCGTCCTGATTTATTCGAAAAGTGCATCCAGCGCCTGCTCCAGTCGCGTCACCGCAATGATCTGCAACCCCGCCGGCGCTTCCTTCGGCGCGTTGCCCTTGGGCACGATCGCGCGCTTGAAGCCGTGCTTGGCGGCTTCCTTGAGACGTTCCTGACCGCTCGGCACCGGGCGCACTTCGCCGGACAGGCCGACCTCACCGAATACCAACAGGTCGTGGGGCAATGGCCGATTGCGCAGGCTGGACATCACCGCCGCCATCAACGCCAGGTCCGACGCGGTTTCCAGCACCTTGACCCCGCCGACCACGTTAAGGAACACGTCTTGATCGTGGGTCGGAATGCCGCCATGGCGGTGCAGCACCGCGAGCAGCATCGCCAGACGGTTCTGATCCAAGCCAAGGGTGACGCGGCGCGGGTTGGCCAAATGGCTGTCATCCACCAGCGCCTGCACTTCCACCAACATTGGCCGGGTGCCTTCCCACGTCGCCATTACCACGCTACCGGGGACTTCTTCTTGAGCGCGAGTCAGGAAAATCGCCGAAGGGTTGGAGACTTCTTTCAACCCGCGGTCGGTCATGGCGAATACGCCCAGCTCGTTGACCGCGCCGAAGCGGTTTTTCACTGCCCGCAACAAGCGCAGACGGCCGTCGGACTCGCCCTCGAAATACAAAACCGTGTCGACCATATGTTCCAGCACCCGAGGCCCGGCCAAGGCGCCTTCTTTGGTCACATGGCCGACCAGGAAAATCGCCGTGCCGCTCTGCTTGGCATAACGCACCAGCAGCGCCGCGCTCTCACGCACCTGGGACACGCCGCCCGGCGCCGATTGCAATTGCTCGGTGAAAATCGTCTGGATCGAGTCGATCACCATGACTTTCGGCTTTTCGATCCGCGCCGTGGCGATGATGCTTTCGATGCAGGTCTCGGTCATCACCCGCAACTGGTCCTGGGGCAGGCCCAGACGGCGGGCGCGCATGGCCACTTGTTGCTGGGATTCTTCACCGGTGACGTACAGCGCCGGCATGCGGCTGGCAATGCTGCACAAGGTCTGCAACAGGATGGTCGACTTGCCGATGCCTGGGTCGCCGCCGATCAGCACCACTGAGCCATCCACCAGGCCGCCGCCCAGCACCCGGTCAAGTTCGCCGGAGGCCGTGGAAAAACGTGGGATTTCTTCGACGCTGACTTCAGCCAGGGTTTTGATCTGCGCCTGCTGCCCGGTCCAGCCGGCGCGGCCGGTAGGCGCCGCCGCCCCGCCGCTCTCGATCATGGTTTCCGTCAGGGTGTTCCACGCCCCGCATTCGCCGCACTGGCCGGCCCACTTGGGAAAGGTCGCGCCGCACTCCGTGCAGCCGTACATGCGCTTGGCCTTTGCCATTCGAGAACCTCCAACCGAAAAACCGCGATGATAGCTCAGCGCGACGCCGGGGTCCGGATTTCACCACTGGCCAATCGCGAGGCGCTATTGCCCACCGGGTCTTCGGCGTTGAGGTCGGCGCCCTTGGCCTTCAGTTCCTCCAGCAGTTCGACGCGCTTGAACAGCCCGGCGTACATGGCGGCGGTCTGCCCGGCGCCGTTGCGCTGGTCGGGGTTGCAGTCGGTGGCCAGCAAGCGCTGGGCGATTTTCAGCTCACCCTTGAAGATTGCGCCCATCAGCGCGGTATTGCCGCGCTTGTCCTGCACACAGGCATCGGCACCGGCAGCGAGCAAACGATCCACGAACGGAGCCTGGCCGTGGTAGGCGGCCAGGATCAGGGCGGTGTAGCCCTTGTCGTCCTGGGTATTGAGGCTGTAGCCGGACTCGATGAAGGTATTGAGCATGTCGAGGTCGCCACGGCGGGCGGCGTCGAAGTAATAGTCCTGCAACTGCGCTTTGAGCGCGGCGGGATCGGGGGATTCAGCCTGGGCGGTGAACGCCAGCAAGGCGATCAGCAAACCAATAGTTAGACGCATGGGGTTTCTCCTGCCAGGGATCGGCGCCGCTGGCCGGCGCCGATCGGAACCAACGGATCAGTCGGTCAGTTTGTCGGCCAGCGCCTTCACGCGGGCCAGGTCACCCTTGGCGACCTTGGCCACGCCAGTGCCGTATTCCGGGTCAGCCTTGTAAAGGAAGGACAGGATGATGTGCTTGCTCACGTCGTCCGTTGTAGCCAGGGAGCCACCGAAGTTTTCGATCAGGTTCTGACGCTTTTTCTGACTGTACGAACGGTACAGATCACCGGCCTGCTTGAAGTTCTGCTCACGCTGGATCTTCGCCTGCTGGGTGCTGCCGGTCAGCGGCAACTGGCTGTAGCGCGCGGCTTGGGGCTCTTCCCGCGGCTCCAGGCGGCTTGGCTGATAGTTCACGCCGCTGCTGGTTTTACCGCTGTTCATCGCGCCATCCTGGTTGCCGTTGTTGACGGTCACGCGTGGGGCGTTGATCGGCAGTTGCAGGGCATTGGCGCCCAGGCGGTACATCTGGGTATCGGCGTAGGAGAACACACGACCTTGCAGCAGGCGGTCTTCAGACGGCTCGATGCCCGGCACCAGATTGGCCGGCGCCATGGCGACTTGTTCGGTCTCCTGGAATACGTTAGCCGGATTGCGGTTCAGTACCATCTGCCCCACTTTGCGCTCGGGCACATTCGGCCAGATCTTAGTAGCGTCCAGTGGATCGAAGTCGAACTTGGCCAAGTCTTCCGGTTTGAGCACCTGCACATACAAGTCCCACTTAGGGAAGTCGCCCTTGTTGATATGGGTGACCAAGTCGTTAGTCATATGGCTGTAATCACGCCCTTGCACATCGACCACTTGTTTCGGATCCAAGTTCTTGATGCCTTGCAGGCTCTTCCAATGGAACTTGACGTAGTGCACTTCCCCTTTGGCGTTAATCAACTTGTAAGCATGTACGCCATTACCGTCCATCTCCCGGTAACTGGCAGGCGTGCCGTAGTCCGAGTACAACTCGGTGAGGGTGCGGGTTGCTTCGGGAACATGGGAGAAGAAGTCGAAACGGCGGGAGTCGTCGTCCAGGTTAGTGCGCGGGTCGGGTTTGAATGCGTGCACCATATCCGGGAACTTGATGGCGTCGCGGATAAAGAACGTCGGGAAGTTATTCCCGACCAGGTCCCAGTTGCCGTCGGCCGTGTAGAACTTGGTGGCGAAGCCGCGCGGATCACGCAGGGTTTCCGGGGAATGGTTGCCATGCACCACGGCGGAGAAGCGCACGAACACCGGGGTGGTTTCGCCGGGAGCAAATACTTTGGCCTTGGTCAGGTCGCTGAGGCCATCGGTGACGGTGAAGGTGCCGTGGGCACCGGTGCCGCGCGCGTGCACCACGCGCTCGGGGATGCGTTCGCGGTCGAAGCGTTGCAGTTTCTGAATCAGTTGCACGTCTTGTAACAGCACCGGGCCGGTGGCGCCGGCGGTCTGGGAGTTCTGGTTGTCGCCAACGGCGGCACCGTTGTCACGCGTGAGGGTGGCGGCGTGTACAGACAGGGAAAGCAGGCTGGCGGTGGCCAGGATCAACGCGTGTCGCGTCAAAGCCGGGCCGCGGCTGAGTGAGTTGTTCATCAAGGTTTCCTCTGGTTTTTTTGATGCACATTCAGTTGTGCTTGCCAGAGGCTAGTGACCCAAGAGTCAGAAGATAAATAGAAAAGCCGTACCAGCCCGATTAATAAAATAATGTGGTAAGCCACTGAAATGCCGGGTATTTCGCGCGCGATTGATGGCACTTTGCAAACTATTTGCGTTTTAATGTGTCGATAAAAACCAACAGTGTTAAGAGTTGTTTCGCGCAAGCCCGCAACGACTGACTTACACTGAGCCCCACCCTTCTCATCTGTAACAAGGAATAACCTATGGGCGTGATCAGTGAGTTCAAGGCCTTCGCGGTCAAAGGTAATGTGGTCGACATGGCCGTCGGTATCATCATCGGCGCCGCCTTCGGCAAAATTGTTTCCTCGTTTGTAGGCGACGTGGTGATGCCCCCTCTCGGTCTGTTGATCGGCGGGGTGGACTTCGGTGATCTGGCGATCACCCTCAAGGCAGCCCAAGGCGATGCACCGGCCGTGGTGCTGGCCTACGGCAAGTTCATCCAGAGCGTGGTCGACTTCCTGATCGTAGCGTTTGCGATCTTTATGGGCGTGAAGGTGATCAATCGTCTCAAGCGCGAAGAGGCCAAGGCGCCGACCCTGCCGCCGACGCCGACCAAGGAAGAAGTGTTGCTGGGCGAGATCCGCGATCTGCTCAAGGCACAGCACGACAAACCGCTTTAAACCGCAGCGGTTTGGAAAAAAGGCGCCTCCAGCAGGCGCCTTTTGTTTACCAGTAGTTTTCCACCGCCACCTGGCCAGGGCGTCGGGATAGCGACAGATTCATGTCGCGTTTTTTCAGCAACTGACGGGTGTCATCGACCATTTGCGGGTTACCGCAAATCAGCACGCGCGAGTGTTCGGGGCTCAACTCTACGCCGGCCGCGCGCTCCAGCTCGCCGTTTTCGATCAGCGTGGTGATACGCCCATTCAGTGCGCCAGGGTGCTGCTCGCGGGTGACGATGGGCAAGTAGGTAAGCTTATGCGCGTACTCGGCCAGGTACTCGCGCTCGCCCAGCTCCTTAATCAACGCCTGATAGGCCAGTTCCTTGGCTTCGCGGGCGCTGTACACCAGGATGATGCGCTCGAATTTCTCCCAGGCTTCGAAGTCCTGCAGGATCGACAGAAACGGCGCCACCCCGGTGCCCGTGCCCAGCAGCCATAGGTCACGGCCATCGACGAAGCGGTTCAACGTCAAGTAACCCGTGGCCTGGCGCTCCACCATCAACGTATCGCCGACACGCAGGCGGCTCAGTTCACTGGTGAACTCCCCGCCGGGGACGACAATCGAGAAAAAATCCAAATATTCATCGAAGGGCGCCGACACCACCGAATACGCACGCCAGACCGTGCTGCCATCGGCTTTGGTGACGCCCAGGCGCACAAACTGTCCGGCGGTAAAACGAAAGCCGGGGTCACGGGTGGTACGCAGGGTGAACAGGCTGGGGGTCAGCGATTGCACATCGAGCAAGGTCTGACAGGTGTATTTTTCAGCACTGGCCGTCATGGGGAACTCCGTTCTGCAGAAGGCGCTAGTGTCCCTCAAAGCGGCGCCGGCTAACACCGATGATTGATATCTCCCGACTCAATGTGCGATCGAGTAACGATCTAACGCTGTAAAAGACCACTAACTATTTAAGGTTATTTGCGCCACAAGCCTGCATCAACACGCACTAACTATTTGGCTATTAACCCACTCCCAAACTAAAACCATTCCCTATCATCCAACCAAAAGATATCAATTTGATATTACGAGCAACCCCCTTAAATCCGATGGGGAGTCCTTAAGCAAGGCAAAATTAATTACACAGAATTCCGAATCTTGTATAAGTCCAACCCCTTAAATAGCTACCTAACATACTGATTTTTTCACACAACTAAGTAGCCCGTGTCCTACACTCTTTTCCGTGCAGCGTTGGGATTCAGGACGTACCCAAGTCACACATACATCCATGGAGAGTTATCGATGGTCAACTGGCGCAATACACGGCTCCCCAAACTGGAAGAAGAGAACGAGATCACCAGCGTATTCGAAATGGTTATCAATGAAACATATTCACTCGGCTTCCAATTCTGCTCTTTCAAGATGAGTGCACAAAGTCAAACCAATCAAACTATCGCCTTTGAGAAAAACAACTATCCAAACGAATGGAACGCGCTATACCGGGAAGCGCATTTCTCCGACACCGATCCTGTCATGTCTCACTGTCAACGCTCTGTCCTTCCCTTTGTCTGGAAAGAAAGCGCGTTTCACAGCGCGCCTCACTTGTGGGAACTGGCTACCTCCTATGGCGTTCATCTGGGCTGGACTCAACCACTGCATGGGCCTCAGGGCGTCTTCAGCATGCTGACGTTAAGTCGTGGCAGAGGTGAGATCACACCGGAGGAGCTGTATGAAAAAGCCGGCAATGCGCTCTGGCTGTGTCACGCAATGCATACCGTGGTGGCGCATAAGTACGCCGATGGGCCAGCCGCGAAGCCATGCAGCAAGCTGACGCCGCGAGAGATCGAAGTATTGCGCTGGTCTGCACTGGGCAAGACCGCCGCCGAGATTGCGCAGATCCTGTGTTTGTCCGAACGCACAGTCGGCTTTCACAATTGCAGCTCGATGCGAAAACTGGGGGTCAACAATAAAATCGCGGCCGTGATGGTGGCCGCAAAGGCTGGGTTTCTTTAAACATCGCATGTAATCCCCATGAAAAAACCGTAACATTTACGACCAGTTCCGGGTGATGACGCGGCGCGCGCCGGCGTGTCGCCGTTCACCCCAATGGTTCGATTACCCAGAGTTTTCTCCCCCCATGCCCCTGCTCGACAGCCCCTTCGCTCAGCTCGATCTGATCCGCCAACCCGAGCAGCACAACGACCCGCTGCAAGCCTTCGACGCCGCCGACGAATACCTGCTCAACCACTTGGCCGCCCAGCAGCCGAGCGTCAACACCCGCGTGTTGGTGCTCAATGACAGCTTTGGCGCTTTGGCGGCCAGTCTGCAAGGCCAGGTGCAGGTGATTTCCAGCGGCGACTCGTTTCTGGCGGCCCAGGGCCTGGAAAAAAACCTGGTGCGCAACGCCAAGGCGTTCGATGCAGTGCCGTTCATTCCCGCCAGCGAAACCCCCACCGGGCCGTTCGACCGCGTGCTGATCCGCGTGCCGAAAACCCTGGCGCTGCTCGAAGAACAGTTGATCCGCCTGCAAGGCCAACTGGCCCCGGGCGCCGAAGTGATCGCCGGGGCGATGGTCAAACATCTGCCGCGCGCGGCCGGCGACCTGCTGGAGCGTTACATCGGGCCAATGCACGCCTCACTGGCGGTGAAGAAAGCTCGCCTGTTGATCGCCACCGTTGCCGAGCGCCCCGCCGCCGTCTCGCCCTACCCGACCCGCTACCGCCTGGATACACCCGCCATCGAGCTGCTGAACCACGCCAACGTGTTCTGCCGTGAAGGCCTGGACATCGGCACCCGCGCCTTCCTGCCGCACTTGCCCACCGGCCTGGGTAACGCCCGCGTTGCCGACCTCGGCTGCGGCAACGGCGTATTGGCGATTGCCAGCGCACTGCACAACCCCGACGCCCACTACACCCTGGTGGACGAGTCCTACATGGCCGTGCAATCGGCCCGTGAAAACTGGCAGGCCGCGCTGGGTGAACGTGACGTGAGCGTGCGCGCCGCCGATGGCCTGGCCGGCCAAGAGCCGCAGTCCCTGGACGTGGTGCTGTGCAATCCGCCGTTCCACCAGCAGCAGGTGGTGGGCGATTTCCTCGCCTGGCGCATGTTCCAGCAGGCCCGCGAGGCTTTGGTGGTGGGCGGTGCGCTGTATATCGTCGGTAACCGTCACTTGGGTTATCACAGCAAACTGGCGCGGTTGTTCCGCGGCGTCGAGCAAGTGGCGGCCACGCCCAAGTTCGTGATTCTCAAAGCGCGCAAATAAAAAAAGACCCCGCCCCTACAAGATGTAGGAGCAGGGTCAAAAAACCGTGCCGCAAGGCAACGGGATGGGATGTCAGTGAGTGGTCAGGCCGGCCGCATTCATAAACATGCGCATCAGGCTGGCGACAACAAACAGCACCAGCACACTGCCGGTCCAGATCATTGCCAACCACCCCAGGCGCCGCCACAGCGGCTGCTTTTCAGCCTGTTCGATCTCGTGCAACGAAGGTTTGCCAGACATGTCACGCCCCTCCTAGTGATAACCGTCTTCGTGGGTGACCTTGCCGCGGAACACGTAGTAGCTCCAGAAGGTGTAGCCCAGGATGAACGGGATGATGAACAAGGTGCCCACCAGCATGAAGCCTTGGCTCTGCGGCGGCGCGGCGGCGTCCCAGATCGATACGGACGGCGGCACGATGTTCGGCCACAGGCTGATCCCCAAGCCGCTATAGCCGAGGAAAATCAGCACCAACGTCAGCAGGAACGGCGTGTAGTGCGCATTGCGAGCCACCGCGCGGATCAGCCCGTACATGGTCACCAGCACCAGCAGCGGCACCGGCAGGAACCAGAACAGATTTGGCAGGGTGAACCAGCGCGAGGCGATTTCCGGGTGCGACAGCGGGGTCCACAGGCTGACGATGCCGATCACCGCCAGCACCACGAACGCCAGCGGCCGCGCCAGGTTGTGCATCTGTTCCTGCAATTTGCCTTCGGTCTTCATGATCAGCCAGGTGCAGCCCAGCAACGCATAGGCGACGATCAGCGCCACGCCGCAGAACACGGTGAACGGCGTGAGCCAGTCCAGCGAACCGCCGGCGAACTGGCGATTGACCACCGGAATGCCATCGATAAATGCCCCAAGCGCCACGCCCTGGAAGAACGTCGCCGCCAGCGAACCGCCGATAAAGGCCTTGTCCCACAGGTGGCGCTTGGCGTCTTTGGCCTTGAAGCGGAACTCAAAGGCCACGCCACGGAAGATCAGCCCCACCAGCATCAGGATCAGCGGCAGGTAAAGCGCCGACAGCACCACCGAATACGCCAGCGGAAACGCGCCGAACAACGCCGCGCCGCCAAGCACCAGCCAGGTTTCGTTGCCGTCCCAGACCGGCGCGACGGTGTTCATCATCACGTCGCGGTCGACCTTGCCGGGAATAAACGGAAAGAGGATGCCGATACCCAGGTCGAAGCCGTCCATCACCACGTACATCATGATGCCGAAGATGATGATCACGGCCCAGATCAGCGGAAGATCAATACCCATCTCAATTCCCCTTATGCTGGATGTGGTCGTGGTCGTCGTCGGTGCCATCGTCGGCCGCCGACAACGGACGCGCCGGTGTGCGTTTCTGGCCGGGGCCGCCGTGGGTCGGTTCGGTACCTTCGTGGGTCACGGGGCCTTTGCGCACCAGGCGCATCATGTAGCCCAAGCCCGCACCGAACAGCGCGAAGTACACCACCACGAACAACACCAGGGTGATGGTCATCTGCGCCAGGCTATGCCCAGACGACGCATCCGCCGTGCGCATCAGCCCGTAGACCACCCACGGCTGACGCCCGATTTCGGTGGTGAACCAGCCGGCGAGGATCGCGATCAACCCCGAGGGGCCCATCCACAGCGCCAGATACAGGAACGGTCTGGAGGTGTACATCTTGTCGCCCCGGCGCAGCCACAGGCTGAACAGACCGGTAAAAATCATCAGGAAACCCAGCCCGACCATGACTCGGAACGACCAGAACACAATGGTCGAATTCGGCCGGTCCTCAGGCGGGAACTCCTTGAGCGCCGGCACCTGTTTATCCAGCGAGTGAGTCAGGATCAGGCTGCCCAGGTATGGAATCTCTACGGCGTACTTGGTTTTTTCCGCCTGCATATCGGGCCAGCCGAACAGGATCAGCGGCGTAGGCTCATTGCCTTTGTTTTCCCAGTGGCCTTCGATCGCGGCGATTTTCGCCGGCTGGTGCTCCAGAGTATTGAGACCATGGAAGTCACCGATCACCGCCTGGATAGGCGCCACGATCAATGCCATCCACATGGCCATGGAGAGCATTTTGCGGATCGCCGGGTTGTCCTTGCCGCGCAGCAAGTGCCAGGCCGCCGAGGAGCCGACGAAGAACGCCGTCGCCACGAAGGCCGCCGTGGCCATGTGCATCAGGCGATACGGGAACGATGGGTTGAAAATTACCGCCAGCCAGTCGGTGGGAATCACACGGCCGTCGATGATTTCAAAGCCCTGGGGCGTCTGCATCCAGCTGTTGGAAGCCAGGATCCAGAACGTGGAGATCAGCGTACCCACCGCCACCATGACCGTGGAGAAGAAGTGCAGCTTGCGCCCCACCTTGTTCCAGCCGAACAGCATCACGCCGAGGAAACCGGCTTCCAGGAAGAAGGCAGTAAGCACTTCGTACGTCAGCAGCGGCCCGGTAACCGCGCCGGCGAAGTCCGAGAAGCGGCTCCAGTTGGTGCCGAATTGGTAAGCCATAACCAAGCCCGAGACCACGCCCATGCCGAAGTTGACGGCAAAGATCTTCGACCAGAAATGGTAGAGGTCACGGTAGGTGTCGTTATGGGTCTTGAGCCACAACCCTTCCAGCACTGCAAGGTAACTGGCCAGGCCGATGGTGATCGCCGG
>Ga0308172_1001507_pt1 | contig 15787 bp, 13 predicted proteins | sample PhyGR2_FD_202134 | JGI IMG/M metagenome (GOLD analysis project Ga0308172, IMG submission 202134) | Phyllosphere microbial communities from UC Gill Tract Community Farm, Albany, California, United States - DLSLSG.R2 | ecosystem: Host-associated > Plants > Phyllosphere > Unclassified | place: USA... | reverse complement strand
CGATGCGGGCACTCACACTGCCCGCATCGGCGCCGCACTACCATCGCGGCGCAGGTCTGAAGCATTCAGCAGGCAGCGGCCTGCACCCCTTCCCCCGATCCCTGCCGCGCGACATTGTGGTTGCGCTGCCGCGGTCGTTCCTCCCATGCAGCCCCCCTGTACGTTCTGATGTGGTCCTGATGCCCTCCCCCGAACAAGAACGCCTTTCCACCCTGGCCGGCCTCAATGCGCTCGGCGACGTCTCCGGCGCCGCCCTCGACAGCCTCACCGAGCTCGCCACGCACGCTTTCAACGTGCCCGTTGCGTTCGTGTCGCTGCTGGAGGTCGATCGCCAGCGGCTGGTCTCGCGCAAGGGGCTGGACGTCACCCAGACGCATATCCGCGATTCGATCTGCGCCTCTGCCATCGGCATCGCCGAGACGCTGGTCATCGATGATCTGCGCGCGCACCCGCGCCACGCCAGCAATCCGCTGGTGACCGGCGATGCGCAGCTTCGCTTCTATGCAGGAACGCCCCTGGTTGCCCGCAACGGCGTGGCCATCGGTGCGTTCTGCATCATGGACGACGCGGCCCGGCAGTTTTCCGAAGCGCAGCGTCGCCAGCTGCAGACCCTGGCCAATGCGGCGATGAACGAACTCGAGCTGCGCGCGCTGACCGGCCGCCGCGATCCGGTCAGCGGCCTGCCCGACCGCCATCAGTTCGCGCTGGACTTCGACGCCCACGCCGCGCGTGAGCCGGACACCTTCGTGCATGCAGTGCTGATCGACGTCTTCGATGCCACCACCGCTACCGAGGCCGGCCAGGTACTGGGCATGGCGCCACTGGAAACACTGATCCGCCGCATCGGCGTGCGCCTGCGGGTGGCGCTGGACGGCATGGCCGAGGTTTACCACGTGGGTGTGGCGCGGTTTGCCTTCGTGGTCGAGCTGTCATCGTCGAAGGCCGTGGAAGACCTGGTGGCCGAGCTGCAGGATCGGCTGACGCGGCCCATGATGGCCGCGCAGGTGCCGATGTCGCCCTCCTTCCACGCCGGCATCTGTGGCGTCACCCTGGGCCAGCACACGGCAGACGAGGCCATCCGCCGCATGCTGGTGGGGCTGAACGCCGCCATCAACAGCCGCTCGCCGTTCCGCTGGTATTCCGAAACGCGCGATGCGCGCACGCGGCGCGGCTATCGGTTGGCCACCGATGCACGCGAAGCGCTGCAGGAAAAGCAGTTCCACCTGGTCTACCAGCCGCGCTTCCGCGCCTCGGACCTGGAACCGGTGGCCGCCGAGGTGTTGATCCGCTGGAACCACCCGCAACTGGGTGCTGTCAGCCCGGCCGAGTTCATCCCGGTGTTCGAACGCACGGCGGTCATGCAGTGCATCACCCGCTGGGTGATCGACCAGGCGCTGGACCAGTGCGTTGCCTGGCGCGAGGCGGGCATCCTGCTGACCCTTTCGATCAACTACTCGGCGCGCGACATGGGCGAGGAAGATGCGGCGCTGCGACTGATCCGCGCGATCGAACAGAAAGGGCTGTCCTGCGCGGACATCGAAGTGGAGATCACCGAGAGCCAGTGGCTGCGCGTGGACTCCCCCGCCGGCCAGCAGCTGCGGCAGATGGCGGCGGCGGGGCTGCGCATCGCCGTGGATGACTTCGGTAGCGGCTACAGCAACTTCGGCTACCTCACCGAGCTGCCGATCAGCACGCTCAAGCTGGACAAGACCGTGATCGACCGCCTGTGCCTGGACCCGCGTGCCGCGCTGAAGGTGGAGGCGATCATCGGCCTGGCCCAGCGCCTGGGCTATGCCGCGGTGGCCGAAGGCGTGGAAAGCGCCGAGCAGGTCGCGCGGCTGCAGGCACTGGGCTGCGATGAAATCCAGGGCTTTGCCCTGGCCCGACCGATGACGGCTGAAGCGTTCAGCGAACGATTCCGCGGCGCGTCCGCCCAGGCGTAGCGTCGAGCTTGCTCGACTGCCTCTGCGTGAAAATCCGTCGAGCAAGCTCGACGCTACGAAGCACGCGATTACACACCGAGTCTTCCCAGGCGTAGAGTCGAGCTTGCTCGACTGTCTCTGCGCGCGGTTACGCGGCGCGTGCGGCCAGCAGTTCAGCCGCGCCGACACCCTCGAGCGAACCGCAGCGCTCCAGCACGCTACCGGTGTACTGCGGTCGCAGTAGCGGCCGGCCCAGTTCGATGCCGGTCACGCAGCAGCCCACGAAAATCTCCTTGCCGCCAAACCGGGTGCGCAGCACACGCGCATCGGCCGGGTGGGAGGCGGAGAAGGTCTGGAGGAGCGTACTGCTGATCACGGCATGCCTTGCGGTTCGGGAAGGGCGTGCATTGTCAGGATGCAAGCGCGAAGGGGGGATGAAACAGCGGATCCGGCCGCTATACTTTGATCGTCCTCCGTGCTGCCCGGAACAGCTGCCATGCCCACCCGAATCGACTTCCGGCCTTCGCTGGACCTGGCATGCACAGTTACCGGCATGCGCGTGGCGCTGGTCGGCGAAGTCAGTGAAAGCACCTGGCGTTCCATCCAAAGCATCGACAGCGCGGGGCTGGGCATTTCCAGCGGCATGATCCTCGATATCAACCGTACCTTCTGCAAGGACGTGCGATCTTCGCGCGTGCCGGTCTGGTTTGGCGATGCTTTGGCCCACCCGGTGTTCCAGGACAACCCCATACCGGGCATGTACGGCTTCCGCAGCTATATCTCGGTGCCGTTGATGCTGACCGATGGCTCCATCTTCGGCACCCTGTGCACACTGGACCCCGAGCCGAAGCCGGTGGATGAGCCGCAGGTGCAGGCGATGATTTCCCTCGCCTCGCTCGTGGCGGCGCAGATCGATGCCATCCTCAGCCACGATGCCGACAGCCGCACCATCGATGGCCTGAAGGCGCAGGGTGATTCGGTCGGCCGCCAACTGGCCGAGTTCGAGCAGTCCAATGCCGAACTGCAGCGGGTGGCCAAGCAGCGCGAGGAATTCATCGGTGTGCTGGCGCACGATCTGCGCAATCCCGTGCAGGCCATCCGCGCCGGTGTCGATCTGCTGTCGCTGGGCGCGTTGTCCGATTCGCAGCAGAAGGTACTTGGCCATATCAACGAGAGTGCCGACCGCATCGCCGAACTGATCGATGTCACCCTGGATTTCACACGCGGACGCCTGGGCAGCGGCATCGCACTGAAGCTGGAGCCGTGGTCGGACCTGTCCGGCATCCTGGCCATGGCCTGCCGCGAAGCAATGCGCCCCTATCCGCAGCGCGCCTGCGAGGTGGACCTGCAGCTGCCGTTGACCTTCCTCTGCGACGCCGCACGACTGTGCCAGCTGCTGGCCAACCTGGTCATCAACGCCGCCGTGCACGGTACGGCGGACCAGCCGATACGGGTGCATGGCCGCAGCACCGACGACGGTATCGAAATCAGCGTGGCCAACCAGGGTGTCATTCCGGCGGCGCAACTGGCGCAGATGTTCGAGCCGTTCGCGCGGCCACAGGAGCGGCGGCTGGATGCCGGGCTCGGGCTGGGGTTGTACATCGCCTCGCAGATTGCCAAGGCCCACGGCGGCACGCTGTCGGTGACCAGTTCCAGTGACACGGGTACCGTGCTGACCCTGCGGCTCTGAACGTCCCGTGCCGCTGCGTGCAGAGCGGCTACACGCCCGACCCGCTACCCTGTTGCACCTTCCTGCCCAGAGCGGCCATGTCTTCCTTCCCCCTCCCGGCGTCCGATCCCGGGCAGCTCGCGTACCGCCTGCTGCAGGACAGTGACTGGGCGCGTTCCCCAGCTGCAGCGGCTGCCCCGGTCGAGCTTCGCACTGTCCTGTCCCTGATCCTGGATTCGCCCGAGCCGCTCTGGATCGCTTGGGGAGCCGAGGATATGACGTTCTTCTTCAATGATGCCTACCTGCCGATGCTGGGCGAGAAGCTGCACGGCGCGATGGGCAGCGGCCTGCAGCAGGTGTGGGCCGACGTGTGGGAGGACGTGCGTGGTGCCATCGCCGATGCATTTGCCGGCAGGAGCCGCAGCTTCCAGAACCTGCCGCTGATGATGGATCGCGACGGCACCCTGAAGGAAACCTTCTGGACGTTCTCCTATTCTCCGCTGCGGATGGCAGACGGCGAAGTTGCCGGCCTGTTATGCGTGGTGAGCGAACAGACCGAGCGGGTGATCGAACGCACCCTGCACAGCCGCCAGGTTGCGGCCATTACCCAGGAGGCCCGCGAGGCCCATCTGGAACTTGTCCGCGCTCGCGAGCAGTTGCGCCAGGCGCAGAAGCTTGAGGCTATCGGACAGCTCACCGGCGGCGTGGCGCACGACTTCAACAATCTGCTGCAGGTGATCACCGGCTCGGCCGACATGCTGCTGCATACCGCCCAGGCGGAGGACCCCCGCCGCAGGTATGCGAACTCCATCGTTGCTGCAGCAGAGCGGGCGACGCGGCTGACTGCCCAGCTGCTGGCCTTTTCGCGCCGACAGAGTCTTTCGCCAGAGGTGTTCGACCTGCGCGAGAGCGTACGTGCACTGTCTGACATCATCACCACGGTGGTGGGCGCTCGTGTTTCGGTCGACATCACCCTGCCCGACACACCGCTGCAGGTGCTGCTGGACCGCAGCCAGCTCGACACTGCGCTCATCAACATCGTGGTCAATGCGCGCGATGCCATCGTCGGCCATGGCAAGGTCAGCATCGATGTGCAGCGGGTGACCTCAGTGCCGTCCGTGCGTTTCGCCGCGCCGATGAAGGGCGACTTCGCGGCAGTCTCCGTCAGTGACGACGGGACCGGCATCGACCCGGCCGTGCTGGACCACATCTTCGAGCCCTTCTTCACTACCAAGGATGTCGGGGCCGGAACCGGACTGGGTCTCAGCCAGGTCTTCGGCTTCGTCAAGCAGTCCGAAGGAGAGGTCGATGTACACAGCCAGCCCGGCGCGGGCACCCGTTTCACCCTGTATCTGCCGCTGTGCCACAGCACCGGGGTAGCGCAGCGCCCCGTGCAGCGCGAGGGGCTGGCGCAGGGCCATGGTCTGTGCGTGCTGGTGGTCGAGGACAACGTCGATGTGGCCGACTTTGCTGTAGCGGCGCTGCGCGAGCTCGATTACCAGGTGGTGCTGGCACGCAATGCCGCCGAAGCGCTGGCCGAACTCGATCGCGATGACCAGCGCTTCCAGGTGGTGTTCACCGACGTGGTGATGCCGGGTGTCAACGGGCTGGACCTGGCGCGCAGCGTCCGCGAGCAGTTCCCCCGGCTCCCCGTCATTCTTACCAGCGGCTACAGCGAACTGCTGGCACGCGACCCCGGTCACGGCTTTACCCTGCTGCGCAAACCCTACTCACTCAATCAGCTGGCCCAGGTCATCAGCGAGGCGGGCCAGCATCACCGGTAGGCACCCATTTGGCGGGCACCTGCCAACTGCTGCCACCGCACCGGGCCACGCCATGTTCACGCAATGTTCCTGTAATACGGTGCGGCACCGCCGTCTCCCTCTCTCCACGCCGTACCGCCGATGCATATCCTGCTGATCGAAGACGAAGCCGAACTGGCCGCCACGCTGAAGGGCGCGCTGCAGCGCGAGCGCCACGTGGTGGACCTGGCCGGCACCGTGGCGATGGCCCGCGAGGCGGCGCTCTGCGGGCTGCACGACCTGGTGCTGCTGGACCGCACCCTGCCCGACGGCGATGGCCTGGCCCTGATCGCCCTGCTGCGCCAGCACAACCCCGGCGTACCCATCATCGTGCTCAGTGCGCTGGGCCAGCTGCCCGACCGCGTGGCCGGGCTGGATGAAGGTGCCGACGATTACCTGGCCAAGCCCTTCGCGCTGGAGGAGCTGTTCGCCCGCATCCGCGCCGTCGGCCGGCGCCCCAGCGGCCTCAACGCCGAGACCGTCACCGTCGGCCGCCTGAGCTTCGACCCGGTGTCCGGCGAAACCCGCGTGGGCGGCGAGCGGCTGGACCTGCCGCGACGCGAGATCCGCGTGCTGGCCGCGCTGGCGCGGCGCATCGGCCGCACCGTGCTGCGCGAATCCATCGAGATGGCGGTGTACGGCTTCGATGATGGCGTGCACTCCAACACCCTCGATTCGCACGTCTCGCGCCTGCGCCGCAAGCTGGCCGAGGCCGATGCCGGCGTGGAGATCCACGCCATCCGCGGCGTCGGCTACCTGATGCGGGAAATCAAGTAATGGCGCGGCGTCCTTCGCTGAAGTGGCCGCTGATCATCAAGCCGCTGATCTTCCATCTGCTGGCCCTGCTGCTGGCGTTCTTCGTGCTGCTGATGGTGCTGGTGCGCGTGGACAGCGGTGGCTACTACACCATCCAGACCTTCGCGCCGGTGGCCGCCGACGCCGTGCATCGCGATGCCAGCGGCAGGCTGTTCGTGAAGAACACACCGGAGCTGGCCGAAGAACTGAAGATCGCGCCGGGCGCCTGGTTCATCGCCCAGGATGACAGCGGCCACCACGTGACCTTCGGCAACGTGCCGCCTGCCTACGCCTCACTGGTGGGGCTGCTGGACGGCATTCCCTACGGCGACCTGCGCGGGCGTGAACGCGGCGACGGCCTGGCGGTGGTGGTGCGCCAGCACACCGGCCCGGCCGGCAAGCTGACGATCATGGCCCATGGCGAAGTGGATACCCTCACCTGGCAGATGGCGCTGGCCGCGCACATCATCACCGTGCCGATCTTCCTGCTGCTGGCGCTGGTGACCATCGTGCTGACGCCCATCATCGTGCGCCGTGCACTGGCCGGCGTGGAGCGCATCGCCGCCGAGGCCGGGAAGATTTCCGCCAACCACCGCGGCATCCGCCTCACCGCCACGGCAGTACCGGTGGAGATCGCACCGCTGGTGAACGCGGTGAACGACGCGCTGGACCGGCTGGACGAGGGCCACGAGCGCCAGCGCCGCTTCATTGCGGCTGCTGCCCACGAACTGCGCACGCCCATCGCGATCCTGCGGGTGAAGCTGGACGCCGCCGACGATGCCACCTCACGCAGCCTGGCCCTGGAGGTGGCGCGCCTGGCCACGCTGGCCGAGCAGCTGCTGGACCTGCACCGCATGGACGAAGACGGGCCGAAGGAAACGCTGAACCTGGCGCGCGTGGCCAAGCGCGTGGTGGCCGACCTGGCGCCACTGCTGATCCAGTCCGAGCGCACGGTCGCAGTGTCGGTGGAGCAGCACTACCCGGTGCTGGGCGAAGCCGGCGCGATCGAGCGGGTGATCTCCAACCTGGTGTTGAACGCAGCCGAACACGGTGGCCGCAACGTGATCGTGCGTGTACAGGGCAGCTGCCTGGAAGTGGAAGATGATGGCCCCGGCATACCGGTGGCCGAACGCGAACGCGTCTTCGAGCCTTTCCAGCGCCTGCGCCCCCGGCAGAGTGGCGCGGGCCTGGGCCTGAACCTGGTCCGGCAGGTGGTGGAACGCCACGGCGGGCAGGTCACGATTCTCGACGCGCCCGGTGGCGGTGCGTTGATCCGCGTGGAGTTTCCACCGCACCCCGGTGCGAACCCGCCGGCGGCGTGACTGCCACCTGTCTGCAGGTGCGTGCGGCACGCGCCGGCAAGCTTGCGGCAATGTTGGCTGCGCAGTATCAGGCGCAGGGCGCCTGTGCGCGTCCCTGTTCCGTACTGAAAGGACGTCCATGCCGCAGGCCGCCGCTGCACCGCCGAAAAACACGCCCCGATCCGAACCGGGCGCCGCGGCCACTTCGCTGACCGTCGCCGCCTGGAACCGGCACCCGCAACCGCGCCGCCTGCGCGGGCTGGCACACTGGCCGCGCTGGCTGCGTGACCTGCCGGAGCCGGCACGGCCGATCGCACTGGCGCGACTGTTCGGCGCACTGTTCATGGCCCTGCCTGGCGCCGCCCTGGTGGTGTTCGTGGCACTGCACGCAGGCGCAGCGCTGGCGGCGGCCACACTGCTGCTGGTGGCGACGCACGCCACGCTGCATGCCATGGCCGCGTGGTCACAGGCCCGCACCGGAACGTCTTCACCGTGGCCACAACGGTTGGAACCCCCTGCCCCGGCGCTGCTGTCGTGGACCAGCCTGCTGCCGTTCGCAACGGTCGCGGCCTCAGGCGCCAACGCCATGCTCGGGGCCAGCGCGGCCCTGCTGCTGCTCAACGCATGGCTCACTGCACACGGCCGCCATCGCCCCTGGCAGCGGCCGCTGCATGTGGCCACGGCCACGCTGTTGGCCGCCACCCTGGCCGGGCAGGCGGTGCTGTTGTCCCTGCCCGCGCGCGCTGCACTGCTGGCGGGCGCGGTCTGCATCGGCGTATCGGTGGCCGTGCAGCTGCGTGCAGGCACGCACCGCATCACAGGGCATCTGTTGCTGGTGCTGGGCAGCCTGTGCGCAGCCGCCGCCGTGGCACTGCAGGTCGGCAGCCACTGAGCAGGCCCGGCGCCGCAAGGTTGGCGCAATCCTGGACATCGAGACTCGGCCCTGCCTGCACGCACAGGCACGCCCGTCATTCCTGCAAGGATTTCCGATGTTCACCGCACAACGGGCAACGCGCCCATGAGCGCCGCACCCCGCACCCGTCGCCGCCTGTGGATCGCCGCCGCCGCTGGCGCGTGCCTGCTGGCCCTGGCCGTGCTCTGGCTGATGCCTGCCGCACCGCCCGAACTGGAGGTGTCGCCCGTTCAACGCGGCGATATCGAACAGGTGGTCGAAGCCACCGGCACCCTGAAGCCCTCGCGCCTGGTGAGCGTGGGTGCACAGGTTTCCGGCCGCATCGAAACCCTGCACGTGAAGCTCGGCGACAGGGTGAAGGCAGGCGACCTGATCGCCGAGATCGACTCGCGTACCCAGCGCAACGCGCTGCAGAGCGCCCAGGCCGCACAACGCAGCGCCCGCGCCAACCGCGATGCCCTGGCTGCCGACCTGCGCCAGTACCAGCTGACCCTGCAGCGCCAGCAGGCACTGGTCGCCCGCCAACTGGTGGCGCGTGCCGACTACGATGCAGCCAGAACCAAGGTCGACGCCACCCGCGAACAGGTCGCCGCCCTCGATGGCGAAGTGGTGCAGCGGCAGACCGATGTGGACGTGGCACAGACCAACCTGGGCTACACGCGCATCACTGCCCCAACCGACGGCACCGTGCTGGCCGTGGTCGCCCGCCAGGGGCAGACCGTCAACGCAGTGCAGAGCGCCCCGACCATCGTGATGCTGGGCAACCAGGACGTGATGACCGTCTACGCAGAAATCTCCGAGGCCGACGTAGTGCACACCGCCCTGGGCCAGGAGGCGTACTTCACCATCCTCGGCGACAGCGGCCGGCGCTACAGCAGCACGCTGCGCGACATCGCACCGGCGCCGGAATCGATCACCAACGAAGACACCTCCGGTTTCGCCGCGCCCGGCGCGTCGGCCGGTGCCAGCCGCACCGCCATGTACTACAACGGCCAGTTCGACGTGGACAACGCCGATGGCCGCCTGCGCAGCTACATGACCGCACAGGTGCGCATCGTGCTCGGCCGTGCCAAGGGGGTGCTGACCATCCCATCGGCCGCCCTGGGCGCACGGTCAGCCGATGGCAGCTACAGCGTGCACGTCCGTGGCGCCGATGGCCGGCCAGCCGCGCGGCGCATCACCACCGGACTCGATGACCAGATCAACGTAGAGGTGCGCAGTGGCCTGCAGCAAGGCGAACAGGTGGTGCTGGCACAGACTGCCGACGCTCCGGCAGCCATGGGCGCTGCACAGCCATGACCGACGCCGCGATGGACGGGCCGCTGCTGCGCGTGCGCGGCATCCGCCGCGAGTTCGCCGCGGGCGAGCAGACCCTGGTGGTGCTCGATGGCATCGACCTGGACATCCGCGCTGGCGAACTGGTGGCCATCATCGGCCAGTCCGGCTCGGGTAAGTCCACGCTGATGAACATCCTCGGCTGCCTGGACCGGCCCTCGGCCGGCACCTACTGCATTGCCGGCCGCGAGAACGCGCAGATGACGCCGGATGAACTGGCCGAACTGCGCCGCGAGCACTTCGGCTTCATCTTCCAGCGCTACCACCTGCTGACCGACCTCACCGCGCTGGGCAACGTCGAAGTGCCGGCCATCTATGCCGGCCAGCCAGCGGCCGAGCGCCACCGCCGCGCGCAGGCGCTGCTGCAGCGGCTGGGCCTGGGCGAGCGCATGCAGCACCTGCCCGGCGAGCTGTCCGGCGGCCAGCAGCAGCGCGTGTCCATCGCCCGTGCGCTGATGAACGGTGGCGCGGTGATCTTCGCCGACGAGCCCACCGGTGCACTGGATACGCAGTCCGGCAAGGAGGTGATGAAGATCCTCGGTGAACTGCATGCCGAAGGCCACACCGTGGTGCTGGTGACCCATGACATGGCCGTGGCCGAGCACGCCCAGCGCATCATCGAGATCCGCGATGGGCGCATCGTGGATGATCGCCCCACCGCGGCCGCCTTGGCCGCCAGTACCAACGCGTCCACCGCGCTGCAGGCCCGCAGCGAGGGCAGCGGCTGGCAGGCCCTGCGCGACCGCTTCACCGAAGCCTTCCGCATGGCCCTGCGCGCGATGAACGCACACCGCATGCGCACCTTCCTCACCATGCTCGGCATCATCATCGGCATCGCCTCGGTGGTGTCGGTGGTGGCGCTGGGCACCGGTGCACGCCAGGCCATCCTGTCCAACATCGCCTCGTTGGGCACCAACACCATCGAGATCTACCCCGGCTCGGGCTTTGGCGATGTACACGCCGCGCAGGTGGAAACGCTGACCCCGGGCGACAGCGTTGCCCTGGCCGGGCAGCCCTTCGTGGACAGCGCGACGCCCGGCGTGGCCAGCAGCGGCACCGCACAGCGCGGCAATCGTGCAGCAAACGTGCAGATCCAGGGCGTCAGCGAGCAGTACTTCCGCGTGCACGGGTTGAAGCTGGGCGCCGGCCGCTTCTTCGGCCAGCCTGCGGTGGCCGGCCACCAGCAGGTGGCGGTGATCGACGCCAACACGCGCGCACGCTTCTTCGCCGCCCAGGAGGATCCCATCGGCCAGAGCCTGCTGCTGGGCAACGTGCCGGTGCGGGTAGTGGGCGTGGTCAAGAAGGAAGCCGGCGCCGTGGGTGACGCTTCACTGCTGCAGGTCTGGGTGCCCTACACCACCGCCATGGCCCGCATGCTGGGGCAGAGCCACGTATCCAACATCACCGTCCGCGTTTCCGATGCGGTGGGCATGCAGGCAGCGGAGGCCTCGATCAGCCGGCTGCTGGCGCGCCGCCATGGACGCACGGACTTCTACATGAGCAACAACGCGCAGATCCGCCAGTCCATCGAACAGACCACGCGCATCCTGACCTTGATGATCAGCGCCATCGCCGCCATCGCGCTGGTGGTGGGTGGCATCGGCGTGATGAACATCATGCTGGTCTCGGTGACCGAACGGACCCGCGAGATCGGCGTGCGCATGGCCGTGGGTGCCCGGCGCAGCGACATCCTGCAGCAGTTCCTCATCGAATCGGTGCTGGTGTGCCTGCTCGGTGGCGTGCTGGGCATCGGCGTGGCACTGGCCCTGGGTGCGGTGCTGGCCTTGGCCGATATCGGCTTCAGCCTCGTGTTCTCCTCCGCCTCGATCCTGGCAGCGTTCGCCTGCAGCAGCCTGATCGGCATCGGCTTTGGCTTCCTGCCAGCACGCCGTGCCGCACAGCTCGACCCGGTGGAAGCCCTGGTCCGCTGAACGGCATGCAGAACGCCGAAGTGACGGCAGGTTGGCGCAATGTCCGCGCGCTGTACTGACCCTACCGACACAGCCGCACAGGAGCGGAACGATGGTTGAGAAGACAGGACGCAGCGCATGGCTGTTGGCAGCCGCCGTGCAGTTTCTGGTGCTGCTGCCCTATGCCGGCCCGGCGCAGGCGCAGCACCGCGATGGCTACCGCGCCGGATGGGACCGCGGCTACGAAGACCGCCAGCGCGATGAACGCGAGCGCCGCGAGCGCGAACGGGAACGCGACCGCCGTGACGATGCCAAGGCCAAGGGCGTGGTGGTGGGTGTGGTGGGCGCGGCCGTGGTGGCCGGCGTGATCGCGGCCGCCGCCAAGCGTGAACGCGAGAACCGTGAGCGCGCCGATTACTGCATGAACCGCTACGGCAACTACGACCGCCGCAACGACACCTACCGTGGCTCGGACGGCTACAGCTATCCCTGCCGCTGAACTGCTCCGCAGCCTTCAAGGAAACCACCGCATGAACAAGACCGCTCTACTGATTGCCCTCTGCGCCGCACCGCTGCTTGGCCACGCGGCCAGCAACGATCCGAAGCAGGCTTACATTGATTCCAGTTTCGCCGCCATGGACAGCAACGGCGACGGCCGCATCGACAAGACCGAGTACGCGAAGTACCAGCAGGCGCGCTTCAGCAAGCAGGCCGATTCGATCGACGCCGCGTTCAAGGAAATGGACACCAACAAGGACGGGAAGATCAGCAAGCAGGAAGCGGCCGTCGTGCCGGAGATCGCCAAGTACTTCACCGGCCTGGACACCGATGGCGACGGCTATCTCTCGCTGAAGGAGATGCAGCAGGCGATGGTGGCCGCACAGACGGCGGACGCACCAGCGAAGTAGCGCCGTGGCGGGTGCGCCCTCACATCGCTCTGGTAGGTGCCCACCTTGGTGGGCACGATTCCGTCACCGCGCACGCAAGCCGAAGCCGAAGCGCCCACCAAGGTGGGCATCTACCAGAGCGGGTCTGCCGCGACGCGTTGTCCTCAGCGCACCTTGTACAACACCGCCGCACCCGGCCGCGGTTCAAACGCCGGCACCGTCTGCTGGGTCAGCGCGGTGCCCTTGGCATCCCACACCAGCGTCTCCACCGGGTACTCATCCTTGCGGGTCATCTGGTCGATCTTCGCCACCACCACCGTCGCCGCCGCCGGCACTTCCGGGTTCCAGCCAAACACCCCCACGCGGCCATAGAACACGGCCGGGGCAGTGGCATCAAGGCGGCGGTCCGGGCACATCACCAGGCCGCGGTCGAGCATCACCCGCAGCGCACCCACCGGCACCTTCTTCACAGTCGGCGCGGTGCGTTCAGTACTGTGGCCGGGACAGACATTGGCGGCGCGGGTGACCATGTCTTCGGCCACCTGGCGGTCAGACTGGGCGAAGGCCAGCGCCGGGGTCAGGCAAAGGCCGAGCAGGAAAAGGGGGGACTTCCGGGTCATTGCAGAGTTCCTGGAGTGGATACCACGCGAACTTAGCAATGGCTCGACGCGAAGTTGCAAAGACGGCGTGAGGCCCCGGTTACGCGCGCGCTGCACCGCGCGGCGGCACCGCAACGTGGAAGCAGGCGTAGCGATTCAGGATGTGCTCAAGGGCCGGCTGCTAACACAGCAGCCAGGAACTGCCGGTGGCGCCCTCGCCCACCGCAGCAACGGAATGCCCCGCCCATGCCATGGCGCGGACACCTGATTGCCCCATTGGATTGAGCCGACCACCGATGCCTCCCCCGTTCGAGCCGCTCAGGCGTTACTTCGATTTCTCCGGCCGCTGTGACCGCACGGAGTTCTGGTCGTACCTGCTGTTCGTACTCGCGGTGTTCGGCGCATGCCATGCCCTGATCGAGCTGCCCCATGGAGAGAACGCCTACAGACTGGCTGCCGCCGGCTGGTTGCTGGGCATGGCGGCAGCCGTGTTGCTGTTCATCCCGACCCTGGCCGCGATCGTGCGCCGGCTGCACGACATCGACGAGTCAGGCTGGTACGCGGCGATCGTTTTCGTACCATTGGGCGCGTTCGTCCTGTTCCCGGTGATGCTGCTTCCGGGAACCGGCGAGGACAATCGATTCGGCCCGGAACGCACCGCGCAGACCCGTTCGATGCCCCGGCTGAGCCTCAAGGCACCAGACAGCGCTCCACCTGCAACGACAACACCTGGCAGGCGTTGAACAGGCCCTCCACCACGGCGGCCGAAGGGTAGCCATCCGGGGTCTCGCTCTCCCGCGCCACATGCGCCGCGTGCAGCACGGCAGTCAGTGCGGTAATGCCCGAGGCGCTGCGGGTGGCCAGGGCCATCTCAAAGGCGCGCCCAGGGCTGAGGCGGGTTTCGGTCCAGGGTTCACCATCGGCACGCAGGTTCGCGCCATGGCCCTTCAAGTGCGCAAGGAATGTGGAAGGTACGGCGCGCTCGGCAGAGTCGCAGAGAGCCTCCTCGAGCTTTTCTGCGAGGGTGTTGGGAAGATCGCGCAGGGCAGCGCCGAGCAGCGCGTGCAGGCGGGGATAATCGGGAAGACGGTCAGGCATGACGGCAACCTCACGGTGTGGCCACCTGCAGATGCAAGGTGGCGGACGGTGCGGGTTGGCGTGCCGGATACGTACCGCTAAAGCCGGCGGATCGAAAGATCCCCACGCACCGTCCGCCATGGACTGGCAGGCGGTGCATTGTCGTGGCTGCAGCGTTGGCTGCAAGCGCGACCGGTAGCGGTACGTAAGTTCGGGACGCCAATCCCGGCCAGGGCGAATGCCTTGGCGAGGCGATGATTGGCGTACTCGTTCGTAGATGAAAAGTAGGGAAATACCGCATTCGCGTGCAGTCATGGCACTTGCGTCATGTGGTGGCGAGTTATCCATCAAATGCACCCGACGGGGCGGGAACGCTCGCCTGTAGGTGGCATGCCGCTGTGCATGCGAGCAAGCCAAACGCGACACGCCTGGCTCAGGCCTCCCCCAAAAATCGCTCAGGCCTGAACGAATCAGGTGTCGTAATCGACCCTTGAACACTCTGCGGATCCGGCATCAGAGGGCAAGCCTGCGCCTCCAGAGAATCCGCAATCGCCCGTTGCAGTGCGGTTCCGGCGTGCATGTCGCAAAAGACACTCGAATCGATTCCGGATTGCGTCGGATTCTCCCGGCCGATCAGCAATGGAAGCGATTCATGGCACGGAACTGGATTGTGATGGGAGACCCGACCTCCAGCGGAGGGCGTGTAATCACCGCGTCGAACCGAACCGATATCGAGGGCATGGGCGTTGCACGCGTGGGTGACAAGGCGACCTGCCCGCAGATGCACAAAGGGGTGTATTCGATTGTCGAAGGCGATAGCACGATCATCATCGATGGCCAGCCCGTTGCGCTGGACGGATGCGCGCTCGCGTGTGGCTGCAGGGTGATGTCCAGCCAGCAGCTCAGGGTGTACGTATCCAATACGGCCACCACAGGCGGAACTGCCAGCCGCAACTCAGCCAGTACGCAGCCTGCTGCAACGCCGCTGGACAGCGGCCGCCGCCTTCAGTTCGACCAGGCCATCCGTTTCACCGGCTCGCAGGGCATGCCGTTGCGTGAGCTTCCCTACACGCTCCACCTGGCGGACGGCCAGACCTTCTCCGGCATCACCAGCGCGCTGGGCGAGACGTCACGTATTTCAACCCGGGAAAGCGTGGCAGTGGTGCGCGCGGAGTTGCGCCCACCCAGCACTGCGAGCGGCTGTTGCGAACGAACCCTGCTGGCCGGGATCGATGATGCAGAGATTTTTGAAGTCGATGGTGTGATTACCACCTCTGACACCTTGGGAACGTCGATCGTACCGGTGCAGGTGCCAAGCCATGAACGCCGCTTGACACAAGGCGAGATCGAGATGGCACAGCTGGTATTCGGCGATGCGATTGACTATAGCCTGGTTAGGATCCACAACCATGGGTATTGGATGCTGATTGGGATGCAGCCGGATAACACTGTGGTTGCGCCCAATGGCGAGATCTATTTTCCAAAAGGTCTCTACTTTCATGATTACTCTTCTGGTGATCTTCGCAACCAGCAGCTTTTCATCCACGAAATGACCCATGTCTGGCAGTATCAGCTTG
>Ga0308172_1001505_pt1 | contig 15799 bp, 18 predicted proteins | sample PhyGR2_FD_202134 | JGI IMG/M metagenome (GOLD analysis project Ga0308172, IMG submission 202134) | Phyllosphere microbial communities from UC Gill Tract Community Farm, Albany, California, United States - DLSLSG.R2 | ecosystem: Host-associated > Plants > Phyllosphere > Unclassified | place: USA... | reverse complement strand
CTGGCCAACCTGGCCACCAAGTCGGGCGTGGAAGGGGCGGGCATCACCGTGCACGCGCCGCTGCAGTTCCTGAGCAAGGCGCAGATCGTCAGCGAAGGCGTGCGCCTGGGCGTGGATTTCGGCCTGACCGTGTCCTGCTACAACGCCGACGCCAACGGCGCCGCCTGTGGCCATTGCGATGCCTGCCGCCTGCGCGCGCAGGGCTTCACCGATGCCGGCGTAGCCGACCCGACGCTGTACGCGTAACCGCCCCTCGGTGGGTGCGAACCGTTGGTTCGCACGCTCTCCGCCGGGCATGGCCCGGCGCTACCGACCTGCTCTGGTAGGTGCGAACCGGCTCTTGGTGGGTGCGAACCGTTGGTTCGCACGCTTTTGCCTTCCCACCCAGCCATCAAATTAGGTTAAAATGCCGACCCCGCCGAAAGGCAGGTCATGCACGGGCCGTTAGCTCAGTCGGTAGAGCAGAAGACTTTTAATCTTTTGGTCGATGGTTCGAATCCATCACGGCCCACCAATGCATTCAACGACTTAGGCGCCGAAAGGCGCCTTTTCTTTGCTCCGCAGAATAAGGTCCGCTCCGCAATTCACTTCGTCGGGTTGGTCAAAGCAGCTCGACGCGCGCGCTCATGGATTTCACTGGCGGCCGCCAAGTTTCATCGTTCCGAGTGCTGGAACGCTTGGTACCAGGCGTTCCAGCACTGGCATGGCGGATCCTTGCCTTCCGTCATCCACTCGGAATCCGTCTCTGATGCTGGGCTTGCCGCCTCAGACGCAGTTGAAGAAAGGCGCGCTTTGCCCAGTAGAGCAGCGCGCCGCCAACGCCGGCATCCTGTGCACTTCGAAGGGCAGCATTCTCGTCATGGAGCTGACGGATCTGTGCGTCCCGTTGTGCGACCGCCTCGTGTACGCAAGCGACGTCGTGCGCGCTGAGGACGTAGCCAGCCGCGAAGTGTTCTGGCAGCTGTCGCTTCACATAGTGAACGGTGTGCCGACCAACTGTTTCAGCAGCAGGGCGTTCTGTGGTGTAGAAGAAGAGCGCAATGGATCTGCGAGTAACATGCTGATTCTCCTGCGGCAGGCAGATCTGATTGAAGCCATGCCAGGAATGCTCGGAAGTCTCGAAGATCGCACAGCGGTTGTACAGGGGTACTACCAGACGGTCCGCCTTCGAAGTCGACATTGGGTCCTGGAAGAGCTCGAAGTTGCCGCCCCAGCTGTCTTCCCACTCCGGGTTGAGATAGAGCACAACATTTAGGCGACGATGCCAACGTTCCACAGGATGGAAATTCGCATCAATGTGCGGGTCAAGGCTGGTCCCATTTCGCGATTCATGCGTTCCCCCACCTAGATACCACGGGTCATGGATGAGATTCTCGATACCTGTCAGCCGGGAGAGCGTTCGCAGAAACTCCGGACTGCTGATAGCGTCGTCCAACCGCCGATAGGCGGGACCAAGGGAGCGGATGTCTTCCAGCGTGGACTTGCCACCTGGCCTCCCATCGTCTCCCATCGAATTTCCTTGCTCGAAGGCGGGGAATGCTTCTGCGAGAAGCGCCGCGAAGTCGGCTTCCAGGAAGTCGTCGATCACCACGTGACGATAGGGAGCTGCATCCAGGAACTGTGATCGCAGTTCTCCTAGGTCGGCGACGACACGGGGGTTCAAGATTGAAATTCCGGTCTGCACGCGTCTTCTCCATGGCCAGTAGCGGGCACCGGAGTCTATTCGTCCGCCTGCATGGGACCAGCACAGGCAGTCGATGAATTCCAACTTTTCCTAGCGCGTCATGGCGCTACTACGCGAAGCGGTTGCGTGGAGCACGGCCGCAGCGTGCCAGAAGCGACGGTCTAAACCGCAGTCGGCGTTAATGGCGTCCAGGCCCGGCGAATCAAAGAACGTCTCAGTCCTTCGTGGGGCGCGTTTTCAGGACGCTGCCCGGCGATGTCTGTAGCGGCTCAGCCAATCCGCTGGGCAATACCACTCAATATCAGATCAACACCCAAAATGAAGTCCGCCCGATCATCATGGTGCGGCAACTGCGCCGCCATGCTCTGGGTGAACGGATAGGCATCAGCGTCCAACTCAGTCCAGCGCTGCGCAACCTCGGTCAGCGCGCGTGTGCGCTGCAGGTTCTGCTGACGCGCCAGCTGCGCGCGCGCGGCATGCTGGCCGCCAACGCCCAGGATGTAACTCATCAGCGCCTGCGTGGTTGACCACTGGTCGGCTTCCTCCACGCCCAGGGCACGCACCTGCTGGCCCAGCGCTTCCAGGATGCGAACCAGCGGTAGTTCGCCCGCCGCGACAGCAAGCGCGGCGCCCATCCACGGGTGCGCCTCCATGGCGTCGAACAGGCCGATGGCGATCGCACGGATACGCGCGTCTGGTGCGTCATCTGTCGGCACCTGTACCGCCGGACCGATGAACAGATCGCAGGCGGCCAGCACCAGATCGCGCTTGTCGTCGATGTGCCAGTAGATGGCACCAGCTCCGGTTTCCAGCCGTTGCGCCAGCGCCCGGAAGGTCAGCCCCGGCTCGCCGCTCTCGTCGAGCAGGGCCACGGCCGCCTGGATGATTCGTTCGCGGGTGAGTGCGCTCGCTCGGCGGTTGCTGCTTGCGGGTGTGTTCATGCACGCATCTTGACAGCTCTGGAACGTCATTCCAATATGATGGAATGACGTTCCAGTCTGTCTTCGAGGGTATCTGCATGAGCCGCAACATCGTGATCGTAGGCGCGGGCCTCGGGGGCCTCGCGCTTGCGCGCATCCTGCACGTGCACGGCATCGCCTCCACCGTCTACGAAGCCGAGCCATCGCGGGATGCCCGCGCGCAGGGCGGCATGCTCGACATCCACGAGCACAACGGGCAACGCGCCCTGCAGGCCGCCGGGCTGTTCGATGCCTTCAACGCCATCATCCATCCCGGTGGCCAGGCCAGCCGGGTATTGGACCGTTCGGGCAGGGTGCTGCTGGAGGAGGCAGACGATGGCACGGGTGGCCGCCCTGAAGTGCCGCGCGGCGAGCTGCGGCGCATCCTGCTGGACTCGCTGCCGGACGGCACGGTGCGCTGGGGCCACAAGCTGGCCTCGGTGGAAGCGCTTGGCAACGGGCGCCATCGATTGAAATTCAGCCAGGGCGAAACCGCCGATGCAGACCTGCTGGTGGGTGCCGACGGCGCGTGGTCGAAGGTGCGCCCACTGCTGACCCCGGCCACGCCGGTCTACAGCGGCATGACGTACGTGGAAACCTATCTCTTCGACGCCGACACGCAGCACACGCTGGCGGCCGCTGCCGTGGGAACTGGCGCGCTGTTCGCCGTCGAGCCGGGCAAGGGTGTCCTGGCGCATCGCGAGCCCAACGGCGCGCTGCATGCGTATGTGGCGCTGCGCAAACCGCTGGACTGGGTCGATCAGCTCATGGGGAGCGATACCGCGGCGATCATCAGCGCCGTTGCCGGCGAGTTCGAAGGATGGGCGCCCGCGCTGACCGCGATGTTCACCGCTGCGCAGGCGCCGCCGGTGCTGCGTCCCATCTACGCGTTGCCTGCAGGACAGCGGTGGCCGCGAACGCCTGGCGTGACGCTGCTGGGCGATGCCGCGCATCTGACCATTCCGGCAGGCGAGGGTGCCAATCTCGCCCTGTTCGATGGCGCGGAACTGGCGGCTGCGATGGTGGCGCATGGCGATGACACGGAAGCGGCGTTGGCGGCCCATGAGCAGGCGATGTTCCCGCGCAGCGAAGCGGAGGCGATTGCGGCCGAAGAGGTGACGGAGGCACTGCTGGGGGCACGAAGCCCACAGTCGTTGATCGACTTCTTTGCTGGTCACGTCGGCGCGGTTTAGTTCTGCCCCGCCAACAGCTGCCTACCGCCCCAATCTACTTTGCCTGAGCGTTCTTGGCACGCGCCGCCTCACGATCTGCTGCGGCCTGCGCCGCAGTAGCCGCTGCATTGGCAGACCGCACCGCATCAGCATGATCGGCGTCGAACTGCGCCTGCCGCCGGGCGCTGAGCCCTCGCTCCTGCGCCATCGCGGCAACAAAGCTGTCGGGATGTTTCGCGGCACAGGCCTGCTGCACCAGTTGCACCGCGCGGTCGGACAGACCCGGCTGGATGTTACCCAGCAGGCAATCGGCATATGGCGCGGATGCGGCGGGGCCTGCGGCCAGTGCGGCAATCATCATTACATTCAACATGCGAACCTCCTTGTAAGTCCACGTGACTTTACATCGGTCCGGCCCGGGCATGGGCCGGTACTCGATGGCGATGTACTTACTCCGGCCGCACTTCCCGGCACACCAGTTCAGCCAGCCCCCGGCAGGCCATGAACAGGCCATCGACCACGCCTTCGTCCAGATGCCGATCGGGTGTGGCCATCAGCCGGCAGCGTTCGGCGGCGTGCAGCATTTCTGCCACGGTGAGCATGCCGACGGCGGCGCGTTCTACGCGGGCCATGGCCTGTTCACGGCCGGGCGGCAGGGGGGCTTCCGGCCAGAGGAGGCCGTCCGCACCGTCGCCATCGCGGATGCGTTTGAGGCATCCCCAGAAGGTGCTCAGGTCGGGTGAGGGGTTGTCGCCATCGTCGTTGCCGCTGTTGTTGGTGGGGAAGGGAGTATGGGGTGGACGTCGGTTCATCTCGATTTCCTCGGCTCTGGGGCGGTAACGCCACCGCGCGGATGCGGGTGGCGGACGGTGCGTGGCTGCAAGTCCGGGTGACATCACGCTATTAACCGGCGGGTTCGGAAACCCCCACGCACCGCCCGCCATAAAGGCCGACGGATCACCCGCCGGCACCATTCAAGAACGGTGCCGGCGGGCAAGCGTAAACAACAGCGTGAATGTCACTACGGGCTTGCAGGCCCGGTGCCACCCGTTGTCGGTGGCGCGGCATGTTGGTTACGCCTGCGCCTGGAATTCAATCGGAGTTTTCCGAAAGACCTGCGAGATCCACGCGCACGGAGAGAGTGTCGCAGGCGTGTCTGACGCCGCAAACGACAGCATTCGACGCATCTACTTCAGCGCTTGGTGGATCGCGTCTGGGGTTGTCGTGAACCGCATTGCATGAGCCATCTGTTGTGAGGCGGCGCTTGTAAAGCTGGCTTCATTTTTTCTTTGGATGGCGGCTGGGCGGGTGGGCTTGAGGCTTTATTTTCTGTGCGTATGCGACAGGGGTAGGTGGGCTGTAATCGGCCCGACCTTTCGCGCCAGGAGCAGCCGAGCATGGGCTCGGCTCTACACACGTCATCGCGCGGTCAGGCCACCCACGCATGGCATGGGTCAACAGACGTCATCGCGCGGTCAGACCGTCCACGCATGGCATGGATCAACAGACGTTGTTGCGCGGTCAGAGCATCCACGCATGGCGTGGATCGAGAGACGTCACCGAGCGGTCGGTCATCCACGCATGGCGTGGATCTACTTTCTGCGGGCAATCGCGACGATCGCGGCCACGATGCCGATGGGAATGAGGACGACCGCCAGAAGGATGATCCAATGCCAGATGCTGAATGTGCCCATGTGCCAACTCCTTGTAAGGGGACATGCAGGGTAGCACCCGTACGCACGGTCATTCCCCGATGCCGTCCAAGCATCAGCGCCAATGCACAGGACATGGCGTTATGCTCGGCTTCTTTCCCAGGATGGGTCGCTCCATGCGCTTGATCGTGCTGTCGCTGTTGTTGTCCGTCGTCTCCGCCACACCGCTGACAGCCGCTGCACCCGCGCCAGTTGCGCAGGCTGCACCCGCCAGCCCGCTGGTGATCGGCGAGACCTTCACCATCGAATCGAAGGCGCTGGGCGAAACCCGCCGCATCAACGTGTACCGCCCGCAGCCCTGGGGCCTGGACCCGAAGACGCCGCTGCCGGTGCTGTACATGCCCGACGGTGGCATCGGCGAGGATTTCCTGCACGTGGCCGGCCTGGTGCAGGTGCTGAGCGGCAACGACAGCATGCGTCCGTTCTTGCTGGTAGGCATCGAGAACACCGAGCGCCGCCGCGACATGACCGGCCCCAGCAGCGACCCGGAGGACCAGAAGATCGCACCGCGCATCGGCGGTTCGGCGGCTTACCGCACCTTCCTGCGTGACGAACTGATGCCGCAGGTGCGCCAGCGCTACCCGACCACCGACGAGCGCGCGTTGATCGGCGAATCGCTGGCGGGCCTGTTCGTGGTGGAAACCCTGCTGCAGGAGCCGACGCTGTTCAACAGCTACATCGCGCTCGACCCCAGCCTGTGGTGGAACAAGGGCGCGCTGCTGGCCTCGGCGCCGAAGCTGCTGCCGGCGGTGGCCAGGGCCAAGCCGCGCGTGTTCCTGGCCAGCAGCGGGCAGCCGGAGCTGGCGCAGACCACGCAGCAGCTGAGCGCGCTGCTGCAGGGCGCGCTGTTGAAGGGCGTGTCGCCGTCGGTGCTGGCCGGCTATCAGCCGTTCCCGCAGGAAACCCACGGCACGGTCTACCACCCGGCGGCGCTGCAGGCGCTGCGCACGCTGTTCCCGGCCCACCCGCCGGCCCAGCCTTGATGAGGATGACGCCGATGCGGCATGTATCAGGCGCGATCCTGCTGGCCTGCATGGCCCTGGGCGGGTGTGCGATGTCGGTGCCACCACCGGTGGCGCAGGACATGCCGAGGCAGGACCCGGCAGCCACAACCCCCACGCCCGGCGTGGTGCTGCCCGACACCGAGGCGCTGCGCGTGCACGACCCGGTCGGCCGCGATTACCCGATCTGGGTTGCCTTGCCGGCCGACTATGCGGCCCACCCTGAAAAGCGCTATCCGGTGCTGTACGTGACCGACGCGCTGTACAGCTTTCCGCTGGTGCGCAGCGTGCGCAACCTGGTGGGGCAGCAGGGCGTCAACATCGAGAACTTCATCCTGGTCGGGCTGCCGCCGCAGGAAGGGCTGACGTCCAAGCAGAGTCGCTCGCGCGACTACACGCCCAGCAATCCCGTGCGGAAGCCTGAGGGTTACTACAGCGATGACGTTACCTACGGCGGGGCCGCGCATTACCGCGACTTCCTGGCCGCAGAGGTGCTGCCGAGGATTGATGCGCGCTACCGCACCGATCCGGCGCGACGCGCATTTGCCGGCCATTCCTATGGCGCATTGTTTGGCGCCTACGTGCTGACCACCCAGCCGGATCTGTTCAGCACCTATATCCTCTCGAGCCCTTCGCTGTGGTTCGACGAACTGCTGCTGCCGCGCATGCAGGAGAACGCCGTGGTTCCGTCACAGCCGACCCGCGTGCTGCTGTCGGTGGGCAGCTACGAAACGGTCAAGCCAGGGCCGCGCTATTCAACCGGTAACGACATGCTGCAGCAGGCCGCGGACTTCACTGCGCAGCTGCAGCGCAGTGGCCGCAAGCTGCAGGTGGACAACGCGGTGATCGAGGGCGAGGACCATCTGACGGTGTATCCGCGGGTGATCACCCGCGCGCTGCTGGAGGTGATGCCGGGGGAAGGGCCTTACACCGGTGGCTGAACTTGCAAGGAGAATGCTGAATGCCCCCAGAGTTACTGGCAAGACTCACTGCCTGGTTTGCCGAGCATCCCGATCTACTCGGAAGACCTGCAACCGACGTGCAGATCGAGGCGGCAGAGCGAGCACTGAACGTGGTGTTCGATGCTCAGTACGTGGCGTACATCAAGCGGTTTGGAGGCTCGTTCGCTGGCTTTGAGATACATGCTTTCGATAATGGGCCAATGATTGGCCGCGAGACCGTTACAGAACTGACCCAGTGGTTTCGGAGGAGTCTTGATGAAGATATGCCGATAGAACTAAGCGACGCGTTAGTCATTTCGGGTGATGGTGGCGGTAATGCCATCCTGATTGATTCACGTGGCGAGATCATTCTCCACTTGCATGAGGAGAACGAAATGGAAGTGCTATCCCCTTCGTTGTACGACATGATCGGAGCCGGGCTTCCATGAGCCTGCATCTGGCGGCCGACCTGGAACTGCTGAAAGAGCGCTTCACTCGCCGCGTGCGCGGGCATGGCGAGGTGTGGGGCCTGCGCAGCGAGGCGTGCGGCTGGGCGAACTGCCCCTTCAATGACGGTGACGGTGACGAGGACGTGCTGGTGCTCTGGTCCGATCGTGCGTATGCCGCACGGCATGTGGTGCACGAGTGGGCGGACTATGTGCCTACCGCCATTGCGCTGGAGGCCTTCATGCAGCGCTGCCATGTCGGGCATGCAGCGCGAGGGTGCCCTGGCCGGTGTGAATTTCAATGTTGACCTGGCAGGTGTCGAACTGCGTCCCGAGGCCCTGCTGGAGGCGTTGAGGTAGATCCACGCCACGCGTGGATCGATGGGACTTACGCCGCCTGCGCGTCCGGCCCGGTCAACACGCCGGCATCGGCGTGGCGGAAGCACAGCCGGATGGCGTCGAGCAGCTCGCTCATGTTGTACGGCTTGGGCAGGAAGTGGATGCCCTCACGCAGCTGCGGCAGCACCGCGTGCTGGTCCATGCCCGAGGTGACCAGGATCGGCAGCTGCGGATACAGGCCACGCACCTGGTTGGCGGCCTCGATGCCGCTGACCAGGCCCAGGTTGACGTCGGTGAACAGCAGGTCGAAGCGCTCCCCGGCGGCCAGCAGCCCCAGCGCGGCTTCGGCCGAGCTCACGCCCACCACGTGGCAGGCCTGGCTCTCCAGCGCCATGCGGCTCAGCTCGCGGGTTTCCTCGGCGTCCTCGATCAGCAGGACGCGGGGCTCAACGTGGCGCTTGGACAGCAACATGACGCGACAACTCCGGACAGCAAAGGTGAAAAGGCGCGCAAGTATGCTCGACCATGGGGTGATACCCGCGTGCAGGGTGGGCTAAGGCCGCGTTACATCACGCTTTCGGCGCACATGCAGGCCTAATACGACAACGGCGAGCGCTGCCGTGCCGATGCGCAGGCTGGTGGCCTGCCAGCCCAGGGCGACTGCATCGTCGAGGCTGAACACGTTCCAGGCCAGGTTCATCGACACGTGCAGCGCCAGGCCGCACCACAGGGTGTCGCCGTCCAGATGGTCGAGCCAGGCGAAGATGAAGCCGCCCAGGGCGATGACCGCGCCGACGAACAGGGCTACGCCGCCACCCTCGAAGCCGCCGAAGCCCAGCCAGTGCACCATGCCGAACAGCAGCGCCTGCGGCAGCGCCAGCAGGGGCCAGGGGCCGCCCACGATCTTCAGCAGCAGCACGAAGCCGAGGCCACGGAACAGCACTTCCTCGGCCAACGGGAACAGGACGGCCAGCATGCTGGCGTCCAGCGTGGTCAGTGCGGTGTTGGGCGACCCCAGCATGGCCAGGCCCAGCCAGCACGGCAGGCTGGCCAGCAGCACCCAGGCTGGTCCGCTGGCGCCGTGCCAGCGCAGGCCGAGGCTGGCGGCCAGACTCACGCCGCGGGGGCGCAGCAGGGCGGCAAGCAGCACTGCCACCAGTACGGCCAAGGCGTTATCGAGCAGGCTGCCGCCGTAGGGCATGGGCAACGCCGGGATGGGCAGGCCCACGGCGGCAGTGAGGTCACGCAGGTTCAGGCCGAGGCCGACGCCGAGCAGCAGCAGCAGCACGCGGGCGGCGGTAGGCAGGCGGGACATCTGGGGCATGCGCGCATTCCCTGCGGGGTGAAGACGCAGTGTGTGCGGTCGGCCGTGCGCGGGCACGCGCCGTTCGTCCCTGTGCCATCGGTCATGTTGCCGGACAGTCATCGATGGACAGGTACAGTGAAGGCCGGCCAACAGGAGCGACGCCCATGCAGTGCCCCGTGTGTACCACCCAGACCCTGCAGATGGCCGAGCGCCATGGCATCGAGATCGATTACTGCCCGGGCTGCCGCGGCGTGTGGCTGGACCGCGGTGAACTGGACAAGATCATCGAGCGCGCCGGGGCTGCGGTGCCGCCAGCGGCACCGGTGCAGGCCGCGCCGCAGGTCGCACCGCCGCCGGTGATGCATCGCGATACGCGTCATCTTGGCCAGCGCCCGAAAAAGAAGAAGGAAAGCTTCCTGTCGGAGCTGTTTGACTTCTGACGGTTGGTAGAGTCGAGCCACGCTCGACTGCTCTTCGTTCTTTGTAGAGTCGAGCCATGCTCGACTATTCCGGTAAAAGCCAGTCGAGCATGGCTCGACTCTACAGATCAGGGGCAGTCGAGCATGGCGCGGCTCTGCAAGGGCATGTCACGGCCGGCGCAGGATGAACTCACGGTCGCGCGTGCTGCCCACGATGAAATCGTATTCGCCGGCTTTCTCACAACCGTAGCGCGCGTAGAAGCGCTGCGCGGCGAAGTTCTCCTCCCACACGCCCACCCACAGGGTGCGGCGCTGTGGCTGGTCCAACCAGGCGATGAACGCGTCCATCAGCCGTGCGCCGTGCCCGCCGTTCTGGTGCGCGGCGAGGATGTACAGCCGCTTCAGTTCGATGTCGCCCTCGCGTGCCTCGGCATGCGGCAGGGTGTTGGCACCGGCGGCCAGGTAACCCACCACCGTCCCGCCATCCAGCAGCAGCCAGACCGCGCTGCGCTCGTCGGACAATTCCTCGCGCTGCGGCACGATGCCGTAGTGCTCCTGCAGGAACGCGTCCAGCTCCTGCGGCGGGTACGAGTCGCCCCAGGTTTCGGTGTAGGTGGCAATGGCGATGGCCGAAAGCGCTTCGGCGTCGGCCAGGGTGGCGCGGCGGATCTGCAGGGACATAGCGGTGTATGGGATGGAACGCGGCGCAGTGTAGCGGGCCCCGGCGATTGCCGGGACCTTGCCGTGCCTCAGAACCACATGCGCACACCGGCCACCCAGCGCGTGTCGCGCGCGTGGTCGCCGGCAGCGTCGGCGGCATCGCCGAAACTGCGCTCGTGGCTGATGCCGATGTACGGCGCGAAGCGACGGCTGAATTCGTAGCGCAGGCGCAGGCCGGTCTCGACCTTGTTCAGGCCGTGGCCGATGCCATGTTCCGGTTCGTCCTTGGCCGCCAGCGTGGCCTCCACCACCGGCTGCAGGATCAGCCGATTGGTCAGCAGCACCTCGTACTCCACTTCGGCCTTGGCCAGCACCTGCCCGCCGGAGCCCAGGTAGAGCGTGGCCGAGCTTTCAAACTTGTACGGTGCCAGGCCCTGGATGCCGATGGCGGCCCAGGTGCGCGAATCGGCGGGGCGGAAATCCTGGCGCACGCCGACCAGCACGTCCCACCACGGCGACACGCTGCGGCCGTACAGCGCTTCCAGCGACGAAGACTCGGTGCGGCTGCCACTGCGCTCGCCATCGCTGCGCAGCCACAGGCGGTTGATGTTGCCGCCGATCCAGCCGGTGGCTTCCCAGGCCTGGCCGTTACCGTTCCGGCCATCCCAGTGTTCCAGGCGATCGATCAGCAGCAGGCTGTTGATCTCCGGCGCGTGCTGCATGGCGCCGTGTTCGATGGGCGGAAAGGCGGCGGCGCGGTCGGCGTCGGTGGGTACCGGGATGGGTTCGCGCGGTTCACTCGGCGCGGGCATGGGCATCTCGTGGCTCATTGCCGAATGGTCCATCGTCGAATGGTCCATCTGCGAGTGATCCATCGCGCCGTGATCCATGCTCGAATGATCCGTCTTCGAATGGTCGACCGGCGCCTTTGCGGGCGCTGCCATGTCATGGCCGGCATGCGCGTCATGCGACTGCGCGAACGCGGGCAGGGCCGTGGCCAGGCCCAGGGCCAGCAGGCTGCGGGAGAGGTGACGGCTCATTCTTCGATCCTCACTTCGCGCATCATCCCCGCTTCCATGTGGTACAGCAGATGGCAGTGGTAGGCCCAGCGGCCGAGCGCATCGGCGCGCACGCGGTAGCTGCGGCGGGTGCCCGGCGGCATGTCCACGGTGTGCTTGCGCACCTGGAATTCGCCCTGGGCGTTTTCCACGTCGCTCCATACGCCATGCAGATGGATCGGGTGCTGCATCATCGTGTCGTTGACCAGCACGATGCGCATGCGCTCGCCGTGGTTCAGCCGCAGCGGTTCGGCGCTGGCGAAGGGAATGCCGTCGAACGACCAGGCGAACTTCTCCATGTGCCCGGTCAGGTGCAGTTCGATCTCGCGGCTGGGCTCGCGGCCATCGGGGTCTTCGAACAGGCTGTGCATGGCGCCGTAGGTCAGCACCTGGCGGCCGTTGTCGCGCAGGCCGATGCCGGGGTCATCCAGCTTCGGTTCGCTGGCCGAGCTCTGCATGTCCACCAGCGGGTTGTTGCGTTCGCTGGCCGGATGCTTTGGTGCCTTGCCCGCAGAGGCATCGCCGTGAGCGCCGTGGCCCATGCTGGCACCGCAGCCGCCTTCCATGCTTTTCATCGCGGCCATGTCGTGGCCAGCGTGGCCGCCCATGTCGTGGCCGCCCATGTCATGCCCCATGTCGGACATCGTCAGCAGCGGGCGCGGGTCGCGCTGCGGAACCGGGGCCTGCAGGCCATGGCGCACGGCCAGGGTGCCGGCGGCAAAGCCGGTGCGGCCCATGTCCTGGCAGAAGAGGGTGAAGGCATCCTGGCCGGTCGGTTCCACCAGCACGTCGTAGGTCTCGGCCGGGGCAATGCGGAATTCATCGATGCTGACCGGATGGATGTACTGGCCATCGGCGGCGACCACGGTCATCTTCAGGCCGGGAATGCGCACGTCGAAGTAGGTCATCGAGGCGCCGTTGATGAAGCGCAGCAAGACCTTCTCGCCGCTGCGGAACAAGCCGGTCCAGTTGCCGGCCGGCGCCGTGCCGTTCATCAGGTAGGTGTAGGTGTGGGCGTTGACGTCGGAGATGTCGGTGGGCGTCATCCGCATCCGGCCCCACATGCCACGGTCGGCGACGGCGGCCGACCAGCCATCGCGGCGCACGTCGCGCACGAAGTCGGGCAGGGTGCGCTTGTAGTAGTTGTCGTGCTCGGCGAGCTTCTTCATGCGCCGGAACAGCGCGCCGGGGTCCATGTCGGTCCAGTCCGAGAGCAGGATCACATGCTCGCGGTCGTGGTGGTAGGGCGCCGGTTCGGCCGGATCGATGATGAGCGCGCCATACAGGCCGGCCTGCTCCTGGAACATCGAATGGCTGTGGTACCAGTAGGTTCCCGACTGCTTCAGCTGGAAGTGGTAGTGGTAGGTCTCGCCGGGGGCGATGCCGTTGAAGCTGAGCCCGGGCACGCCGTCCATGTTGGCCGGCAGCAGGATGCCGTGCCAGTGGATGGAGGTGGGGTGGCGATCGAGCGTGTTGCGCACGAACAGGTCCACGGTCTGGCCTTCGCGCCAGCGCAGGATGGGCGCGGGAAGCGAGCCGTTGACGGTGATTGCCGGGCGGGTGCGGCCGGTGAAGTTGGCCAGCGACTCGCCGATGGCCAGCTCGACGCGGGTATCGGTGAGCACGGCGGGGGCGCCGGCCAGGCGCGGGGTGGCGCTGGCCGCAGCGAGCGCGCGCTGCGGCACGCCGATGGCGGTGGCGCCGGCGACCACGCCGCCAGCGGCCAGGCCCTGGACGAACAGGCGGCGCGACGGCATGGGCAGGCGGCCCGGGCCGGGGGGAATGCGGGTATTCATGGGTGACTCCAGACACGGAAAGGCGCCGGCAGGCGGCCGGCAGCGGTACGCGTGGAATCAGTCGATGGGGGGGCGTGAGATGGGCGGCAGCGGCGGTGCCGGGCGGCCAGCGCCGGGCATCGGCTGCGGGGCCAGCGACAGCGCCGGGCCGGCCAGGAACGACTGCGGCTGCACGGCCAGCAGCGGATGCTGGGCGCAGCTGCGCACGCAGTCCTTGATCTGGCAGTGGGCGTCGTGGGCCGGGGCCTCAGCCTGCGGAGCAGGCTCGGCCTTCATGCCGGCGTGGTGGTGGCAATCGCCCTCAGCCGCGTCTTCGGCGGCCATGGCGTGCGCCATCCGGCCCATCTGCTCGTGCCCGCTGGCCATGGCCGCGTTCAACCCGTTGAGCAACAGGCTGAGCATGAGCACGACGCGGAGCAGGGTCGAGGTGAGGGACATGAGGGTCAATTTAGCGGCAAGCGGCGCGGGATGCACTTCTGGCTGAATGGCGTGTTCAAGGTTGGAGCAGCGCCAACGTAGAGCCGGGCCCATGCTCGGTTGCTTCTGCGGCAACGGCAGCCGAGCATGGGCTCGGCTCTACAATCGCATGCACCACGGCAGGCGACGCAGCGCACGGGGTGCGGTAGCGCCGGGCCACGCCCGCCGAGCGCGCAACGAGGCAAGGCAGAACGGTCAGCCTTCCTCGCGCACGATCTCCACCAGTCGCGGGCCATAGCGGCTCAGCTTGGTGCCACCGATGCCGCCCACCCTGGCCAGTTCGTCCAGGCTGGTCGGCCGTTGTTCGGCGATGTTGCGCAGGGTGCTGTCGTGGAAGATCACGAACGCCGGCACGTTCTGTTCGCGGGCCAGTTCGGCACGCAGGCCGCGCAGGGCGTTGAACAGCGCCAGGTCCTGCGGCAGCACCGACAGGCCGGTGCGCTGCGCGCTGCGCTCGCGGCCGCCGGTGGTGCTGGCGGCATCGCGGCGCATGCTGACCTGGCGGCGTCCGGTCAGCACGTCGCGGCTGGCGTCGGTCAGTCGCAGGCCACCGTGGCCCTCGCTGTCCACTTCCAGCATGCTGGCCGCCACCAGCTGGCGGAACACGCTGCGCCAGGTGCGCGCATCGAGGTCGCGGCCGATGCCGTAGGTGCTCAGCTTGTCGTGGCACTGCTGCTTGATCTTCTCGTTCTCGCTGCCACGCAGGATGTCGATCAGGTGGCCGACGCCGAAGCGCTGTCCGCTGCGGTAGACGCAGCTCAGCGCCTTCTGCGCGGGGATGGTGGCATCCCAGGCGGCGGGCGGGGTCAGGCAGTTGTCGCAGTTCCCGCAGGGCTGCGGATAGGTCTCGCCGAAGCCGGCCAGCAGTACCTGACGTCGGCACTGCATGGATTCGCAGTAGCCCAGCAGGTGGTCCAGCTTGGACCGCTCCAGCTGCTTGCGCTCCTCGCTGGCCTCGGACTGCTCGATCATCTGCTTGAGCAGCACCACGTCACCCAGGCCATAGCACAGCCAGGCCTCGGCGGCCTCGCCATCACGGCCGGCGCGGCCGGTTTCCTGGTAATAGCCTTCCATCGACTTGGGCAGGTCGGTATGCGCCACGAAGCGCACGTCCGGCTTGTCGATGCCCATGCCGAAGGCGATGGTGGCGCACATGACGATGCCGTCCTCGCGCAGGAAGCGGCGCTGGTTGTTGGCCCGCACCTCCGGCGGCAGGCCGGCGTGGTAGGGCAGGGCATTGAAACCCTGGCCGCAGAGGAATTCAGCAGTCTCCTCGACCTTGCGCCGCGACATGCAGTAGACGATGCCGGCCTCGCTGCGGTGGCCGCGCAGGAAATCGGTCAGCTGCTTGCGGGCGTTGTCCTTCTGCACCACGGTGTAGCGGATGTTGGGGCGGTCGAAGGAGCTGACGAAGTGCCGTGCCTCGGCCAGGTCCAGGCGCTCGGCGATCTCGCGCTGGGTGGGCGGGTCGGCGGTGGCGGTGAGGGCGATGCGCGGAATATCCGGCCAGCGCTCGTGCAGGACGGTCAGCTGGCGGTACTCGGGGCGGAAATCGTGGCCCCACTGCGACACGCAGTGCGCCTCGTCGATGGCGAACAGGGCGATGTGGCTGCGCGAGAGCAGGGACAGGAAGCGGCCGGTCAGCAGGCGCTCGGGGGCGACATAGAGCATGTCCAGTTCGCCGGCCAGCAGCTCGCGCTCGACGCGGGCGGCGGTTTCGCCATCCAGGGTCGAGTTCAGGTATTCGGCGCGCACGCCGAGCTGGCGCAGGGCTTCGACCTGGTCCTGCATGAGGGCGATGAGCGGGGAGATGACGATGCCGACGCCAT